>Ga0315271_10000672_pt1 | contig 19570 bp, 14 predicted proteins | sample C3_top_MG_FD_204664 | JGI IMG/M metagenome (GOLD analysis project Ga0315271, IMG submission 204664) | Sediment microbial communities from Yellowstone Lake, YNP, Wyoming, USA - C3_top | ecosystem: Environmental > Aquatic > Freshwater > Lake > Sediment | place: USA: Wyoming | collected 2017-08-01
GCGATACCCCAAAGTTTTCTGGGGGGCTTCGAGGGCGATGTCAACGCTCTGATCGAACAGGCGCGCCAGCGCCGCCCGGATTTGCAAGCCGCCGCCGCCCAGGTCAAGGCAGCACAAGCCAGCACCGATGCAGCCCGCGCAGCAGACCGTCCCACCATCTTTCTGACCGCCTCCGCCGATCAATACAATACCTCGGGCTTCAACTCTCACGGCTCTAGGGTAGGCATCGATTTGAACGTGCCGATCTTTTCCGGGTATTCGCCGACCTACCGGGTACGCGCTGCTGAGGCGCAAGTTGATGTCAAGAATGCACAACTTGAACAGTTGCGCTTGCAAGTGGCGCTGGATGTCTGGACGGCTTATCAGCGCCTCACCACCGCGACACAGTCGTTGCTCTCCAGCGCCGATCTGCTGAACAGTGCAGAACAATCTGAACGCGTCGCGCTGGGCCGCTACAAAGCCGGTGTGGGCAGCATCCTGGACGTACTGAATGCGCAAAGCGCCATGGCTAGCGCACGCCAGCAACGCATACAATCCACCTTCAGCTGGAACATCAGCCGCGCCACACTGGCACAGGCTATGGGCAGCCTGGATGCGGGGCTGTTACAAACCCTGTCGGATAACAACGGTCAACAGCAGCTTGAGAACCCAAAGCCAAACGAAAACAAAACACAAAAATAATCGCCATGAAAAAACTATTACGCTCTCCAATCGTGCTGACAATTTTTTTCCTTGCCATAATCGGAATCGGTGTCGCCGTTTATTGGCAGTTTTTCAGGGTCGTGCCGCCGCAATATCGGACACAGACCTTGGAAAAAGGTGATGTCAGCCAGACCGTGTCAGCCAATGGCACAATAAATCCGGTTACGCTAGTGAGCGTAGGTACTCAGGTATCCGGCACGGTAAAAAAACTTTATGTGGACTTCAACAGCAAAGTTCATAAAGGACAGATTCTGCTCGAGCTTGATGATGCCCTGCTTTCAGCGCAGCAAAAGCAAAGCGCGGCTACTGTTCAAAGCGCCGAAGCTACGCTGGAATTGGCTATAGCAAATGAAATCCGTGCACGCGACTTGTTCGCACTTCAATATGTCTCGCGTCAGGAGCTAGATAGCGCAGTACAAGCTAAAAAATCTGCCTCAGCCCAGTTGCAGTTAGCGCGTGCGACAGTGGAAAAAGACCGAGCCAACCTTGCCTATTCGGTGATCCGTTCGCCGGTGTCCGGTGTGGTAGTCGACCGTTCGGTGGATGTCGGTCAAACCGTAGCCGCCAGCTTGCAGACCCCGACATTGTTCAAGATTGCACAGGATCTTTCCAAAATGCAGATCGACGCCAATTTTGCTGAAGCGGACATCGGCAGCATCCGTGTTGGCCAGAGCGTGCGATTCACAGTAGATGCCTTTCCAAATCGCAATTTCAAAGGCGTGGTCAAACTGATACGCTTGAATCCAACGACGGTATCAAACGTAGTCACTTACGACGCGGTGATTAATGTGGATAACCCTGAGCAGATTCTGTTACCCGGCATGACTGCATATGTGAGTATCGCTGTCGCTGAACGCAAGGATGTGTTGATGATTACCAATGCAGCCTTGCGTTTCAAGCCCGCCAATGCCGAATCCCTTAAGTCTGCCGCCAATCCAGGCGAAGAAAAAAAATCTTCCGTGCAAGCAAATGGCGCACAGAAGGGTGACAAGGATAATCAACGCAATTCATCAGGCGCAAAACCCAAGCGCGACGCGTTTTCCGGAAAGGTCTATGTTCTGGAGAACGGCGCGTTGAGGCCGGTCAACATATCACTCGGCATCACTGACAACCGAAATACTGAAATCACTGGTGGAGAACTCAAGGCGGGCGACCAGATCGTTATTGGAGAAGCGCAGGCGACAGAGAAATCGACAAGCTCCGGTAGCAAGCCGCCTCCGAGACTGTTCTGATGCCAAGTATACAAATGAGCGACGCGGTCATACGCATTGAAGACCTGCACAAATCCTACGAAACTTCTGCGGGGTTGTTCCCCGCACTCAAACAGGTGAATCTCAGCATCGCAAGTGGCGAGTTCGTCGCGATCATGGGTCCGTCCGGCTCGGGGAAGTCCACCTTCATGAATATCCTTGGCTGTCTCGACAAACCCAGTACCGGTCGCTATTTCCTCGATGGGCGCAGCGTTGCAGATCTGGGCAAGGACGAACTGGCTTTGCTGCGCAACCGCACCATCGGCTTCGTATTCCAGGGTTACAACCTGTTGCAACGTATGTCGTTGCTGGATAATATCGCTCTGCCGCTGATCTATTGCGGCGTCGAACGGGAGGAGCGCCAGCATCGCGCGCATGACCTGCTTACCAAAGTCGGGCTTGGAAACTATTCAGGGTCCATGCCCAACAAGATTTCCGGTGGCCAACAACAGCGTGTAGCGATCGCACGCGCCTTGGTCAATCGCCCTCGCCTTATCCTGGCAGACGAACCTACCGGCAACCTCGACAGCCAGACCGGCAAAGAGATCATGACGTTGTTCGAGGAATTGAACCACGAAGGTATCACCATCGTGCTGGTCACTCACGAAGAGGACATCGCCAGCCACGCCAAACGCCAAGTACGTTTTTTTGATGGACGTATCGTCAGCGACCACGCCTCGCAACATTCGGGAGCGTTAGCATGATACTTGCCATGCTCGGCGAAGCCTGGCGGGCGATGGGTGCCAACCGCCTGCGCACTTTCCTGACCATGCTCGGCATGGTGATCGGCGTCGGTGCAGTGGTATTGATGATGTCAATCGGTCAAGGCGCGCAGTTTGCAATCAAACAGACCATCGCCGCGATGGGCAGCAACCTGTTTATCCTGCTTTCAGGCAGTACCTCGGCAGGCGGAGTACGTTCTGGCAGCGGCGGCGGGTATACATTGACCGTCGGCGATGCGGATGCCATCTCCGAACTGCCCGGTGTACTAGCCGTCGCGCCGATACATCCCGGCAACACGCAAGTCGTATATGGGCCGAACAACTGGAACACCTCTATCATCGGTACCACCCCCAGTTATCTGGATGCCCGTTCCTGGCAAGTGACTTCCGGAAATGTTTTCACCGACTCTGATGTGCGCTCGGCAACACGTGTCGCACTGATTGGTAAAACCGCCGCACAGAATTTGTTTGGGGATGAAGACCCGCTCGGCAAGACCTTCCGTATTCGGCAAAGCCCGTTCGTCATCTTGGGAACCTTGGCCGTCAAGGGACAAGCCATGGATGGACGAGATCAGGATGACACCATCATCATTCCACTCACTACAGCGCAACGACAGGTATTCGGCTCCCAGTTTCAAGGCTCCGTGCGCATGGTGATGGTGCAGACCGCGACCCAGGAAATCATGCCCGCAGTGGAAAAATCCATGACCGATCTGCTGCGTCAGCGGCACCGGATCCGCGAAGGCATGGATAACGACTTTTTCTTGCGCAATCTGACCGCCGCAGCCGATTCTGCTGCAGAGAGCACTCGAATTATGTCACTATTGCTGGGCGCGATCGCCTCGGTTTCACTGTTGGTCGGAGGCATAGGCATCATGAACATCATGCTGGTATCAGTGACCGAGCGCACCCGCGAAATCGGCATCCGCATGGCTATCGGTGCGCGCGAACGCGACATATTGCTGCAATTCCTGCTGGAAGCCATCATCATCTCAGTCATCGGGTGCTTCATCGGATTGTTGCTGGGAATCGGTGGTGCACTGCTAACCAATGCGCTGACCGGCACGATGGTCATAATCTCGGGCAGCTCGGTCGTCGTGGCGTTCAGCGTTGCTGCCGCCGTGGGAATTTTCTTCGGCTTCTATCCGGCGCATAAAGCAGCACAGCTCGACCCGATTGATGCTTTGCGCTACCAGTAAGACTAGCTCTGGTTTCTGTCCTGGAATTGACAAGAATATCCACGCATAAAAATGTTGAATATAAAATTGACGCGGCAACGCATATAATTAACAATCGCGATTGGATACTGAGGTTTCAGGGAGAACTGACGTTGGACATCAATAATAAAATTTCCGCCACTCTGGCTATGATGCTCTTTGCAGCGAATATCGCCTACGCAGCTGATACGGCTTCAGAAATACACCAACGCATTGGTACCGGGGATCCCGTTCTGGGCAAAGAGAAATCGGCATATTGCCAGGGCTGCCACGGCGAAGATGGCAATAGCACTTCGCCAAAATTTCCTAAACTCGCAGGGCAATGGTCCGACTATATCCAAAAACAAGTTCGAAACTTCCAGAGTTTTTCCCGAATCAATGAAACCATGAATGAAGTAGTGCTGGTCGTTGAAGATTTCAACGACTTGTACGATATCGCGGCTTATTTCGCCAGCTTGAAACAGATGGCAAGTCCACAAATAGGGCCCTCTGGCGAAGGGTTAAATCAAAAGCTCTACCTTGCAGGCCAAAAGATATTCCTTGAGGGGAATGCCACCTCAGGCGCTTTCCGCTGTATCAAGTGCCACGGCGAATATGGCAGGGGCGAACCGCTGAACAACAATCTGTTTCCAGTACTCGGTGGACAACACAGAGCGTACACAATAAAACAATTGAAGGAATTCAAGAGCGGGTACCGCCTGAACGATCACTCCGGCATGATGCCCCGCATTGCCAGTAATTTAACGGAAGCTGAAATGGAAGCGGTGGCATATTACCTGGAATACTCCCCCGGCACTCCGGCCCCAGTCAACGCTGCCGCCCCAACGGTAACCAAGTAACAAAAAAGCGATCGTCTGCCCGCCTTTGTTGTCATGAAAAGCCTTATTGCGCGGTGCCAATAGCTTTTCCAGTCTGGATAATTTCAAGTAATGCTGCGAATTCCGCAGTCATGGAAATATAATTCCTGATACAATTATTCAACAATACATAAGTTTGTTGTTTTGGCATCCGTCTGCACCGCGAGACATTCTTGGAAATATTGCAGTCAACTCAATAAATCATGTCAGTTTCAATCAAAACCCCTCAAGAAATCGAAAAAATGCGTGTCGCAGGTCGCCTGACCAGCGAGGTACTAGATTACATCGGCCCGTTCGTCAAAGCCGGCGTAACCACCGATGAACTGGACAAGCTCTGCCATGACTTGATCGTCGATGTGCAAAAAGGCATCCCCGCTCCGCTCAATTACGCGCCGAGCGGGCACAGGCCCTACCCAAAATCCATCTGCTCCTCGATAAATCATCAGGTATGCCATGGTGTGCCCAGCGATAAGGCGCTAAAAAACGGCGACATCGTCAATCTCGACATCACCGTCATCAAGGACGGTTACCACGGCGACAGCAGCCGGATGTTCTATGTTGGTGAGCCCTCGATACAGGCTCGGCGTTTATGTGAAGTCACTTATCAATCTTTGTGGCGCGGCATACGCACGGTCAGGCCGGGCGCATACCTGGGTGATATCGGCCATGCCATCCAAAGTTTCGTCGAACCGCTGGGCTACAGCGTCGTGCGCGAATTTTGCGGACACGGCATCGGCCATAAATTTCATGAGGAACCGCAAGTACTGCATTATGGTCGCGCCAAGACCGGCCTGAAACTTGAACCCGGCATGATCTTCACCATCGAGCCAATGATCAATGCCGGCAAGGCAGCCATCAAACAACTGGGTGATGGCTGGACAGTCGTCACCAAAGATCACAGCCTGTCGGCGCAATATGAACACACCATACTCGTCACCGACGCTGGCTTCGAAGTATTGACAGTTTCCAATGGCTGCCCTCCCCCGCCAGACAATTGATAAAACTACTAGCCATTCGACCAGGCCGGTATCAGATGCCAGCCAAGTCTTTGGTAATAAGTCTATCGTTGAACTGCGCGAGTCATTGCGCAGTGATCGACTGGTTCTCGAAAACGACTTTCTGCAACACGGAAAAGCATCTCACCTGCTCAGTGCCCACAGCAAACTGATCGACCGCTACCTTAGCCAAGTCTGGCAACAGCTCGCTATGCCCAAAAACATCGCAATGATCGCGGTGGGTGGGTATGGACGCGGCGAGCTGTATCCAAAATCGGACATCGACCTTTTGATTCTGTTATATGCCGAACCGGACGAGGCATTGCAACAGAAGCTGCGTGAATTGGTCAGCGAGCTGTGGGACATCGGACTGGAGGTTGGGCACAGCATACGCACCATCGCGCAATGCCTGAAAGAATCCGCCGACATCACCGTTCAAACCAATCTGCTCGAAATGCGCCTGCTCAATGGCGATGCAAGACTATTCGGCGAATTGAGAAACGTATTGCATCAATACCTCGACCCGCAACAATTTTTCCTAGCCAAGCTAAAAGAACAACAACAGCGCCACGCACGCTTTTTCGATGCAGACTTCAACCTCGAACCCAATCTCAAGGAAAGTCCCGGGGGACTGCGTGACTTGCAAACCATCACCTGGATCGCACGCGCGGCAAACTTGGGCACGCACTGGACTGAACTTGCCCGAGCAGGCCTGATAACCCCTGCCGAGGCGCGCCAGATCGCCAAAAACGACGCGCTGCTGCAAAACCTGCGTACCCGATTGCATTACCTCGCCAAGCGCCGCGAAGACCGTTTGATCTTCGATTTCCAGACACCGCTTGCCGAGCAGATGGGCATCACCGCTTCGGCCAACCGCCGCTCCAGCGAACACATGATGCAACGCTACTATCGTACCAAACGCGCGGTGCGCCAGTTCAACACGATTTTGCTGCAAAACCTGCACGACCATCTGTTCCACGAAGCTCCACCTCAACAGGCACTGAACGAGCGCTTCAGAACCATAGGCACTTTGCTGGATATACGCGATGAGCAACTATTTGAGCACACGCCAGGCGCGATCTTCGAACTATTCCTGTTGATGGAAAACCACCCCGAGTTGAATGACATCAGCGCAAAAACCTTGCGTGCCCTGTGGCGCGCACAAAATCACATCGACGCAAAATTTCGCCGCGATCCTCAGAACCGGGCGAGCTTCCTGGAGATCATGCGTCAGCCGCAAGGTGTGCTGCATGCGCTGCGCCGCATGAATGAGTACGGCATCCTCGGCGCTTACATTCCGGCGTTCGGGCGTATCGTCGGGCAGATGCAGCATGACCTGTTCCATGTCTACACCGTGGACGAACACATCCTGATGGTGGTACGCAACCTGCGCCGCTTTGCCGTGCCTGTATTCGCGCACGAATATCCGTTATGCAGCAGGCTGATAGGCGAATTCGCGCGCCCTGAAGTGCTGTATATCGCCGGGCTATTCCACGACATCGCCAAGGGGCGCGGTGGGGACCACTCGCAACTTGGCAAGAAAGACGCACGCACCTTTTGCGTGCAGCACCAGCTCAGCCGCGATGACACCGACCTGATCGTCTGGCTGGTCGAACAACACCTCACGCTCTCGGCCACCGCACAGAAGCAGGATCTGTCCGATCCCGAGGTCATTGCGAGTTTCGCGGACAAGATCAAAAATGACCGTTATCTGGTCGCGTTGTATCTGATGACCGTCGCCGACGTGCGAGGCACCAGCCCGAAAGTGTGGAACGCCTGGAAAGCAAAGTTGATGGAAGACTTGTTCCGCCAGACGCGCCGCTATCTCAGTGACGGTCAGGTCGCCGATAGGCTCGGCGCAATTCGCAGCGAAGCGTCCAGCGTGCTGAACCTGTATGCACTTGCACAGGACGTGTACCAATTGCTGTGGGCACAACTAGACGACAGCTACTTCCTCGATCACGATCCGCAAGAGATCGCTTGGCATACCCGCTTGCTCGCGTTCAAAGTTAACAACGCCACGCCCATTGTCAAGGCGCGTTTGAGCCGTATCGAGGAAGGCCTGCAGGTGATGGTCTATTGCACGGACCAGCGCGGCCTGTTCGCACGCATCTGCGATTTTTTCGCGCGGATGAATTACACCATCGTCGAAGCCAAGATCCACACCACTCGCCATGGTTATGCCCTGAACAGCTTCCAGATCATGGAAGCGGTGCGCAGTGACACTGTATACCGCGACATCATGAACTACATCGAATTCGAGCTGACGCAGCAGATCACCCAAGCCAAGCCTATCGCACCAGCCGCCTCGGGCCGCATTAGCCGCCAGCTTAAACACTTCCCCATCCCCACTCTGGTCGAGATCAAACCTGGCCACAAAGGCTTGTACGTGCTGTCGCTGATCGCTGGTGACAGACCCGGACTGCTGGCACGTGTCGCGCTGATCTTCGACCAGCATGCCATCCGCTTGCATCGCGCCAAGATCGACACACTGGGCAGCCGCGCCGAGGACGTATTCTGGATCAGCGGGGTGATACTCGATGACCGCGACCAAACAGCGGCTTTGCTGGATGAACTAAGGGAGAAGTTCTAATACCTGAACTCTAGGTAAAACGGATGCTTTGTACTTTGTATATCAAGAGAATGTTATGATTTGCTTGAGTCCCAGGTTGATTTCGATGATGTCATCGATATGCCGAGTCAAGATGACTTGCTCTGCTTTTCACTTGGCGTTTTGAGCTCTTGGCAGCGCATGATTTGATAAGATGGTGGACCATGAAATACGTCACTCAGGCTTTCTTGTTAATTGTTATCAGCTGTGTACTTGGGGTAGCTGCTCCGGCACGAGCTGGCGAACACGTTTATACTTTGGCGGTCGTGCCACAATATGCTTCAACTCAGGCATTCCGCGAATGGAAACCGCTTTTGTCCCGGCTTGAGCAGCTTACTGGCTATCGTTTCAAGTTGCTGGCCTACGATGATTTCAGCCTTTTCGAGAAGGATTTTGGCGAAGGGATTCCGGATCTGATCTACTTGAATCCATACCATCTGATCGTGGCCAAACAACAGCAGAACTATCTGCCGCTGGTTCGTGATAATGCACCACTATCAGGCATACTGGTGGCGTTAAAAAGCGGCAAGATCAAAACCCTGGAAGACTTGAACGGCAAGACGATCGCTTTCCCATCACCAAATTCTCTGGGCGCTTCGCTATATATGCGTGCGTTACTATCCGAAAAGATGCACATCAAATTCACCCCGGTGTATGTGGGTAGTCACCAGAATGTTTATCGTCAAGTTCTGCTGGGTGATGCCGCAGCCGGCGGGGGCGTCCAGAAAACCTTCAAGAAAGAACCGGAGTCACTCCAAACCGAGCTGAAGGTGCTCTTTACCGCCCCCGACATCGCCTCGCATCCATTGGCAGTTCACCCGCGTGTGACGGCAGAGGCTCGCAAAAAAATCGTCGCGGCAATTTTCGCGATACGCGATGATCCAGAAGCAAATAAATTGCTTGCTGCCGTTCAATTGCCCCAGCCTGTTGAAGCTGATTTCGATCGCGACTATGCCGAGCTGGCGAAATTCAGGCTGGATCGCTACTACATCAAACAGGCAAAATAAGCGGAGTCTTGATGCAAAAACAAGATCATGGGTTGATGCAGCGCCTCTTGCCACGTAGCTTTGCCAAGCAGGTGGCCCTGCTCACTTCACTAGTGATCGTGTTCGGCACAATTGCATTGACGAGCTATCTCGTCATCGAAATAACCAAGCGTGAATTGATCGATTCAAAACAGAAGCTAAGCGCCATTACAGAAACGATCGGGCTGGGAGTCACCCATCATCTGGTGGTTCACGATTATGCGGAAGTCGAGCTGATATTGCTTCATGCCACACATTATCCGGGGATGAAATTTATCGCCGTAGTGGATACATCCGGCCGTGTGCTTAGCGCGATCCAAAGCGAGAAGGGCAAATCTGCCGAAGCGATCTACAATATACGCAACATGTCGCCACCACCGGATAAATCGTCGCATGTGGAGTGGAGGTTTGGAGGCAGCCAAGGTAATCCGCTTGCTTTTGGACTGGACGCCACCGAGATCACAATTTGGCATCCGATCGAAAATGGTGACTTGGGCTGGTTGAACGTCACGTACTCAGTGGAAAGTTTGCATGATGATGCGCTACACCTGATTGCGATAAGCCTGTTGATAGCACTGGTCTGGATCATGGTGATGATCGTGGTGGTGACGCGCCTGTTGCAGCCCAGTCTGGGCGCCCTGGGCAATGCCACCAATTTTGCGCGTAGCCTGATCAATATTCGTGGGCAACAGATTCCGACACATACCGGCAGCATGGAAATCGAGCAATTGGGCCAGGCGCTAAACATTACTTCGCAACAATTGTTCAATCAGGATACCGCACTGCGGGAATCGAGCGAGAACCTGAAACGTCTTCTTGATTCTATGGCGGAGGGCGCATACGGAATAGATGACAAGGGGGTGTGTACTTTTGTAAACCCGGCTTTTCTTGGCATATTGGGCTATGACGACGCAGACGAAGTGGTCGGCAAACTGATCCATACTCTGATACATCATACCCGCGCTGATGGCAGCCCTTATCCAATCACCGAATGCAAGATAAGCCATACTTACTTTGAACAACATCAGGTGCATATTGACGATGAAGTCTTCTGGCGTAAAGATGGAGTCGCCGTCCCGGTCGAGTATTGGGCCAGCCCCATCATTCATGAGGGCAAGACGATGGGAACCATTTCCACGTTTGTCGATATCACTGAGCGCAAGGCATCTGAAAAGGAGATCCAGCTGCTCGCGTACTTTGACCCGCTCACACACTTGCCCAATCGGCGGCTACTCATGGATCGGCTCCAGCATGCAGTGACTTCCAGCGCTCGGATGGGCCGGGTAGGTGCGTTGCTGCTGATCGACCTGGATAATTTCAAGACACTTAACGATACCCTCGGTCATCAAGTCGGTGACCTGCTCTTGCAGCAGACTGCGCAACGGTTGGAGTCCTGCGTGCGCAACGGTGATACTGTGGCTCGTCTGGGCGGTGACGAGTTCGTGGTGATGTTGGAAAACCTTAGCGAACTTGCTCTGGAAGCGGCTACGCAAACGGAAACCATAGGCGAGAAGATTCTCGCAGCCCTTAGCCAACCCTATCAGCTTGGCAAGAACGAACATCGCGGTGCCGCCAGCATAGGCGCAACCCTGTTCAAGGACAATATTCAGGTGATTGATGAACTGGTTAAACAAGCCGACATCGCCATGTACCAGGCAAAGAAAGCCGGCCGTAATACGCTGCGCTTCTTCGATCAGGAAATGCAGGCAAACATCAGTGCCCGTGTATTGATGGAGGAAGAATTACGCAAAGCTCTCGAACAGCGACAGTTCCAGTTGTACTACCAGATCCAGATTGACAGCTCGCACCGTTCCTTTGGCGCGGAGGCGTTGATCCGCTGGATACACCCTGAACGTGGCTTGGTGCCACCCATGCAATTCATTCCGCTTGCTGAGGAAACCGGGTTGATCCTGCCCATCGGGCAATGGGTACTGAACACTGCCTGTGCCCAGATCAAGGCTTGGCAACAATATGAGCTCACCCGCAACCTCGTCATAGCTGTGAACGTGAGTGCGAAGCAATTCCGTCACGCTGAATTTGTGACTCAGGTACAGGATGCCGTGCAAAAGCATGGTATCAATCCGATACTGCTCAAACTCGAACTGACAGAAAGCCTGATGCTGGAAAGTATCGAAGATACCGTTGCAACGATGAACGCCCTGAATAGCATCGGTGTATTGCTCTCACTGGACGACTTTGGTACCGGGTATTCATCCTTGCAATACCTCAAGCGCCTACCGCTCGACCAGCTCAAGATCGACCAGTCGTTCGTTCGTGATATTGCCACTGATAGTAGCGACAAGGCGATAGTTCGCACCATTATCGCCATGGCACAAAGCATGAGCCTGAATGTCATTGCAGAAGGGGTGGAGACTGAAGAGCAGCGTCAATTCCTCCTGAACAACGGCTGCACACACTTCCAAGGATATTTATTTGGTCGCCCAATACCCATAGAACAATTTGATGATGCACTGAAGCGGCTCTGATACCTGTTTTCCCGGAGTAGTGAACGTCAACTTACTTGTAAAGTCCCGAAAAATATCTCGAAGCCCCAGTTATAAACTTATATCATACTGATTTTATTATAATTAATTAACTCTTTCATCCTCCCAGATGTTTCTTGGTAAAGGATCCTTAACTTCTAGGACACCTGTACTTAAGTACACCTTCACTTTAATACACCTGTACTTCAGTACAATATTATTATTCAACTGAAAGTATATGATGCTCTCAATCCTGATTGCATCACACAAATCACGTCAGGCAGTAGAAATCAAATGGTTAACTAGCGGGGTGATAAAATGAAACGCGTTATTTTTGGCATATTACTTTCAGCGGTGTTTGGTGCCGCACAAGCTGCCGTTCTGGAGATTAAGAATTCTTCTGCGATTAGTTTTAGTGGTTACGACGGACAACCGGCAACGATCACAGGAGCACAAAGCACCGGATTTTGGGGTTCTCTTTTTGCAAACGCTGCGGGTACCTTTTCTGCCACTTATTTAGGCAATGAAAGTGGTTATACAAATAAATATACTTTTGGCGTAGGCAACACGCTCTTCGAGAGCAATGCTCTGGGAACAACGATCTCTGAGTCGGTTGGTCCTGGTACAGTGAAGTTTAGCTTTCTGGACAGTATGGGTATGACATTCAGCAATGGGCAAAATCAAGGCCAAACCTTGGGTTTTGCCATTCTCAATGGTCAAACCAATAAATATGGTACCTTCGATTATCTGTTGGGCTTTAATGACAGCTATAGAGGCGATGCAGATTATGATGACTTTGTGGTCGGAGTGAATTTCGTTGCTGCACCGGTTCCTGAGCCACAAACTTATGCCATGCTGTTGGCTGGTCTTGGTTTGATTGGTTTCTCGGCACGTCGCAGAGAAAGCTACACCGCGTAATTCAGTATTCGGATTCACTAAAGAACGGGGGCTTGCGTCCCCGTTTTCATTTACAGCGTTTCAGCACGGAACTACACGCTGCAAGTAGGATCCCTGCTCTGCCCTCTGGGCACTACTCCCACTCGATCGTGGCAGGGGGCTTTCCGGAAATATCGAACACGACTCGATTAATGCCTCGCACCTCATTGATGATGCGGTTGGAAACCTTTCCCAACAGATCGTAAGGCAGATGCGCCCAGTGCGCGGTCATGAAGTCCTGCGTCTGCACAGCGCGCAATGCCACTACCCATTCGTAGGTACGCCCATCACCCATCACACCAACGCTCTTGACTGGTAGGAAAACGGTGAAAGCCTGCGAAGTTTTGTCATACCAGCTGCTGCCAGATTCGTCCCTGGTATTGCGTAATTCCTCGATAAAGATCGCATCGGCACGACGCAGCAGATCGGCATACTCGCGCTTCACTTCACCGAGAATCCGCACGCCCAGACCGGGGCCCGGGAAGGGATGGCGATACACCATGTCTGCAGGCAGGCCCAGCGCCACACCGAGCTCGCGCACCTCATCCTTGAACAGTTCACGCAACGGCTCAAGCAGCTTGAGGTGCAGGCTTTCCGGCAAACCACCAACATTGTGGTGCGATTTGATGGCGTGCGCTTTATTGGTTTTCGCCCCGGCCGACTCGATCACGTCAGGGTAGATCGTGCCCTGGGCCAGCCATTTTGCCTGGGGCAATTTTTTGGCTTCACGCTGAAATACTTCGACGAACTCGCGACCGATTATTTTGCGTTTTTGTTCCGGGTCGATCACACCCGTAAGGTGTTTCATGAACTCGCCGCTGGCATCGACATGGATGATCTTCATGTGCATGTGGTTGCCGAAGGTCTCCATCACCTGCGCGCCTTCATTCAGGCGCAGCAGACCGTTGTCCACAAATACGCAGGTCATCTGGTCGCCGATGGCGCGGTGGATAAGCGCCGCGGCCACTGAGGAATCTACACCGCCGGACAAGCCCAGGATCACTTCTTCCTTGCCGACTTGTGCGCGGATCTTTTCCACTGCCTCGCCGATGTAATCCGGCATGTTCCAGTCACCGGCACAACCACAGATGTCATGCACAAAGCGTCCGATGATGGCCTTGCCTTGGTAGGTGTGGGTGACTTCCGGATGAAACTGCACTGCGTAGTAACGGCGCGCCTCGTCCGCCATCGCGGCGAACGGCGTAGCCTCATTGGAGGCGATCACCGAAAAACCGGGCGGAAGTTGAGTCACCTTGTCGCCATGACTCATCCATACGTCGAGCAGGCCGTGGCCTTGCGCGTTGGTCTTGTCCTGTATGCCCTCGAATAATTTGGAATGCCCCTGCGCACGAATCTCCGCATAGCCAAATTCACGCACCTTGCCACTCTCGACCTTGCCACCCAGTTGCGCGGCCATGGTCTGCATGCCATAGCAGATGCCCAGTACAGGCAAACCCAGTTCAAAAACCACTTGGGGTGCCTTGGGTGTTTCTTCTTCGTACACCGAGTTCGGTCCACCGGAAAGAATGATCCCCGATGGATCGAAAGCACGGATGTCCGCTTCCGTCATGTCCCACGGATGCAATTCGCAATAGACATGGGTTTCACGTACGCGGCGCGCGATAAGCTGGGTGTATTGGGAACCGAAATCGAGGATGAGGATTTTTTTATGCATGGTTAAAGTCTGGGAAGTGTGAAATGAGAAGCGACCGCGCCTGAACTCAAGGGTGAGGATGCGGCGGTTTTACCCTGCCCCTTCCCTCTTCTCCCTTCCCGCAGTATTAATCAATATGGTAATTCGGCGCTTCCTTGGTGATCTGCACATCATGCACGTGCGACTCACGTATGCCAGAAGAAGATATTTCGACGAACTCAGCCTTGGTGTGAATAGTGGGAATATCGGCACATCCCAGATAACCCATGCTAGAGCGCAAGCCACCCATCAATTGATGGATCACCGCCAGCACGCTGCCCTTGTAGGGCACACGACCTTCCACGCCTTCCGGCACCAGCTTGTCCTGATTGCCTTCCCCCTCCTGAAAATAGCGGTCGCTGGAACCTTGCTGCATCGCGCCGAGACTACCCATGCCGCGATAGGACTTGTAGGAGCGTCCCTGGAATAATTCGATATCGCCGGGAGCTTCCTCAGTACCTGCAAACAACCCGCCAAGCATCACCGAATGTGCACCTGCTGCAATAGCCTTGGCAATATCACCTGAATAGCGGATGCCACCGTCGGCGATCAACGGAACGCCGGTTCCCTGCAAGGCTTTCGCAACATTCTGAATCGCGGCAATCTGTGGAACACCAACTCCCGCAACGATACGAGTCGTGCAGATCGAGCCGGGTCCGATGCCGACCTTCACGCCGTCCGCGCCATGATCAATCAAAGCCTGTGCAGCACCGCCAGTGGCAATATTTCCGCCAATCACCTCGACGCGCGGGAAATTGGCTTTGACCCACTTGACGCGATCCAGTACGCCTTGGGAATGACCATGGGCAGTATCTACCACGATCACGTCCACACCAGCCTCGGCCAACAATTCGACACGTTCTTCAGTACCTGCACCTACGCCGACTGCCGCTCCGACGCGAAGATGTCCCAAACTGTCTTTGCATGCCAGCGGATGTTCGCTAGATTTTAAAATGTCTTTTACCGTCATCAAACCGCGCAACTCGAACGCATCATTTACCACCAGTACGCGCTCTATACGGTGCTTGTGCATCAGGCTGCGCGCCTCTTCCAGACTTGCATTCTCCTTGACGGTGATCAGCCGCTCGCGCGGGGTCATGATGTTTTGTATCGGTTGGTCCAGATTGCTTTCAAATCTCAAGTCTCGGTTGGTGATAATCCCGACCACTTGCTTGCCCTGCACAACAGGCAGCCCGGAAATCTTGTGCTGGCGCGTCAAGTTGAGCACGCTGCGCACAGTCATATCCGGCGTGATGGTGATGGGATCCTTAACCACGCCACTTTCAAAACGCTTTACCTGGGCAACCTTTGCAGCCTGTGCTTTAGCAGACATGTTTTTATGGATAATGCCGATGCCGCCCTCTTGCGCCAGGGCGATAGCCAAGCGACTTTCCGTGACGGTATCCATCGCTGCAGACAACAGCGGGATGTTCAGGTTGATGTTGCGGGTAAGCTGCGTGCGCAGGCTGACATCGCGGGGCAACACATTGGAGTAAGCGGGAACGAGCAGAACGTCGTCAAAGGTTAATGCTTTTTGAATGATGCGCATATGAAACAGCCCTCGGCAAAGGGAGCATTATACGCATGTCTGGCGAGCCAGTAAATCGGCAGTTCAACTGCCGGGTTATTGAATTACTACAGAGCAGTTTCGTTGGTTTCACCGGTACGGATGCGAATGACCTGTTCAACCGTAGTCACAAAGATCTTGCCATCGCCGATCTTGCCAGTACGGGCCGTCTTGACGATAGCATCGATTGCTGTGTCGAGCAAAGTCGCGGGCACCACCACCTCGATCTTTACCTTGGGCAGGAAATCCACAACATATTCTGCACCGCGATACAACTCGGTGTGCCCCTTCTGCCGGCCGAAACCCTTGACTTCGGTGACTGTCAGCCCACTCACCCCCAATTCAGAAAGCGCTTCACGTACTTCATCCAATTTGAATGGCTTGATCACTGCTTCGATTTTTTTCATGTTGAGCTCCCGAATTTAGAGTATCGAAATTCCTGCTGGCATCATTGTACCAAGAGGAGCGGGTGCGTCACCCCCTTTCGGACAATACAAAGACAATATCCTCATGCTTGTTCTTTCTGGCAATATCCAACGCAGTATTCCCATCGGTATACTTTACCGAACTAACCGCGCCTTTGCTGAGCAACAACTTCACTTCCGCCAAATTGCCATTGGCAGCTGCCTTATGCAAAGGTGTCCATCCGTCATTGGTAGTAGCATTTACATCCGCCCCATTTTCAATGAGGACTGAGGCGACTGACAAGTGCCCACGCGCAACCGCTTGCAACAACGCAGTCCAACCATGATTGCTGCGCGCGTTAACGTCGGCGTGTTTGCCCAGCAGTAATTTCACGACTTTATAAAATCCGTTAAACGACGCCCAATGCAAAGGCGTATAGCCGGCGTTATCCCTGTGGTGGATATCGGCGCCACATTTGATCAGCAACGTGGCCATGTCCTCTTTTCCATTGAATGCGGATATCATCAGCGCCGTCCATTGGCGCTCGTCACAGGTATCGACATTCATTTTCGCGCCCAGAAAATGCGCAACCATCTCGCTGTTTCCAGATTCGGCAGCTTTCAAGAAACCTGCCGGGGTAAACGAGATGCCATGCAACTCCATTTCGTGCTTGATCTTATCCGAAACATCCCCCCAAACATCAGATTTATCCGGGTCGTGACGGTTTGAATTCACTATGCTCAAATAAACGATTTCAGATGCGACTTCCGTGGGAAATCCGGCTCGGTCAGAACGATCGCTAACCAGCAAATCCGTGAAATATGCATCAATTTGGGGGGAATCCCACAATTCAATAATTTTATTAAACACGCGTGGATACTGTTTTTCCAGCGCATGAGGATATCTTTCCTCATTATTGCCGATGAGCTGCAGTAGTTTATCGTTCATATGCTTCCCGAATCCGTTTAGCGATTGCCGATCTGAATTAATATCGGCCAGAAACATTCAACCCAGAGTACCAACATAACAAACTTCCGGCGAACCTCCAAGCTATAACAGCGATTGCCGATAACCCTCGGCCAAACCTTCAACCCACTTCGCGATAGATCACTGACATGATTTCCAACTCCCTGACCCCGACCGGGGTGCGCAATATAGCCACCTCTCCTTCGCGTAGCTTGAGCAGTGTTCTCGCCAATGGTGAAACCCAGCTGATCAAACCACCGCTGACATCCGCTTCATCAACACCGACAATGCTGTAAGTACTCTCGCAACCATCGCTGTCGCAAACCGTCACTGTCGCACCGAAAAATACCTGATCACATACCCCGCGTAGAGCCGGATCAACCACTTCGGCCTGTTCCATACGTTTGCGCAGGAATCGCACACGCCGGTCGATCTCGCGCAGGCGTTTTTTACCGTATATATAGTCGCCATTCTCGGAACGGTCGCCATTGGAAGCGGCCCAGGTGATGGTCTTCACCAATTCAGGACGTTCAACCTTCCACAGTAGCTCCAACTCTTCTTTCAGCTTGCGATAGCCGCTAGGAGTAATGTAATTTTTGACGCCCACAGGCAACTGCGCCGAGGGTTCCATCTCGTCGTCGTCAGAGTCGCTCTCACGTGCAAATGCTTTGCTCATGGCTGGAAAATTACAACATTGCGGGAATCTGTCTTCACATCGACCTTTGCTCTGACAAATGAAAAAAGGATTAGATCACTCTAATCCTTTTATTGTTTGGCGTCCCCAACGAGATTCGAACTCGTGTTACCGCCGTGAAAGGGCGATGTCCTAGGCCTCTAGACGATGGGGACTTTGATTTTTAAAGCTCTTTTGGTGGAGATAAGCGGGATCGAACCGCTGACCTCTTGCATGCCATGCAAGCGCTCTCCCAGCTGAGCTATACCCCCGTGCACCCCAAAAAGAGCGCGCATTATAGTGATGCGACCTATGCTTGTAAAGCTAACTTACAGGAGCTGACGACTGAAAACCCTACAAATATCTTTGCATCCGCGCCAGCACGGTCTCACGGGGGAATAATGCCAGTACGGCATCTACCGAAGGGGTGTGCGTTTGCCCGACCAGCATCACGCGCAATGGCATCGCAAGCTTGGGCATTTTCAAGTTGTGCTTGGCCAGTGACTCTTTTATCAATGCAGCCAATGCAGGCGCTTCCCAGGCTACATCAGCAAAACGCGTGGCAAGTTCGCGCAACGCAAGCAGCACTTCGGGCACGAGGTGCGCATCGAGCAATTCCTGCGAAGGATGCACTTCGACATAGAACACCTCCGCTTCATCCGCCAGTTCGAGCAAGGTTGCGACACGCTCTTTATACAAGGTGATCACCGCTTCTAGCTGCGGAGCGTTACTCACCTGTACGCCGCGATCGGCCAGGTGCTTGCGCACCAATCCGCCCAGCCGCGTGTTGTCTGCCAGCTTGATGTAATGTTGGTTCAGCCAGCGCAATTTTTCAGGGTTGAACTGGGCAGCCGATTTGCTGATGTGACGCAGATCGAACCACTCGATGAATTGAGTGATGGAAAAAACCTCTTCATCACCGTGCGACCAGCCCAGACGCGCCAGGTAGTTGACCAGCGCTTCCGGCAAGAAACCGTCCTCGGCGTATTGCATCACACTCACCGCGCCATGCCGCTTGGACAGCCGCTCGCCATCGCTGCCCAGTATCATCGGCACATGCGCATATTGTGGTAGTGTCGCACCCAGCGCCCTGAGGATATTGATTTGGCGGGGCGTGTTATTGACGTGATCGTCGCCACGTATGACTTGAGTGATGCCCATATCAAGATCGTCCACCACCACGCAGAAATTGTAAGTAGGCGTTCCGTCGGCACGCGCGATGATCAAGTCATCCAGTTCGCTGTTCTCAAAAATGATCTTACCCTTGACCATATCGTCCCAAGCCGCCACGCCATGCGACGGATTCTTGAAACGAACCACCGGCTTGATGCCCTCCGGCGAGGTCGGCAGAACCTTGCCCTGCTCCGGCCGCCAGCATCCGTCGTAGCGCGGCTTCTCGCCGCGCACACGCTGTGCCTCGCGCATCGCATCCAGCTCCGCAGGCGAGGTATAACAATTATATGCCGTG
>Ga0315271_10000674_pt1 | contig 19550 bp, 18 predicted proteins | sample C3_top_MG_FD_204664 | JGI IMG/M metagenome (GOLD analysis project Ga0315271, IMG submission 204664) | Sediment microbial communities from Yellowstone Lake, YNP, Wyoming, USA - C3_top | ecosystem: Environmental > Aquatic > Freshwater > Lake > Sediment | place: USA: Wyoming | collected 2017-08-01
GCCATGGATCGAGGACCCGGCGGCATACTTCGTCAAGGTCGCCCGCTCGACAGGCATCGAGCGAGCCGACAACAAGCCGCTTGCCTGGGAGATGCACCGTGAGGAGGGACCCGGTCACGACGGAGACCTACGAGGAGGTCATCCGGCGCGACGCCGACGAGATCTGGCTCCGGTCAGAGGACGCAATCCATCACAGCGTGTCGTACCGGAAGTTCTGGACGAGGAGGATCATCTGCGTCGCGCCCATGCTCGACCCGACGCAATCGGGAACCTGCTCGGGTCGCTCAACCTTGGACCACGTCAAGGACCAGCCCATGATGGGAAAGAGAGCACCCAGTGACCCGTCCCACCTCGTCACCCTCTGTTGGCACCACCACCTCGACGGATGGGCTACTGCCCACCGACCCGCTCTACGTGACTACCTTCGAGGAGTTGGCACAGTCGAGGAAGGCCCGGGAACTGACGTTGAGTGACCGCAGGTACGCCATCTGGCTGGCGTGGGGCAAGGTGAAGCACCTTGTCGGCATCCACACCTTCGTCCCCCTCGAAGAGTGGGATCTCGATGCGGGCTCGATGCAGTACGTCGGCAGCGTGTGCTGGCACTGCAAGGAGCAGACGCGGTGAGGCAGACGAAGGCCGAGCGCCGCTTCGTGCGGCTCGCCGGGTCCATGAACAGCAAGGCGGCGAGGCTTGGCAGAGAAGGCCGCATCTCGGCCGGTGATCTCGCCGCCGCCTTCCTCGCGTCTGACTGGACGTGCCCCTACTGCGGCACGGGGATCGACCCGCTCCACTGCTCGTTCGACCACGTGGTGCCGTTCGACAAGGGCGGCACCAACCGGCCAGAGGACATCCTCGCCTGCTGCCTCACCTGCCAGCGGTCGAAGGGCGTCAAGACGCTGGACCAGTACGAGTTCGCCCAGACGCTCCGCTCCGAGGGCGCGGAGTGCGAGGTGTGCGGCAAGCCGTACATCCCGCGCTGGGCCGACTGGATGCGCGGCTACGGACGGACCTGCTCCCGGATCTGCGCCGGGAAGAAGGGCGGGGAGACAACAAAGACCCCCGCCCCTCTGGACCGGGATCCAAAGTGACGGGGGAGGATGGAGGGCGGACTGCCTACCGCCACGAGCGTCCATCACTGGTTGTGCAAACGCACCGCTCGACTCGATGTTTGCCTGACGTGGCAGCCGTTCGGGGCTGTCAACCCCTCCGTCACTGCCAGACCCCCGCTCGTCGCGTCGGAGCCATCCTGTGACGTTTCCTGAGCCCACCGATGCCTTCTCCGGGGGCAATGGGTCCCCGGCATTCAGCCATCTCCCTGCCCCGGGAGCAACCCCAGAGCATTGGCGGGATGATAGGCTCCGCGCGAGGAGCGTGTCAAGCGTGGGTGCGGAATGAAGTGGAACGTCGTCGTGATAGGACAGCCACCGACCACGAACAAGATGTACTCGGCCAAGATGCGCTCGATGTGGCGCGACGGCGTCCGGTTCAACGTCCCCCAGATGGTCAAGAACCCCAAGGTCGAGAAGTACCAGACCGACGCCGTTCGCCAGATCCAGACCGCCCGTCCGTCGCACTGGCACCCGACCGGGTTCGTCAGGCTGACGTTCCGGCTCTACCTCGCCCGCAACATCGACGCGGACAACACCCTCAAGGCGCTCAGCGACGCCATCCAGATCGCCATAGGAGTGAATGACTCTTGGTTTCTGCCATGCGTGGAGAGCAAGGAATGGGGACTGAAGCCACGGGACGCCCGGGTGGAGATCGAGGTCGAGGACATCCCCGGATCGCCATCGCAGGGGCCAGAACCCTCGCGAACCGGTCCGCTCTCCCGTTCGTCCCGTTCGTCCTGAACTTCGATGACCCCGTCGTCTTCCTCCGCAGCCCACGGACGACGAAGATCGAGAACGTGTTCGAGTCGACCATCCAGCTCGTGTGCTACCAGCTGGGTATCCCTGTCGAGCTGTTCAAGCCCGAGGAGGGCGGCAGGGACCAGACGTTCTTCCGCGACATCGAGCTGGTCCGGGAGGCCGATCTCGTGATCTGCGTCTTCAGCGAGGCCGCTCCCATGGAGGGCGGCACAGCGCACGTAGTCGAGAAGGCACAGGATCGACACGTCCCGGTCTATGCCTACACCGACGACGGGACCGGCCACTGGATCCGTCTCGGTGAATGGGATCCTGACGAAGCATGGGCGCGGCGCGTTCCGCAGGGCTAGGAGAAGTGCATGGCGACCATCCCGACGACGGTTCTTCAGGACACGGGCTACTGGCTCGCCCGCTTCTCGTCTGACTATCGTGGGGAGATCCCGCAGAAGATCCACAACCACGAGATCGCCGACGGTGGCGCCCCACAATGGCACCCCGACTTCGCCCGCTGGATCACGGCCCGCGAGGTCATCAACACGCCCCGCCCCGAGTACCCGACCGACGAGAAGCGCCTGCGCACGACCCGTGCCATGCGCAGGCTGCGCAAGGAAGCCGTCCGCGAGTTCGAGGTGATCTATCGAGTCATGGTGATGGGCGAACGCATCGACGCGACAACGAAGTGGCTCAATGAACGGGCCATCCGGAATGCGATCCCCCTGCCAGCTGGCAGGCCAGAGCACTACCGGAGGAAGGACACGATCGTGCTGGTGGTCAGCGGGATCGACAAGCTCAGGGAGTGGTATTAGATGGACGGTCTCAAGTGGGTCCAGATCGACAGCTGGCACATCGTCAAGACGGCGTTCGAGAGCCGGGGCGGCATCGAGATGGAAACCACCCTGTGCGGCCTTCGGACGTCCGGGGCGACGCACGACGAGCGCAAGGGCAACGAGGCGACCTGTGAGAACTGCCTCCGCATCTTGACGAAGGATTGAGCGGGAAGCGAGGTCCCCTGTGCGTCGCCATCACGGCGCTGTTACTGGGGACGTCCCTCTGGGCCGGGGCCTCGGCTACTGGACAGGAGGCGAGTCAACCGGAACCGTATACGGGTCCATGGCAGTCAATCGCTCCCACAAGTCCCGAAACCGCGCCGCCTGCTCAGGCGTCGGATCACCCTCGAACACGACAACCTGATCCCCAACCCGAACCACTGTCTCTGGTCGTCGCGTCGCCCACGCCGCAGCCGCAGACCCAAGTCCGACGCCAAGCAGCAGCACCGATAGCAGCAGCAGTTCCACCGGCTGATCCTCCTAGCCCGGTGCATCGTGTCACCGGATTGGCGACATGGTATTGCCTGCCCGGACGGTCCGCGTGCCCCAGAAGTCACAAAGGCGGCCTCTACGCAGCCGCCGGACCGAAGCTTCGGGTCGGGGACTGGAGAGGCCGCCGGGTGAAGGTATGCCTAGACCAGTGTGTCGTCGTCACCTTGGTCGATTGGTGCGCGTGTGGCGGGGGACGGGTTGTGGATCTGTTTGCAGATGCATTCGCACGGATCGCCCCCACCAGTCGAGGGGTTGCCCGCGTAACGGTCAGCTGGTAGCCGGTGCAGCTCCCATACCGTCCAGAGGAACGCCGCCGCCAGCAGCAGCTCGCTGGCGAGCAGGATCACCAGTCTCGTGTCGTACGTCTCCATCTGGTCGGCGTAGCGAAGGATGGCGTTGATGACCGTGGACGTCTGGGCGAGGACCACGAAGAACCCGAACCGGAAGACGATGCGAAGGAGGTACTCCCCCTGACCGGCTCGCCGGGCAAGCTGAAGCAGCTGATGCGCCATCCGGAGCGCGTAGATCTCTAGGAGAAGCAGGACGGTGGCTGCGAGGACGAGAAAGTCATCGGCCAGTGCCAGTGTCATGCGAGCGGAGTTCCTTCCTCGCAAGCATCCGCTCGACCGCCGCGACCTCCGCGATCACTAGGTCGTGAGATGCAAGAACCTGCTCGGAGTTCGCGACGGAGTCCCTCACCCGCACGTCCCTGAAGCGATCATTGGACCGTCGATCCAACACTGGGAACAGGATACGGAACACTCCCATCATCGTCTGGCCTTCCCGACGAGATCTTCGAGGAGCTTGTTCGACTGCTCCAAGGCATCGGACATCCGCTTGTTGATGGCAAGCAACTCGTCCTTGTCCTTGCGGAGTCCGTCGACCTCGCTACTCGTGTGAAGCTTACCACTCGTGAGAAGCACCACGACCCAGACGAGGGCCACGATGGCCCCGCCTTGGAGGATCAGCTGGCTCAGTGCCCCAATCGCCTTGGCGTCGATGAGCGTCATGGGAAGCTCCTTCGCGGACACGACACGAGCTTGGACCCGCACTGCGGGCAAGGCGTGTCCTTCTCGCCGGGGAGCTTGAGCTTTCCGTAGAAGCTCCCCGCCTTGGTTGAGCAGTCAGGGCATCGGAGCGGCTTCCCGTAGCCATGTGGGAGAGTTGCCCGGGGCTTGCGCCCCGGACCGCTCACCGTGAAGACAGGAAGGGCACCCCGTCGGTGCTTGGTCTGCGCGTGGTCACGGAACCACCTCCCACGATAGCCACGGGCCGGAGAGCAGGGTGCCGGTCGTGGACAGGACGTCCACGCGGTACTCCACGCCGATCCCGTCGCAGCCGGGGTTCTCGCCGTTGAACGCGACGATCGACAGGTCCGGCGTGCCGTCCCTGTTGACGCCAGCGTCGTAGCAGTTCGCGGCCGCGTCGGGAACAATGGTGCCCGCCGCGACCGGGGCGGCGATGACGAGAAAGGCGACGAGCGCGACGACGATCCGCTTCATGGTCGCCTCAGAGCGTCTTGGCGAAGTTCGGCTGGTTCTCAGGCGTGATGACGGTGACCCGTGTCCCCTGATCGAGCGCCGGGAAGGCCGTAGGCGTCACCTGCGTCCTGATGAGCAAGCCCGCGATGAGCGGAGCCAGCAGCACGAGCAGCTGGGCCGTGGAGTTGACGAGATCCGTCGCCTTGCCAGCCGCCACATCACTGATGAGGCCATTGCCGGTGAGGGTCTGGACGACGCCGAGGATCAGGGTCACGGCGAGCCCGATCCAGAACGAAGGCTGCCTGCCGAAGATGGTCATGTCGATTGTCTCCCTACCTGTTACGGATTGGCCTCGTCGGTCTCGTCCCGGTACTCGGGCTTGTTGACCTTCTTGGGGTCCTTGTGGTCCTCGATCTTGAGGAACTCGTCGGCGTGCTTCTTGTGCTCGGCCTTGTTCGCGTTGAGGGCCGGAGCCTTGAGGGCCTTGGGCGGCATGTCGTCTACTCCGTGTCGCGGGTGAAGGAGGCGTTGACGCAGCCGGACGCGGTTCCCGGGATCGCGTAGGCAGCGGCTTTGAGCAGCGACGCGGGCCACCACTGCGGCCCCTTGGGAATGCCAGCCCGGCGGCCGTCCGCGAGCGGGTCGTAGACGAGGAACGCGCCGTCGCTGGATCGGCGCTCGTTGACGAAGACGGCATGGTTGCCGGTGAAGCCCGGCGATCCATCGAACTTCGTCGGGGCGATGACGCTGTAGCGGATCTGGAGGATCGCGCCGCGCCCGCTGATGATGAGCGACTGGAACGTCGCCCACGGCACGCCGTAGCGGACGTCCATGTTGGCGAAGTACATGTGGGTGGCGGCGGAGTCGTTCTGCTGGAGACTGGTGCCGCCGCAGAACCGCGTGATGAAGTTGCGGATCTCGGATGGCGTCGGCAGCCATCCATGATGGTTCTTCGGATCCACGCCACGGCGATGTCGATCAGCCGCCATGGCCTGACTGGCTGGCCCGCAGTTGCTCCACTGGCAGCGGGATCCGTCCCCCTGCTTGCGGAACGTCGGCCGGTATGTCATTGACGTATCCCTCCTAAGCGTTGACCTTGATCCCGAACTCTGCGCTGTTGATGTCGCTCGCCGTCCACGCGCCGCCACCGGGCTTGGTTTCCCGGATGTCCAGCAGGTAGCCGGGCGATACGGAGAGCGCCTTCACGGAGCCATCCGTCTCTGTTCCGGACAGCCGGGCGACGGAGACAATCGACCGAGAGCCAGCATCGGTCTTGGCGGCATATGGGGCGAACTGGACGCCGTACACGGTTCCCGAGGATGCGATGTCACCAAAGGCATAGGTGTCCTTGTCACCAACCACAGAGCTTTCGACGTAATCGGCAGTCGCCGGGGTTGTCTCATCAACGAGCAACGAGTTATTGACGCTGTTGCCATCCGAGCCGACCCACTGGCTGCTGTTGCCATCACCGCTTGGCATGATCGCTGTCACGCGAACATCCCCGAGGAAGTCGTTGTTGGGAGCCGACCCGGCCCCATCGAGAAGATAGAGATCATCGAACCTCTGGTGGTTCTGGCCGCCGCTGGTGGATCCAATGCACAGGCCACCACAGTTCGTCACGCCAGCATTCCGGGTGTCTGCCGAGCCGCTCAGGTTAGTTACGCCGTCCACACGGAACTCGTAGGACCCAGCATCATCAATAAGGCCCTTCAGTTCGAGGTAGTACCACGTATTGGTAGCAAACACTGTGGCGGAAGTAGCAAGAACGGTTCCATTTCGACAAACCGTGATTTGTCCACCGGCCACAGTTCTCAACTCAAGATGAGCAGTACCGCCAGTATCAAACAGACGGACAACCGTATTGGCGCCAAAGATAGTGGCTTGCCATGCAAACCCAACAACCCATGTCGCATTTGTACCGACGAGGTTCTGCTTGATCCAGCCACAGTTCTGGGTGGCACCTGCTCCAACAAGTGCAAGTTGCCCTGTGCCAAACCTTCCGGTAGCCATGGAGCCTTGGTTACTGCTGACGAGCGAGGTCCACTTGGTCAGCTTGTCGGCGAATGCGTAGTGATCGAAGCCGTCTACGAACAGCAGCGCCATCCAGATCTCCTATGCGATCTCAGCGTCTAGGGTAAGCGTCTTCGTACCCGACGACGCCATCACAATCGCAGACGCCGTGAGGCTGCCAAGCATGTAGCGATTGGACACGATGACCTCGACAGCCAGCTGTGACAGCCGTGCCTTCGGGGTTGGATCGTGAACGACCTCGGCAGCAAGCTGGTAGAGCTGGGCCTTGGGCGTCGGATTGTGGACGACCTCGACCGGCATCTGGTAGAGCCGGTTTGGCAGCACGCGGACCACCGCGTCAGCGGATGCCGACTGGGGCTGGTTCCGCCTGATGATCGAGTTGATCGAGATCAGGCCGCCACGGGCGAACCACGCATCGACCGGAACGGAGCCAGCAGCCGTTGTCCTCATCACGGCGTCAGCGCCGAGCGATGTCTCACTGGTCCGCAGGAATACCGAGTTGGCATTCGTCTGACCAGTCGCCATCCGGAGCACCGCCGCGTCCGCCCCGAGCGAGGCAAGGGCGGCCCGGCGAACCACCGCATCGCTCGAAACCTGACCATCGATCAGTCGGAGAATGGCGGCATCGGCCGCAAGCGACACTGACCGCAAGACGTTGATCGTCGCGTCTGCCGTCAGCTCGCCGCCACCGACCAGCACGCCAACCGATGTCAGCACTGCGTCGGCTGGCACACTGGTGGCGGTTACCCGATGAACAATCGCGTCGATCGCAGCCTGTGGCGTCGTTACGCGGCGGATGATCGAGCCAGCCGTGGCAGACGAACTCATCGACGCTCGAACCACCGCATCGCCATTGATGCTCGATAGACGTCGGCTGAGCTTGACCGCATCCGTCCCAAGCGACCCAGCCGAAACTCGCTTCACAACGCTGTCGATCGCCACGGCAACCTGACTCGACCGCTTCACAATCGAGGCTGCGGGCAGACTGCTGGCAGCGATGCGCATGAGCATCGCCGCCGCCGAGAGCGAGCCGATCTGCGGATATGTGACCGGCGTGGGCGGAACGTACGGGTTGTCGATGCCCTCAATGGCGGCCAGTCGGGCGTAGATCCCGGTCAGAACCTCGTGAACCGTCGCCCCCTGCGCGTAGACGCCGATGGCCGTGGCGATGGCGATGACCGTGTCGAGGTCGTAGTCGTAGTGGGCGGTGTTGTCGCGGGGGTGCGTCGTCCGGTACGGCGAGACGAAGAAGGAGTCGAACGGCACGTCGTGCTTGGCGAACGGGCTTGACTGCGGGCGCTTGATAACCGCTGAGGGAAGGAGGTCGGGGACGGTAGCAGCCTGTCTCCCGAGCCAGTTGTGGTAGGCGATCTGGGCTGGAGTCAGGGCCACCCCGTTGTAGTGCGCCAGCTCATCGAGAAACCCATCCCATCCATTCTGGTAGGCGGGAGAACCGCTCGACTGGGTCGAGCCGACGTACGCCTGCGTCGTCCCCGGGTACGGCGCATTCCACACGTCGGACCACCACGGTGTCTCGTACCCCGTGACCGCGACCGACACGCCATCCACGTAGATCTTGAGCTGGCTGCTGAGCATCCTGACGCCGGGGGTCCCGTCCCAGACGCCAACCACGTGGTGCAGGATGTTGTCGTTGAAGGACGCCGTCGTCTGAACGTAGACGTGGCCCTTCTCCGACCGGAGGATGATCTTCCCGCCAGCGAACAGGAGCCGGAGCCCGTCTCCGGATGTCCAGATCCAGTTCTCTTTCGCGCTTGCCGTCGTCTTGACCCAGCACTCGATCGAGCACTTCGAGACGTTCCCCTGCCCGTACCCGTAGAACATGATCGGATACGAGGCGCCGCTCGAATACGGGAAGATCCAGCCGGTCTTCGTCCCTGCGGCCCCAATCGTGCCGCGCCCCGGGTAGACAGGGTAGGCAGGGTCCAAGCTCGTGTACGGCGGCCAGACAATCAGGCCATCCGGCCCGATCTCACTCCTGACGATCTCCTTTCCGGGCTGGGATGCGGACGCCGCCGTCTCATCGAACTTCCAGTATCCGGTGACCCCGTCCTTGAAGATCTGGGTCCGGTATGACTCCTGCGTGCGCTTGATGTCCGCGAACAGGAGGCCGGAGTTCTTGGCGAGGATCCATGCGTCGAAGTTGACCCTGACGCTGCGATCCGTCAGTTCGGCGGCGGCCGCAAGGCCAGTGCCGCCATCTGTCCAGAAGATGAGAAACGAGCCGCGCACAGGCGACCCGCTATCTGGATTGCTAATCGTCAGGGAGTCGCCACCAGCACTCCCCGCAGCGTGAACGTCATAGAACACTGCCTGCTGGATGCCGTAGTCGGTGGACTGGATGGCTTGCGTCATCCCGGACGGTGTCGTCATCGACCCCGGATTGGCGGACGACGAGAAGAACACTTCGACCAAGAACCCGGGGGCGGCGTTCGCGAGCACCGGAGAAGAGATCTGGTCGTACGGCGAGCCGTACTGACTCGCGAACAACATGGTCGGGTTGGAGGTTGCCGTTCCTCGCCACGCCGTAACAACGGCATTGATACCGGTCGCAACCGACACAAGCACGGCGTAGCTCGATGGCTCAGATCCACCGGCAGTCTTGGTGAAGATCTGCATCCATGAGCCATCTACCTCTTGTGCCGAGAACCGTTCACTCCACCCGGAGCTGGCAGGGCGGCTGTTGCTGGCGTCATCGGTGATGACCGAAAGAACCATCTGGTCGCCGCTTTGTACCTCGGCGGGCTTGGCGACTGACAGGCTTGTGACTGGCGACCACGAACTGTTCTTCTCTGCACCGACGAACTGGACGTCACGGCCGTTGGTTGGCGTCCCGGTCTTGATGATCGTCTTCGCGACGATGGCATCCGCGCTGACCGCGAACTGCTCCCATGGCTGCTTCAGCTCGGCGGTCGCCGACAGGCCGCCGAACTTGTCCCACGAGGGCTCCAGCGACCAGACCTCGATGTTCGTGACCTTCATCGCCTCTGTCGGGCCGTCGAAGGAGTAGTAGAGGTCGAGGAACGGCGGGAACTTGTTGCGTTCTTCAGCCCAGTTGTACGTGTCGAGCGTGTTCGAGTTGTCCCACGAGGTCGGCTCTACCGTGCCGACCTTCCAGACGCGGGTGAAGAGACCGCCACTCGTCCAGCGATGGCGAACCCGGTACCACGAGTTCTGGTCAGCCGTGAAGATCGGCTCAACATCGTGCGTGGCCCATGTCGCCATGTACCACCCGCCGGGGTAAAGCGTCTGGTTTCGAGGAGAAACATAGACGCCGAAGTAATCCCACGGCGCGAGCGTGAAGCCATACGTTGGCCGATCCAGCGCCCACTGGCTCGCGGTTCCTGTCCAGAAGTCGAACAGCAGCTCACCCTGCTCCGGGACTGGCAACCCGACGTACGACTCGTAGATCGCTGACCCGGCATTGGGCGAGATGAGGATTGCCGCCCCGGACGCGACCGAAGCATTGGCCTCGTAGTCCGCGCTTGCGGGCCACGAGTCGTAGGGATGCCACGTCCACTCGCCGCCGAGACCCTGCGCCACCGTCCGGCTGAAGTCGTCGTAGAAGACGCGCTTCATCAGCAGGCCGTCGATGGTCTTGGTGACCTCGACAGTCCTCCTGATGATCGCGTCGGCGGTCAGGGACCCGCTGATCTCGGGCATGGCTCAGCAGACCAGATCGATGAGCCAAGCATCTGCGCTGAATGCCAGCCCGGGCGTCAGGACGATCAGCGCGTCGGCAGTGACCTGCTGGTTCGTCTTCCCGCCGACAATCACGGCATCGCTCGTCAGGCTGTGTGTCGTCCCGGGACGGAAGATGACGGCGCCCGCACTGAGACGCGGCTGGATGAACGCTCCAGCCCCGAACGAGAAGGTTCGGTGGAACCCGCCCTCAAGGGCTTCGATGCGGCCCACGATGTCGAGCAGGACGGTATGAAGGCCGGTCCCGGACGGGAATGGGCCAACCGGGCCGTCGATGACAATGACGGTGTCGGGCTGGGTACCGTAGTGGTCGTAGAAGCGGGAGTGGCCGCCGCGACCGCCGATGATCCATGCATCGGCGGTGTACCGACGAGGATAGATCGAGGCGTCGATCGTCTTCGACCCGGACATCGTCCGCCTGATGACGGCGCCTGCCGTCAACTGCGACCGCTGCACCTCGCTCCACCCGGGTCCATAGCTCGTGATGATGAGGTTGTCGAACCCGAGCGGCTCTGCCGTTGGGGCAGACGCATCAGCCATGATCGTCTTCGGCGTCCACCCCTCGTACCACGAACCCGGAACGGCATCAGGGCCGATGCCGCCAATCGCCTGCCAGCCGGGCTCGGCATCTCCAACTCTCCAGACCTTGACTGCCATGAGGCCATCGGCCACGCCATTGATGTACGCCTTGACCCGATACCACGAGTTGGCGGCTGGCGTGAACGAGTAGTACGGATCGGAGACCGAGGGGTATGCGTAGTAGATCCCGGCGTCCCACGTCGACCCGGCCGATTGGTACACCTCGACGCCGAACGGCCAGTCGTCGCCTTGGAAGACCCACCAGTACGGCCGCGAGTCGCTGACGTCGGCCGGGACCCAGAAGTCGAACTGGACCGTCCCATGGTCAATCCGGTTGGCGGCCGACTGGTCAGCGAAGTCGACGATGCTCTTCTTGCCCGCCGTGAGGCGAGCGACCGATCCATCGACGCTGAGCGTGCCGCCGCTGGTGACGTACTGGGTGACGAACTGCGGTCCCCAGCCCGAGGCGTCAGAGAAGCTGAACGTCTCCTCGAAGATCTTCTTCGCGATGACTGCCCCGGCCCGGGTCAACCCAGACGGCATGGCTCACCCCGCCATCGTGCGGCACTGGACCCAGATCCAGTCTGAGGACAGCGGCGGTGTCACGAAGGTGATCTGGCCGTTCTCGGGATCGGTCTCCTGATAGTCAACCTGCGACCGCTGGAGGATCCCGTTCCGGTAGACGGCCGTCGTCCCCTCGATGTACCCGAGGGGGACCTGTTCGTTGTTCAGGCTGATGTAGATCGTGAACACGGTCCGCGACCCATTCGGCGCCTCGATCGGAGCGAAGCTGCCGAACGCGCCCATGATCGCCCGCTCGGACGTGTTCGTGACGGATGCAATCTGGAGGGTCGCCGTCTTGTTCTTCGCCTTGAGCAGATATCGCCACAGCGTCCACGGGTCGCTCTGCTGGATGCCGAAGAACCCGTCGAAACGGACGTAGCCATGCCCCTCCGGGTCCAGCTCCGGGAAGCTGATCTTCAGCTGGCGCAGCGGGAGCAGCTGGATGAGCGGGTGGCTGACGTCCGTCCCGAACGTGTACAGGGTGATCGCGACGATCTGTCCGGGCGTCAGGTGGTCGCGCCCGCTCCCGTTATCCGGGACGTCATGGTTGAACCACGCGAAACGGAACTGCCACTGGGGGTACTTCAAGCCGTACAGCTGATCGCCCTGCTGGCTCGCGCTTCCCTCCACGATGAGCTTCGCCCGCTGTGTCACGCCACGCTGGATCCCGTACCCGGCCTCGCCGAAGTGCGTCTCGGCCATCTGCCAGCGGTGGTGCATGTCGATGCTGGCTTGGTTCGTCTTGCGGGCGAACACCGTTCCGCCTGCGACACCAGCCCACTCCGAACCGCCCCACACGAGCGCGTCGTTGACGATGAAGCTGCCGTCCTCGGTGGCGTCCATCTCCCGGAAGCCGTACGTCGACCCTTGGAACCCCGGCGAAGACCCGGTGACTGCCCGCTTGTTCGGGACGTCGCTGAACCCCCAGCGGGCCTGTGACTTCTCGACGGCCTTGAAGAACAGATGCTTGTCCGGGGTGATGTACCAGACCGCCCCGTTGAACTGGCTGAAGTCCTCCATGACCTTGCGCCATGTTGTGCCCTGCTGGTTCCACGCGCCCTTCGTGTGCTCCACCGTCTCGCCCGCCACGTCGGCCGGGACGATGTAGTCGACGTTCTCCACGTCGGTCGTCATGTCGAACCCGCTGTGGTCGATGTACTTCACCAGCTCATCGCGAATGATCTGCCCGGCCTGCTGGTCGTTGTAGAAGCTCGGAAGTTGCGTAAGGAACCCGGAACCGCTGTCGGCCGTGCTATGCCGCAGCACCCGCTTGTCGAACAGGATGTTGTAGTCCACGCCGCGCAAGACCCAGAGCCGGGTCTTCACGCCCGCCACGCCGCCGCTCTCCGCGTCTGTCCGGTCAACGGGGAACGCGAACTTCCTCGACACCTGCGTGAGATACCCGCCGAACATCAGCTTCCCATCGATGGAGAGCGTGATCTCCTTCCCGGTGATGAACGACAGGACCCGCTCCTCGTCCTTGCACGTGAACTCGAACGTCCCGGGGATCGCCGAGAACTGGACGTCGAACGAGGCCGTCTCGAACATGACGTGGCTCGTGATGTCAGTGCCGTTGTACGTGATGACGACCGTGGATCCTGTGCGGGGCATCTCAGGACTCCGGGAAGTAGCAGACGGTGATCTCGCGGGCGTTCAGGAAGCTGTTGAGGAACATGATCGTTCCCGTCAGCGGCGAGGTTTCGAGGAAGTCGAGGGCGGCCTTGGCGACGGTTCCATCAACCGTGACCTCAACGGTCCCGGGCTTGTACGGGCCGTTGAGCTGGACGGACCACTGGTCCCCATTGTGGATCACGTCGTTGATGACCTGCCGATTGATCGGGATCCCCTCGCAGATCCGCTGCTCGCTCGTGCCACCCATCGCGGACTTCGGCACACAGAAGTGCAGGCCGATCGAATACGACGCCCAAGTGCCCCAGATGAGGATCTTGTCGGTGTCGAGATACAGCGAGACACCGTTGGGAAGCATGAAGGGGCCGCCGGACCCGTTGCACTGCCGGAGCGTCTCCTGCGGGTTGTGCACGGCAGCACCCCACTGGAAGGATCTTGAGGCAGGGTCCCCATACTCTGAGTACCCAACCTCGAAGTCGAACGATGTCCAGTCGGCGTTGACGAAGAGCAGTTGGCTCAACACGTCCCGTCCGAGTGCCTTGAACAGCGGATCAGGGAGCCAGACCGGCGGTCCATTGGCCCCGTAGTCGTAGACCGAGAAGACGACCGTCGCCTGACTTGGAACCCCGGCTCGTCCGCCGTGCACCCGGACCTTGCCTTCGACCTTGACCTTGGTTGGCGGGACCTGCACAAACGACGGATCAGTCTCGATCCTGTCCACAATCACGACCGACGAGAGATGCTGGTTCATGTGATTGAGGTATCCCGGACCGTAATCGTCGCCGAAGTACCCGAAGATCAGGTTCGCGGTTGACGCCGGGGTGACGGTGTTGGCGCTCCATGTCGCTTCGTTGTCCCACGTGACGGCATAGGCTCGTCCGTCGTTGGGCTGGTCACAGTTCCACGTGTGTGCGAAGCCGTAGGTATCAAGCGACCGAACGTAGATATACCCGGGCGTCGACTCGACCGTCGCACACAACGTGACGCCCATGAGCTTGGGCTCGTTGCTGCCGCTGAAGTCCAGCCGCTTCGATGCGCCCTCGATTGGCGTCGACCCCGGAGCCCAGCTGGTGTCCCAAGCAGCGCCCACATTCTCGACATTGTTCGCGGGGCCGGTCACCGTCCACGCAAACGGTTCTGGGATCGACTGCGGCCAGATCTTCAGGGCTGTGTAGTAGCCCTTCCAGATCACAGCCCTGACGTACACCAGTCCACGCACGAGCGACGGGAACTTCGTGGCGGCGTAGTTGGACATGTTCCCGGCCATCATCTGGCCGTCGGCTTGGAGCCAGAACAGACGCTCGGTCTCCGACGAGACTTGCAGATCCCCGCTGCCGTTCGACCATGTGGTCAAGTCGAGCGCGCAGATGATCTGCATGTCAGACGAGATCGGGGAGTTGAGCCGGACACGGCTGGCATCCGACCCGGTACTGCGGATTGTCATTCGTCCGTCAGTGATGACGGGCGCTGCAAGGGCCTCGATCCAGTAGTCTCCATCGGTCCAGACACCGCCACCATTCGGCGGCTGCGTGCCCGACGGATGCTGGAAGTCGTCGCTGAAGACCGGGAAGAACGGTCCCATCGCGATCTCCTCGCCGTCTGGGGCGAGGAAGACCCGGGGGTAGTTGAGGACCGGGCAGTTGTCGACCTTGTTCGTGATCGGGATCACAAACACCGGGCGCGGGATCGGCGGGAACCAGAACTCGAACGTGTTCCACGGCTCATCGATGTAGTGCGACAGGACGAGATCGAACCGGGCCTCGGTGGTGGTCGGGAACGTGATCTTCATGCGACGGACCGGGATCACGTCGGCGAACCCGAACACCTCGGACGCGAAGTCGACCTTCTCGGCCACCCGGAAGGCTGACTGGAACAGGGTGACGGTCACCGAGACGGCGTCATCCTTGCCGCCGCGCTTGTTCTGCACCGACCCGTACACGAAGCTCCGGGACCGCTTGTCGACCGACGCCTGACGCCACAGGTCGCCACGGTAGTCGCCGACCTGCCACAGCCCGTGCTCGGCGATGCTCGCCGCGTCTCGTGTCCGTTGGAACTTCACCCGCTTGGAGCCCTGCCCAACTCCCCAGACCATCGCGTCGTTGCGCAGGTTCGCCCCGTTGTAGAGGACTTCCATCTCCCGGTAGCCAAGCTCGTCCGGGGCCGTCGGAATGTCACGCAGCTTGTAGGCGGCATTGGGCGTGTCAACGTCGGTGTAGACGACACGCTTGTCGGGGTCGATGTACCAGACAGCACCCGGGTAGCGGGCGATCGCCCGCATCGCATCGCCCCATGTCCAGCCAGCCCCGGCCGGGTTGCCCCGCGCATCGGGGTTCGGCTCCCCGACGTACTCCACCATGGTCGAGGTGTCGAGGCCGTCGTCCGTCAGGTCGAGATGGTGTTCGCACAGGTACCGGATCTCGACGTCGTCATGCGTACCGGCGGGCCACGTCTTCAGCTCGGCATGGGCGGGATCGGCCTTGTCGAGCGTGAACCGCTTCGTGAACAGGATGTTGTAGTCCGTTCCCTCGATGATGAGCGCCCGGGGCACCATCGCGATCGGCGCGACATCGAGGCACGGATCTCCATTCGGCCCAGTCACCTGCTTCGTCTGGAGCGGCGACCCGGTGTACGGGAAGAAGAACTGGCGCTTGACACTCTGGACCCAGCCGCCCCACACACGCCTGCCATCGATGTCGAGCGTGAGCGTCGCGCCGACCACGATCGAGTAGACGTAGTTCATGTCCTTGATGCCGAACGTGCACTTCCCGGCCGACCCGGAAGCCATCGACTCGAAGACGGCGTCCTTGAACAGCACGTCCGGCGTGACATCGACCCCGTCGATCCGGATGACGATCTCGCTCGCCATGGGCTACGGCGTCCGGAGGCCAAGCAGCGATGTCTGGCGGTTCAGTGCGGCGATCGTCTGCTGCTGGATCTGCCGACCCCACGCCGCGAGCTTGCGCTCATCGATGTCGCCGCCGCCAGCGATGTTGATGTTGACGTTGACGATCCCGCCGCCACCACCGCCGCCGCCGAGGCCGCCCATGGGAAGGCTAGTCGGGTTCTTGAGGACGATCACCGCCTCGTTGTTGACCTCGCCAGCAGTGAAGTTGGTCAGGCCCTTGGTCATCCCCGCGAAACCAGACGCGGCGCCGATGACGCCGTTCTTGTTGTAGTCCACGTTGTCTTCGGTCTCGCGCCGCCCGGCTGCCGTCGTCGGCGCGACGGTCTTCGCCGACCCGCCATCCAGCCCGTACGTCTCGGGCATCAGGTACTTCTGGATCTGCTCGCCCATCGCGACGCCTGCCTTGCCGAAGGCGTTGATGAACTCGGGCGTCAGCGTCTTGATGGCCTTGCCGGTGGCGGCTTCCATGTCGTTGATGGCCTGAATGCCAAGCTGCTTGGACTTCTGGCCCTCCTCGATGCGGGCGGCCACCTTCTTGGTGAGGATGTCCTCCTGACCGCTCAGCGCCTCGATGGCCTTCTGGGCTGCGGCTGTGTCGATCGTGAGCGCGCGCCCCTGCGTGAGCAGGGAGATCTGCGCCTGAAGATCGGTGACCGACCGCCCGGCCTGCATACCGGTGCTCTTGAACTGATTGGACGACATCTTCTTCTGGATGTCGAGCTGCTCCTGCGCGTACTTGGCCTCCAGCTTCGCCTGATCGATGCGGGCCTGCCGCTGCTCGGGCGTGTCGCCCGGGGCCGTGAAGCCCGCCATCGCCAGCTTGAAGTTGATCTGGCGCTGGGCGAGTTCCTGCTCAAGCAGCTGGAGCTGCCGTCCAAGGGCGATGTTCTGACCTTCAAGGCCGCCGACCGTCTCCCTGACCTCGCCCTTGATGCCAGCCTGAAGATCCTTGGCGTCCTGAAGCGACCGCTTCGCGATGCGCAGCTCGTTGTTGAACGAGGCAACCGTGAGGTTCAGGCCGCGCTGCTCGATACCGAGCTGGATGTTCTGGATCGACTTCCCGACGCCGGAGAGGTCGGAGATCATCGACTGGGGAACACCCCAGCTTTCCAGAACCTTGTTGCCCTTCTCGATCTCGGCGGTGATCGCCTGCTGGGCCGGGAGCGCCGCGCTCTCGTACTTCTTGAACGCGGCGTCGTACGCACCAGCCTGCTGCTGGTAGCCCTTGCCCTGCTTGGGGAGCATGTTCTGGTTCGGCCGCAGGCGCGGGTCGTTGTACCCGATCAGCGGCTTCTGGGCGTACTGGAACGCAGTCTCGGCCGGGATGACTTCGTCCGTCGTGAACTGCTGCTGGCGCTTGTTCGCCCGAAGCTGGGTCTCGATCACCCCCATGTACCCCTGACTGCCAGTCATCTTCCGCATGGCAGCTTCCGGGGTCATCATCGTGTCGCCACGAGCACCCTGCGATATCGCGGTCTGGTACTCCTTCTGGGTTGTGACCAGATCACCGGCAGCGTTCTTGAGGATCAGTCCACCGGCAGCCATGTCCTTGGCTTCGTTGCCAAGATCCTTCGCCCAGCCGGACGCCTCGGCCTGCTCCTTGCCCACGCGCTCGAACTGGTATCCAGCCTCACCGACGGCCTCTGCGCCGCGCTTCATCGAGTCGTTGAGGTCAGTGACGGTCTCGTTGAGCGCGCCAAGCGCCTTGCTGTTGGCGGCCGCCTTCTCGGCGTCCATGGTCTTGAGCGCGCCCTGATCGTAGGTGGCACGCACGATCCCGCCAATGAAGTCGGGCTTCTGCGGAGTCGCCTTCTCGCCCAAGTCCTTGGTCAGCAAGCCGACCTGCTCGGCGTAGCCCTTGCCGCCGCCCATCATCTCCGCAAGGAAGGGACCGCCGCCAAGGCCGCCATACCCACCGATCAGGCCGGTGGGTGCACTGCTGTTCGCCAGCGACTTGAGATAGTCCGTCTTCTCGCCCCGCGCAGCAGCGCCGGACTTGGCGAAGGCCGACGATCCCAAGTCCCCTTCGATCGCCCGCATCAGGGAGTCCGACATCCCGGTCTGCATCCCGATATCGCCGACAATCCCGGTCAGGTTGCCGCCGCTCTGACGCAGGGACGCACCCATCGTCTTGGTGATCGCCTGATTGGTTCCAGTGAACCCAGCAACGGAGTCCACCCACTTCTCGATCTGAGGAACAGCCCCCTGAAGCGCCTCGTTGACCAAGTTGAACACAGCCGAGAACGCAATCGTTCCGGCTGTGACACCAGCAAGACCGGTCACGACGCTCCGGGCCTTGTCGGCCTTGGTCGAGATAGCGCCCTTGCTCTCTTCGGCGCGGACCAGCTTCTTCTCTGCGATGGAAGCGGCGTCGCCTCGTGCTGCGAGCAGGTCCTTGCGCGTCGCAAGGAGCTTCTTTCCCTCCTCGACTTCATCAGCCGTGAGACCGTTGTTGGCCTTCTTCAGCTTGTTGAGGTTGGCGATCTGCTCAGCGTTCTCCAACACCTGCTGCTGCGCCGTCTCGTGCTTGGAAACGGCACGACCGGCAGCGGATGCATGGACCGTAGCCAGATTGGCTCGGGACTGGATCCCAGCACGACCGCCGAGGGCCTGTGCGAAGATCTGGCCCATCACGACCGAGAATGCACGGACAGGGGAGTAGCTCAGCTGCTCGCTGATCCCGGCTCGGATATGGCCGACCCGCTCCTGCTGGCTCTCGGCCGACTCAGCTGCACCAGCCTTCGCGCCGCCCTTCTGTCGATAGCTCAGCGGCGGGACCTTCCCGGAGGCTTGCTGTGCGCCTTGCTGCTGTGCGCCCTGCGGGCGCTGCTGCTGGTTCTGCTTGACCGCTCCCTGAAGGTTCGGCTGCACACCCGGCATAGGCTGCGGCTGCTGCTGCTGGAACGGTCCCTGCGCGAACCCGGCGGGAGCACCCACGGCTGCGTGGGTCAGCATCGAAGGCCAGTTGACGACGGCCACCCGCGTAACGTCAGCAGACGGCGTCGCGATCCCGGCAGCCAGTGCATTGGAGGATGCCCGGCTCATTCGCTGCGCGTTGGTGCCGCGATTGCCGCCACCGATGGGGTTGATGAGCCGCCCGAACGGAGCTGCCCCGCCGCCAGCGCGCCCGGTCAGATCCTTGGCAAGACCCTTGCCTTCGCGCGCCCGCGCCAACCAAGTGGGAAGCTTATGGGTCGGAACGACCTCACTCTGACCCGTATTCGGGTCGGTGACGATCCCTTCCCGCCCACGCTCCCCAACGATCGTGACACTGGGCTCGTGGCCCGCCTGCGCCATGCGCTCCAGCAAGCCACCGTGCTTGACCCACGCGCCGCCGTCGGCATACCCCTCGACACCGCGCTTGCGCAGCATTCGCTTGGCAACGTCGGCCTCATTGGGGCTGGCCGACTGGTCGGCCATCGCCTTGAGCTTGTCGATCTTGGACCGGTCGTCACCT
>Ga0315271_10000675_pt1 | contig 19533 bp, 21 predicted proteins | sample C3_top_MG_FD_204664 | JGI IMG/M metagenome (GOLD analysis project Ga0315271, IMG submission 204664) | Sediment microbial communities from Yellowstone Lake, YNP, Wyoming, USA - C3_top | ecosystem: Environmental > Aquatic > Freshwater > Lake > Sediment | place: USA: Wyoming | collected 2017-08-01
CGCTGCTCGGCGAGGGTCGTCCCCCCGAGCTTGACGACGACGATCTCGCTCACGTCGTGTACTCCGAGTTCTCTTTCACATAGCCCTCGGTGAGCGGGCAGCCGAACGCCTCGCCTGTGCCGGCCCCGAGGCCGAGGTCGAGGCGGATGAGGACCTCCTCGGCGGTCATCGCGAGTCGCGCCGCCGCCTTATCGATCCCGGTTGGCCCGCCGAGCGTCCCGTCGTAGGCACCGTGCCCGGCGATGGCGATCCGGAGCGTCGCCGGGTCCACTGCGGCCGGCCGGCCGGCGTGCGCCGCTGCCTCCTCGGGTGAGAGCCCGGCCGCCTCGAGGATCGCGGCCTCGGCGACGACGGCGTTGCCGGCGGCTCCGGCGATCCGGCCCCAGTTGGCGTCCCGGCCGTGGACCGCGGCCTTGACCAGCGAGGACGAGATGACGGCCCGGGCGATCGCACGGGCGTCTGCGTCGTCGGCGGCGCCGGAGACCTGGCAGGTGATCAGCGCCGTCGCGCCCTCGCCGTCGCGTGCTTGCTGCCTCGCGAGATCGCGCGCGACGGCTTCGACCGCCACCGCCAGCGCTGCGCGTGCCGCCGGGTTCGTGTCGGCCGTGGCTGCGCCCGCGGCGCCCGACGCCAGCAGGAACACGGTGTCGTTGGTGCTCGTGTCACCGTCCACGGACAGCTGGTCCCAGGTCGTGGCGGCCGCGGCGCGGAGGATGTCGCGGAGGGTCCCAGGTGCGGCGGTCGCGTCGGTGAGGAGGATCGAGAGCATCGTCGCCATCCTCGGGTGGATCATCCCGACGCCCTTGGCGATCCCCGTGACCGTGATCGCCACCGTGCCGCCCCCTGCTCCGGGCGCGGTCACGGTGACCGTGGCTGCCTTCGTGGTGGAGTCGGTTGTGCACAGCGAGACCGCCGCCGCGTGCAGCGCCTCGTCGCTGGCGGCGAGCCCGGTCGCGGCCACGTGCCTGACGGCGGCCGTGACATTGTCAACGGGGAGCCTGGTGCCGATCACGCCCGTCGACAGGTGGAGGACCCGGTCCGGCGTCGTGCCCAGCGCCGACGCGACAGCCTCGCCGATGGCGGCCTGGTCGTCATCGCCAGCGGGTCCCGTCGCCGCATTCGCGCTGCCGGATGTCGCGATCACGGCCTTCGCATACCCGGCCGCGGCCTCGCTGCCGCCGGTCGCCTGGAGGTTCGCCCGCGAGAGCCGCACCGGCGCCGCGGCGAAGAGGTTCGGCGTGAACACCGCCGCCGCCGGGACGGACGCGCCCTCGGCTACGACGAGGGCGAGGTCGGGGCGCCCCGACGCCTTGATGCCCGCCGTGGCACCCGCGGCCGCGAACCCCGCCGGGATCCGCGCCACGCGCTCGACCGCAGGACGGTCGGCGGGCAGCGGCGCGAGCAGGGGGTCTGCGGCGATGGACATGGGAGCCCTCGGGGTGGTTGGGTGCGTCCGGCGCCGTCAGGGCGCGAGCGGGAGCTGGAGCAGGCCCGCGGGTTCGGGCAGGCCGTGGACGACGTTGAACGCTTGGATCGCCTGCCCAGCCGCGCCCTTGACCAGGTTGTCGAGGACGCCGATGGCGAGGATCCGGCCGGTGCGCTCGTCAGTGCGGCACCAGACGCGGAACTCGTTGGAGCCCAGCACGTGCTTGGTGGCCGGCGCGTGGTTCACGACGCTCACGAATGCCTCGTCAGCGTAGGCCGCGGCGTAGATGTCGTCGAGCTCCTGCTGGGTCACGGGTCGCGTCGGCCGGACATGGCAGGCGGACAGGATGCCGCGGGTCATCGGGACGAGGTGGGGCAGGAAGTCGATCCCGCGCGCGCCGGGGTTGGCATCCGGGGTAGGGGACTGCCCGGCAAGCTCCTGCTCGATCTCGCCGATGTGCCGGTGGGTGAACATGCCATACGCCCGGACGCTCTCGTTGACCTCGCCGAAGTGGAGGTCCGCCTTCGGATCGCGGCCAGCCCCGGAGACCCCGCTCTTGGCATCGACCACGAGATCGCCGATGAGCCCGGCTCTGGCAAGTGGTGCGAGCGCGAGGATCGTCGTCGTGGCATAGCAGCCCGGTGACCCGACGATGGCACCGGGGTGCGTGCCCATCGCGGCCAGCTCGCGGCGGTGCAGCTCGGGGAGGCCGTAGACGGCGCCGGGAAGCAGCTCGGGCCGGGGATGGTCGGCGTGATACCAGGTGAGGTAGTCGGCGGCGTCCCGGAACCGGAAGTCCGGGCCCAGGTCGATGACGGTCTGCCCGCGGTCGAGGAACTCGCCGATCCGGGCGGCCACGGCGCCGTGCGGCAGCGCGAGGAACACCGCCTCGGCGTCGTCGGGCACGTGGTCGAAGACGCGCAGGTCCCGCGTCGCGAGGTGCGGGTGGATGTGCGCGATCGGGTCGCCCTTGCGCTCGCGCCCCACCAGGCCCGTGATCGTCACGTTCGGATGGAGGGCGAGCAGCCGGATCAGCTCCGCGCCCACGTAGCCCGTGGCGCCCACGATGGCGACGCGGACGGGATCCCCGGCGACGGCCCGGGCACCGCGCTCGACCGCCGTCAAGCCCGCGCTCACGGGCGCGCTCGGCCGCTCGCAGGCGGCAGGCTCAACGGTTCGAGGATCGGGCGGTGCTTGATCACCGAATGACTATACAGGCGACTGCATAGTCATGCAACAAGGCGATCGGGCCGGCACTGCATCCCAACGTCTGTGCTCGCCCAGGCCCGGAGCGAGGTACACGCCGGGACCCCATGACCGCCCAGCAGTCCGCCGCACATTCCGGATGATCCGAACGCCGCCGGTCAGGACGGCCGGGTTCCGGTCTGCCGAACCCGCTCGCCGCCTCGCCAGAGCTGTTGGCCACCGCGGACCGGACTCTCCCCGTGCTCGCCCCAGCACGACGAGGCGGTCACGGACTCTCCCCGTGCTCGCCCCCGCACGACGAGGCGGTCACGGACGCCCGGAGCCGGCCGCTCGACGAGGCCTGGTGCCATGGGAGCCGCACGGTGTTCGCTTCATCCGGAAATGTCGGGGCCCGGCGAACCCCTGAGGACGGTAGGGAGGGTCCGAGCGGACGCGGACTCCACGTCCCGGGAACGCCCCGCCGGACCGCCACAGGGGCTCGGATCCCGACCACGGGTCCGGTCTCGACGTGCTGGCCCCGGCCGTTCGCAACTGGCAGTCCGGGGCGGGCGAGCGGCAGGCCTCTGTCGACACCCGGACCGGGGGCTCGCCGGCACAGAGCATGGGATGCGTCCCTCGGCGACAGCGGGGTGGCCGGACGGTCGCTCTTGCTACCCCTTGCGCGCCTCGATGAACCGCAGCCAGTTGCGCAGCTCGAGCTCCCGGATCTCACGGTCGATGATGTCGTCGCCAACGTCGAGCGCCGCACGCAGCTCTGCCGAACCGGGGTTGGCGAAGAGCTCCTTCATCAGGGCCGCGTGGACGGCGACGGCCTCCTCGTCGGGGAAGAAGCCCTCCCGCACCAGGGCCTTCGCCCGGGCTGCGATCAGGCGGCCCATCTCGTGGAGGTTGTACTCGGGGTGGTACTGGGTGGTCCAGAACGCGGCAGCACCGCGTTCGATGACGGCGGCCTGGATCGGCGTGTGCGTGTTGGTGGCAAGCAGCGGCGTGCCGTCGGGCAGCCGGGTGACCTCGTCCAGATGCATGATGAAGGCGTCGAACACGGCCGGCTTGCCCGCCAGCATGGGCGACGTGCGGGCAGCCTCGGTCAGGGTGATGTCGCGGGCGATGCCCCACTCGCGGCCGCGGGGGTTGACCGCCACCTCGCCACCGGCCACCAGGGACGCCAGCTGGAGACCCCAGCAGCTCCCCCAGGAAGCCGCTCCTGCCTCCAGCAGCGCTCCCGCGAAGGAGATCTGCTCGGCGACCCGGGGGTCGTCGGTGTGGTACACGGTCAGATCCGATCCGGTCCAGATGAACCCGTCGAAATCGCCGATGGACGTCCCTTCCGGCAGCGCGAAGCCCGGGTCGGCGACGTAGACGATCTCGGTGGTCGCGTTGGGGGCCTCCCGACGCAGGAAGTCCTTGAACAGGTCGTGGGGGTGACCGACGTCCGACCGGTCGAAGTTCTCGCGGCTGGCCGCCGGATAGCAGTTGACGATGCAGATCCGGTGCGGCGCCAGGCTGGTGGGCGAAGTCACCCTCGTGCTCCTCGCTGCGGGAAGTCCGTGAACAGGCCGGTGACGCCGATCTCGATCAGCGCCGACATGGTCTCGGGATCGTTGACGGTGAAGGGGTTCACCCTCCGGCCCAGGGCAAGCTGCTCTTCGATCTCCTCGATCGTGAGCCGCGTGACCCGGGGATTGAACGTGTCGAAGAACGGGTCGCCGAAGTCCATGGGGTTCTCGGGGAAGAGGCCGAGGATGGCCTAGACCTCGAAATCGGGCCTGCATGCCTTCGTGGCCTTCAGCCACTCGTGCCGGGCCGACGACAGCAGCAGGTGATCGGGCCCGATGCCGACGGCCTCGGCCAGGTCGAGGACGGCGCCGGCCACGTCGAAGGTGTCGTTGGGCCGGGGCTGGGCCTTGAGCTCGAGGTTGAGGAACCAGTCCAGCTCGAGCGTCAGCTCGAAGGCCTCGCGAAGCGTCGGGACCTTCTCGCCGACGTAGGCCGACAGCTCGCTCCGCGAGACGGCGCCGGCGGCGACCTGCCCGAAGGGGTCGTCGCGTTCGAACCAGGACCCCGCGTCGAGGGTTCGGATCTCGGCCAGGGTGTAGGTCGAGAACGGCGCGGGCACGCGGTCCGGGAACCGCTCGGCGACGTCGGTGGTCCGCATCATCGCGTCATCGTGCATGAGGAAGAGCTGCCCGTCCGCGCTGACCGCGACGTCGGTCTCCCACAGGTCGGCGCCGACCGCGTGGGCCTTCCTGGCTGCGGCGAGGGTGTTCTCCGGCGCGAGGCTCCGTGCCCCCCGGTGGGCAATGATGGCGGTCATCGGCTGATTGTATTGGTGTTGCCCGGCGTGGCAGCCGTGGGGGCGCGACTGGTCAGCCCGAGGCCGGCACCGCGTCCGCGAGGTTCGCGGCCTCGGCCTCGAACTGCTCGTGGTACAGCCGGGCGTACAGGCCGCCGCGCTCGATCAGCTCGCGGTGCGTCCCACGCTCCACGATCCGGCCGCGATCGAACACCAGGATCCGGTCGGCGCGCAGGATCGTGGACAGGCGGTGGGCGATCGCGATCGTCGTCCGGCCCTCGGTCAGGCGTGCCAGGGCCGCCTGGATGAGCCGCTCCGACACCGTGTCCAGCGAGGATGTCGCCTCGTCGAGGATCAGGATCCGCGGGTCCTTGAGCAGCACGCGCGCGATCGCGATCCGCTGCTTCTCACCGCCGGACAGCTTGTAGCCGCGCTCGCCGACCATCGTGTCATACCCGTCCGGGAGCTCGGCGATGCGGTCGTGGATCGCCGCGGCCCGGGCCGCGGTCTCGAGGTCGGCTGCCGTGGCGTCGGGCCGCGCGAACAGGAGGTTCTCCCGGATCGAGGCGTGGAACAGGTACGTCTCCTGCGTCACGAACCCGACCAGACGACCGAGCGAGGCGAGCCGGATCGAGCGCACGTCAACTCCGTCGATCGTGACCCGGCCGTCCTCCACCTCGTACAGACGGGGGATCAGGTACGTGGTCGTCGTCTTCCCGGCCCCCGACGGTCCCACGATCGCGACCAGCTCGCCGGGATGGGCCTCGAAGCTGACGTTGTCGAGGCCGAACGGCGGTAGGGCAGTCGCGGGCTCGACCGGCTCCGCCGGCTCCTCGATCACAGCAGCCGCGACATCGCCCCCGAGGGCCTCGGACGGGACGCCGGGCACCGTCTCGCCGTCGATCTCGTCGGCATCGGCCTCGGCCTGCGCGGCGGCGGCCAGCGCCGCGGCGACACCAGGCTCCGCCGGGTACCGGAACGAGACGCTTTCGAACGCGACTGCACCGCGAACGTCAGCAGGCTCCATCGCCACCGCGTCGGGCGCATCGGTGATCTCGGGGTCCATGTCGAGGTACTCGAAGATCCGGTCGAACAGTGCGAGCGAGCCCTGGATCTCGACCTGGACGTTGAGCAGCTGGCCCATCGGGAAGAAGAGACGGCTCTGGAGCGTGGTGAAGGCCACGATGTCACCGGCGGTCGGGGCGTTCGGATTGCCCGACGCGGCCATCGTGCCGGCGAGCCAGTACACGAAGGCGGGCATGATCGAGAAGATCGTCCCGATGATCATGAAGAACCAGCGGCCCACCATCGCCTGGCGGATCTGGAGCCGGGCCAGCTCACGGTTGAGGCCCCGGAACCGGGCGACCGAGCGGTCCTGCGCTCCGAAGGTCTTGCCCAGCAGGATCCCCGAGACCGAGAGCGTCTCCTCGGTGACCGCGCTCATCTCCGCGAGCTGCTTCTGCGTCTCGCCGCTGACCTCGCGCCGGATCTTGCCCACGCGGTACGTGAGGTAGAGGAAGAAGGGCAGCATCGCCAGCGAGAGCAGGGTGAGCTGCGGGTCGATCAGGAACATCGCGATCATCGTGGAGATGGCGATGGCCAGGTTCGAGGTGATCGAGCTCGCGGTGTCGGTGACCACCGCCTGGACGCCGCCGACGTCGTTGGCCAGACGGGACTGGATCTCGCCGGTCCGCGTGGCGGTGAAGAACCGCAGCGGCATGCCCTGGAGGTGGGCATAGAGCGCGTTGCGCAGGTCCTGCATCACGCTCTGGCCGATGATGTTGTTGAGGTAGCTCTGGCCGACGCCGAGCAGGCCCGAAACGATCGGCACGACGATCATCAGCGCGACGTAGAAGTTGAGCTTGGTGTAGTCACCGCCGACGATGACGTCGTCGATGAGCAGCTTGAGCAGGTAGGGGTTGATCAGGCCGAGGAGGCTGGTGATCACGATCGCGACCAGGACCACGACGACCTGGAAGCGGTACGGCCGGAAGAAGGCCGCGATCCGGCGCACGGTCCGCCAGCGCCGCTCCCGCGGCACGCGCTCGAAATCCCTGGAGGGTGGGGTCAGGCGGGTGGCACCACCGCTGCCGCCGCCACCACGGGCAAGGGCTCGCGCGCCGCTGCCGCGCATGCTCACGGTCGTCGCCCGGTCGGACGCGGTCCCGGCACTACGAGGAGACGGCCGTCGGGTGCTCGGCGACACCCGTCCGGGGTTCCGCGACGCCCTCGCTCTCGAGCCAGCGCTCGGCGTCGATGGCGGCCCTCGCACCGTCGCCCGCGGCGGTGATCGCCTGCCGGTAGCGATGGTCCTGGACGTCGCCCGCGATGAACACGCCGGGGATCCGGCTGGCCGTGTGGTCGTGGCTGACGAGGTAGCCCTTGGCGTCCGCCTCCAGCCATTCGCGGAACACGTCGGTGTTGGGCTTGTGGCCGATGGCGATGAACAGGCCCTCCATCGGCACGTCCCGCATCTCGTCCGTCTGCGTGTCGCGGAGCCGCAGCCCCTCGACCTTCGCCTCGCCCAGGACCTCCTCGACGGCCGTGTTGACGTGGACCTCGATCTTGGGGTTGCCGTAGGTCCGATCGATCATGATCTTGCTCGCACGGAAGCCGTCCCGCCGGTGCAGCAGGTGGACCTTGCTCGCGAACCGGGTGAGGTAGTTGGCCTCCTCCATCGCGGAGTCGCCACCGCCGACGACCGCGATCTCGCGGCCCCGGAAGAAGAAGCCGTCGCACGTCGCGCACGCCGATACGCCGCGGCCGCGGAGCCGCTGCTCGCTCTCGATGTCGAGCCAGATCGCGGACGCGCCGGTCGCGATGATCAGGGTCGCGCCGCGGTACTCGGTACCGCGTGCCCATGCCCGGAAGGGCCGGCTCGAGAGGTCCACGCGGTCGATGTCAACGTCCACGACGTGGGTGCCGAACCGCTCTGCCTGCGCCCGGAACCGCGCCATCAGGTCGGGTCCGTCGATCCCCTCCGGGAACCCCGGGTAGTTCTCGATCTCGCTGGTGAGCATCAGCTGGCCGCCCGGCGCAGAGCCCGCGAGCACGATCGGCTCGAGGTTCGCCCGCGCCGCGTAGATCGCAGCCGTCAGCCCGGCGGGGCCGGAGCCCACGATCAGGACGTTCGACTCGGTCCGGCCACCGCCAGCAGCCGCCAGGCCGACGGCAGCGGCGCTCGGGGCGTCGGCGATCATCGAGATCCCGCCGAACGGGGACAGGGTCGAGCCACCGCCCGGAGCCGGGTTCGCCTCGCCGCCGAAGTTGATCTTGATGGCCCCGAACGGGCTGGTGCCTGGGCCGTCGCTGCTATCGCTCATGGTGCAATTGTCAGGCCTGACCGCGCAGTTGTCCTGAGCTGGCGCGGCGCGCGCCAACGCGCACTCGGAGGCTACCTGTCGAGGCCCTCCGCGATGACGACGAGCGCGATCCGTCGCGTCGTCAGGCGCTGGTAGCCGTCGTACCGGCCGTGGTTGACCCCGTTGACGAGCCGCCAGAGCCGCGGGTAGTCGGGGTCGTCCGCCTCGACGATCCGGGCGCGCCCTGCCGCCCGCCGGCGGCCGACCTGGATCCCGACCTCGGGGTTCGCGCGGACGTTGTGCAGCCATGCCGGGGGCTGGTCCTGGCCGCCGTTTGAGGCGACCACCACGTACCTGCCGGCATCGCTCCCGTACGAGAGGACCGCCGTCCGGGTCAGGCCGGAGCGGGCGCCGGTCGTCCGGAGGATGAGGGACGGGACGCCGATCAGGCGATGGCCCAGGCGGCCGTCGGTTCCCACGTAGGCGGCCTGGTGGAGGCGGAGGAAGGTGGTCTGCAGGGACATGGCGCAAGCCTACCGCCAGAACGGTCAAGGACCGGCTGCCGGGCGTCCGGCGGCGGACCGTGGCGGTGGCCCGTGGCGGTGGCCCGTGGCGCTGGCCCTCCCGGTAGGCTGGTCGGGTGCCCGAACCCCACCCTCGGCGAGACCACGAGCGCATCTCCGGCCCCCCGGGCATGGAGGACGTTTCGCTGGAGCTGCCGCCCGCGACCGCACGGGCCGACGGCCTGCCCCTGGCGTTGGGCCACAACCGGGACTTCCTGGTCGTGCTCTTCGGCCAGGGCGTCAGCTCGTTCGGCGACGCGATCACGAATACCGCGATGCCGATCCTGGTCCTGGCCCTCACCGGCTCCGGGTTCGCGATGGGGATCGTCGGGGTCCTCTCGACACTGCCGGATCTCCTGATCGGCCTGCCGGCAGGCGCCTATGCCGACCGGTGGGACCGCCGCAGGATGATGCTCGGCGCGGACCTTGGCAGGGCCGTGCTCACCGCGCTCGTCCCGATCTCGGTCTGGCTTGGCGGCCCGACCTTGTGGGTCATCATCGGCGTGGCCTTTCCGCTCAACGTCCTCCGGGTGCTCTGGCTCGCGGCCTTCACGGCGGCTGTGCCGGGCCTCGTGGGCCGGGACCAGGTGCCGCGTGCCAACGGCGTGATCGAGGCAGCGCTCACCGTCGGCTGGGTCGTGGGACCGGCCCTCGCGGGGCTGCTCGCGGTGACGATCGGGCCGGGCCCGACCATCGCGATCGATGCGGCGACGTTCGCGATCTCAGCGGTCAGCCTGCTGTTCGTCCGACGGTCGCTGCGGCCCGAGGCGCGGGCCGTGCAGACGCACATCCTTGCGGACGTCCAGGAGGGCGTGCGCTTCGTTGCGCGCCAGCCGACGCTGCGGGCGGTGCTCGCGTTCTGGACCACGACCTCGGTCATCTCCGCGGGCCTGACGACCGCGATGATCTACTACATCACGGTCAACCGCGACCTCGGCACACAGGTCGTGGGCATCGTGCTGTCGGCGTTTGCCGTAGGGTCCCTCGGCGGCTCGATCATCGCTGCGAGGCTGGCGCCGAGGCCGGTCGGGCTCGTGATGCTGGCGGGGGCGATCGGCATGGGAGTCACCCTGATCGTGTCGGTGGGCACGCCGGTGCCGGTCATCGTGGTGGCGGCCCTGCTGGCAGGGATCCTCAACGCCAACGTGATGGTGGCCTACATCTCGCTGCGCACGATGCTGTCACCCGATGCCCTCCTTGGCCGCGTGGGCGCAACCGCTCGAACGCTCTCGGTGGGCCTGATGCCGGTGGGCGCGCTCACAGCCGGGTTGGCGCTGGATGCCGTGGGCGGCGGGGTGACGCTGGTCACGATGGGCGTGCTGCTGATCGCGGCTGGGCTGGGGTTCGCGCTGCTGCCGAATGTCCGCCGGGCGCGGCTGGCGGGGGCCAGCCAGGCTGGGGCAGCCCCCTCCTGACGGTTACGGGAGCGCGTGGAGCGCCGGGATCACGTCCCTCGCCAGGATCTCCATCACGCGGGGGTCCCAGGCGTCACGGACCGAGAACAGCACGTGCTGGGCGCCCGCGTCCGAGAGCTCGCCGAAGCGGTCCACCACCTGCTGCGGACTCTCGCCCTCGCCACCGGCAACCGCGAGCTTCACGGTCTGGAGCGTGGTGCGCTCGATCTCGTCCGGGTCCCGGCCGATCGCCGCGCAGTGCTCGCGGAGCACCTCGTACTTGTGGTGGATCGTCTCCGGCCCGCCGAACACGTTGCAGGCGTCGGCGTACTGCGCGACCAGGCGCAGGGTCTTCTGCTCGCCGCCGCCGCCGATCATGATCGGCGGCCTGGGCCGCGAGATCGACTGCGGCGAGTTCAGGAGGCGGCCTGCCTGGTAGTGGCGGCCATCGAAGGCAGCCTCCGAGCCACGTTCTCCCGACCACATCCCGTGGGCGATCCGGAGGGTCTCCTCCAGCATCTCGAAGCGCTCGCCGAGCGGCGGGAACGGGAATCCGAGCGCTCTTGACTCCTCCTCGTTCCAGGCCGCGCCGATGCCGAGCCATGCACGGCCACCGGACAGCACGTCGAGCGTCGTGGCGGCCTTCACCCAGACCCCGGGGAGGCGGTAGTGGACGCCGCCCACCATGAGCCCCAGGCGGGCGCGGCTCGTGTGCGCGGCAAGGAACCCGAGCGCCGTCCAGCCCTCGAGCATCGGCTCTTCCGGCCGTCCCACGCCCCGGATCTGGAAGAAGTGGTCCATGACCCAGATGGAGTCGAAGCCGGCCTCGTCCGCATCGTGGGCGACACGCGCGAGGGTGGGGCCGATGGCGTCCGGACCGCCGGGCCACGTGAACGAGGAGATCTGCAGGCCGACCTTCATCCCCGGAGGGTAGCGCGCTCGGCTTCACGGCGATGGAGCGGGCGTCAACGGAAGAGGTCGTTCGCCGCCGGGATCAGGAGGTCGCTGATCGTGCCGTCGCCAAGCGGCGGATTGGCGCCCCGGACCAGCGCCACGGGGCGGCCGGCGGTCTTGCCCAGGGCCAGCTCGGCGGCGGACGCCAGCTCGTCCGCGACCGCGCGGACCGTGGACTGCATCACGCGGCCATCCGCGTCGGGCACGCCCCGCAGGTCCTCGAGGGGGAGGAGCCCGGACACGCCGAGCGCCACGTCCACGATGCCCCAGCGCCACGGCCGTCCGAAGCTGTCGGAGATGACGACGGCGATGTCGCTGCCGAAGCGCCCCTCCAGCACCGCCCGGATGCGAGCGGCCGACGCGTCGGGATCCCGAGGCAGCAGGGTGACGAGATCGCCAGAGTCCGGGCCGACGTTCGAGGCGTCCACGCCGGCGTTCGCGCACACGAACCCGTGGTGGGTCTCCACCACGATCACACCGCGTTCCATTCGCACGATGCGCCGCGCCTCCCGGAGCACGACCTCGATCTGGCGCGGGTCGCGGTCCCACGCCGCTGCCCAGGCGATCGCCTCCGGGCGCGGCTCGATCCCGCGCAGGTCCACGACGGCACCCTCGGCCTTGGACACGATCTTCTGGGTCACGACGAGGACGTCGCCGCGCTCCAGCGGCAGCGCCCCGGGGGTTGCGGCCAGCGCATCCCCGATGAGCGAGGCCAGGTCGTCGCCCAGTCGCACCTCCCGCAGTCCGGCGAGGGCGGTGATCTCCACGCGGCCGGGCTCAGTCGACATTGGGGCCCTCCCGGCGCATCGCCTCGGCGAGCAGCAGGTCGTCGGGCGTGTCCAGGTCGAGCTCCAGGATCCCGGTCAGCTCCACGAACCGGATGTCCGCGGACTCGGCCAGCCACGCATGACCGGCCCGGCTGTCGCCGCCGAACGCGGGGTCGATGACCTCCGGCGGGTCCAGCAGCAGGGCATTGGTCCCGCGCCGGTGGCGGTCGGGGACCAGGACGACGCTGGGGGATCCGGCGCCATCGCCCGCGTTGAGGATGGCCGCGAGGTCCGCGGGCGTGACGGTGGGCAGGTCGCCGGGGAGGATCAGCAGTCGGTCGGCACCGGCCGCGGCCTCGCGGGCCTCGTGGAGCGCGGGATTCAGGCCGCGCGATCGCTGGGGCAGGGGAGTGGCCTCCGCCGCCCGCGCCACGGCGAGGACCTCGGGGTCCGGCGACACCACGATCACCTCGCCCACCCCAGGCGTCGCCAGGGCCGCGTGCACGGCCAGCCGCAGCAGGTTCTCCACCAGGTCGCGGCGCTCCTCGGCATCGAGGACGGCGCCCAGGCGGGACTTCGCGCCCTCGAGCGCGCGGACGGGGATTGCGACGGTTGTCCTGCGCGCTGGCGGCGTCGGAGGCGTGGGCGGGTGCACGACGCTGATGCTAACGCGCGGCCGGGTGCAGGCCGGACATGGCGACGATCGCACGGACGACGCGATCGCGAACCTCGTCCCGGTCGAGGTCGTCCCCCTGCTCGGCCACGGCTACCAGCGCGCCGTCCAGCAGCATCGTCGTGGCGGCGGCGAGCTCCGCGACGTCGCTGGCAGGGTCCAGCTCGCCGCGCCGGATGGCGTCGTCGAAGAGGAGGGCCGAGAAGCCTCGCAGGTCGTCGCCACGGCGGCGGAGCGCTTGCCGGATCCGTTCGTCGGCGGGGGCGGCGGATAGCGCCTGGAGGACGAGCGGCGCGCCGATCGCGTGGAGCAGGGCGTCGAAGTAGGAGTCGATCGAGGCTCTCACGCGCTCGACGGGGTCCTCGATGGGAGCGACCCGTTCGGCCAGGTCCGCGAGCTCGCCCGGCGTCCCCGAGATGCACAGCTCGAGGAACAGCTCCTCCTTGCTGGGGAAGTAGCGGTAGATGAGCCCGACGCTGACGCCGGCCTCGGCCGCGATCGACGGAACGCTGGTGCCCCGGAAGCCGCCGGCGATGAACGCACGGCGACCACCCTCGAGGATCTGCTCGCGCATCGCCTCCGCGTGGGCCGCCGGACGCCTGGGCATCGGATCCCCTCCTCATGAATGAGCATTCATTTTACCCCTTGACAGGGGCTGGTCGGCTGCATCATAGTGAATGAACAGTCATTCATCAAGATCATGCGGTGAGCCGGGGCGGCAGCCGACGACACGGGCAGAGGAGCGGACGAGCGATGGATCGGGCAAACGGGCTGCAGGTGGTACTCGGGGCGAACGGCGGGACAGGCCGCGCGATCGTGAACGAGCTGGTGCGACAGGGGCGGCAGGTTCGCGCGGTGGGGCGGAGCGCTTCGTCGGACCTGCCCGCATCCGTGGAGCAGGTGCGAGCGGACCTGTACGACCCGGCCGACGCTGCACGAGCCGTGGCGGGTGCCTCGGTCGTGTACCACGCCGCGCAGCCGCCCTATGAGCAGTGGGTCGGCAATTTCGAGCGCATGAACGGCGCGATCGCCGACGCGACCGCGGGGGGCGGCGCCCGCCTCGTGTTCGCCGACAACCTGTACACGTACGGGCCCGGCAGCTCGCCAATGACCGAGACCACGCCCCAGCGCGCCACGGATCGCAAGGGCGCCCAGCGGATGCGCCTGGCGGCGGACCTGCTGGCGCGTCACGCGCGCGGCGACCTCGAGGTAGCCATTGGCCGGTCCTCGGACTACTTCGGGCCGCACGGCGTGAACACCGGGGCGGGGGAACGGGTCTTCGGGGCCATGCTCGAGGGGAAGGCCGCGGCGGGCGTCGGGTCGGTCGACCATGACCACTCGTTCAGCTACCTGCCCGACCTCGCGCGGGCGATGGTCGTGTTGGGAGACCGCCACGAAGCCGCCGGGCAGGCTTGGCACCTGCCGGTCATGGATCCCATGACGGTCCGGGTATTCGTCGAGCGGGCCTTCTCCGTGGCGGGGATGCCGGTGCGGATCCGTGTCGACAGCCCGCTCATGCTCAAGTTCGCCGGCCTGTTCGTGCCGATGGCGCGCGAGGTCGGCGTGGTGCTGTACCAGTGGACCGAGCCGTTTGTCTCCGACTGGTCGGCATTCGAAACCGCGTTCGGTCCGTTCGAGCGCACGCCGCTGGACGAGGCCATCGCGACCACGCTCGACTGGTGGCGTGAGGAACTGGGGGCCAGGGTCGCCGCCAAGGCGGCCTGACAGCGGGAACCATCCGCCGCGGACGCCCGCGAGCAGTTAGCGTCCGACTGCCTCCAGCGCCTTGCTCGCCAGGCGGGATCGCGACGCGTCGTCGACCATGATCGTGTCCGTGATGACGGCCCGAAGGCCCAGAGACTCCACCGCCGCCGCCAGGTCCGCATCGACCGCGTCGAGCACGAACACGTCGCACAGGTCCGCGTACAGCCGGGCCACGCCGAGGGCACTCGCCTCGTGGCCGAGGGCGACCAGCATCCGGTCCGCGGGGCCCTTGAGCGCCCGGCCGCCGACGATGGGGCTGACCGCGATCACCGGTGCGCCTCGCCGCCTGGCGTCCGCGATGGCCTCCCGCATCCCTGGCACCGCGAGGATCGGCCCGATCGAGACGAGTGGGTTCGACGGACAGACGACCACGACGTCGGCCTCGGCCAGCGCCTCAAGCACCTCCGGCGTGGGAGCAGCGGACCTGATCCCGGCGAACCGGATCTCGAGCACGTCCGGGGCCTGGCGCTGGTGGACGAAGTACTCCTGGAACTCGAGCCACCCGTCGGGCGTGCGCACCTCCGTGGCGACGGGCGCGTCGGCCATGGGAAAGATCCGGGCGGCGATGCCGAGGGACCGCTGGGCGCCGAGGCAGACCTCCGTCAGGCGCTGCCCCCCGCCGAGGCGCGCCGTCCGCACGATGTGGAGCGCCAGGTCGCGGTCGCCCAGCCCGAACCACGTCTCCTCGCCGTACGACCCCAGCTGGTCCATGACGGCGTGCGTGTCGCCCTCGACACCCCAGCCGTGGGCGGCCTGCTCGATCCCAGCGAGGTTGTAGAGGACCGTGTCGTGGTCGGGCATGACCAGCAGCCCGTGGCGGATGCAGTCGTCGCCCGTGTTGACCACGACCGCCAGCCGGTCGCCGACCTGTGCCTGGAGGCCTTCGGCCAGCTTGGCGCCACCGACGCCGCCCGCGAGGGCCACGACGCGCGGCGCGGCGCCGCCCGCTGCCATGGGTCAGTCCTCGAGGTGATCGTGGATGCCGGTGATCCGTACCAGGTACGAGATCCGCGGCTGCGAGCGGAAGGCGGCGACGAGCTCCTCGCTCGCGCCCTCGGGGTGGTACCGGTTGGCGAGCGCCACGATGTCGTCGCGGGCACGCTCCACGTCGTCGGAAATGTGGTCGACCACGCCGGTGAGGCCCAGCCAGCGGTACCCGTCGGCACCGTCGACCACGGCGATGTTGACGCGCCGGTCGCGGCCGAGGTTCGCGCACCACCGCCGGGGGAGGCGGCCGTTGAGCAGGATCCGGTTGTCGGCCTCGAGGCGGTACCAGATGACGGCCTGGGTGGGCGTCCCATCGGCATCGGTGGTGGCCACCGAGGCGAACCGCGGCTCGGCGAGGAAGGCTCGCGCAGACTCGGAGAGAAGGAAGGGTTCGGGCATGCGCGTCATGGTACCCACCGGCGGGCAACTCTCCGGTGCCGCGGCAACCGGGTCAGGGGATGGGCGTCGCCTTTGGGCATCCGTTCCAGGCCTGGGCACAGTCCTCGGGCGCCCCGCCAGGTCCGCCGGCCGCCGGCCCGTTCGTGCCCCAGGCGCCGAGCGCTGTCAGGGTCCCGAGACCCAGCCCGATCACGAGCAGCACCGCGCCGGCGACGCCCAGCGATCGCGAGGCGCGGCGTCGCGGCGGCGCCGGGGTCACGGGCACATCTCCCTCTGAGACCGCCAGGTCTTCCGCGTCCGTGCCGTCAAGCTCCCGGTCCACCAGCCCGCGCCGCATGGCGTACACGACGAGCAGGACGATGCCGGCGACGATGGTGATCGCGGACGCGATGCCGGCCGGACTCCAGGCGCCGGTGGTGTCGGTCATGGCACGGTCTCCCGTTGGCGCGAATCGGTTGGGGTGGGCTGCCGCGCAGCCTATCGCCCGGGACGCGAGTCGTCCATGCCGGCCGGCAGCGGTCGACCTCGCCCGCCGGTCCGCGGTCGGGCCTGCCGCCGCCCGCCCGTGCGAGAATGCCCCGGCAGCGCGAAGGAGGCAGCACGTGGCGGACATGGCAGAGATCGGCATCTTCGGTGGGTCGGGGTTCTACTCCCTGCTCGAGGACGTCCGGGAAGCGAAGATCGACACCCCGTACGGGCCGCCGTCCGACTCGTTCTTCCTGGCCACGGTCGCGGGTCGCAAGGTCGCGTTCCTGCCGCGCCATGGCCGCCGCCACTCGATCCCGCCGCACAAGGTGAACTACCGGGCGAACGTCTGGGCGATGCGCTCGCTGGGCGTGAAGGCGGTCATCAGCCCGTGCGCCGCGGGGTCGCTCCAGCTCCACGTGGAGCCAGGCCACTTCGTGGTCAGCGACCAGTTCGTGGACCGGACAACCGGCCGCGCCGACACCTTCTTCGATGGCCCGATCGTTACGCACGTCTCGTCGGCCGAGATCTACGACCCGACGCTGCGTCAGATCGCGCTCGAGGTGATCCGCGAGCACGGCATCACGGTCCACGACGGCGGCACGGTGGTGGTCATCCAGGGTCCCCGCTTCTCGACGAAGGCCGAGTCGAAGTGGTTCAGCGACGCCGGGTGGGAGGTCATCAACATGACCCAGTACCCGGAGGCCTACCTGTGCCGCGAGCTGGGCATGGCGGTGGTGAACATCGCCCTGATCACCGACTACGACGCGGGCGTCCTCGAGGGGACGCATGCGGTCACCGCGCACGACGTCCTGGCCGTGTTCGAGCAGAACGCCGAGCGGATCCGCAAGGTGGTGCTGGACATGGTGGGCCGGTTCCCGGCGGACCTGGACGCGCTGGGGGCACGTGACGCGCTCGGACCGACGCGCGGCGACGGCCACGTCATCGGCGCCGCGGACATCCGGATCTTCGAGACCGGGCTCTAGTGCCTGACGCGCTCGCGTCGCGGTTTGCCGTCGACGCTGCGTTTGCCAGGGAGGTCGCGGAGGCCGCCGGCCGGATCCTGCTCGACCGCTACGAGCGGGTCGAGTCGATCGACTACAAGTCCGCCCGGGACGTGGTCACCGACGTGGACACGCGGTCCGAGGCGCTGGTCCTGGGCGCCATCCGCGAGGCGTTCCCCGGCGACGGGATCCTGGCCGAGGAGTCGGGCGCCCACCACGGACCGGACGAGGAGGCGGCCAGGGCGCTCGCGCACGGGCGGACCTGGGTCATCGACCCGCTCGACGGGACGATCAACTACGCGAACGGGATCCCGTACTTCTGCGTCTCGGTGGCGCTGGTGGTGGATGGCCGGCCGACGGTCGGGGTGATCCACGACCCGATGCGCAGCGAGACGTACTGGGCCACCGCTGATGGACCGGCCTTCCTCGGGAATGCCGTCGTGCACGCGTCGCGCAAGGACAAGCTGACGGACTGCGTCGTGTCGCTGGCCCTCGGCGGACGCGGGGTCACGACGCGGGCCCGTGCGGTGCGGCGGGCCGTCCGTGCGTCGCGCAACACGGGATCCGCTGCCCTAGCGCTGGCGTACGTGGCGAACGGCCGATTCGACGCCTTCCTGCAGTCCGGCGGCATGTCCGCATGGGACGTCGCGGCGGCGGGCCTCGTCGCGGAGCGCGGTGGCGCGATCGTGACGGACGCGGCCGGCGGCCCGTGGTTCGACGTGGACGGCCTGACGCGATCGTTCGGCGCCGTGGCGGCACCGGCTGCCCACCACGCGGAGCTGCTGCGGCTGTCGCGCGAGACGCCGAGGGAGTAGGGGACCGGCGGCCACGCGCCGCTCCGGGTGGCCCCGCGTCGCCCCGCGGCGCCCTGGTCAGCCGGCGTTCGCCCCCAGCCAGCGGTGCGGCCGATCGCGCAGCCGCGCGAGGCCCCATTCGTCGCAGAAGGCCACCCAGCGGTCCCGGTCCGCGCCGTCCCAGTGCAGCTCGTCAGGCCCAATCTGCAGGATGGGCACGCCGTCCGCCGTCGTGCGGAGCCGGGCGAGATCCCGGTACAGCAGGGCGTCGTCCATCTGCTCGCGGAGCGTCGCAGCCAGCCCGGCCGCGTTCCGGAGACCCGTCACGTCCCAGGTCCCGGCCTCGGGCGGGATATCCTCGAGATGGCCGTACCGGGCAAGCACCGTGGCTGCTGACTTCTCACCCCAGCCCGGGAGACCCGGGAAGCCGTCGGCGGCATCGCCCACCAGCGCAAGGCGGTCGGCCACGCTCACGGGCGGCACGCCCCACTTCGCCCGGACACCGTCCTCGTCGTAGACCACGTCCCGGCGCCGGTCCCAGAGCACGACCCGCTCACCCCGCACGCACTGGGCCAGGTCCTTGTCGGGCGTGCAGATCACGATCCGCTCGACCGCCGGGTCCCTCGCGAACCGCTCTGCCGCCGCCGCGATGGCGTCGTCGGCCTCGAACTCGACCATCGGCCAGAGCACGATCCCCAGGGCTTCGATGGCGGCCTCGGCGATCGGGAACTGGGCGAGGAGCTCGGGCGCGACGCCGGCATCGGTCTTGTAGCCGTCGTAGAGGTCGTTGCGGAACGAGCGGATCACGCGGTCGGTGGCGCACCCGACGTGGGTCGCCCCCTGGTCACGCAGCAGGAAGCACAGCTGCTCCACGAGGCCGCTGACGCCGCTCAGCACGACGCCGTCACGACCCAGGACCGGCGGGCGCGGCGAGAAGTGGGCGCGGAAGAGCTCGTAGGTGGCGTCGACGAGGTGGACCTGCATCGACCGTCAGTCGACCGAGCCGGTCTCGATGAGGCGCTTGAGCAGGTTGAGGTCCGCCTGGAAGATCGCGCGCAGGACGGGCGCCTGCAGGAGGCCGCCGAGATCCGGGAGCAGCGGCGGGACCAGCGTCTCCTCCCAGCGCACGATCGTGGTCGTGCCATCGGCGCCGGACTCGAGCGTGATCAGGCCGCCGCCCTTGAACAGGCCCTCGTGGCGGATCGCGTACCGGTGGGGGGCCTCGACCTCTACCACCTCGACGGGATCCGTGACCGTGAGCCCGAAGATCCGGACAGTGGCCTCGCCGCGGGTGCCCGCCCGGGCCGGGCCCGGGGTGGCAAGGCGAATCGCCTTCATCTCGCGCATCCACTCGGGCTGGAGCTGGACGTCGGCGACCACGGCCCAGGTCGCCTCGATTGGCGCGTCCACGACGATGAGCATCCGCATCGGTGACGGTCCGGCCGACCCACGGCGGCGGCGCAGGATCCGGTCCACGACGACGGCTTTGACCACCACCACCATCGTCAGCGCGAGGCACCTGCGCAGCATCGGCGGCCTCAG
>Ga0315271_10000677_pt1 | contig 19530 bp, 14 predicted proteins | sample C3_top_MG_FD_204664 | JGI IMG/M metagenome (GOLD analysis project Ga0315271, IMG submission 204664) | Sediment microbial communities from Yellowstone Lake, YNP, Wyoming, USA - C3_top | ecosystem: Environmental > Aquatic > Freshwater > Lake > Sediment | place: USA: Wyoming | collected 2017-08-01
AGGTGATACTCGCCCAGAGCGCCCCAAGTGGCGCGGGGCGGAGGACAAACCCCGCCGGGCCCAGTCGCCGCCAACCCGGCAAAGGCCTTCGTTCGGTGAGCGAAGGGCTCCGACTCACGAGGAAGGTGGTCCAAAGACCAGGGAAGTGGTGGCCAGGACCAGTGGCGATCTGAGCTCCCGAGGGCCGATTCACGCACAGAACCTCAGGGGCAGGGCCGCCCTGCTGGTGGAGGAGATTCTGGAGAAGCGCCAATCCCTCAAGAGGGTCCTTCAGCGCGAGCAGGAGAGGCTGGACCGCGAGGACGACCGCGCGCTGCTCCGGGAAATCGTCACCGGCGTGACGCGGAACCTCCCCGCCATCGATCGCGCCCTGGCCTCCGCGGTAACCCGGGGGCTGAACGAAACGCAGTCCGAACTCCTGGCTATTTTGAGGGTGGGGGCCTTCCAAATCCTCTTCCTCGACCGGGTGCCTCTTTACGCCGCCGTGGACCAATGCGTAGAGGCGGCCAAGCCCCTGAATCCAGGAGCGGGAGGGTTCGTCAACGGGATCCTGCGCGCCGTTGCGGAGCGCAAAGCCCACTGGGCTGCGCTCCCCGAAGGCAACGATCCCGCGTCGGTGGCGCTTCGGACGGGGATGCCCATCTGGATGGTTCGCCGGTACGTGGAACGGTTCGGCCCGGCGCAGGGCGAGGCGATTCTGGCCGCGCTGCAAAGGCCCGCGCCGACGGCTCTGGTCTTTTCCAGCGAGGGTGCGCTGTCGGAGGCGCAACCGTCGCTCGCGGCCGAAGGGTGGGACCTCATCCCGGACGCCGCGCTGCCCCTCACGTTCACCGTAGCCAAAGGGAACCCGGCGTTTTCGGAGTCGTTCCAGAAGGGACTGTTCTACATCATGGACCCCGCCTCTCAGGCTCCGGCAGCGTTCGTTCCGCTGGTGGGGCACGAGGCGGTCCTCGACCTGTGCGCGGCCCCTGGCGGGAAAACCATCATGTTGTCCCAGAGACTCACCCAGGGTGGATGGGTCCTGGCCACCGATGTGAACAAGAGGCGCATCCTGCACCTGAAGGAGAATATCGAACGCCTCCACCTCTCCAATGTCCGGGTGGCCCAGGTGGACGTGGAGGAGGGCCTCCCCTTCGACCAGAGCTTTGAAGTGGTGGTGCTGGACGCGCCATGCTCCTCCATGGGAACGCTTCGCCGCAACCCCGAGATCCGGTGGCAGGTCCGGGAGGAGGACCTCCAGCTGCGCACTCCCAAACAGCTCGCCTTCCTGGAGCAGGCCTCCAAGGCCGTGTCGCCCGGGGGCACGCTCGTCTATTCGGTCTGCAGCCTCGAGGAGGAGGAGACCGGCAGCGTCGTGGCCTCCTTCCTCGAGCGAAACCCCGATTTCGCGCCTTTGAAAGTGGCGCCGCCGCCCCGGTGGGCGCCGCTCGTGGAGCAGGAGGCGATGGGGGCCTTCACCCTGCTGCCCCATCGCCACTCCTGGGACGCCTTTTTCGTGGCGCTCCTCAAGCGGAAGGGGCCGTGACCTAGGGGGCGGGACATGACCGAAAGTCCCGTGAATGGCCTCACCTACGGCGAGGGCCCCGGGCATCCCCTGATGCTCATCCACGGGTTCCCGCTGGACGGGCGAATGTGGGCACGGCAGGAGCCTGCCCTGAAAGCAGGGCGGAGGGTTCTGGTGCCGGACCTGCTGGGGTTTGGCAGGACGCCGCTGCCCGTGGGCTCGCACGGCCTGGAGCGCCAGGCCGAGGCGCTGGCCCGCTTTGCGACGGCCCATGGAGCCCACCGCCTGGTGGTATGCGGTCTCTCCATGGGCGGGTACATCGCCCTGGCGTTCGCCGAGCGGTTTCCGGATCGCTTGGCGGGCCTGATTCTGGCCGACACCCGAGCGGGCGCGGATTCGGAGGCCGTCCGGCAGGGGCGCACGCTCGCCGCGAGACGGGTGCGCCAGGAGGGTGTCGCCGCCTTGGTGGAGGACCTGCTCGGCAAGCTCTTTCACCCCCGAACGCAACTGCGAACGAGCGATCTGGTGAACGAGGTCCGCGACCTCATGTTCAGCCAGCGTCCCGAGGCGGTGGCGGCGGCGCTGGAGGCCATGCGAGATCGGCCATCCAGGGAAAGCATTCTGAAGAAACTGCAGTGCCCGGTGCTTGTGCTGGTCGGGGAGGGGGACCAGATGACTCCCCCGGAGGAGGCCCGGGCCGTGGCCGCGCTCAACTCTGGGGCCCATGTGCTCGTCATACCGGACGCGGGGCACCTCTCCAACATGGAGGCGCCCGCCGCGTTCAACCGGGGCGTGGCTTCATTCCTTTCGACGCTGTAACCGCCGACGGTGCTTCGGGCGGAGCGATCCTTAAAAAATTGAGAACCTGTGCGAAATCGGCGGGGATGGGTGCGCAAAGAATCACTTCGGGACCGGCGGCCGTAGCCGGAAGGTGCAGGCTCCAGGCGTGGAGGAGGGGACGGCCGGGATGGAGGTGCCGCCGGAGTGCCTCGTCGCGGACGCCCCGCTCCTTGGCGCCGCCGTAGAGATCGTCCCCCACGATGAGGTGGCCCGCCTGAAGGCAGTGGACGCGGAGTTGATGTGTGCGTCCGGTCTCGGGACGGAGTTCGAGCAAGCTCACGTGGGGATGGGTGGCAAGGGTCTTGAACCGGCTCTTGGACGGTTTTCCATGGGGGTCCGCCTGCATTCGGCGGCGATCCTCCCGGTCTGGCCCCAGCGCCCACTCCCAGAGGCCTTCCGGGGGTTTAGGCTTGCCCCAGACGAGCGCCAGGTAGGCCTTTTCGACTTGGCGCTCGGAAAGAGCCCTCACGACGGCGGCGTGAGCCTCCCGGTCCCTGGCCAGAACGACGAGGCCGGATGTCCCCACATCCAGGCGGTGAACCAGGTGTGGTCCTCCCTCGTCGGCCCAGAGAGAGTGCCGATCCCTCTCGGCCAGCGAGCTGAGGAGGCGCTGGACGGCATCGGCTCCGCCGGCACGGCTCGTGGCCAGGCTCACCCCGGGCGCTTTAGAGATGGCCACCAGGCGATCGGATTCCCAAATGATGGTGCTCTTCATGACTGCCTCACTCAAACTACAATAGGTTCATTTCTGGTTACCGCCCAACGAGTCGGCTGATCCAAGCAAGAGTCCAACCCCATCGGATTTTTGTCGCTCCTCTGAAAGCCCGTTTCGGCTGGACGATAATATCTCTATTCGAAATAAATATAATTAATAATGATAATGATACTGATCCTACTGCTGATATCTAGCCAATTTATTGGTTGACGCCAGGGTCGGGCCTGGGATCACCGGTTGCCAACCAGTGGAGAATGGAGTTCGACACCAGGGTGGGCGCCTCCAGCGGAAGCATGTGCCCGCCACCCGGCACGACGAGCAAAACTGAAGTGCTCAAATGCCCGTGTGCGTACTCACATTCTTGGAGGAACGGATCCTCCTCTCCTACGAGAAAAAGGACCGGCATGGTCAAATTCTTGACAAGAGCCGTGCTATTCACCTCGCGCCTGGGCGTGGTGGAGACCAAATCGGCGGCCGCATACCCCTCCATGGCGCGGTGGAGTTGCCGCACGCCCTCCACGGAAGCGCGCAGCTTTCCGAAGAGCTTCCCTTTGGCGAGATAGGCCGCCGCGGCTGCTGGACCCTCCCTCATGGCGATCTCGCGGGCCTTGAAGACCCAGGCCTGGGCGATGGGTCGGAATGCCCGCTGGCCAACGGGTGCGCCGTGAGGCTCGGCGGACCCAATGGCAGTAACCGTGAGGGCTCGCTCGGGGTGCAACATGGCAAAGGTGAGGGCAATCCGGGCGCCCTTGGAATGCCCCACCAGATGGACCCGTTCGATGCGGAGGAAATCCAGAAGGAGGGCGAGGTCCTCGGCGTCCGCCACGCGCGAGTATTCGAGGCTGGAATCGGATGTGGAGCGGCCCGTGCCCCGGACGTCGTAAGCCAACACCGTATAGGCTTGCGCGAGGCTGGGCGTCAGCGCATCCCAGAAGTGGGTGTTGAGCGTCCATCCGGCGATGAGCACGAGGGGAGGGCCCGAGCCCGTGATTTCATAATACAACCGCAAGGTGCCGAGGTCGGCGTAGGGCATGAAGGTCGAGGAGAGGGCCGATGGGCAGGGGGATTCCAGAGCGAATGCCCCGGGCCCCGGGTCATGCACGACCCCTTCCGGCTCCTGTCAGGCTTGGGCCGCGGTCCTGATGAGTGCCCCGTTTTCCCTGAGCCAAGCCCGGTGAGCGGCATACTGGGGGCAGGCCTGGGCGACGAGGTCCCAGAATCGGCGGCTGTGGTTAGCGTGGCGAAGGTGGCACAATTCGTGGACGACCACGTAGTCCAGGACGGCCGGGGGTGCCAGGATGAGGCGCCAGCTGAAAGTCAGCGTCCCTCGGCCCGTGCACGCGCCCCACCGGGTCTTCTGGTCGCGAACCTGCACCCGCTTCGGATGGACCTGCAGCAGTTCGGCCAGCGCCTGGACGCGCCTCAGAAAGACCTCCCGGGCCCTCTCGCGGTAGGAAGTTTCCAGGATTTCCGTGAGGGGCGGCTCCTGGCCCTTCGGCACATTCACCATGACGTGATCCTGGTGCCATTCCACGAAGGGAACGGAGCAGGCGCAGTTGCGGACCCTCAGCGGAAGGGGGCGGCCTCGATAGACCAGGGTACGGCAGGAGCCGAGCGGCGGCGCGGCCTTGGAGAGCCTCTCCTCGCGCTCGGACAACCGCTTCAGAATCCATTCCTTGTGCCGGCGGAGGATCTCGGGCGCTTGGGAGGAGCTGGCCCATCTGGGCAGAACGAGGACCAGGCCGTCGTGATCTTCCATCTTGAGCCATACCCGCCGGGCGCGAGCGTTCTTGCGGATGCTGAAGGGCACGCGAATACCCGCCATAACCACTTGATAGGTAAGCGTTTCCTTGACTGTGGATCGATTCACGGATGCCCCCTGCCGACGAAGAGGCAAGCTTGCCACCATTGGGGCGTCAAAAGCAAGCCCCATACGGCATTGGCGCTGGCTTTTTTGCAGCTCGCGCCACGCCCACGGTCAAGCTGGATTGGCCCCGGGAAGGAGAGCGCGACCCTAGCCCGAGCCGCAACCCGCACAGGCCCGCTGCCAAATGTTTTCGGGGCAGTCCAGGAGGTCACTGAGTCCTGAATTCTTCGCCCAGTTCGCCCCAGAGGTGAACGAGGTGCAGGCCCGTTTCGGCGGATTTCTGCATCCACTCCAGGCTCACCCACTCCTGATGGCCGTGAAAATTGACGCCCCCCGCGAAGATATTGGGGGTGGGAAGGCCTTTGAAACAGAGGGCCGAGCCGTCGGTACCGCCCCGGATGTAGCTCAGGTTGGGTTCGATTCCGGCGCGCTTCACCGCCTCCAGGGCGAGATTGACGACCTCGGGGTGCTCATCCAGGACCGTTTTCATGTTCCGGTAGGAGGCCTGGATGAGGACATCGGTCTTGAGTCCGGGAAACGCCGCTTCGGTCTCCTTGACGATGCGCAGCAGATCCGTCTCCCTGGCCTCCAGGTCCGCCACGGTGAACCCGCGGACGAGGAACTTGATGACGACCTTGCCCACCTCGCCGTTAATGACATAAGGGTGGAGGTAGGGCTCCCGCTTTTCCGTGGTCTCGGGCAAGAAGCCCGCGGGCAGGCGCGCCAGCAGGTCGGCCGAGGCCCTGAGGGCGTTGACCATGCGGGCCTTGGCCATGCCGGGGTGAACGTCGATACCCGTGAGCGTCACCGTGGCCGAGTCGCCGCAGAAGGTCTCCGCCTCAATCTCGCCGAGGAGGGACCCATCGAACGTGTAGGCCGCCTTGGCGCCGAAGCGTGCCACGTCGAAGAAGCGCGTGCCGGTGCCCGTCTCCTCGTCCGGCGTGAACCCCAGCCGGACTTTTCCGTGGGGCACTTCGGGATGCCGGATGAGCCAATCAACGAGCGTCATGATGATGGCCACGCCGGCCTTGTCGTCGGCGCCGAGAAGCGTGGTGCCGTCGGAAGTGATGATCGTGTGGCCGACGCACTTCTGCAGCAGGGGGTTTTTGGCGCTCAGGATGGATTTCCCCGGAACGCCGGGAAGGGGAAGGTCGCCCCCGTCGTAGCTCTTCCGGATCTGGGGCTGAACGTTCTCCCCGTTGGTCCCGCAGTAGGTGTCCACATGGGCCAGCAGGCCCAGGACCGGCGCACTCCGCTGCCCAGGTAGGTTGGAGGGAAGCGTTCCGAAGAGGTAGCCGAACTCCGTCAGCTCCACTTCTTCCAGGCCGATCGCCACCATCTCCTGCTCAAGCACTTTAAGCAGGTCCCACTGACACGCCGTGGAGGGGAAGGTATCGGACTCTTCGCTGGATCGGGTGTTGATGCGCACATACCTCAAGAACCGCTCGAGAAGCTGCTCCCGGTCTGTGTCGGTCAGGACGAAGGCGGGCATGGAATCGCTCGGCATGGAGACCTCTCAAAATGGGGGCGGACGACGATTCGCCCGCGCTCAGTACCCGATCCCGTGATCACCCGATCACTTGATCACTTGATCACCTGATCACCTGATTACCAGCGGCCCCTATCACTTGTAGCTTTGCAGGACCTTCATGTAGTTGGCGCGCTCGAAGGCCGCCGGCTGGGCGCAGTTCTTCTGGCTCAAACTGCCCACCATCTGCGAGACCGATTCGTACTCGTGCTCGGTCATCCAGCCCTCGACGCCCTTCAGGATCTCCGTGGCGCGCCTGACGCCGTGCACGATGAGGGCGGAGCAGACCTGGACGCAGCTGGCTCCGGCCATGAGGGTCTTGATCACATCGTCGGAGCGGTGGATGCCGCTCGATCCCGCGAGGTCGGGTCTGACCTGCCCGTAGAGGATGGCGATCCAACGCAGGGGCAGGCGCATCTCGGAAGGGGAAGAGAGGACCAGGTTGGGCACCACCTCCAGCGTATCCAGGTCGATGTCGGGCTGGTAGAAGCGGTTGAAGAGGACCAGCGCGTCCGCGCCCGCATCGGAAAGCTGATGCGCCGTGTACGCCATGTTGCTGAAGAAGGGGCTGAGCTTAATGGCCACCGGGATCGTCACCGCCGCCTTGACCGCGCGGAGGGCGTCCACGTAGATCTTCTCGATCTCGGCGCCGGGCAATTTGGGGTCGGTCGGGACGTAGTAGATGTTCAGTTCGATGGCATCGGCGCCCGCGTCCTGCATCTTCTTGGCGTAGTCCATCCAGCCGCCCGCGGAGACGCCGTTCAGGCTTGCGATGATGGGGATGGAGACCTTGGACTTTGCCTTCGCGATGTACTCCAGATACTCCTCGGGGCCCTTGGTGAAGTCGGATGCCGCGGGGAAGTAGGAGAGGGCCTCGGCGAAGCTTTCCGTCCCGGTGGTGAGGTAGTGGTCGAGCTCGCCTTCGTCGTGTTGGATCTGCTCTTCGAAAAGGGAGTCCAGCACGGCGGCGGAGACGCCCGCGTCCTCCATGTGGCGCAGGGTGTCGAGGTCCCGCGAGAGGGGACCCGCGCCCGCTACGAGCGGGTTCTTGAGCTTGATTCCGAGATAGGTGGTGGAGAGATCCATAGTTACCCCCTAAGAAGGGCGCGCCGCGCCTATTTGCCCGTGGGTTCCTGACCGCCGCCGTAGTTGATTCCGGCCAACTGCTCGTAGACCTGCCAGCGCTGGAGGTTGTTCTTCTGCGCCGCCTCCATGAGGAGTTTGGATTCCGCGGGGTGGCTCTTGGTCAACATCTTGAAGCGGGTCTCCTTCATGGCGTAGTCGGAGAACGTGGTCTTGGGCGCCTTGGAGTCGAGCTTGAGCGGGTTCTGACCCGCCTCGGCCATGACCGGGTTGAAACGGAAGAGGGGCCAGGCGCCGCACTCCACCGCCTCCTTCTGGTGCTGCATGCCTTCCGTCAGGTTGAACCCGTGGGCGATGCAGTGGCTGTAGGCGATGATGAGGGAGGGCCCGTCGTAGGCCTCGGCCTCCAGGAACGCCTTCACCGTCTGATTGTCGTTGGCGCCCATGGCGACGCGGGCCACATAGATGTTGCCGTACGTGACGGCGAGGAGCCCCAGGTCCTTCTTGGGCATAATCTTGCCCGATGCGGCAAACTTGGCCACGGCGCCGGTGGGCGTGGCCTTGGAGCACTGGCCGCCCGTGTTGGAGTAAACCTCCGTGTCCAGGACGAGCACGTTCACGTTCCGGCCCGAGGCGAGCACGTGGTCCAGGCCGCCGTAGCCGATATCGTAGGCCCAGCCGTCGCCTCCCACGATCCAGACGCTCTTGCGAACCAGATCGTCCGCGACGGAGAGGAGGTTCAGGGCCTCCGGATGTGCGCTCCCCGCGAGCTTGGACTTGAGGGCCTCCACCCGCTTTCTCTGGGCGGCGATTCCCTGTTCGTCCTTCTGCGGAGCGCCGATGAGGCCGTCCACCAGTTCGTCGCCCAGTTCGCCCTTCATGCGACGCAACACCTCGTGGCCGTATTCCATGTGCTTGTCCAGGGTGAGCCTGTAGCCGAAGCCGAACTCGGCGTTGTCTTCGAAGAGCGAGTTGCACCATGCCGGGCCTCTGCCGTCGGGATTCACGGCGTAGGGCGTGGTGGGCAGGTTGCCGCCATAAATGGAGGAGCACCCCGTGGCGTTGGCGATGATGGCCCGGTCGCCGAAGAGCTGGCTCATGAGCTTAATATAGGGCGTTTCGCCGCAGCCCGAACAGGCTCCCGAGTATTCGAAGAGGGGCTGGAGGAATTGCGAGCCCTTCACCGTGTCGATCTTGACGGTGGTCCGGTCCACCTCGGGAAGGGCGAGGAAGAACTCGTAGTTCTCCCGCTCGGTCTCGCGCAGCGGGATCTGATCGGCCATGTCGAGGGACTTGTGTTTGACGTTGCTCTTGTCCTTGGCCGGACAGATGAACACGCAGGCCGCGCACCCCGTGCAGTCCTCGGGCGCCACCTGGACGGTGTACTTCATGCCCTTGAATTCCTGGCCCTTGAAGTCGGTGGATTTGTAGGTGGCGGGCGCCTTCTCCAGGTGGGCGGGGTCGTAGACCTTGATGCGGATGGCGGCGTGGGGGCAGACCAGCGCGCACTTCCCGCACTGGATGCAGATCTTCTCATCCCAGACGGGGATCTCCAGGGCGATGTTGCGCTTTTCCCACTGGGCCGTGGCCGTGGGGAAGGTGCCGTCCATGGGCATGGACGACACGGGGAGGTCGTCCCCTTCGTTGGCGATGATCTTGGCCAATGCCGTGCGGACGTATTCGGGTGCATGGGCCGAGACCACGGGGGGTTTGTCAAAGGCGCTCGTGGCCTGCGCGGGGACTTTGACCTCGAAGAGATTGGCCAGGGTCTGGTCCACCGCCTCGAAGTTCTTCTTAACGATCTCTTCGCCCTTGGCGCCGTAAGTCTTCTTGATGGACTTCTTGATGGCCTCGATGGCTTCGTCCTTGGGCAGGACCCCCGAGATGGCGAAGAAGCAGGTCTGCATGATGGTGTTCACGCGGCCGCCCATGCCCGAGTCCTTGGCGACCTTGTAGCCGTCGATGACGAAAAACTTGAGCTTCTTGTCAATGACCTGCTGTTGCACGCTCCTGGGCATCTTGTCCCAGACCTCGTCGGGCCCGAAGGGGCTGTTGAGGAGGAACACCGCACCGGGAACGGCGGCCTTGAGCATGTCGAACTTTTCCAGGAAGACGAAGGCGTGGCACGCCACGAAGTTGGCCGAGGACACCAGGTAGGTGGAACGGATGGGACGGGGCCCGAAGCGCAAGTGGGAAACGGTGATGGACCCGGCCTTTTTGGAGTCGTAAACGAAGTATCCCTGAGCGTAATTCGGGGTGTCCTCGCCGATGATCTTGATGGTGTTCTTGTTGGCGCCCACGGTGCCATCCGAACCCAGACCGTAGAAGTGGCAGCGGATCACGCCCTCGCCCTCCGTGATGAAGGAGGGGTCGTAGGGAAGGCTCAGGTGGGTCACGTCATCCTCGATGCCCACGGTGAAATGGTTTAGGGGCGCCGGATCGTTGAGATTGTCGAACACGGCCTTCACCATGGCCGGTGTGAACTCCTTGGAGGACAGCCCGTAACGCCCGCCCACGACCTTGGGGAAGGGGAAGGGGAGGGTTCCGAGGTTCAAGCGCTCGCCCAGGGCCGTGAGGACGTCCTGGTACATGGGCTCGCCCGCGGCGCCGGGCTCCTTAGTGCGATCGAGGACCGCGATGGACCGGACGGACTTGGGCAGCGCGTCGAAGAAGGCATCCATGGCGAAGGGCCTGAACAGCCGGACCTTCAGCAGGCCCACCTTTTCGCCCCGGGCCAAGAGATAATCCACGGCCTCGTGTGCCGTCTCGGCGCCGGAACCCATGATGACGATGACGCGGTCGGCGTCCGGAGCACCCACGTAATCGAAGAGGTGGTACTGCCGTCCCACCACCTGGGCGAACTTGTCCATGGCCTTCTGCACGATGGCGGGAAAGTCCGTGTAGTAGGGGTTGCACCGCTCGCGGGCCTGGAAGAAGACATCGGGATTCTGGGCCGAGCCCCGCAAGACGGGATGGTCTGGGCTCAGGGCGCGTGCGCGGTGGGCGCGGACCAGACCATCGTCGATCATGGCGCGCAGATCGTCGTCGGTGAGCTGTTCGATCTTCTGCACCTCGTGGGAGGATCTGAACCCGTCGAAGAAATGGAGCACGGGGATGCGTCCCTCCAGGGTGGCCGCCTGTGCGATGAGGGCCATGTCCATGACCTCCTGCACCGAAGAAGAGGCCAGCAGGCCCCAGCCGGTGGAGCGCACGGCCATGACATCGCTGTGGTCGCCGAAAATGGAGAGGGCGTGCGTGGCGACGGTGCGGGCGGAAACGTGGAACACGGTGGAGGTGAGCTCGCCCGCGATCTTGAACATGTTGGGAATCATGAGGAGCAGGCCCTGGGAAGCGGTGAAGGTGGTGGTCAGCGCCCCCGTTTGCAACGCCCCGTGGACGGCGCCGCTGGCGCCGCCCTCGCTCTGGAGTTCGACCACCGTGGGTATGGTCCCCCAGATGTTCTTCTTTCCCTCGGATGACCACTGATCGGCCCATTCCCCCATGTTGGAGGAGGGGGTGATCGGGTAGATGGCGCACACCTCGTTGATCTTGTGGGCCACATACGCGGCCGCCTCGTTCCCGTCGATCGTAACCATTCGCCTGGCCATGAACAATCTCCGAATTTGAAGGCCCTCGCTCCAATCGCCGGCCTGCATGAGCCCGAGCGGGCTCGGCCAGCGCGCCGGACAACCGAGCGGGACGCCGATCCTATGACCCTCTGATGCGCGGATATATCCCTTTGGGGATCGCTGCGAGGTGCCGGTGCGTCGTTTCCCAAAAGAAAAGCATTATAGGACGCCCAGGCCAAAACTCAAGGAGAAGCCGAGGAATGCGCAAAGGCAGGGGCCAATCCTGGGCTATATGCCCCAAGCCTGCGGCACGGGTTTCTCGAGGCCGTACCAAGCCCTTCGAAACTCGCCTCGCTACATTAAGTTTCCTGCTTGACAGCCTTGGCTCAAAGGCATAATCATGACGAATCGGAGGGGTTCGGCCATGAGTCCTGCGTGGGTGTTTCTCCTCGTTGGAACAGGTGAAGAACTCGCCGTCCCCCATACGTCGATCTACCGCATCCTTCACCGGGGCGCTCCCGAGTTTTCCGCATACGCCGCAGGAGCCCTGGATCTGAACGACTTCCTAGGTCTGCCTGGAGATCCGTCCTGCCCTGGGGTAGTGGTGCTGCTGGCCTCGGGTCAGATCTGGATGGCGGGGAACGCGGTCATGCAGGGAGCGGGAGACCAGGTCTCCTATCTGGCGCTTCGCCCTGAACTCTTTGCCAATGCCCGTCCATGGTGCAGGGGAGTTCTGGTGGGGAAGGGGCGTTGGGCCTTCGTGGTCGAGGAGGCGGCCGTTGCCTGATTCGGGCTATCTGGTTTTCAGTTCCGCGGGCCGCACGGTCGCACTGCCGGCTGAATCGGTGCGCACCATCCAGGGATGGACCTCTCCGAAGGCTCTGCCGAGGTGCGCGCCATGGGTGGAGGGCATTCTGGTGGGGCAAGGTGAGGCCGTGCCGGTTCTCCGCGACGGGCATTTATGGGGGGTTAGATCGGGCACGGCGGAGATCATCGTGGTCGTTCTGCGGGAAGGCCGAAACCTCGCGCTCCTCGGGAAGGATCCGCAGATGGCATCTTCAGGCCCCCTGTCACCCATGGAGAAAGACCTTGACGGCCCCTGGTCCGGAATGCTCTGGGACTCCTCCGGAGAGGTACCCTGCCTCGACTTGGGAAAGCTTTACATGACCTTGGGACTGCACTAAGATATCGAGGGAAGTCTAAGGGGGTCATGATGACGCGAAAAATACTGCTCGCCGACGACAGTGTCACGATCCAGAAAGTAGTGGAGCTGACCTTCGCGGATGGCGACTACCAAGTGCAGTGCGTCTCCAATGGCAGGTCCGCCGTGCAGAAGATCCAGGAGGACCGCCCCGACCTCCTCCTGTGCGATGTCATCATGCCCGAGATGAACGGCTACGATGTGGCCGCCTTCGTGAAGCACAACCCCACTTTCTCGGCTATCCCGGTCATCCTGCTCACGGGCACCTTCGAGCCGTTCGACGAAGAAAAGGCCAGGCAGTCCGGAGCGGATACCTACATCACGAAGCCCTTCGATTCGAAGATGCTCGTGGACAAGGTGGACGAGCTCCTGAAGCGCCGGGTGGCTTTCGATGTGTCGGCCAACGAGACGATGCAAGTTTTCCACAGCCGGACAGAATTTCTCATGGGGGGGCAACCCTCTCCCGAAGCGCCCAGCCCGTCAACCCCGCCTGCTCCGGTGGAAAAGGCGGTTGAATACGGCAGCCATATTTCCGTGGGTGGAGAGGAGCCTTTCCTCCGCCAGGACGAACCGGTTTTCACGCCGGAACCGGCGGTTCAAGAGCGAGCGCCCATGGACCTGAGCCAGTCCCTGCCCGATATTGAGCCGATGATCGAAACTGTGGAAATGTCCACCGACAAGGTTCCGCTGGTGGACATCGGGCCCCCCGATGAGGAGCCGCTCTCCGATGCCGCCTTCAGCGACATCGTGGCGCCCGAGCCCCTCTCCGTCTCTGCCGCAGCCGAGGAGGAGATCGTCCTGTCTACCGACGATTTGCACGAATGGCCCGCTAATGAAGAGCCCGTGCCATCGCCGGAGGCCGAGCCCGTGAGCGTGAGCGGAGCCGAAGACTGGGGGGGCGCCCAGAGCCTCTCTTCCTCGGCAGAAGCCGTGCTCGATGTTCCCGAGGATATCGAGGCCACGGCCGTGGCCACACCCATCCTGCCCCCTCTGACCGATTCCCCCGCCTCGGTGGGCATCGTTCACGACCTGACGGAGCAGCAGGTCATGGTGGCCGAGGCCCAGAAGACCCTGGACCACCCGATGACCGCGCCCGAGCCGTTTGAGCCGGAAAGCGAGCCGCTCTCGGCCCAGCCCCCGGAGCCCATCACGGGGGCATACGAGGTCCCCGCCGGATCATCCCCGGCGGAGGTTCCAGAAGAGCCCGCCATTCAGGAACCGCCCCTGGTTCCAGAGGAGGGGTTGGAAGTGGGCCTGGCCGAGGTGATCGCGGCGCCGCAGGCGGAACCCCCGCAGGCCGCGGCTCCTCCCGAGAGCCTGCCCACGCCTCTGCCGATGTTGCAGCCTCAGGATACGGGATCCTATCCCACGCCCACGGAACAGGTTCTGGACGAGGTCCCTCCGCACCGTGAACCCGAGCCGGCCGAGGCTGTCGAGGCTGGCGAAGCGGCCATTCCGGAAGAGGTCCTTCAGGAACCCGCGGCACCACCGCTCCAGGCGTACCCCGACCTAGCACGGACCGAAGCCATGGTCAGGGAGGCCGTGGAGCGGATGCTCCCCGGCCTCGTTTCGCAGGGCTTGCCCGACTCCGCACGGGCCCACCTGGCCGAGCTCCTTCCCGATATGGCCCGAAGGCATGCGGCAGAAGCCCTTCCCGCCATGGTCGGGCCGCTCGTCGCGGAAGGTGTTGCGGGCGCTGTTAACCGGACCGTCCCGGGGGCCGTGAACGAGGCCGTCGGGACCGAAGTCCGCCGTGCGGTGGCCGAAGCCGTTCCGGCCCACGTGCGGCAGGCGACGCAAGACATGGCGCCGGGCATCATTCGCGAAGAGGCCCGAGGGACGGCCGCCGATGAAATCGACAGGATCGTCAAGGAAATAGCCCCGGACATCATTCGCCAGGTAGCCTGGGAGGTCATTCCGGAGATGGCGGAGTCCCTCATCAAACGGCGGATTCAGGAGCTGGAATCGGAACCGGGCTGAGCGCCTCCCCGGACGCCGTGTTTCAAGTGAGCGGAAACAGGGGCTTGCCCCTGTTTTCGTTCGTAAGGAAAGCGTGAGCCCCAATTCATGCCGCGACCTGGACGGCCAGGCCGGAGACAGCGCGAGATTGCCCTGTTCTTAGAGGTCATCCATGGAACTCCCCAAACAGTATGATCCGGCAGCCAGCGAAGCACGCTGGTACGCCCACTGGGAAGAGAACGGGTACTTCAAAGCACGGCCCGATTCGGGCCTGGAGCCTTACGCCATCGTCATCCCTCCTCCCAACGTGACGGGGGTTTTGCACACGGGCCACGCCATGTTCGTCACGCTCCAGGACATTCTCATCCGCTGGAAGCGCATGCAGGGTTATGACGCGCTATGGGTCCCGGGCACCGACCATGCGGGGATCGCCACGCAGATGGTGGTCAGCAAGGAACTCGAGAAGCAGGGTCTTCGCCGCCACGATCTGGGCCGCGACGAGTTCATCGAGAAGGTCTGGGAATGGCGCCGCGAGAAGGGCGACACCATCCTCCTTCAGCTCCGCCGCCTGGGGGCCTCGTGCGATTGGTCCAGGACTCGCTTCACCCTGGACCCGGACATGTCCAAGGCCGTTCGGAAGGCCTTCGTCGACCTTTACCGGGAGGGCCTGATCTACCGCGGGCGGTACATGATCAACTGGTGTTCTAAATGCGGGACGGCCCTTTCGGATCTCGAAGTGGAACATGCCGAGACCCAGGGCAGCCTCTGGCACATCCGCTATCCGCTCCAGGGTGGTTCGGCAGGCGAGGGGGTGGTGGTGGCCACCACGCGGCCCGAAACCATGCTCGGTGATACGGCCGTGGCGGTCCACCCTGAGGACGCCCGATACCGGCACCTCATCGGGAAGCAGGTCGTATTGCCCATTCTCAAAAGGGCCATTCCGGTCATCGCGGACACCATGGTCGACAGGGAGTTCGGAACCGGGGCGGTGAAGATCACTCCGGCCCACGACCCCAACGACTTCGAGGCGGGCAAGCGCCACAACCTCCCGCAGATCCAGGTCATCGGCCTGGACGGGTCCATGACCTCCCATGCCGGGCCATACGAGGGGCAGGATCGGTTCGCGGCTCGGAAGGCCATCGTCAAGCGGCTGGAAGCAGACGGGCTGCTGGTCAAGGTGGAGCCGCACCAAAACGCCGTGGGGCATTGCCAGCGCTGTGACTGCGTGGTGGAGCCTGCCGTATCCAACCAGTGGTTCCTCAAAATCGAACCCCTCGCCAAGCCCGCCCGCGAAGTCGTCGAGCGCGGAGAGGTGCGCATCATCCCGGAGCACTGGCAGAAGGTGTACCTCAATTGGATGAGCGAGATCCACGACTGGTGCATCTCTCGCCAGATCTGGTGGGGGCACCGCATCCCGGCGTTCTACTGCGACCGGTGCGGCAAAGCGGCGGGCTCGCTGGATCCGGACCGGGCGTTGGTCTCCATGGTTGATCTCGCGGAGTGCCCCTACTGCGGCGGGCCCGTCCACCAAGATACGGACGTCCTCGACACGTGGTTCTCCTCTCAGCTCTGGCCCTTCTCCACCATGGGGTGGCCCGAGGATACTCAGGATCTGGAGCGATATTACCCTTCGGCGGTGCTGGAGACGGGGTACGATATCCTCTTTTTCTGGGTCGCCCGCATGATCATGGCGGGGATCAAATTCACGGGGAAGCCGCCGTTCAAGGATGTCTTCCTCCACGGACTCGTGCGTGACGCCAAGGGTCGCAAGATGAGCAAGACCTTGGGAAACGTCATCGACCCGCTCGAACTCATCGACCAATACGGCGCCGATGCGGTCCGGTTCACGCTCGCCGTCCTCACCGTGCCGGGCACCGATGTGGCCCTGGACACCAAGCGCATGGAAGGCTACCGCGCCTTCGCCAACAAGCTCTGGAATGCCGGCCGTTTCGTGCTCATGCAGATCGGAGAGAGCGTCCCCCCCCAGCCGGCCGCTGCGGATTTGAGCTACTGGGACGGCTGGATCCTCGAGGAATACGAGGAGACGGTCCGCCGGGTGAACCAATCGCTCGCCGAGTACAAGTTCTACGAAGCCTCGGACGCGCTCTACCACTTCGTCTGGCACCGCTTCTGCGATTGGTATGTGGAGGTCTCCAAGGTCGGCCTGGGCAAGGATGCTTCTCCGGAGAGACAGGCGGCCTCGCGGTGGGTGCTCGCCCACGCTCTGGATGGAATACTCCGGCTCCTTCACCCCTTCATGCCCTTCATTACCGAAGAACTTTGGCAGCGCATCCCAGGCTCCTCGGGCACCCTGGTGCTCGCGTCCTATCCCTCTCCGCAGAAGAGGGACCAGGAGACGCGGGTCGAAGGCGTGGAAGCCCTCATGGACCTCGTGAACCGGATCCGGAACCTCAAGGCGGAGCGCGGCATCGCCCCCGGGTTGCCGGTGGACTTGAAGGTGGCGCCCGTGAGCCCTGAAGCCCACGACGTCCTGAGCAGCCATTCCTTGCAGGAACTCGCGGTCCTGGCCAGGCTCTCCAGCATAGAGATCGTCGGGACTCTTCCCGAAGGCGCGGACTGGGCTCCGGGAGTCTCGACCCGGTACAAGTTCTCCCTCTCCACGCCCCAAACCGTGGTGGATCCGGGGGCAGAACGCAAGCGTCTGGAGGGGGACCTTAAAAAGGCGCGTGTCGAGCGGGACAAGTTCGCTTCCAAACTCGCCAGTCCCTCGTTCGCAGAAAAGGCGCCGGGCGAAGTCGTCGAGAAGACCCGGCGGCTGCTGAAGGAATTCGAACACAAAGTCGCCGAGCTGGAGGCTTCGCTCGCCAAACTGTCGCCTTGACATGCGAGGTTTGCGCTCCTTAAGATGAAGACAGAAAGAGGAGGTTTGGCCATGAGCCACGGAGAACGCGGCGACAGCAAGATCCCCCTCATCCTCATGATCCTGATCCTCGCGGCCATCATTTTCGTGCTGGTCAAGGTGGTGCCCGCCAGGGTCAACGCATACGAGTTCAAGGACTTCATGGATTCCTATGCGCGCAACGACAGCTGGCAGCGCGACGAGGAGGGCAACAAGAAGGACCTCCTGGACAAAGCGGAGTCGCTCGGCTTGCCCATCAAGCCCGAAAACATCACGGTGGAGAGGAAGGGGGCCAGGATCAAGCTCCAGGCCGTCTTCGATGTCCCGGTGGACCTGAAGGTGCGAACCTGGGTTCTCCACTACGACTTCGTAGTGGACGCCGAACACTATTGACGCTCGCCCGTTACCCTAAGGTCGAGCTCCACATCCACCTCGAAGGTTGCCTCACCCCCGCGGACGCCGTGGGTCTGGCCCGTCGGAACGGGCTGAAGTGGGCGCCGGATCGCCTTCTCTCGCTTTACCGACATGGCAGTTTCAAAGAGTTCCTGGTCCACTTCGGCGCCCTCCTGGATCTCTTCAAATCACCGGAAGACCTCTGCTGGCTCTTGGATCGTACGCTGAGCCGACTCCGACGGCAGGGCGTCATCTACTGCGAGATGAGGCTTTCACCCTCCGTGTGGGAGCGGCACGGCCTTCAGGCCGAGCGATCGTTGTCGGCGATCCTGAGTTACGCCGCCGCCCTGGCGGCTCCGGTTCGATTCATCGTGGACGCCGTCCGTCAGTGGGAGCAGGAGCTCCTGATGAGAGATCTGGACCTGGCCTGCGCCTACAGGGACCAGGGGGTGGTGGCATTGGGAATCGGAGGAGATGAAGCCGCGGTGCCGGCGGGCGACCTCGTGGCACTTGCGGACGAGTGTAAGGCGAGGAGGATCCCGGTCATTCCCCATGCGGGGGAGGTTCTCGGTCCCCATGAAGTGGCGTCTGCGGTGGAGGTTTTTCGAGCGCGCCGCATCGGACACGGGATCTCGGCGGCACGGTCTCCCGCCCTGATGGGAGACTTGGCCAGGCGGGGCGTTCACCTGGAGGTCTGCCCCACCAGCAATCGGCGAACCGGGGCGGTGCCCCGCGGGAGCAGGCACCCGCTGCGGCGATTGTGGCAAGCCGGGGTCCAACTCTCCCTCGGCACGGACGATCCCGCGCTTTTCGGCGCCACCCTTTGCGGAGAGCTTTCCTGGGCCGAGCGCTCGGCGGGATGGACTCGGGCGGACACGGTCCGATCCCAGGTCCTGGCCGCGAGGGCCTCGCTCCTGCCGAAGGCCGCTCGCGACGACCTGGCCCGCCGGATTGAGGCCGGGTGGGAGCCTTGAATCTCCAAATCGTGTCGGATTGCGCGGGAAAGCCCTCTCGAAAATCAAGGCAAGAGCCCTTGTGGCCGTCCCCCTAAAAGCCTAGAATTGGCTGGGGGAACAAGGCCATGCTCGATCCGGACCTCAAGGACGAAGACCTCTGGGCTCTGATGCCGCAACTGAGCGTGGAGGACATCCCGGCCCTGCTCGTCCATCCGGCCGCCAAGGAGCAGCACGTGCTGAAGTTCCTGACGCGCCGTGATCTCCCCGAGGCGTCCTTGGGACTTATCGCTCACAGCCGATGGGCGGGGACGCTCAGGGTGCAGTGCGCCCTGGTCAACCACCCACATACCCCGCTGCCCGACGCGCTCAACCTGGTGAAGTTTCTCTTCTGGCGCGACCTCAATCAGGTGGCGGTCAATTTCCAGCTCGCGGCGGATGTGAGGCACTACGCCGAACAGATCCTCTTCCAGCGCTTGCCGGCCATGGCCGTGGGCGAGAAGATCACGCTGGCGCGTCTGGCCGCGGGCCAGGTCTTGAAATCCCTCAGGCTCGACAAGGACCCGAGCGTGATCCAGGCCCTGCTGGAAAACCCGCGCTTGGTGGAGGAGGATGTGCTCTACCTCGCGAGCCAGCAGAGGACGCCTGCCCCCGTCCTGGAAGCCGTAGCGAGAGATCCCAAGTGGTCGGCCCGCCGGGAGGTGCGCATCGCTCTCCTCAGGAACTCCAAAACCCCGATCTCATCGGCCATCTCCTTTATCCGCAGCCTCACTGCGGTGGAGGCCAAGTCGCTGGCCACCGACGCCAAGGTGCCCCTGGCCATACGCCGCATGCTGCAAACCAAGTTGGGGAAGGTCTAATGAGCGAGGGTAGGAAGGCGTTCGGGCAGGATCTCAACCGGCTGAGAACGGAGCGGGGTGTGGGTCTGGAAGAACTGGCGTCGGCCACCAAGGTCAGACTGGTCCTGTTGCGCGCCCTTGAGGAGGGCCGGTTCGATGCGCTCCCTCCCGCGGTTTTCGTCGAGGGATACCTGAAGGCTTACGCCCGATACTTCGGCG
>Ga0315271_10000679_pt1 | contig 19516 bp, 13 predicted proteins | sample C3_top_MG_FD_204664 | JGI IMG/M metagenome (GOLD analysis project Ga0315271, IMG submission 204664) | Sediment microbial communities from Yellowstone Lake, YNP, Wyoming, USA - C3_top | ecosystem: Environmental > Aquatic > Freshwater > Lake > Sediment | place: USA: Wyoming | collected 2017-08-01
CGGGCGGGCGCATCGTCGCCGGCCTGCTCTCCGACAGGATCGGGCGCGCCCGGACGCTGTTCGTGATGATGGTCTCGCAGGCCCTGATGATGTTCGCCGCGATCCCGGTTGTCGGCTCGAAGACGACGAGCCCGATCGTGCTGGTGCTCCTCGCGACGTTCATTGGCTTCAACTACGGCACGAACCTCTCGCTCTTCCCCTCCTTCGCCAAGGACCTCTGGGGGCTGAAGAATTTCGGCACCAACTACGGCGTCCTGTTCAGCGCCTGGGGCGTCGGCGGCTTCGTGATGGGCCGGGTCTCCGAGATGCTGCAAGCCCGCTCGGCCGGCAGTTTCGACAGCTGCTTCATCGCCGCGGGGCTCTGCCTGATCCTGGCGGCCGCCCTTGCTCTGAAGATCAAGACCCGCGAGCAGTTGGACGCGGAAGGCGCGGCCCTGGTGCCGGAGCCGGTGGGATACAAGGCCTAGCGGCGTCAGAGTGGGGCGACGACGGCGGGGACTTGAAATTACTGGCGGGGAGCCTATCTTGTAGTCAGGACCGAAACACCCGTCAGGGTCCGCGCTTTCTGAGTCCTGACGAACAGGCCGGTCCTCTAGGCGCTGCGGTCAGCCGCTTTGCGGGTTTTATCCCGCCGGCATGAATCCCGCAGCGCCTCCTTTGTTTAGGCCAGGAACGCTAGTCCTCGCGCGTTTCCGGCCAGAGGCTCCGGGCGGCCTCGCGCAGGCGGAACTTCTGGATCTTCCCGCTGGCCGTCATCGGGAAGGCATCGACGAACGTCACGTACTTCGGGATCTTGTAGTGCGAGATCTTCCCCCGGCAGGCGTCGCGGACGTCCTCGGCGGTGAGCGCCGCGCCCTCCTTGAGCCGGACGAAGGCGCCGACCTCCTCGCCGTACTTGCGGCTTGCGACGCCGACGACCTGCACGTCGAGCACGCCGTCGAGGTGCAGCAGGAACTCTTCAACCTCGCGCGGGTAGACGTTCTCGCCCCCGCGGATGATCATGTCCTTGAGCCGCCCGGTGATCGCGAGGTAGCCGTCGGCGTCCATCGTGCCGAGGTCCCCGGAGTGCAGCCAGCCCTCCTCGTCGAGCACGCGCGCGGTTTCGTCCGGCTGGTCGTAGTAGCCTTTCATGACGTTGTAGCCGCGGCAGAGGACCTCCCCCTGGACGCCGGGCGGGCAGGTCTCCCCCGTCTCCGGGTCGACCGTCCTGACCTCGATGCCGGGCATCGCGCGGCCCACGGTCTCGGTGCGGCGTCCCAGGTCGTCGTCGACGCGCGTCTGGGTCAGCACCGGGGAGGCCTCGGTCAACCCGTAGCAGATCGTGACCTCGCGCATGTGCATCAGCTCGATCGCCTGCCGCATCGTCTTCACCGGACAGGGGCTGCCGGCCATGATCCCGGAGCGCAGGCTCGAGAAGTCGAACTTCGGGAAGAGCTGGTGATCGAGGATCGAGATGAACATCGTCGGCACACCGTTGAGGGTCGTCGCGCGCTCCTTCTCCACGGCGACCATGACCTGAAGGGTATCGAAGGTCTCGAGGATGATCATCGCCGAGGCGTGGCTGACCGCCGCGAGCACGCAGAGCACGCAGCCGAAGCAGTGGAAGAGCGGCACCGGGATGCAGACGCGGTCGGCGGGCCCCAGCCGCTGGTGCTCGCCGATCCAGAAGCCGTTGTTGACGATGTTGTGGTGCGTCAGCATGACGCCCTTGGGGTGGCCGGTGGTCCCCGAGGTGTACTGCATGTTCACGACGTCGTACGGCGAGAGTTCCCGCTGCCGCGCGCGGTAGGCGTCGTCGGGGACCAGCGCCGCGAGCGACAGCAGCTCGGGCATCGTGTAGAGGCCGCGGTGTTTCTCGGGGCCGAGGAAGAAGGCGCGCCGCAGGTGCGGGAAGGCGGCTGCCGCCAGATGCCCGCGCTCGTGGCCGCGGATCTCCGGGACGACTTCGTAGAGCGTCGCCAGGTAGTCGATGTCGCGCCAGCCGCCGATCAGGAAGATGTTCTCGCACTGCGAGTGGCGCAGCAGGTACGCGAGCTCGGCGGAGCGGTAGTTGGTGTTCACGGTCAGCAGCACGGCGCCGATGCGCGCGGTCGCGAACTGCAGCACCACCCAGTGCGGGACGTTCGTCGCCCAGACGGCGACCTTCTCGCCGCGCTTCACGCCGAGCGCCATCAGGCCCTTCGCGGCGCGGTCGACCAGCTCGCCGAACTTGCGGTAGCTCCAGCGCACGTCGCGATCGGCGTAGACAACGGCGTCCCCGTCCGGGTTGCGGGCGATCGCCTCGTCGAGCAGTTCTCCCAGGGTGATTTCGCGCAGGATCGGCTGGTCCATGGCTCGCCCGGCCCTACTGCGGGAGGTAGAGGACGGCGTAGACCTCGGCCTTCCCGGGGCCGACGGCGCCGACGTGGTGTGGGACGATCGAGTTGTAGTAGACGCTGTCCCCGGGCCCCAGCTCGCTGCGCTGCGCGCCGTAGAGCACCTCGACGCGCCCGCTGTGCACGATCAGCAGCTCCTCCCCCTCGTGGGACGAGAGCGCCGGCTCCCCGGCGTCCGGGAGCAGCTCGATGAAGAACGGCTCCAGGTGCCGGTCGGCCTTGCCGCGTCCGAGCGAGAAATACCGCGTCGATGCCGGCGATCCGGTCCGGTCGTGCATCGCGAAATCCTCGTGTCTCTCGGCGAGGCGCACGATGAGCGGGTCGGCGCTCGCCTGGTCGTCGAGGAAGGTGCCGAGCCGCACGCCGAGCGCGCGGGAGATCCGCAGCAGTGGCCCGAGCGACGGGTAGAGGTCCTCCTCCTCCACGGCCTGCAGCAGCGAAGGGGCCAGTCCGGTGCGCTCGGCGAGCTCCTCGATGCCGACCTGTCTCAACTCGCGGAATTTCCTGACGCGCTCGCCCAGCTTCGCGTTGTCCATGGCGCGTGACCCTCCTTCGATTTCCGACTGCATTGCGCAGAATTCCTGAATGAAATCGCGCCTCTTGTAGTCCCGCTCCGGCCGCCTGTCAACTGTGGCGCCCACCCGCAGGCTGGGGTACAGTAATGTCCGCCGGCGCCTTTGGGCTCGGCAAGGAGGAGGCGCGTGCAGGAGCAGATTCGCAGGGTGGCGTCCCGCGTACGGGAGCTGCGCGAGATCGCCGGGGTCACGGTCGGGGAGCTCGCGCGGGACTTGAAGGTTTCGGATGAGGAGTACGCCGCGTTCGAGAGCGGGAACGCGGACATCCCGCTCGGCGTGCTCTACGGCATCGCCGCCCACTTCGGCGTCGAGCTCACCGCGGTGCTGACCGGCGAGCAGCCGCGGCTGCACGTCTACTCAGTGGTGCGCGCGGGCAGGGGGCCGTCGGTCGAACGCCGCACGGAGCACCAGTACCAGAGCCTCGCGCCGAACTTCGCGCACAAGAAGGCCGAGCCGTTCCTGGTCACGGTCGCCCCCGCGCCCGCTCAGTCCGCCGCCCGGCCCGGCAGCCACCCGGGGCAGGAGTTCATCTACGTGCTCGAGGGTGAGCTGGCGGCGCGCATCGACGGGCACGAGGTGCTGCTGCACCCCGGCGACTCGCTCTACTTCGACTCCGGCTCGCCGCACGCGCTGCGCGCGGTGGGCGCGGTGGGCGCGGTGGGCGCGGTGGGCGCGGTGGGCGCTGCGAGCGCTGCGAGCGCGCGGCTGCTCGTGGTGGTCCTGTAGCGCGGGCCGGTGGGAGCGCTGCCGTGACGATGTTGTCGAGATACCTGCCACGCGTCGAATTCGCTTCGTACGAGGATTTTCTCGCGAACTTCCGGGTCGAGGTCCCCGCGGGCTTCAACTTCGCCTACGACGTCGTCGACGAGCGCGCGGCGCTGACGCCCGACGCCCGCGCGCTGGTCTGGTGCGACCCCGGCGGCCGCGAGGCCTCGTTCACCTACGCCGAACTCAAGGCCTGGAGCGACCGGGCGGCGAACGTCTTTGCGGCCGCCGGCGTGCGCAAGGGCGACGCGGTCATGCTCGTGCTCAAGCGGCGCTTCGAGTTCTGGTTCGCGCTGCTGGGGCTGCACAAGCTCGGGGCGGTGACGATCCCGGCGACGCACCTGCTGCGCGTCAAGGACATCGTCTACCGCGTCCAGTCCGCTGAAGTCCGGATGATCCTCGGCGTCGGCGAACCGGGGCTGCTCGCGCAGATCGACGAGGCGGCCGCGCAGTGCCCGGGCCTGCGCGTGAAGGCCCTCGTCGGCGGCGCGCGCGAGGGGTGGCTGGACTTCAGCGAGGCGCTCGGGCGGGCCCCGTCGCGGTTTCCGCGCCCGACCGGCGCCGCGGCGGCCGGCGGCGACGACCCGATGCTGATCTACTTCACGTCCGGAACCACCGGTCTGCCGAAGATGGTGCTCCACGATTTCACCTACCCGCTCGGGCACATCGTCACGGCACGCTACTGGCAGAACGTCCCGGAGGGCGGACTGCACCTGACCGTGGCCGACACCGGCTGGGCCAAGGCCGCGTGGGGGAAGATCTACGGGCAGTGGCTCTGCGGCTGCGCGGTCTTCGTCTACGACATGGGCGGCTTCGTGGCGAAAGACCTGCTCGACGTGGTCGCCCGCCACCGGGTCACCTCCTTCTGCGCGCCACCGACGGTCTACCGCTACCTGATCAAGGAGGATCTCGCCGGATGGGATCTCTCGGCGCTGCGCTGGTGCACGGTCGCCGGCGAGCCGCTGAACCCCGAGGTCTACCAGCAGTGGCTCGCGGCCACGGGTGTGCGGCTGATGGAGGGGTACGGGCAGACCGAGGCGGTCGTGCTCGCGGCAACCTGGCCTTGGCTCGAGCCGAAGCCCGGGTCGATGGGCAAGCCGTCGCCGGGGTGGGGCGTCGACCTCGTCGACGAGACGGGCGTCCCGGTCGAGGTCGGCGAGGAGGGGCAGATCGTGCTGCGCACCGGCGACGGGCGCCCGCTCGGGATGTTCCGGGGCTACCATCGCGACGAGGCGCTCACGAGCCGGGTCTGGCACGATGGGGTGTACTCCACCGGGGATATCGCCTGGCGCGACGAGGACGGCTACCTCTGGTTCGTCGGACGCGCCGACGACGTCATCAAGTCCTCCGGTTACCGGATCGGTCCCTTCGAGGTCGAGAGCGCGTTGCTGGAGCACCCCGCGGTCCTCGAGTGCGCGGTCACCGCCGTGCCGGACGCGGACCGCGGCCAGGTGGTCAAGGCGACGATCGTCCTCGCGAAGGGGCGGACGGCCAGCCCGGAGCTGACCAGGGAGTTGCAGGCCCACGTCAAGAAGGTCACCGCCCCCTACAAGTACCCGCGGGTCGTGGAGTTCGTCGCCGAGTTGCCGAAGACCATCAGCGGCAAGATCCGCCGCGTGGAAATCCGCGACCGCGACCGGTAGCGCGACCAGGGGTGGCCGCAGGACGAGCGGGGAGCCACTGCTGACGTCATGGCGCGCTCCTCGCCGCGGCGGAGCCTCACCGTGGCCATGAAATCCACCCGACTCTGACCGATGCTCCCGCCCGTTTCGGGGAAACACCGTGAGCCCGAGGCCCGGATCCTGTCGTATACTGCCCCCATGGAACTTCTCGAAGATCTGCTCGCCAGGCGCAGCGTCCGGAAGTCCACACGGGAGCCGCTCAGCCGCGAGCAGGTGCTCGAGATCCTCCGCGCGCGACCCTGGCAGCGCAGCTGTCGGTAGGGGCGGCACATGAGGAGTCGGTCGCGATCCCTGCCACTGACGCTTCTGGGCTTGGGCCTGTTGCCGATCGTGGTCTATTGGCGGGCGGGAAACTACCCGTTCGTCAACTTCGACGACCCCGTCATGGTGGTCTACAACTTCCCGCTTCGCATGGGCTTTTCCCTGGAGAGCTTCAAGTGGGCCTTCACCACGTTCCACTCCGCGAACTGGCACCCCCTGACCTGGTTCTCTCACCTGACCGACGTCTCGCTCTTCGGCCTTGATGCGAGGTGGCACCACCGTGTGAATATCGCCCTCCACGTCCTGAACACCCTGCTGCTCTACCTTCTCTTCCGCGAGGCAACAGGCTCGAATGGCAAGAGTCTGCTTGTCGCCGCATTGTTCGGCGTGCATCCGCTGCACGTGGAGTCCGTCGCCTGGATCACTGAACGCAAGGACCTGTTGTACGGCCTCTTCTCGCTGCTGACCCTGTGGGCGCACATCAGGTTCGCGAAACACGGCGGCAGGCTGCGCTATCTCAGCGTGATGGCATGGATGCTGATGGCCCTGATGTCCAAGCCCATGGCCGTGACCTTGCCGTTCGCGCTGCTCCTCATGGATTTCTGGCCTCTCGGGCGGCTGGATTTGCGGAAGGCAGACCGGCAGTTTGGGCGCATCGTACTTGAAAAGGTGCCGCTGCTCGCTTTCTCCGTCGCCTCCTCCGTGATGACGTACGTCGCCCAACGCCGGGGAGAAGCAATCAGCGACTTCGCGCTCTGGGACCGGGTCGGGAACGCGCTGGTTTCTCTCGTGAAATACCTGGTGAAGATGGTCTGGCCGACAGGCTTGGCGGTCTACTATCCCCACCCCGCGAGTATCGGCGAGGCCGTCGCACCTCTCCCGCTGGCCGGAGCGATCCTGCTTCTTGGCGCGATCACGGTCATCGCCGTTCGATCGGTCCGCAGCCAGCCTTACCTGTTCATGGGCTGGTTCTGGTACGTAGGCACGATGGTGCCTGTGCTCGGTCTGGTGCAGACGGGATCTCACGCAATGGCGGACCGATTTGTCTACCTGCCGCTGGTCGGCATCCTCATCGTCGTGGGCTGGGGCGGGGGCGAGTTGTTCTCGGGGCGCCGCCGCGGGCAGCCTCTTCAATGGGTGGCGGTGGCGTCGGTGGTGCTCGGATTTTCGGTGGCGGCCTGGCTCCAGGTGGCCACCTGGAAAGACAGCCTGACGTTGTTCGACCACGCGCTGCGGGTGACGCGTAACAATTGGATGGCGTTGGAGCTCCGCGGCCTCGCGCTTGCCGAACAGGGCGACACCTCGGAGGCGATCGCGTCCATTCGCAAGGCGCTGCTCACCAAGCCTGACAACGTGCCGGCGCTCATCAGCCTCGGCACGGTGCTCAACCAGGCTGGAAAGCTGGAGGAGGCCGAGGTTGCCTTGGCTCAAGCAACGCGGGCCAAGCCAAACAACGAGCTGGCACATTACAACCTCGCCGTCGTCCTCGCCGGCAGGGGGCGTTACGACGAAGCGGCTCGCGAGTATCTCGAGACCTTGCGCCTGAATCCAGATCAGGCCTATGCGCACAACAACCTGGGCGACAGTCTCCTGCGCCTGGGGAGGCGTCAGGAAGCACTCGAGCATTTTCGTGAGGCGCTGCGTTTGGACCCCGGCGACTCCGTCGCCAGGCAGAACCTGCAACGTGCGCAGTCGCAGCTGAGACAATAGGGGGAACGGGACGCGCCGTGTCGAGCGAGGGGCAGCGGCTGCGCGTCCAAACGCGCGACCACGACCGGTAGCGCGACCCCTCGTTGTGCTCGTGGGCCAGAAGGTCGTCCCAGGAGACCCGTTCGGTTTCCGCATGATAGCGGTCCGCAGCCGTCAGCTCCTGGGCCAGCAGGTTCAGGATGGCCGGCGGCGTCGAAGTTCAGCATGGCGTACCCCTCTGCTGGTTCATCACCCGTCAGGGACGATGATCATGCCCAGGGTTGTGCCGGTCAAGACCTTCAATTTCATCCAGCCCTGATGGCCGCGATCCGCTGCAGCAGCGGGGGGTGCGAGTAGTGCAGCGCCACGTGCCACGGGTGGGGAGTCAGGTTGGACAGGTTCTGCACGGACAATTTCTTCAGTGCGCCAACGAGTTCTTCGGGCTCTGCCGTGGTCTTCGCTGCGAAATCGTCCGCCTCGTACTCGTTCTTTCGCGACCACGCGTTCGTGGCCGCGGCGACGACCGTCTCGACGGGCGTGAGCAGGATGCCGAACAGGGCCAGGCCGGCGTGGACTGACGCGCGCTCCACGAAGAACGCGTCGTACAGCCACTGCCGGCCGCTCAGCAGGGAGAACACCCAGAGCATGGCACCCGTGTGGGCAATGGAAACGATCGTGCCTTTGAGGATGTGGCGCCGCGTGGCGTGGCCGATCTCGTGCGCGAGCACGGCAACCAGCTCCCCCGCCGTGAGCCGCGTCACGAGCGTGTCGAAGAGGGCGATCCGCCGGTGTCTTCCGAAGCCGGTGAAGAAGGCGTTGGACCGGCTCGAGCGGCGCGACCCGTCCATCGTGAAGATGTTTTCCAGCGAGAAGCGCACGGAGGCCGCGTAGCGCTCGATGCGCTCCCGCAGTTCCCCCTCGCACAGCGGGGTGAAGGTATTGAAGAGTGGCATGATCCACGTCGGCGCGACAAACTGCACGACCAGCGTGTACCCGGCGACCGCGACCCAGCAGGCGAGCCAGGCGGTGCGCCCGGCGTGCGCGAAGATCGCCAGCACCGCAGCCAGAAGCGGACCGCCCAGGGCCGCCGCGATCGCGATTGCCTTGATCCGGTCGAGCACGAACGTCCGGGGCGTGGTCCGGTTGAAACCGAACCGTTCCTCGACGACGAAGGTCGCGTGCACGGAGAAGGGCAGGGAGAGAAGCGCCGAGAGCAGCAGCAGCGCCCCGAGGAAAAGCAGGCCCGAGAGCAACGGGCCGCTTCCCCACTCCCACGCCAGCTTGTCCAGCGCCTGAAATCCGCCGGCGAACCAGAACGCGCCGAGCGCGGCCAGGTCGAAACCCTGCTTCACGAGGCCGGCCCGCGTCGTCACCCGCGTGTACTCCTGGGACCGTTCGTAGGCTTCGCGATCGTAGACGCCCTGCATCTCTGGCGGCAGCTCAGGGCGGAGGGCCTTGAGGTTCAGGACGGCGGTGGCGATCTCGACCGCGCGGACGATCAGCAGCGAGGCGAGTATTCCGGCGGCACCAGCGTTCATCTATGATTCTCGAGTCACTGCGGTCACCACCGCTGCCAGTGGATGTTCTCCGCCCGGTAGTGTTCCTTGGGCTTGTCCGCGCCCGTCGGGTGCCCGATCGGGATGACGTTGAGCGGGATGACGCTCTCGGGGATGCCGAGGACCTTCCGGACGTGTGCCGCCCGCTCCTCGTACGGGTAGGCGGCGGTCCACACCGCGCCGAGACCGAAAGCCTCGACCGCAAGCAGGATGTTCTCGCTCGCGCACGTGCCGTCGATGACGGCGTATTCTACTTTCTGCAGGTGCGCCCTCTCGGGGATGCCGCAGACGACGATCGCCGCCCCGGCCTTGTCGAGCATCTTCGCGTACGGCAACCCCTCGCGGAGCAGGTCGAGGGTCACCCGCTCAGTGACGGCCACGAACGCCCACGGCGACTTGCCGACGGCCGAGGGCGCGGCCATCGCGGCCCGCAGGATCTCGTCAAGATCCTCCTTGCCCACCGCCTCTCCGGTGAAGCTGCGCACGCTCTTGCGGCTGTGGATGACGGTGAGTGCATCCGGCACGTCTGTTTTCCGCCTCATGGGACTTCCTCCTCCTTGCCTGCTGAAAGCGTATCTGGGATGCCGTGCTTCGGGCCCTTGGTCGTGAAGAACTCATACCCGTCAAAGTCCTTCACGGTGAGGTCGGAAAGCCGGGAGCCGGGCATGCGGTTGGGCAAGAGCGGGTGATAGTGGGCGCTCATCAAGATGGTCGCAGTTCCTCTTCCTGCGTCCCCCCGTAGTGCCGGCTTGAAAAATGGTGACGGAGCGATTCTGTGAAGGGGAGGGGGGAAAGTCAAGAAGCGGGACGCTCCGCTCGAGCGCCGCACATGCGTCAACGGCGCTGGAGCGGTTCACAGCAACGGGGAAAGCGAGCAGAATGGGGGCATTAAAGTCCGCACGAGGTGGATAGCTGGTCGGGAGGCGCCGCCGCAACGGTAGGAGAGGCTCATGCCTGCAAGGAGCGTGGATTCGGAGGCCGCTTTCTGGAAGCTCGCCCTGACGGAGCTCTTCGGGCTCCTGGCGGCGAGCCCGCAGGGACTGAGCGGCGCTGAGGCTGCCGCCCGGCTGGCGCGCTTCGGCCCGAACCTGATCCACACGGATCGCAAGCGGGCGCTGCCCCTCCAGTTCCTGCTCAAGTTCCGTAACCCCCTGGTCATCATCCTGCTCGTCGCCAGCGCCCTCTCGGCCCTCACCGGGGACGCCGCGAGCTTCTTCATCATCACCGCCATGGTCCTGGTCAGCGTGATCCTCGATTTCGTGCAGGAGTACCGGGCCGGGCAGGCCGCGGAGAGCCTGCGCCAGTCGGTGGCCGTGCGTGCGAAGGTGCTGCGCGACGGCCTGCCCCTCGAGATCCCCCTTGCCGAGATGGTGCCCGGCGACGTCGCGCTGCTGGCCGCCGGCGACCTGGTGCCTTGCGACGCCAGGGTGCTGGAGGCGAAGGACTTTTTCGTGAACGAGGCCCTCCTGACGGGCGAGCCCTACCCGGTCGAGAAGGCGCCGGGGGAATCACCCGAAGAGGAGGCGGTCCTCGCCGCCCGCAACACCGTGCTCCTCGGGACCTCCGTGATCAGCGGCTCGGCGAGAGTGTTGATGTGCCGCACCGGGCAGAGCACGGAGCTCGGCGCGATCGCCGACACGCTGCTGGCCAAGGCCCCGCCCACCGCCTTCGAGCAGGGGATCTACCGTTTCGGGCTTCTGATCATGCGGATGACGATTCTCCTCGTCCTCTTCGTCCTTCTTGTCAACGCCTTCCTCCACCGTCCCTGGCTGGAATCCTTCCTCTTCGCCGTGGCCCTGGCGGTGGGGCTGACTCCCGAGCTCCTGCCGATGGTCGTCTCCGTGACGCTCTCGCGCGGCGCGCTGCGCATGGCTGCCAAGAAAGTCATCGTCAAGCGGCTGGCGGCGATCCACAACCTCGGGAGCATGGACGTCTTCTGCACCGACATGACCGGCACCCTGACCGAGGCCCGCATCCGCCTGGAGCGGCACCTCGACCCCCTCGGCCGGGAGAGTGCGCGCGTGCTGGAGCTGGCCTATCTCAACAGCTTCTTCGAGACGGGCCTGAGGAGCCCGCTCGACGACGCCATCCTCGCGCACGGGGAGATCGACGTGCGCGCCTGGCGCAAGATCGACGAGGTGCCCTTCGATTTCGAGCGCCGCCGGGTCTCCGTCCTGGTCGAGGAGGGCGCGAGCCGCCTGCTCGTCGTCAAGGGGGCGCCCGAGGACATCCTGCGCCTGTCGGTGAGCTACGAGGCGGAGGGGGAGGGAAACGCGCGCCTCATGGACGAGGCGGCGCGCGCCGGCATCAACGCGCAGTTCGACGCGCTCGGCAGGGAGGGCTTCCGGGTGCTGGGGATCGCGTCGCGGCGGGTCGGGCCAGACCACCCGCACGCCGTGGTGGACGACGAGTCGGAGCTGGTCTTCGCGGGCTTCGCCGCGTTCCTCGACCCCCCCAAGGAGAGCGCCCGGGCGGCCCTCGCCGGACTCGCCGCCGACCGGGTCGCGGTCAAGGTCATCACCGGGGACAACGAGCTGGTTGCGCAGCACGTCTTCGCCCAGCTCGGCGTCCCGGTGACCGGGGTGCTCGCGGGGGCGGATATCCAGCAGATGAGCGACGAGGTGCTCGACGCACGGGTCGAGGCGGTCAACCTCTTCTGCCGCGTCGCGCCAGCGCAGAAGAGCCGGGTGATCCTCGCGCTCAAGCGGCGCGGCCACGTGGTCGGGTACCTCGGCGACGGGATCAACGACGCCCCCTCGCTGCACGCGGCCGACGTCGGCATCTCCGTGGAAGGCGCCGTCGACGTGGCGAAGGCGGCCGCGGACATGATCCTCCTGGAGCAGGACCTCGGGGTTCTTCACGCCGGCGTGCTCGAGGGGCGGCGCACCTTCGGCAACATCATGAAGTACATCATGATGGGCACCAGCTCGAGCTTCGGCAACATGTTCAGCATGGCAGGGGCCTCCCTCTTCCTGCCCTTCCTGCCCATGCTGCCGGTGCAGATCCTGCTGAATAACCTGCTCTACGACGTCTCCGAATTGCCGATCCCGCTCGATCGCGTCGACGACGAGGACCTGAGCCACCCCCGGCACTGGAACATGAAGTTCATCAGCAATTTCATGTTGGTTATCGGCCCGGTGAGCTCGGTGTTCGACGTTCTCACCTTTTACATCATGCTCAGAGTGTTCGGGGCCGGAGCGGCGCTCTTCCACACCGGCTGGTTCATAGAGTCGATGGCTACGCAGGTGTTGGTGATCTTCCTCATCCGCACCCGCCGAAACCCGTTCCGGAGCCGCCCCAACCCCTGGCTGGTCGCCTGCTCGCTCGCCGTGGTGGCGACGGCGGTGATCCTGCCGTTTACGCCCTTCGGCACGCACCTCGGGTTCGTGAGGCCGCCGGCGCTCTTCTTCCTGATCCTCTCCGCCCTGGTGTTGGCCTACTTGCTGGCGGTGGAGGGCATGAAGCGCTGGTTCTACCGTCGTTTCGCTGGCGTGTGACGCGGCAAGGGTCTTTCGCAGGGGCGGAGCCGAGCAGTGAAGGGGAGTCACCGAAAAACACCAGGCTCCCGCGGTTGATAGCGCAGGAATTCCATGCTACGGTGCGGTTGGTCTTCAGCAGGACGACACGGCAAACAGACCGGAGACAGGAGAAAAATGGGCGGGTCGTGCTCGCAGCTGGTGCGGATCTCCTCCCCGGCGCCCGACCGCCGGCACCCGAAGGCCTGGGGCCGAGCCGCACGCACCTTTTCGGGTGCTGATCAGCGTGTCGAGGCGCAGTCCGGGTGAGACGCCGGCCGAGCGTCATTCGCGCGCTCTTCTTCGCGATGATGGGCACCGGGCTCGGCATGGGTCTGGCCTTCCCGTTCGTGGTGTCCCCTTTCGCCGAGTACCGCCCCGGGCTGCGCGCGGCGTTCACCGGGTTGTGCGTCGTGGCAGGGCTGGTTGTCGGCGGACTGAATTACTTCCTCGTCCGGCGCTTTCTGCTGCGTCCCGTCGATCTGGTCAGCCGCCAGCTCGAGTTGCTGACAAGTGGTGAGGGCATCTCCGGCACGCGTCTCGCCCTCGATTCCGACGACGCTCTCGGCAGGCTGGTCCAGCAGTTCAACACGCTGATCGACCAGCTCCAGGGGACGCTGCGCCGGGTGGTCGACACCGTCGGGGCCTTCGTGGCGCATGCGGACGAGACCGGGCAAACGGCGCGCGAGCTCGTTGCGAGCGTCGACAGCAAGAGCCAGGTCATCGCCGGGACCGCGCAACTTTTCACCGGGCTGCGGCGGGAGCTGGAAACCATCGAAGAGCTCCTCGGGCGCCTGAAGGCGTCGGCGTCCGAGAGTCGCACGGCGGCCGGCGCCCAGGTGCAGCAGATCGGGGCGGTCAATGAGCAAATCGCCCGGCTCCAGGACCGTGGCGACGCCAGTGCCGGTGCCATGGATCGCGCCGGTGCCGCGCTGCGGCGCACCAGCGGGGCAACCGAGGATTTGACGCGGGCGCTCGAGGGAGCGGCGACGAGCATGGCCGAAATGGACTTCACGGTGCGGGAGATCGACCGGAATCTCAAGGAGTCCGCTCACATCTCGGAGAGCGTGACGACGGCTGCTGCCGCGGGGGATCAGGCGGTGGAGAGCACCCGTGCGGGTATGGAGAGAATTCGGGGCAGCGTGGCGGCTGCCGCTGCCGCGATCGACGAGCTCAACCAGCGGGTCGGTCAGATCGGCACGATCACTGGCGTCATCGACGACGTCACCGAACAGACCAGCCTGCTCGCCTTGAACGCGGCGATCATCGCGGCACAGGCCGGGGAGCACGGGCGGGGATTTGCGGTGGTCGCCGACGAGATCAGGGCGCTCGCCACGCGCACCGCGGACTCCACGCGGGAGATCGACGCGCTCGTCCGCGCGCTCCGCGAGCACGCAGACGGTTCCCTCGCCTCCATGGGGCAGAGTCGCGCCCAGGTCGAGGAGGGCGTGGCCCTCTCGGGCCGGGCTTCGGACGCGCTCGGGTCCATTCGGCAGAGCGCCGCGGACTCGCTTGCTCACGTCCAGGCCATCAGCCGGGCGATCGGGGAGATCGCCGCGACCGCTCACGGTCTCTCGGGCACCGTGGAGTCGATCGCCGTGCGCGCTCGGGAGATCGGGACAGCCACCGCCGAGCAGGGCAGCGAGGTCGCCGTCCTGCAGGGAATGGCCCGGGAGGACCGCCGGGCAACGGCCGCGATCGTCGAGGCCACCCGCGAGCAGGAACTTTCCGCGCGCCGCGTCGAGCGTCAGGCCGAGGAGGTGGCCGGCCTCGTGGAGAACAGCGGCGCGGCCGTGCAGACGGGGCGGGGCCAGACCGACATGCTCGCCGCGACGATCGAGACGCTGCAGGATCTCGACTCCCGGGAGCGCAGCCACTTCAGCCGCTACGAAATTGATGCCGGGCGCCTGACGGCGCAGGCGCAGGCGCTGCGGCAGGAGATAGAGCGGCTCAAGATTCAGGAGCGCGACGTCTAAGCGTCCTCGCGGCTCAGGAGCAGTCACGCGCGGGTTCGGTTCCCCGCGGCAATCAATGGGAGGGTGTGTCATGAGAAGAGGTCGGATCGGCATTGTTGGGGCGCTGGCGTGTGTCGTGTTCGTTGCAGCCGGAACGGCTGCGGCTGCCAAGGACGCGGTGCTGCGCCCCTACGTTCTCGCGGCGGAGAATCCGGGTGTCGTCGCCGACGTCGCGGCGCAGACCCGCTCGGCGCTGACGCAGGCCGGCTTCGAGATCGCCGGCGAGTACCCGGTGTCCGCGTCGGCGCACGTCATCGTCATCACCTCGGACGCGCTGCGCGCCGCGGCGGCGAAAACTCCGGACGGGGGATTCGGGGCCGTGCTGCGCGTTTCGTTGACGCAGGCGGGGGGTTCCACCCAGGTCGCCTACACCAACCCGGCTTGGATGGCGAACGCCTACCGGCTGGCCGCCGAGCCCGAAGGCGTCGCCGCCGCGTTGGAGAAGGCCCTCGGGCGGATGGAGGAGTTCGGTTCCAAATCCGGCTACACGGCCAAGAGCCTGCGCTCCTACCACTACATGATAACGATGCCCTACTTCGACGATCAGGTCGTGCTCGGAACTTTCGCATCCCGCGCCGAAGCCGTGGCAAAGCTGGAGGCCGGCCTGGCCGCGAGCAAGGAAGCGAAATTGATCTGCCGGGTCGACGTCCCCGGCACCGAGCAGAGCCTGTTCGGCGTCGCGATCCTCGTTGGCGACGGGGCCGACGACACGGTCATGAAGATCACCGACACCGGCGTGCGCCGGCACACCGCCCACCTGCCCTACGAGGTGCTCATCGTTGGGGGTCGCGTGCTGATGCTCCACGGCAAGTTCCGGATCGCGCAGAGCTTCCCGGACCTCTCCATGGGCACGTTCATGAAGATCTCCGGGGCGCCGGACGGGATCGCCAAGGTGCTCGGGGGGCTCCTGAAGTAGCCGGTCAGAAGGCGAAATCGAATGTCTTCGGGTTGACGTGGGCTTTCCTGAGAAGCGTCAAGGTGGGTGCGAAGTCGCTCCCGGCCGTTGCGATGAACCCGCTGCAACCAAAGGACTTCTTCACCGCTTCGGCCTTTTCGCTCGTGTCGCTCTCGAGGCCGAGAAGGACCCGGGAGATCAGGGCGCCGTACTTCTCGAAAGCATCGTTCGGCATGATGAGCGTGTTGTCGGGATGTTCTCCGTCATCGGATCCGACCGCGATCAACCCCGGGTACTCCGCGGGCACGAAGACCGTGTTTTTGACCACCGCGTAATCAGCGGCGCCGCTCGCCACGGCCTCGAGGGCGGCCTGGTGTGAAGCGACCGGAACCGGGGTGAAGACGTTCCCGGGCTTCTCCCCGGGTCCGAGCAGACTCTGGGCGAACACCTCGCCCGCGGAAGCCAGCAGGCAGTAGGCGACCCGCTTGCCTTTGAAGTCGGCGATGCCGGCGAAGGGCGCGGTCCCTTGCTTCGCCACGACGGAGGTCCTGTAGGTCGAAGAACCGTTCGCGGCGAGCGGGCGGACAACCGGCTTGGCGAGCCCCTTGGCAATGAAGACCGAGGCCACGAAGGAGCCGGAGAACATTCCCTCGACATGCCCCTCCGCAAAGAGCCGGGCCGCCTCGGGGTAGCTCTTCGCGATCTGCAGCTTGATGTCGCCAAGCAGCGGGTTGGCGCCCTTGAGGTAGGCGCTCAGCGCCTCGTACTTCGGCCCTTCTATCTTCGGATCGGCCGGGGACATGATCACGAAGTGCAGCGTCCCGGCCGCGAACGCGCTCGAGACGCCGACGATGTTGAGACTTGCCGCAAGAAAAAGAGCACCCCAGTTCATCCGCTCCCTCCTATTTCCTGTTTGCTGTCGGCCGCCACGTCGCCGTGTACTCCACTCCGGCCTGCGGGGCCGCAATCACCGGGTCCTCGATCACCCACCCGCCGGCCAGCCCGGCCTCGCGGGCGGCCAGCTCAAAATGGCACATCGCGATGCCCATGTCGACGCGCTGGAGATCGGCCAGCCGCAGCACGGCGAAGAGCAGGGTGCCCTTGCCGTAGCCTTTGGTCCGCGCCAGGTAGAAGTGCCACCCGGCCTGCGTCCGGACGACGCGCCACGGCTGCCGGTTGGAAGCGGACGGGGCCCAGCGGACCATCTCGAGCGCTCCGGCGTACGCCCCGGCGTCGGCGGGTGGAAGAGGCGTACCGAAGGCGGCGTCGAAGAACAGCTCCTCCGGCGGCAGCCGGAAGTTCGACCCTGCCATCCGGCGAATGCGATCCCTGGAAAAGCTTTCGTCCTCGGGGTATCCGACCGCCGCGACCGCCGGCATCAACTCACCCCCGCCGAGCCCGACCCTCCCCGCGAAACCGCTCTTCGAGAAGGTGCCGCCGAGCCAGCAGGTGCCGAGCCCGAGATCGGTCGCCACCAGGATCGCCCGCTCCATCAGGTAGCCGTAGTCCTCGAAGTCCCTGGCGCCGCGCTCGATCGCGCCGACGATGAATGCAGTCACCCCGCGGATGAAGCCGTACGTGCCGAGCCCCTTGAGGGCGGTGCGGTCCTCCGCGGTCGCGGCAACCAGTGCAAAGCGGGCCCGGCCGCCGAACGGCCCGTCTCGGTTCTCGGCCAGGAATGCCGTGAGCGCGCGCTGAGCCTCCCCGGCCAGCGGTTTCTCGAGGTACTTCCGGTGGGACCGTCGCTGCCGCACGACTTCGGCGACCGAGGTTGCGAACCGCATGACGCGCCTTCTGTCCCCTCTTCCACGCCGCGCTACCGTTGAGCGCTAAAAATCGCATCGCGTGGGCGGTGGCGGCCCCCGCTCACCGATCCAGTGTACACGACATGCCTCTGAGCGGGGAATGCCGCCGGCTTCAGAGTCGTTGACATCCGTTTTCCGATCAGTCCATACTCAAACGCCGGCCTCTCCCGGCTGAGCCTCGAATGGAATGGCCGACCATCTGGGTCTGACGCAGGTTTGGTGTGGATCTGTTGGCGGCAGAATCTGCCGTGATGTGTTCTGGAGCATTCTCGAGTCGGGGCGTAAAGCGCAATATCGCCGCTGCGGCAAATGGAGAAGTGACTATGAAACGGTTGGCTCAGGTCGGTTCGGTCATGGCGTGCCTCGCATTGTTACGGGGTTTGGCATTGGCGGCGGCGCCCTTCTGCCAGGCCGGTTGGTGCCTGGAAAATCCGCAGACAATGGCGGTATACCAGCCAGCGTTGAACAGTGTCTGGGGCTCCTCCGGCAGTGACGTTTTTGCCGTTGGCGCCGACGGCAAGATCAGGCATTTCAACGGGTCATCGTGGTCCGTCATGGACGGGGGAGGCAATTACTACCTCGCGGGCGTTTATGGTTTCTCGGGCGGCAATGTCTTCGCCGTCGGCACTGAATCCGGCAGGGGGGTTATTCTGCACTACGACGGCATATCCTGGTCCCGCATGGACGACGGGGGGGGCAGGTACTCCCTCACGAGCGTCTGGGGCTCCTCGAGTAGCGACGTGTTTGCCGGCGGCTACGACTACGATTACAAAGTTGAGACGATCATGCACTACGACGGCAGATCCTGGTCCCGCATGGACTCCGGCAGCCATGGGGAAATCCTCGGCTTCTGGGGTACGTCGGGCAGCGATGTTTTCGCCGTCGGATCCGGCGGGACGATCCTGCGCTACGACGGCACCTCCTGGTCTCCCATGAGTTCGGGCAGCACGGCGACGCTCAAGGGCGTGTGGGGCACCTCCAACAGCGATGTCTACGCCGTCGGAACTGAACACAGTGTCTTTCAAGGCATGATTCTCCATTACGACGGGGTTGCCTGGTCGCCGGTCGTTGCAAACAGCAGGTACGATTTCTGGGGTGTCTGGGGCTCGTCGGGCAACGACGTCTTCGCCGTGGGGCTCGACTACGAAAAGCACGCGGGGGTGGTTCTCCACTACGACGGCACGTCCTGGTCACCCACGAACATCGACAGCGGCTACGAACCGAAAGCCGTCTGGGGCGTCTCGGGCAGCGATGTCTTCGCCGTTGGGGTTGACGGGATCCGGCATTTCGACGGCTTTTCCTGGACGCTCATGGGTTCGCTGTCCGAGGACCTATTCATCAACGTCCGGGGCACCTCGGGCGACGATGTCTTCGCGACGGGGGGAATCCTGGGCGAGTGCCTGCACTTCGACGGCAGGTCCTGGGCGCGCACCGGCGGCGCAAGAGCTGCGTGCATGACCCCGTGGGGCGCCTCCACGGATTACGGCACGGCGGAGTTGCTGATGGACTTCTGGGGTACCTCGGGCAACGAGGTCTACGCGGTGGGCGAAAACGGGACGATCCTGCGCTACGACGGAGCCGCCTGGTCACCTCTGGCTTCCGGCTCTACCGGGTTGTATCTCTACGGCGTGTGGAGCGCCTCCCACAAGGATGTCTACGCCGTCGGCGATGACTACGGGATTCACACGGGGATGATCCTGCACTACGACGGCAGCGCCTGGTCCACCTTGGTCGAGTCGCCCATGGAAAGCTGGAACAGCGTGTGGGGTTCCTCCGGCAGCGATGTCTTCGTCGTTGGGCCTCAACATATCCTGCACTACAATGGCAGAACCTGGTCGCCCATGGATTACCCGGCCGGGAAAATGCTCAACGATGTCTGGGGCTCCTCGCCGACCGACGTCTATGCCGTGGGCAATTATGGGACGATTCTGCACTACGATGGCACGGCGTGGAAAGATGTGAAAACGTTTGCGAATGTGAATCTCTTCAGTGTCTGGGGCTCCTCGGGTCGCGACGTCTACGCGGTGGGGGACGGTGGGCTGATCCTGCACTACAGCGGCCCGGGCCCCGCCTGGCTGAACGCCGGCGAAGGCTCCGAGAACGACCGTGTCGTGCTTTCCTGGGGGGACGTCGAGGGTGAGACCGGCTATCAGGTTTTCCGCAGGGCCGCATCGGTCTCGACGTTCACCCTGATCGGCGAGACCGGCGAGGGGGTCACCGGATACAACGACCCCGTCGGGTGCGGGGGAGAGCTCTTCGTTTACAAGGTCGCAGCGGTTTACCCTGGCGGCGCCCAGAGCGCCTTCTCCCCGATCGACGGCGGCTTCACCCGTGTCTGCCAGCCGCCGACCGGTTCCATCCAGATCGAAAGCGGGCATGGATT
>Ga0315271_10000680_pt1 | contig 19515 bp, 22 predicted proteins | sample C3_top_MG_FD_204664 | JGI IMG/M metagenome (GOLD analysis project Ga0315271, IMG submission 204664) | Sediment microbial communities from Yellowstone Lake, YNP, Wyoming, USA - C3_top | ecosystem: Environmental > Aquatic > Freshwater > Lake > Sediment | place: USA: Wyoming | collected 2017-08-01
GAGCGCGTCCCCGGTGTCGGGAAGCAGGTCGACGTCGTCGAGGAGGACGACGACAGACCGCTCCTCGCCTGCCCGACGCTCGACGAGGCGTCGGAGGGCAGCGCGAAGCTCGCGCTCCGGATCACGGGACGGCCGCCGGATACGAGCATCGGCGATACCGATGTCGAGCCCGATCTCCACCTCCACGCGCCGACGCCAATCCGTCGACAGCTCAGCATCGATCGTCGTGACCAGGCGGGCGAGGAATTCGTCGGCGGACTGCGGATACGCCATCGAGAGGACGACGGCGTCGCCGGCCTGTTGCCGAAGTCGACGCCAGTGCATCAGCAACGTCGTCTTGCCGATCGCCCACTCGCCGAGCAGCGCGGTGTGCTGCGGCTGACCCTCGCGGGTCCGCGCGACGCGCGCGTCCAAGATGGCCGTCTCCCGGTCGCGCCCGACCAGGAGCGGCGGGAGGATCCCGCTGCCGGGTCGGAATGGGTTCGTCGATCGCGTTTGTGACAATTGTTTCAGGTCCTGTAACAAGCTCACGTGCCGGACGCCGCAGGTGGCCAACATTGACCATGCCTGACAGCATGCTTGCCAGCCTCGGGTTGGTCCATGCCTATGTGTACTGGTTCGTGTACGGTCGCGGCGTCGATGTGGGCCCATCCTCGAGGCAGAGCGGAGGCAGGTAGGCCGGCGGGCTGGGCAATGCCGGGGTGTAGCAGAGCGTGTACGGGCGTTCTGGCGTCTAGAACCCGCGGGGACGAAGAGGTGCATTGGTCGGGGCGAGAGGAGTAGCGCCGACACTATCCAACTGACCGTCTGGATCGTCGGCGGGAGCTCGAGCCCTGCTTGGGTGGTGCGGCCTGCCTAGATGCTGGAGCCTCCGGTGCCCGTGCTCGGGCCGGGCCGAGCCTGAGGTGGAGGGCGAGGTCTAGTCAAACCGTGGCCATCCTCGCCGACGCCAGGGTGGCGCGCAACTCTGGGAGCATGACATCGCGGCGCTCCAGCACGCCGGGGTGATCAGCACCGGGCACAATCACGAGCCGAGCGCCCGGGGGAAGGTCCGGCACGTCCCACCCTTCGACCTCCAGTTCACCCCAGGCAAACAGCGAGGCCATCGAGAGATCCGCCAAGCGCTGGGGCAGGGGCGCATCCTCGCCCCAGGCACGCAGCCACGCCGCCATCGCGAGGGGATCAGCCTGGGCCATGAGGCGGGCGGCGTCTGGGCGGCCCTCGGCTTCCAGCTTGGCCGCGAGCCACCCCATACCCTCGCGCTCGAGGCGTTGCGACAGGGCGTCACCCTCGGCGTCCTCGCGTGGGAGGTCGGCGAAGCCCACCGCCGCCGGATCGGAGCCGATGGCGGCCACCGCGTCTACCCGATCCGGATGAGTGGCCGCAAGACGAAGGGCGGCTTGCGCTCCGAGAGAGAACCCGCAGACCGCCGCCGAGGCGATCCCAAGGTCGTCGAGGACGGCGAGGACGTCCGAGGCCAGGACGGAGAACCGATACGCCGCCGGATCGTGGGGCTTGTCGCTCTGGCCGTGCCCCCGAAGATCGACAAGGATCAGCCGCCGCTCCTCGCGGAGGATCTCGACCCAGCCTCTGAGCCGCCACAGCTCCGACGACGTGTAACCGCCATGGAGGAGGACGAGCGGCAGGCCGCGGCCCTCGACGTCGTAGTGGATCGCCACTCCCGAGCGTTCGGTGTTCGGCATCGTCGGCTCCAGAGGCAGACCGCCACCCACGTCGTGCGGGTCCTGGCCGGTCGATCATCGGCTCTCGGCTCGCCAGGCGCAAGGTCAAGCCACCGATGGTCGAGGTGGATCAGCTGGGCAAGCAGTCCAGGTCACGGGTCGGCTCGCAGGGAGACGTTCACGGACACTGGATGAACCCCTGGGCCCAGAGGCAGCCGCCACAGGCCGGGGTCGGGCTGCCGAAGCAGTCCTCGAGGTTCTCGTCGGCCATGTCGCAGCTGTTGCAGATCGTGCAGGGAGCGAAGTCGAAGGCCAGGAGCCGCTCACGCAGGGCGACGTAGGTCGGGTCACCCCAGGCGTCGAGCAGGCCTCGGTCGTTCAGGTTCCCCACGGCGTACGCATGGTTGGTCCGGGGCCGGAAGTCGAGATAGCTGCGGTGCGTGTGAAGGAGCGGCAGGCAGGGGCTGATCGCCCCGTCCCAGCGGACCGAGACGCTCCCCTTTTCCACGAACGGGCACGCGTTGGGCCGGCCGTCGCCCTGCCGGCCGGAAGGCGTGCGCCCCCGCCGGTCGGCCTCCGCCCGCACCAACCGCCCGAGGGTCCGCGGATCGATATCCATCCGGGGCAGCGAGACCTGCGGTGACCACGGCGAGGGGTCGAGCTCCTCGGTGTCGATCGACCCCGCGTACAGCACCTGCTCCCTCATCTCGGGGGTGTGGGCCAGGACATTGCTCACCGAGAACCGATCGGCGCCCAGACGCTGGCCCAGGCGGATGACCTCCGGCAGGTCGGCGATGTTGCGCTTCATCGCGACGAAGGCGATGCCGAGCCGCGGCAGGGCCGAGCGGCCCGCCAGGCGCAGATCCCGCAGCGCGGCGAGGTCCTCGATCACCTGGGGCAGGGCGTCCCACAGGCGGACATCGGCGTAGCTCTCCGGCGTCGCCCCGTCGACGGAGACCCACAGCCGGTCGAGTCCGATCCGTACGAGCTCCCGCCGGGTCGATTCGTCCAGCATCGTCCCGTTGGTGATCATCTCGACCGGGCAGCCGGCCGACTTCGCCGTGGCGAGCATGGCCAGCAGGTCGGGGTGGGCGAATGGCTCGCCGAACCCGCCGAAGAAGACCGTCGGAGGTGGCGACACCTTGCGCACGCCGTCGATGACCCGGGCGAAGGTCTCCCCCGACATCGTCCCCGGCGGCTCGTCCGAGACGTTGCGCATGCAGGTGCGGCAGAGGAGATTGCACCGGGTCGTCGGCTCCACATAGACCCGAGCCAGCGACGCGCTCGACCGGCCGAACGCGACCGCGTTGCCGCGCTCCTCGACGCGCACGAGTGCCCCGTCCACGAGTCCGAGGCGCTCGGCGAGATCGGGCGGCAGGACGAGGTGACCCTGCTCGTCCACCCGCACCCGGACCGTGTGCGTCCTCAAGCCCGATGCTCGTCCATCAGCAACTCGCGGCGGGGATCAGCCTCCCGTGGTCGGTGCGCGAAGGTCGATGAGGCAGTCGAGGCCGATGACCTCCGTCGAGGAGCGGCACCCGTGACCGTAGGCGACGCCGATCGTCGAGGCCGGCCGCGCCATCCACGAGCGTTCATCGAAGGACGTCGGCGAGCGCCCCGCGGAGAGAGGTGATGGCAGCCTCGTCCCGCTCGTAGTAGGTGAACCGCAGGTTCGCCTCGTTGCGGCTCGCGCGCACGAGGCCCGCGTGCCGCAGCTTCGCCAGGTGGTTTGAGACATTGCTCTCCCCGACGCCGAGGGCGGCTGCCATCTCGCACACGCAATAGGCGCTATCCGCGAGCATCCGCAGGATCGAGGCCCGCGTCGGGTCCGCGAGCAACGTTGCGGCAGCCACGGCTGCGGTGACGTCCGGGACCGGGATGAGGTCCCGCGCACGGCATGTGGCCACCTCTTGCGCGCTGGCGACGCTCACGGGCGGGCCTCGGCCGACTCCGTCGCGGTCACGCGACGCCCCCCGCGACGACCGCCAGTGGCTTCACCCCAAACATGCGCGGGGCGAGCTTCATCGCCGACCAGACGAAGAACAGCATCACCGGCACCTCGATGAGCGGCCCGACGACCGTGGCGAGGGCGACCGTGGGGCTGAACGCCGTGATGGCGATGGCGATCGCGATCTTGAAGTCGCGCCCGGTGGCGTTGAAGGCGACGGCGACGGCGTCGCGATACGGGAAGTGCATCCGCCACCCGACCAGGAGTGTCGCGAAGAACATGAACGAGAAGAACAGCGTCATCGGGATCGCCATCTCGAGCACGATCCCGGGCTGCTGGAGGATCAGGTCGCCCTTGAGAGCGAACATGATGATCAGCGTGAACAGCAGGCCCAGGATCGACACCGCGTTGAGGGCCGGCTTGAGCGCCTCCATGCCGGCCTCGCCCTTCCGGCGGACCACCAGGATCCGGGTGAGCACCCCGGCGACCAGCGGCAGGCCCAGGTACAGGACCACGCTCTGGGCGACGACCATCGTGTCGAACTCCACGCCCCCGATCAGCAGGTTCGCGTAGAACGGGATCAGGAGCATCTGGATGACCGAGTTGAGGGCCACGAACACGAGGGCCATCGGCGTGTTCCCCTTGGCCAGGAACGTGAAGATGATGACCATGGCGATGCACGGGGCCAGGCCGTAGAGGATGAGCCCGGTGCGCAGCTCGGGGTCGGCGACGAAGACGTTGGCCAGGGCGAACATCACGAACGGCGCGATTAGGTAGTTGAAGAACAGCACCACGCCGAGTTGCTTTGGGGACCGGAATGCGATGCCCACCTCGCCCAGGCGGACGTTCGTCATCGCCGGGTACATCATCGCGAACAACCCGATCGGGACCCCCAGGCTGATCAGCGCCGGCACGGAGGGCTCGAAGGTGCCCGCCGCGATCGCCTTGATCGCGTCGATCGGCGGCGTGAGGGCGAAGTCCGAGATGCTCAGGGCATTCCCGATCAGGATGCCCACCACCATGCTGAACAGCACGAGGAACGGCAGGAGGCGAAAGTCCTCGAGCTTGAGCAGGAGGCGGGTCATCGGGTGGGCTCCATCTCGCAGGCGCGGATTGGTGACGGATCAGCAGATGATGAACATCTCATGCCAGCGTGGGCTGTGGACAGGGTCGAACGTCCCCTCGCCGGGGTCTGGCCGGCTCCCGGCGACACCCCGATCGTCCCGTTTCGACTGGCATAAGCGCCTCCGCGACTCGGCGACGGGGCATCCCAGCGCGAAGAGCCTCGGCCATCCCCGGATGATGACCATCGGGTCGGTCTGGCTGTGGTGCTCGCGGAGGGCGGTCAACGGCCGGACGGCGTCACAGATTCCTCGTCACCGTTCGTTCGATGACCCGTGGCACTCCGTCCTTGGGAGGGATCGCGAGATGATCTCAATAGGTGCGCGACTGGCCGGGTCGCCGGTCGATCTGATGACCCGACCACCCGCGGTGTCACACCTGTCGAAGCATCTGGCTGAACCTGACACGGACTGCATGGGAGGTGTGCGATGTTCACCCGAATCCTGGTGGCGGTCGACGGGAGCAACAACGCAGACGAAGCGCTCACCGAGGCGATCGCAATCGTCAAGGACCAGCATGCCCAGTTGCGCATCGTTCACGTGATCGATCGTGCCCCGCGTTCCATTGGCCTGATCCTCCCCGATCTGGGGGCCTTCGCCGATGCTGCTCTCGACTCCGGCCGCAAGGTGCTTGGGAATGCCGAGAGGGCCGCACGCGAGGCCGGTGTCGTCGCGGAGGGGGTGCTTGCCGAGATCGGCCGTAATCCTTGTCCGATGAGCTCAAAGATCCTCAGCGAAGCCGCAGATTGGCCGGCGGACCTTATCGTTATCGGCGCGCCAGAGCGTGCCGGCATCAGACATTCGCTCACGGAAAGCGTGGCGGGGGACGTCGTCCACCTCGCCCGCGTCCCGGTGCTCCTCGTGCATGGCGGACAGGGACCAGTCGACCGCGGCGGTAGGCGCGTCGAACGCTTGAGCCGCGTTGTCGAGGCAACCCGTTGCGGTCCCGCTCCGGTCGCGATCGGCGGGTGATCATGGTCTGAGCATGGTATGCGGCCCTCCGAGCGAGGCGAGGCCTACCTCTAAGCCCACAGATCTCCGCGGGTTGCCATCTGGTGTCCACCGTCATGAACGCCTCGGCACGGTGCCCCTCCGCCAGGCCAGCGCGAACGGCCTCGGCCGTCCCTGCGGGCAATCGACTCGCCCAGGTCGGCCATCTGGTCGGTCTGACTGTGCGGCAAGCTCGACGAGGAGCTTGGGCGGATGCGCTGGATCGTCGACCACGCGAACGCACGGTCGTTCGTGCTGCTCAACGAGTCCTTCGCGTCGACCAACGAGCGTGAAGGATCCGAGATCGGGCGCCAGGTTGATCGCCACTCCCCTGCGCCGAGTGGGCTCTTGTTGAGCGGCGATCACGGGACCCGAACGGGGTCCACCGCCTCGAGGAACCGCATCACGGCGTCGGCGTTCAGGGCCCGCCATTCCGCGACGATCCGATCCGGGCCGGTCGCTGCCGCCGCCCGTTCGGCGAGGGCCGTCGCCACCGGCCCGAGTCGCTTCCGCTGGCGCTCAACGAGCAGGGCTCGATCCGTGCCGCGTCGCTCGAGCAGGAGCAGCTTGACGAGCAGGACTGTTCGGACATCCCGGACATGCTCGACCGGCTCGAGCAGCCACTCCCGGACCTGCTCGAGGCCGGCCGGCGTGGCTTCGAGCATGATGCGATTCGCGCCGTGCCCTTCCGCGATCCCAACGGGCCGCAGCAGGCCCGCGTCCTGGAGCCTTGAGACGGCCCGGTAGACGAGCGGGCCTGAGCTCGACCACACCTCGCCGAGCGGGCTGTCAGGCCGAAGCGCTCGGACGACGGTCCAGCCGTGGGTCGGCGCTTCGCCCGCGAGCGCGAGCACGATCCATTCGGTGAGGTTCAGTTCGGTCCTGGGTGGGCGCATCTCGCTCCTGCCGATACGTTGCCGAGAGTAGTCAATCATCGGCTACTATGAGGCAGCGTGCCAGACGGTCCCGCAGCCAAGGAGCCAGCCGTGAGGGTTCGAAGCGCCGCCGCGCTCGGCGCCATGATCATCCTCGCCGGCTGCGCGGCCGGGGGCGGCAGCCCCTCACCAAGCTTGAGCGGCGGCGCCCCATCGAGTCCTGCAGCCTCGGCCCCGACAACAAGCCCGGAGCCCACCATGACGGGGACTCCCCTGACGGGTCACGTGGCGGTCGCGGCGGCGGCCGACCTTCGCTTCGCGATGGACGATCTCATCGCCATCTACGTCGCGGCGCACCCCGGTGTCACCGTCGAGCCGACGTACGGGTCGTCTGGGACGTTCGTCACCCAGATCTCCGAGGGCGCGCCGTTCGACGTCTACTTCTCGGCCGATGCGGCGTACCCACGCAAGCTCGAGACGGCCGGACTGGCGGTGAGCGGCTCGACGGAGCTCTACGGGATCGGCCAGATCGTAGTGTGGGTGCCGAACGACTCGATGCTCGACATCGCAACGCGCGGGCTGGAGGCGCTGACGGATCCCTCGGTCAAGACGATCGCCATCGCCAACCCCGAGCACGCGCCCTACGGCCGCGCCGCCGAGGCGGCGATGAGGACGGCTGGCATCTACGACGCGGTCAAGTCAAGGTTCGTGCTCGGCGAGAACGTCGCCCAGGCCGCCCAGTTCGTGGAGTCAGGGAACGCCGACATCGGGGTCATCGCGCTCTCGCTCGCCGTCGCACCCGACCTCAAGGACAGGGGCCGCTACGCCGTCGTGCCCATCGAGTCGTACCCTCGGCTCGAGCAGGGGGCGGTGGTCCTCACCTCGGCGGCCAATCCCGACGCCGCGCTGTCCTTCCTGGACTTTGTCCTGGGGCCCGACGGCCGGACCGTACTCGACCGGTACGGGTTTCTGCTCCCGCCGTCCTGATGGACTGGCAGGCGGTCGGCCTCTCCGTCCGGCTGGGGCTGGCGACGACAGGCGTGCTCCTCGTGATCGGGATGCCGATCGGCTACTGGCTGGCCCGGTCGCGCCGGCCGTGGCGCCCACTGGTTGAGGCGCTCGTTGCCCTGCCGCTCGTCCTCCCGCCGACGGTGCTCGGCTTCTACCTCCTCCTCGCGATGGGGCCGAGGGGTCCCCTCGGGGCGGTCTGGGCAGCCGCGACCGGTGGCCGCCTTGCGTTCTCCTTCGAGGCCCTCCTGCTGGCGTCGGTCATCTCCAGCCTGCCGTTCGCCGTGCAGCCGTTCAGCGTCGCCTTCGCGGCCATCGACCGCTCGCTGCTCGAGACGTCGTGGACCTTGGGCCGATCCGGAATCGCGACGTTCTTCCGCATCGTCATCCCGCTGTCGGCCGGCGGGATCCTGACCGGTATGGTCCTGACGTTCGCCCACACGCTTGGCGAGTTCGGCGTCGTGCTCATGGTCGGCGGGAGCATCCCTGGCGAGACGCGCACGGTCGCGATCGTGATCTACGACCGGGTCCAGGCGCTCGACTATGCGGGCGCGGCAGCCACGGCGCTGCCGCTCCTGCTCATCTCGTTCGCGGTCCTGGCCCTGACCTACGGCCTGCGCGGACTGACGGTGGCGCCGTGGCTGACCAGACGCTGAAGGTCGACGTCGAGCGGCGCTATCGTCGCGGCCCGACCATCACCGCTGCCTTCGAGGTCGACCTCGACGCGGCCGGGACGCTCGTCCTCTTCGGGCCCTCGGGATCCGGCAAGACGACGATCCTGCGCTGCGTGGCGGGCCTCGAGCGGCCCGACCGGGGCCGGATCGCCGTCGGAGATGACGCCTGGTTCGACGCCGCCAGGCGCATCGAGATGCCGCCCCAGCGCCGGCGCATCGGCTACCTGCCTCAGGGGTTCGCCCTGTTCCCGCACCTCGATGTCCGCTCGAGCATCGGCTACGGAATCTCCGAGGGATCGCGAAGTGATCGCGCTTCCCGAGTCCGCGAGCTCGTGGGGCTGCTTGGCCTGGAAGGACTCGAGCGGCGGCGTCCGAGCGATCTGTCCGGCGGTCAGCAGCAGCGCGTCGCTCTCGGACGCGCACTCGCCCGCAGGCCGAGGCTCCTCCTGCTCGACGAGCCCCTCTCCGCGCTTGACGCACCGACCCGGGAGGCGCTTCGCCTCGAACTGCGGCAACTTCTCCTCGCGGCCGGCCTGAGCGCCATCGTGGTCACCCACGACCGGACCGAGGCGCTGGTGCTGGGCGATCGTGTGGCCGTCATGGAGCAAGGAGCCATCCGGCAACTCGGACCGACCGTCGACGTGTTCGACCACCCGGCCGATGAGGCCGTCGCTCGGATCGTCGGTGTCGAGACCGTGCTGCCGGGGACGGTCGTTGAGACCTCCGGCGGCCTGCTGAGGCTCAAGGTCGGGACCGCGTTGATCGAGGCGGTCGGGACTCGGTCCCTTGGGACGGCCGTGCTGATCTCGATTCGCGCCGAAGACGTGATCATCGGAGCGAGTACGGAACAACGGTCGGCCAGTTTCAGCGCCCGCAACCACATCACCGGTCGCGTGACCGCGATCGAGCCAGCCGGCGCCCTCGTCCGTGTCCGGCTGGATTGCGGGTTCCCGCTCGTCGCTGCCGTCACGCGGCCCGCCGTCGAGGCGATGAGCCTCACGCCGGGCACGCCTGTAGTTGCGATCTTCAAGGCACCCGCGGTCCACGTCATCGGGTGACCCGGCGATGCCGAGGCACGACCACGCGGCTCACGGCACAGGCGTTTCGCACCGTGCCAACGAGGCGGGGGTGGTGCACCGCCTCGCGAATGCGACGAAAGACCCCCGGGCCGTGTGCTGCTCGAGCCCACGGGCGAGGTACTCGGGGTTGGTGACGAAGATGTCGTCGCCCACGAGCTGCACCTTGTCACCCAGGCGCGCGGTGAGCTTGGACCAGCCGGCCCAGTCGTCCTGGGCGAGGCCGTCCTCGAGGGAGACGATCGGGTGGCGGGCCAGCCAGTCGGCCCAGAAGTCGATCAGCTCGGAGGTCTTGAGGGTGCGGCCCTCCTTCGCGTGGGCCCCGTAGGCGTCGAGCCGACGCTACGCCGTACGACCGTCACCGTCGACTGCCGCTGGGGACGGTGCGCGGGGGCCGGTGGCACGGGCCGAGCTCGTCGAGAGCGTTGGTGCACGGGGCCATTCGGCGGGCGATCGCCGGCTTGGTGAGGCGGCCCCGGCGCACAACGCCGGGGCCGGCCGGGCGGTGGACGCGTGCGTGAATGGCGCTTATACGCACGGTCCACGCAGGATCGCTGACTCGATCCGCCGCGAGCCCTCGCGCGATACGCCGGCGCGCACCTGCCGATGCTCACGCGACGGGCTGGACCACAGGAAGCGTTCGAGGGGGCGGTGCCCCGAGCGCCGGCGACAGCTCACCGGCAATCTGCCGGAGCCGCTCGACCGCCTCTGGCCGAACCCGGTAGTAGACCCAGGACGCCCGGCGCTCCGAGGTGACCCACCCAGCCTCACGAAGCACCTTCAGGTGGTGGCTGACGGTCGGCTGCGCAACGTCGCAGCACGCGGTGAAGTCGCAGGCGCAGATCTCGTCGCCACCGGCGAGCTCGCGCAGGATCGAGAGCCTGGTGGGATCCGCAACACCCTGGAGCAGCAGGGCATCGGGATCGGTGAGCCGCTTCATGTCGAAGATGGTATTGACAAGTATCGATCTTGACAAGTATCAATACAGTAGCAGCGTCGGGGTCGCGATTCGCACCCTGTCGCCCACCTCGACCACGTCGCGCGCCCTGCGCCTCGACTCCGCATCTTGATGAGGAACGACTGATGACCATCGACACGATCCATGACGAGGTCCGGGCCCGTTACGCCGCCGCGGCCGTCCAGGCTGGGACCGGCAGCTGCTGTTCGGGCGAGCTCCAGGCCTTCGGAGCCGGGCTCTACTCGGCGCTGGAGCAGGCGGAGCTGCCGGATGCGGCTGTCCTGGCCTCGCTCGGCTGCGGCAATCCGATCGCTGTCGCGGAGCTCCATGAAGGCGAGCGGGTGCTGGACCTCGGGTCCGGGGGCGGGATCGACGTCCTCCTGTCCGCGAAGCGCGTCGGGCCCACCGGGCGGGCCATCGGCCTCGACATGACCGACGAGATGCTCGCGCTCGCGCAGCGGAACATCGCCGAGGCGGGGGCGACGAACGTGGAGCTCGTCCGCGGCACCATCGAGTCCATCCCGCTCCCTGCCGAGTCCGTGGACGTCGTCATCAGCAACTGCGTCATCAACCTGGCGGCCGACAAGCCGGCGGTCTTCCGCGAGATCGCTCGCGTGCTCAAGCCGGGCGGGCGAATGGGCGTGACCGACATCGTCGCCGAGGATCGCCTGACCGCCGAGGAGCGGGCTGAGCGCGGCTCGTACACCGGATGCATCGCCGGGGCACTGTCGTTCTCCGAGTTCCGCGCCGGGCTGGAGGCCGCCGGCCTCACGGACGTGACCCTCACGCCCACGCACGACGTGGCGGACGGCATGGTAAGCGCGATCGTAAAGGCGACGAAGCCGGCTGGCACCGCGCGACTGATCGAGCTTCCGTCGCTGCAGATGGCGGGCACGGGCTGCTGTGGTGGAGACGGGTGCTGCTGATGCGTGTTGGGCGGCTGCTTGGCGACGAAGTCATCGCGAGGGCCGAGGCCGTCGATGCCGTTGGCGAGTCGGTCGAGTCCACGAGCGTGTGCAAGGCCACCGGCGTATCGATGCGGCGAATTCTCGCCTGACACGGGCTCGTGCGACCAGCTCGAATGCTCTGTTGAGGCCGACAGGAGTGATGGCTGCGCCTGCAGTGCCTGCCAGACGCGCTCGGGCGTCAGCGGGAGGTCGCGAATGACGACGCCCGTCGCGTGGCGCACCGCCGCCGCGACGGCCGGCGCGACGCAGAGGAGTGCGCCTTCGCTCATGCCCTTCGACCCATACGGCCCCGGGCCGTCCTCGTTCTCGATCACGTCGCTGATCAGCTCGAGGGGCACGTCCATGCTGGTCGGGATCCGATAGTCGATCGCCCCCAGGTTCCGAACTCTTCCACGCTCGTCGAAGATGTAGTGCTCCATGAGGGTGTGGCCGAGGCCCTGGATGGCGGCTCCGTCGTCCTGCATCGTCACCTGGAGCGGGTTGATCGCCCTGCCCACGTCGGACACCGTGACGTGACGAGCGACCGTCACGTCTCCCGTCTCGCGGTCGACCTCAACTTCGACGGCCGTGCAGTTGAACTCGTAGAAGGCGGCACTTCCGCCGAGCGGGTGGTCGGGCTCGGCATCGCGGACTCCTTGGCACCGCCGAAGCTCATATAGCCGGCGGGAACCGGGATCGGCACGTTGACGCCGATCATCGGGACGTCGACCTCGAGCTTGAAGCGCCGGGCGGCGCCACCGTCGGTCGTGAAGATCGCGGTGCCGTTGGCGTACTTGTGCGCGTTGATGAGGCCGATCGCCTCGTCATACGTCGTGGCGCGCACGATCCCCAGGACCGGACCGAAGATCTCCTCCTGGTAGATCTGCATCTCCGGCGTCACGTGGTCGAACAGCGAGACCCCGAGGAAGAAGCCGGCGGGGTTGGTGGGATGCGCGAACGGGCGCCCGTCGACGACGAGCTCAGCCCCTTCCGCGACGCCCTTGTCGATCCACTCGATGACCGAGGCGCGATGCTCCTGCGTATAGATCGGACCCATGTCCATCCCGGGCTCCATGCCCGGGCCGATCTTGAGGCCCCCGATCCGGTCGAGGATGAGCGGCCGCAGCCGGTCGCCGGAGTCGCCGACGGCGATCACGAGCGTCTGGGCCATGCACCGCTCGCCGGCCGAGCCGTAGCCGGATGCCACGGCCGCGTCGGCCGTCATCGCCATGTCGGCGTCGGGCAGCACGATCATCGCGTTCTTGGCGCTGGTAAACGACCCGACGCGCTTGCCGTGGTGGGTGCCGGTCTCGAAGACGTAGCGCCCGACTGCAGTCGAGCCGACGAACTGGATGGCCCTGATGTCGGGGTGCTCGACGATCGCCTTGACCGCCTCGCGGCCGCCGTAGACGACGTTGAACGTACCGTCGGGGCCGCCGGCCGCCTTCCACAACTCGGCCTGGAGCTGGGAGGCGCCTGGGGTGTGGCTCGACGGCTTCCAGACCATCGTGTTGCCGCACATCAGCGCGATGGGGTAGATCCACATCGGGACCATCGCCGGGAAGTTGAAGGGCGTGATCGCGGCCGTGACGCCGAGCGGTCCCCGCAGGGTCTGGGCGTCGACGTTGCTCGCGACCGCGGACGTGTTCAGGCCCGCGAGGTGGCTTGGGAGTCCGCAGGCGAAGTCGATCGTCTCCAGGCCGCGGAGGACCTCCCCGAGGGCATCTGGGAACGTCTTGCCGTGGTCCCGCGTGATCAGGGCCGCCATCTCATCGCGATGGCGATAGACCAGGTCACGGAAGGCGAAGAAGACCTGGCTCCGCGCGATGAGCGGCGTGTCGCGCCAGCCGGGGAACGCGGCCTTGGCAGCGGCCACGGCCTTGTCGACCTCGGCCTGCCCGCCGCGCGGCACCCGGACGATGACCTCGCCCGTGGCGGGGTTGAAGACGGGCCCCGTCTGCCCGGGGAGCACCTCCTCGGGCGCGCCGTCAATCCAGTGGGACAGGATCGGGAGCGGGGCAGTCTGCGCTGTCTCGGACCCAGTCGACAACGAGATGGTGGTAACCATGGCTCCAGTCTCGATTCGGGTGTGGAATGGCTGGACTCTGCTCGATCGGACCTCCTCACCGCTCGCCCTCCGGCGACGCTCGTTCGCGGACCCGGCTGGTCAGCGGACCACGAGCACCGGACAGGGTGCATGCCGCGCCACGCTGTCGACCGTGCTTCCGAGGAGCACCTCCTTGACGCCGCGGCGACCGGTGGCGCCCATGACGATGAGGTCGATGCGGAGCTCTCCAGCAAGGGCCACGATCTCCTTCGGGGGATCGCCTTCCCGCACGTGCAGCGGCACATCGAGGGCGGCGGCCAGAAGAAAGCCGGCTTCTTCGGCAAGCTGGTCGCGCGCCCCGGCCACCACCTCGGCTTCGAGCTCCCGCTCTGCGTCCTGGAGCCCATCCTCTCCGAGGACCGACACCAGGGCGGGGGGCAGGTCGCCGGGGTCGGACGGAATCACGGTCACCGCCTCGATCGCGGCGCCGGCCCAGTTCGCCAGGGTCAACGCCGTGCGGCCCGCGTCGCGCACTGGAGCCGAGAAGTCAGTCGCCCAGAGGATTCGCTGCCACATGCCCGATCTCCTTTCGCCGTCGGCACCCTCCGAGTGCCTTCAACAGCTCGTGGGGGCGATGAGCCTCCCGTAGTCGGTGCCGAGCGCCCTGGTGACCTCCGTGGCGACGAGCGGCAGGAAGGCCTTGACCTCGTTGGTGGCCCGCAGGTGGGCCATGATGACCTCGTTCGCCCGGACGTCGGCCTGGCACATGCGCAGGGTCCCCATGGCCTCGGGCGTCGGCGTCTCACCGCGCTGCTGCGCAGCGATGAACGTCCCCTGGAGGTATCGCAGCTCGTCCATCAGCGCCTGGGCATCCGGGTTCGCGTCGAGGGCCGCCTGCGCCGCGCGGTAGGCGGACACGGCGGGCGCCTGATTGAGGCTCCGGCCGAACTCGACGGCCGCCTCGTGGATCTCGGTGGTGAGCATGGCGTCCCTCTCAGCCGCCGCAGCAGCCGCCGGAGCGGCTGTTGGCGGCGAAGTCGATCCCGATGAGACCGCTGATGACTGCCGACGTCTCCCGGCAGAGGTCGCCGAACGCGGTCGTCGCAGCCACGTAGGCCACCACGGAGGGCACGGCGTACATCTCCTCGAGCAGCCGGCCGAGCTCGTCGCCCTGCTCCTGGCTGAGCAGGTTCATCGCCGCCTCGACCCGATGGTCCTCCTGCTTCTCGTTGAAGGCGCTGATGGCGGCCTGGGCGACCGGATCAGCTCCCATCGCGGCGGATGCCGCGCGCAGCGCGGTGAACTCCGGCGTCGCTCGAAGGCTGGCCCCGAACGTGCCGGCGGCCGTGAGGGCGTCGATCTCGGCGACCCGTGTCGCTTCGGCAAGCTCGGGATCGTGGGTTGCTGTTGAGAGCATCGCTGCCTCCGGTTATGCGGGAACCGCGACCGGCCCCATAGCCGGCGCGAGGAGGTCGGTGAGTCGCCCGAGGCCGATGACTTCGCCGTCGAGGAGCGGTACCTCGAGGACTGGCGCCGCGAAGCGCGCTTCGATGTTGCCGAGGTACGTCTGCTGCATCTGGCGGCGGGCCAGTGCGAACGGCGTTCGGCATGCGTCCTCGGGCAGGACCATGTTCGCCACGACCAGCCCCAGCGGGATGCCGAGCGAGGCGAGCTCGTCGATGGCGCGGCTGGCCTCAATGATCGGCGTCGCCTCGGGGTACATGACGAAGGCGAAGGTGCTCCGGGCCGGGTCGCGCATCATGTCGATCACGCCCGCGAACCGGGCCTTCGCGACATCGTCCGCGGCGTCGCCCTCGACCGACGCGAAGACCTTGACGTCGAGCTGGCGGCTCCAGTCGATCGGCAGCTCGAGCAGCCGCATCGTGTGGCCCGTCGGTGCGGTGTCGAAGATCGTCACGTCGAACGTGTGGCGGCTGGCGAGCTCGATGAACTGGTCGAAGGCCGCCATCTCCTCGGTGCACGGCGAGTCGAGCTCCTCGCGCATCGCCGCGATCGACTGGGGGCTGCGGCCCTTGGCGACGGCGTCCTCGATGATCCGGTCGGTGTAGGCGGAGGCCGCAGCCTTGGCATCGACGCGTGCCGCCCACAGCCCGTCGACGGACGGGACGGGCGTCGGGTCGGTCTCGATGACCTCGCCCAGGACCTGGCCGATGTGGGCCGCGGGGTCGGTGGTGACGAGGAGGGTCCGGTAGCCCTGGCGGGAGGACCAGACGGCGGCGGCGCAGGAGATCGCCGTCTTGCCAACGCCGCCCTTGCCCGCGAAGAAGACGGTCCGGGGACCGCCGGCCGGCCGCAGTGCTGCGATCGCCGCGGCCGTGTCATGCGAGCGGCGCGCGGCGCCGTCCGCCGGCAGGCCGAACACCGGCCGAGCCGCGTTGGCGTCCGCGAGGAGCGGCGCCATGGCCCGGAGCCGCGCGATGCCGCGTACCTCGCCATCGAGCAGCGGCACCCGGCGCGTGGGCACGGGCAACTGCTGGCGGATCTCGGCGAGGTAGCGCTCCTGCATCGCGATGCGCGACGCGAAGAACGGCGTCGAGCCCTCCTCGGGCGGGAGAATCCCGTTGACGATCAGCTCGGTCGTGACGATCCCGAGCCGTGCGAGCTCCGCGCCGGCGCGCCTGGTCTCAGCGATCGCGGTCGCCTCGGGATGGAGGACGAACGCGAACCGGGTGCGATCCTGGTCACGGAGCGCCGCCAGCGCCCGCTCGTACTTGACCTTCGCCTCGGCGATCGCGGCCGCCGGACCGATGCACGTCTGGCCGGCGCCCGCCTCGGCCTCGCTGATGCTCTTGGACCAGGCTTCGGGCAGCTCCAGGAGACGGACGGTGTGCCCGGTCGGTGCCGTGTCGAAGATCACGAGGTCGAAGGCATTGCCGCTGGTCGGGACCAGCGCCGGCGCCGTCGGATCGAGGAAGTCCGCGAAGCGGTCGAACGCCGCGACCTCGGCCGTGCATGGGCCCGCGAGCTGCTCCTCCATGACCGCGACGATCTGCTCGGGGAAGATCTCGCGGATCGGCGCGAGCGTGCGGTCCGTGTACTCGGCGGTGGCCTTGTCGGGGTCGATCTCCATCGCCCACAGGCCGGGCACGCCGTCGATCGCGGTGACCGCGTGGCCGATCGGCTGCTCGAACACGTCGGCGAGGTTGGACGCCGGGTCGGTGGTCACGATCAGCACGCGCCCGCCGGCATCGGCCTCGGCGACCGCGGTCGTGCAGGCCATCGTCGTCTTGCCTACGCCGCCCTTGCCCGAGAAGAAGAGGAACTTGGTCATCTGGTCGTGATCCTTCCGGGCGCGGTCAGGCGCCCGCGGCGAGCGCGGCGTGCAGCTCGTCGAGGGTGGGGTAGGCGGAGGTCTTGACGACCTGGCCGCGGACGACGGTGATCGGCAGCACCTCGAGCTGGCGCGCCTTGATGAGGTCGTACACCGTCTTGTTGCGCATGAACGCCTGCGGGTCGCTCGTCATCATGTGGCGGACCACGGAGTGGCCCTCGCCGGACAGCGTGCTGACCGCGTCCGCAAGATCGACGAGCGTCGTGTCGAGCACCGGACCGCAGAGGCCGGTCGGACAGCAGAGCGGCGGGTCGAAGATCTCGACGTCGAGCAGCGTCACGGCCGTGGTCTGGTCAGTCATCGGTGGTCCATCCTTCGGCGTCCGCTGCCGGGCGGGCGGTCGGTGTCGGGGCCGGGTTCGCCCGGCGGGAGACCGCGCCACGGACGCGGTTGAAGAGCTGCTCGAGAAGCGGGGTCTCGAAGATCGGCCCGCAGGCACCGGCGCAGCACGCCGCATCGGGGGGAGCGAGCAGGGTGTCGTCCACCGGCGCGGTAGCGGAGGGCTCAGCCATGGGAGGCTCCGCGTACGCTCGGTGGCGAATTCGGTGAGATGATCCCGACATGAAGCGAGTGCAGTTCCTCTGGTTCGACGGCTGTCCAAGCCACAGGCCGGCGCGGGCTCTGCTGGACGAGGTGATCGCCGAGGTCGCCCCCGGCACCGCCGTCGAGGGGATCAACGCATCCGATTCCTCCGTCGCGTTGGTCCACCACTTTCCTGGCTCGCCGACGATCCGCGTGGACGGCCGCGACATCGACCCTGGCTTCGAGGACACCGGCGACTACTCCCCGCGGTGTCGCCTGTTCCGAACGCCTGACGGTCTGCGCGGCGTGCCGCCACGCGAGTGGCTCGAGGCCGCGCTGCGCCCGTAGCGCCGCCGCCTGGAGTCGCCGGTTGCGGGTGATATCAGCCATGCCCCACCGCCCCGGCCGAGGCGACGATCTTGCCATTCAGGGCGGCGGCGACCGCGCGCTCAATCGCGGACACGTTGAGCTTGCCGCCCGCGGACACGACGGCTCCGTCGACCACGACGACCGGCGGCACGAGACCCTCGGCCGCGATGCGCGCCTCGACGTCGGGGTGTCCGCCCATCTCGGGGCTGAAGAGGTCAACGTACTCCACGGCGACGTCATTCCCGAACCGAGCATGCAGGCGGTGCGCGACGAGGTCCCCAGCCGCGCGCCAGGTCTTCTCCGGCGGGCACGTCGCGGCGGACGGGAGGCCGACGATCAGCACCGAGCACGTCATGCCGGCACCTCCGCGAGCACGACCGTGCCGGTGCGGGGCGACCTGAGCGTCGGGAGGGACCCTCGCGCACCGCAGTCGGAGCAGCGGCACGCGGTCGTCGCCGCCTCGCCCGGGCTGAGGAGACCGGACACTGCCGTCCGCAGCGCCTCGACGCGCTCCAGGTCCAGCGAGTAGTAGACCCAGCGACCGGCGCGCCGCTCTCGGATGAGGCCGGAGGTGCGAAGGGCTCGCAGGTGGTGGGAAACCAGGGCCGTGCTGAGGCCGAGCATCTCCCCGACGTCGCACACGCAGTGCTCGCCGTGACGGAGGATCTGGAAGATGCGGGCACGGTTCGGCTCGGCCAGGGCGGCAAGCCCCCCGAGCGCGTCGATCGGCAGCGAGGGTTCCGCCTCGTGGTCGTGCATGGGGTCCATGCCGATACTCTAACGCACGTTAGACAAACGATCATTTGACCAACGGCACATCCTGGGGGCCAGTCGGCACCCAAAGGACGGGCGGCGCCAAGGCTTCGCGTGCCCGGGAAGCGCCTGAGCGTCTGAGCGCGCCTTGCGTCGGGCGACGCGACCCCGACAATGGCGGCATGAACGCATCGAGGCCACACGGCGCGCGGGCACGGCGGGTGCCTTCCTACGCGTGCTGCGACGACGAGGCGATCCGACCCCAGGGTTCCTGATCACCCTCGTCCGGCTCGCTGGAGTTCCTCGATGTCCCCGTCCCGGCTCGCACGCCGTCACATCCTCGCGCTCGTCCTCGCCGCCGCCTGCTGGGGTGTGGGCACGGCGCTGAGCAAGCAGGCCGTCGCCGAGATCCCGCCGCTCACCCTCCTGATCGTCCAGCTCGGGGTCAGCCTCGTCTTCCTCGGTGCGGTCGCGCGCCGCCGCGGCGACCGCCTCCCGGGCGGCCCCGACGGCCGACGGCTTGCCGCGCTCGGGCTCCTCAACCCGGGCCTCGCGTACGCGCTGAGCCTCCTCGGCCTGGCCCAGATCAGCGCCAGCCTGTCCGTCCTGCTCTGGGCGCTGGAGCCTGTGCTGATCCTGGTCCTGGCGGTGGTCCTGCTCCGCGAGCGTCCCGGGATCGTCGTCGTGACGATGTCGGCCCTGGCCGTCACAGGCCTCGCGCTCGTCGTGTACGACCCGGCGGCGTCCGGTGCGCTCCCCGGAATCGCCCTCACCATCGCCGGTGTCGGATGCTGCGCGGTCTACACCGTCGCCACGCGCCGCTGGCTGCCCGGTACGGACTCGACGCTGGGCGTCGTCGTGGCCCAGCAGGCATACGCGCTCGGGCTCGCGATCGTGCTGCTCGGCGCGGCCGCGGTCTCCGTCGGCGTTGCGGTCGCTCCGACGGAGGTCACACCGCTCGGCGTGGCGAGCACCGTCGCGTCGGGCCTCGTCTACTACGGGCTCGCCTACGCGTTCTACCTGTCGGGGCTCCGATGGGTCCCGGCGTCGGTCGCGGCCATGTCCTTCTACCTGATCCCGGTGTTCGGTGTTGGGGCGGCAACGCTCCTCGGCGACCGGCTTGCCCCGCTCCAATGGGTCGGAGCCATCGTCGTCGTCCTCGCGGTCAGCGCGGTCACCGTGCGCAGCGCAAG
>Ga0315271_10000681_pt1 | contig 19472 bp, 19 predicted proteins | sample C3_top_MG_FD_204664 | JGI IMG/M metagenome (GOLD analysis project Ga0315271, IMG submission 204664) | Sediment microbial communities from Yellowstone Lake, YNP, Wyoming, USA - C3_top | ecosystem: Environmental > Aquatic > Freshwater > Lake > Sediment | place: USA: Wyoming | collected 2017-08-01
GGCAACTCGCCAGCAGGTTGGATCTGGGCGCGCAGGTGGACGACCTGACGCTGGCGCTGCGGGCCCGGCTCCGCACCTTGCTTCCCGCAGGCCAGGCCGACGCGGCCTCCGCAGCACGGACCATGGGTGCGGGTTCCGGACCATGTCGATCACCGATTCCGAGCCAAGCCGATCGGGCATTCCGGACCAAGCCGATCACCGATTCCGGAGCAAGCCGATCGCTGAACGCATAGCCAGGTGAAGGCCCGCGGGGCCGATCACCGGGAGCGTTGACGCCGCCGGGTAGTCAGTCGCCCATACCGCCTCCAACTTGGAGGTGGTGATGGCGGCGGAGAGGCTACCCGTGAGGAAGTTGAGAGAAGTCATCCGGCTGAGGCTCCAGGCCAACCAGAGCGGCAGGGCCATCGCCAGGAGCTGCGGCGTCTCGCCGAGCACGGTGAGTGATTACCTCGGCCGGATCGCCGTGGCCGGCCTGACCTGGCCGCTGGCGCCGGAGCTGGACGACGATGGGGCGCTGGAGCGGCTCCTGTTCCCCGACGAGGGGCGCCCAGTCTCGAACCGGCCCGAGCCCGACTGGGCTGCGGTCCACGCCGAGCTGCAGCGGCGGCACGTCACCAAGATGCTGCTGTGGCAGGAGTACAAGGAGGCGACGCCGGGCGGCTACCAGTACAGCCAGTTCTGCGACCGCTACCTGCGGTGGGCCAAGCCGCTCCTGGCGACGATGCGGCAGGCCCACCACGCGGGCGAGAAGACCTTCATCGACTTCAGCGGCGACGGCATCGACGTCGTCCACCCGATCACCGGCGTGTGCGAGAAGGCCGTGCTCTTCGTGGCGGTGCTGGGGGCGTCGAACCTGACCTACGCCGAGCCGGTGCTGCACCAGGACCTGCCGACGTGGATCGGCTGCCACATCCGCACCTTCGAGTACTTCGGGGGCACGACACCGGTCTGGGTGCCGGACAATCCGAAGGTTGGGGTGACCAAGGCGAGCAAGTACGACCCCGACCTCAACCCGACCTACGCCGAGCTGGCCCGCCACTACGAAGCGACGGTGCTGCCGGCGCGCCCGCGGCGACCCCGGGACAAGGCCAAGGTGGAGGCCGCCGTGCTCATCGCGGAGCGGTGGATCCTGGCCGTGCTGCGGAACCGCACCTTCTACTCGATGGAGGAACTGCGGACGGCCGTGGCGGAGCTCGTGGAGCGCATCAACAACCGGGAGATGCGGCGGCTCAAGAAGTCGCGCCGCCAGCTCTTCGAGGAGATCGAGCGAGCAGCCCTGAAGCCACTGCCAACCCGGCCCTACGACCTCTCGGTGTGGGCGAGGCCGCGGGTGGCCTTCGACTACCACCTCGGGTTCGACGGGCACTTCTACAGCGTGCACTACGGCCTCATCGGCGAGCAGCTCGACCTGCGCGCCACCGAGGCCACCATCGAGATCTTCCGCCGCGGCACGCGCATCGAGAGCTACCCCCGCAGCTACGCCAAGGGCCAGTACACGACGCGCAAGGAGCACATGCCGCGGGCCCACCTCGACATGGTCGAGTGGACCCCGGAGCGCATCATCGACTGGGGCAAGAGGATCGGGCCGAAGACAGCCGCCTTCCTGGAGGCGGTGATGGCCGCCAAGATCCATCCTCAGCAGGGCTTCAAGCGCTGCCGCGGCGTGCTCTCCCTGGCCCGCCACTACCCGCCCGAGCGGCTCGAGCGGGCCTGCGCCCGGGCGCTGCACTTCAAGATGCTCACCTACAAGAGCGTGGAGGCGGTCCTCGTCAACCGGCGCGACTTCGAGCCGCTGCCAGGCGAGGAGGAGCCGCAGCGCTCGCTGCCGCTGCACGAGAACCTCCGCGGCAACCGCTACTACGCCCACTGACCCGAGACCGCGCCGACGCGGCCTCGCGGCGCCATGGGCGCTGGGCACTCCGCCCACGCACCCACCTCATCGAGGCCAAGGAGATCCCGATGCTCGTGGAACAGACGCTGGAGAAGCTCACGGCGATGAAGCAGTACGGCATGGCGGCCGCCCTGCGCCACTGGATGGACGCACCCAAGGAGAAGCAGCTCACCGCGCTCGACGTGGTGGGGATGCTCGTCGACGCAGAGTGGCACACGCGGGAGGAGCGGAAGCTCACCGCCCGCCTCAGGAACGCCCGCTTTCGCGAGGAGGCCAGCCTGGAGGACATCGACTACCAACACCCACGGGGCCTGCAGAAGGCCATGGTGCAGGAGCTGGCCACGTGCCGCTGGGTGACCGCAGCCCAGAACGTCATCTTCACCGGCAAGACTGGGGTGGGGAAGAGCTATCTCGCCTGCGCTCTCGGCCAGAAGGCGTGCCGCGAGGGCTACTCGGTGGCCTACCGGCGCGCCTCGCGCCTCCTCGACGAGGTGGCGCAGGCCCGCGCCGACGGCACCCACTTCCACCTGCTGCGTCGCCTCGCCAACACCGACGTCCTGGTGGTCGACGACTTCGGCATGGAGGTACTCAACGCCGTGCAGCGCAAGGACCTCCTGGAGGTGCTGGAGGACCGCTACGGAGCCAGCTCCACCATCATCACCAGCCAGCTCGAGCCCAAGGAGTGGCACGCCGTCATCGGCGACGAGACCATCGCCGACGCCGTCTGCGACCGCCTCATCCACAACGCCCACAAGCTGCGCCTCGTCGGCGAGTCGGTCCGGAAGACCAAAGGTGACTTGACGAAGGCGCAGAACACGGCGAAGTAGATCTACCCGGCGGCGCAACGCTCCCGGTGATCGCCTTGCCGGAATGGGCGATCGGCATCAGCCGGAATGGCTGATCGCGATGGCCGGAATCCGCACCATGGGCTTGTCCGAGCGCACCCTGGCCCGCCGCCTTCAGGAGCGGGGCACCACCTGGCGGGGCGTGCTCGACGACTTCCGCGAGGCCGAGGCGGAGCGGCTGCTGGCGGCGGGCCGGATCCCGCTCTCCGACGTGGCCTCCCGGCTGGGATTCTCCGACCAGACCGCCTGGAGCCGTGCCTTCAGGCGGTGGAAGGGGATGTCGCCGACCGAGTGGCGGCAGGCACGGTCCGGCCCTGGAACTCCTTCGCCGCGGCCTTGATGCGACCGAAGGTGGACATCCCGGCGATGGCCGCGGTGCACATCACCCCCGACATCACCGCTCCACCGATGCCGAGCATCAGGGCGTCGGCGCCGGCCAGGTAGAGTCCCTTCACCGGTGTGGGCGAGCGGAGCCACGGCCGGGCGAAGCGGTCGGGGGTCGCCGGCAGACCGTAGATCTCCCCGCCCGGGTGACCCGTGAAGTGGGCGGTGGAGAGCGGCGTGGAGAGCTCGCGATGGACCACCAGCCTCGTGAGGCCCGGAAGCCGGCGCTCGGCTTCGGCCAACAGCGTGTCGGCGATGCGCTCCTTGAGCGCCTCGTACTCCTCGCCGCGCTTCATCCACCGCGTCCCGGACCAGGGCTCGAAGTGGCGGCTCTCGAGCCCGGCGATGATCTCGGCGGTGTGGCCCTTGGCCTCGGGATCCTTCATGGAGGGGAAGGAGACGTAGACTTGGGGTGCCCGGCCGCCAAGCAGCTCGCCTCCACGGTCCCACAGGCGGTCATGGTCGAGGTCGTCGTGGAGCCAGAAGTTCTCTCCCTGCACGCCCAGCTCGCCAGCGGACCGGGACAGCCCCAGGTAGAGCGAGACGTGGGACATGCTGCGCGGAACCCGTCGCAGCTCGTCGCGGAAGGGCACCGGCACGTCGTCGGGCAGGAGGCGCAGGAAGGTCGCCCGCGCTCCAGCGTCGGAGACCACCACCGGGGCGCGGAGCTCCTCGCCTCCGGCCAACCTGACTCCGACGGCGCGCCCCCTCTCCACGAGGATGCGCTCGACCTCGGCGCGGACCCGCACCGCGCCACCGGCCGCCTCGATGACCCGGGTGGTCTCCTCGGCGATGCGGGCCGACGTGCCTGACGGGTAGTAGGCTCCCTCGAGGTAGTGGGAGGTGATGACCGCGTGGGCCAGGAAGGCGCTCCGGGACGGGGGGAGGCCGTAGTCGCCCCAGCGTGCGCCCAGCACCGCCTTGAGCCGCTCGTCGCGGACGTGCTCGTCGAGCCAGGAGCGGGTGGTGCGCAAGGCCAGCCGGCCGCGCCCCGCCATCGCTGCGGCCATCACGGCCGCCACCGGCGCCGGAGCGGCGGAGCGCATCCCCAGCACGCCCATCCAGGAGGCGGCACGATCGACGTCGTGGAGGTAGCGGTCGATGGCCCGGCGCTCGGCCGGGAAGGCGCCCACCAGGTCGTCCCTGAAGTTCAGCCGTCCGGCGCGGATGCCGAACTCGAAGCCCGGGAAGACCAGCCGGTCATAGGTCTCGGGCATCCGGGACCATCGGACCCCGTCGCCGGTGGCGACCCGCATGGCGTCGCGCATCATGCCGGGAGCGCCCATCTCGCCGACATAGTGGACACCGACGTCCCAGTCGAAGCCGCCGCGGCGGGAGAAGGTGTGGGTGAATCCTCCGGCCCGGAAGTGGCGCTCCAGCACCAGCACCTTCCTCCCGTGGAGCCGGGCCAGCAAGGCGGCTGTCGCAAGCCCTCCCATGCCGGAGCCGATGACGAGGACGTCGGCGTCGTGGTTCGCGTCCCTGGTGGCGTTCATCGAAGACCTCCGCGGCGCCGGGATGGCGCAGTTGGAGAGAAGTCTGACGCCGGGGCGGCGGCGGGGCTTGGCCAGACCCGCCGATGTCGTGGCCGAATCGGCCAGGCGCGGCAGCCTGCGTACTCACCGTCCGTCTCGGCGGCTTCCGCTTCCCCTCCCACGGGCTGGGGGCGGCTCCCGGAGAGGCCGGGCGCGCGCCCTCCCAGCGCCCGCCTCAGCTCGCCGCCCGGTGGTCCTCGATCACCGCCGCCGCGCCCTTCTCGGCGATCATCACCGTGGGCGAGGCGGTGTTCCCCGACGTGATGGTCGGCATGATCGAGGCGTCGATGACGCGCAGGCGCCCCACTCCCCTCACCCGCAGGCGGCTGTCCACCACGGCGCCCTCGTCGTCGGCGCGGCCCATCCGGCAGGTGCTGACCGGATGGAAGATGGTCGTCCCCACGTTGCCCGCCGCCTTCACCAGCTCGGCATCCGACTGGAACGACGGGCCGGGGACGAACTCCTCCGGCGCGTATCGCTTCATGGTCTCGGTGCCGCTCACGATCCGTCGCGCCAGCCTCAGCGAGTCGACCGCGACGCGCCGGTCCTCCGGCGTGGAGAGGTAGTTGAGGCGGATCTCCGGCGCGGCGCGCGGGTCGGGCGACTTCAGCCGCACGTGACCGCGCGAGGTCGGCCGCAGGTTGCAGACGCTCACCGTGAAGGCCGGGAAGGTGTGCAGCGGCTCGCCGAACTTGTCGAGGGAGAGCGGCTGGACGTGGAACTCGATGTTCGCGGTGGCCTGGCCCGGGTCGGACCTGGTGCAGGCGCCCAGCTGCGACGGGGCCATGGTGAGCGGCCCGGTGCGCCGCAGGGCGTACTCGAGGCCCATCTTCGCCTTGCCCCACCAGGAGTTGGCGAGGGTGTTCAGGGTGAGGACGTCCTTCACCCTGTAGGCGGTGCGGAGCTGCAGGTGATCGTGGAGGTTGCCGCCCACGCCGGGGAGGTCGTGGAGCACCGGGATCCCCAGCGCCTGCAGGTGGGCTCCCGGGCCGATGCCCGAGAACTGGAGGATGTGGGGTGAGCCGATGGCGCCTGCCGCCAGGATGGTCTCGCGGCGCGCCTCGGCAAAGACGGTCTCCTCCCCCCGGTAGAACTCGACGCCCTGGGCCTCGGCGCCCCCGGAGCCACCGCGCCCGACGCGAAGGCGACGCACCGGCGCGCCGGTGAGCACGGTGAGGTTCTTGCGCCCCGCCGCCGGCCGCAGGAAGGCCTTGGTGGCGTTCCAGCGGACCCCGCGGCGCTGGTTCACCTCGAAGCGTGAGCTGCCCTCGTTGTCGCCGCGGTTGAAGTCCTCGATCCGCTCGATGCCCACCTCGGCGGCGGCGTCGCGGAAGGCGTCCAGGATCTCCCACGAGAGCCGCTGGTGCTCGACCCGCCACTCGCCCCCCGCGCCGTGGACCTCGTCGGCGCCGCGCCAGTAGTTCTCGGTCTGCTTGAAGACGGGGAGCACGCGCTCCCAGGACCAGCTCGGATCGCCGCTGAGCCGGGCCCACTCGTCGTAGTCACGCGCCTGGCCCCGCATGTAGAGCATGGCGTTGATCGAGCTGCAGCCGCCCAGGACCCGCCCGCGCGCGTAGAGGATGGAGCGGTCGTTGAGGCCCGGGTCGGGCTCGGTCCGGTAGCACCAGTCGGTGCGCGGGTTGCCGATGCAGAAGAGGTAGCCGACCGGGATCTGGATCCAGATCCCCGTGTCCCTCCCGCCCGCCTCGAGCAGGAGGACCGAGACCTCGGGATCGGCCGAGAGCCGGTTGGCCAGCAGGCACCCGGCGGTGCCGCCTCCAGCGATCACGTAGTCGAACGGTCCGACGGTGTTCACGGGTTCTCCTGGCGGGTGCTGGAGGGACGCCGGAGGATACCGGGACTTCCCGGCCGGGTCACGGTACTGCGGCCGAGCCGGCCTCGTTGACGATCACCGGGGCCTTCCCCTTCCAGTCTGCCCACGCCTTCGGGCTGGTCACCAGCTCGCACATGAAGTGGGCCACGTTGGCCATGTTGGTCTGGCCGGGACTGAAGAGGCCGTTCACCAGCCCCTCGTGCAGCGCGTAGGCCGAGACGTCGCCTTCCAGCAGCGTGTCGGGGCGGACCACCACCCACTCCACGAACGGATTGGCCGGCCCAAGGCGCTCCTGAAGGAAGTCGGCGGCCTGCTGGTTGTCCTTCGCCGGCGGCAGCAGGGTGCGGATCAACCACATGAAGGCCCGCTCGAGGGCCCCGCGGCGGGTGTCGAGCCCACCCGGACGATGGACCGAGACGCTGGTCAGGAGGATGAACCTGGCAGGCCGGTCGGGGCGCAGCGCCTCGATCGCCCGGCAAAGGCGCGCGGTGGCCTGGGCGACGAGATCGCGCGGCGGCCCCAGCACCCCCCTGAGGTCGAGGACATGACCGAGGCAGGAGATGACCGCGTCGCAGCCGCGAACATGGTCCTGCAGCTCCCGGTCGGAGAGTGACAGCAGGCTTCCCTCGACCAGGGCCACGCCGGGATTCCCCACCATCCCCGCCGGGAGCCCCCGGGTGGAGCGGACGATGGCCCGGACGGCGACGCCGCGGGCAACGAGCTGCTCCATGACGCGCCGGCCCGTCCGGCCGGTGCCGCCAACGAGAAGCACGGTCTGGCTGGACATGGCGTGGTCTCCCTGGGCCATTCACGCGAGGCTCGACGGCGACTATCCCAGCACGACGCTGCAAGTCAATCGAGGCCTGGCCCGTGCCCCTGCCCGGAGTCTCGCCCCGCATCGGCTGGCCTCGCCGGTATCGTCTCTCCGTCCTTCGCCGAAGGTCAGACCCGTCAGCGGTAGAGCCGCGGCAGCAGCCAGTCGACCAGCCGCAGCACCTTGCGCGAATACGGGAACTGCAGCTGCCGCGCGATGAGCCCGGAGAGGCCCCGCGCCAGGAACCGATCGTCCACGATGGTCTCGATCCGGCAGAACTGGCGCAGCCCCTCCACCCCGTGGCGGATGCCAAGGCCGCTCGCCTTGATCCCCCCGAGCGGCGCCTCGACGCAGAAGTAGTTCACCAGCACGTCGTTGACGCAGACCGTCCCGGCCTCCAGCCGCCTGGCCAGCGCGCGCGCCCTCGCCTCGTCGCCCGACCAGATCGAGGCCGACAGGCCGTGGGCGCTGTCGTTGGCGAGCCGGAGCGCCTCCTCCGCGTCGGCCGCCCTCAGCACCGGCAGGACCGGGGCGAAGGTCTCGTGGCGGGAGACCTCCATGTCCGGCGTCACCCCGACCAGCAGCGTGGGCGCGAAGAAGCCGGGGCCGAGGTCCGAACGCCGCGCCCCGCCCGCGGCCAGTCGCGCCCCGCGCCCCAGCGCCTCGGCGATCTGGCGGTCCGCCCGGTCCATCTGCGGCGAGAAGGTGATCGCCCCGACGTCGATCTCGCGATCGGAGGCCGGATCGTCGTGCCCCTGGCGCAGCTCGGCCATCAGCTCCACGCAGCGTTGCACCAGCTGGTCGTGGATCGACGCCTCGACGATGAGCCGCTCGGTCCGGATGCAGACCTGCCCGCTGTGGGCGAAGGCGCTCCAGACCGCCGCCCGCGCCGCCCGCTCCAGGTCGGCGTCGGCCAGCACGATCATGGGCGAGTTGCCGCCCAGCTCGAGCACGCATGGGATGAGGCGGGCCCCGGCCGCCTGCGCCACCAGCCGGCCCGTCGCCTGGCTGCCGGTGAAGAAGACCATGTCGACGCCGCTCACCAGCGCCTCGCCGGTCTCGGCGCCACCCACCACCACCTGGAAGACGTCCTTGGGCAGCCCCTCCTCGCGCCAGAGCCGCTCGACCAGCAGCGAGGTCATGGGAGTGATGGGCGAGGGCTTCAGCACCACGGCGTTGCCCATGGCGAGCGGCGCGATGGCGTCGCCGTAGTTGTTGAGCAGCGGCCAGTTCCACGGCCCGATGATCCCGACCACGCCGAGCGCGTGGCGCACCACCCGCGCGCGCTTGGTCGCCATCAGGAGGGGCGAGTGCACCTCGTCGCGCAGGGCGCGACGCCCGGCCCGGCCGGTGGCGAACCTGGTCATCTCGCAGGTGTAGAGCACCTCGATGACCTCGGCCTCGAAGCGCGGCTTGCCACTCTCCCGCATGATGGTCCGGACCACCTCGGGGTCGGTGGCGATCCGGTGAGAGAGGCGGCGCAGTGCCCGCCTCCGCTCCGCCAGCGGCAGCGCCGCCCAGGCCGGCTGCGCGGCGCGGGCCCTGACGATGGCGGCCTCCACCGCGGTGGCGTCGTGGGAGGGTACGCGCGCAAACGCCTTCCCGGTAGCGGGGCTCACGACGTCGATGTCGGGGGTGCTCATGGGAAGGAACGATACCCTGCCGGGCGCGGCCGGCCGCCCCAATTCGGGCTTCGGCCAGGTGACTCGCGGACCTGGGCCAGCAGCAGCGCGACGGTGAGCCCGGTGAGCAGGTGCCAGAGGAAGTGCGTGCCGGTCGGGAGGACCGCGCAGGCCGGCAGGTCGATGGTCCGGAAGAGCAGCGCCCCCGCGAAGCAGGTTGCGGCGACCAGGTGCGCCCGCCCGGCCGCCCGCTCCACCGGAGTGCCGGAGCCCCAGGCCAGCCACCCGCCCAGCAGCGTGAGCGCCCCCAGCACCGGGAGGTAACCGATGCCGCCTGCGAGCGACGCCGGCCAGGCCCGGGTCGACGCCACCGTGGAGGTGGAGAGGGCCGCGACACTACCCAGCCTGACCATCCAGCCGGCTCCGGCCAGTCGCCGCAGCGCCAGCCAGAGGTACCCGAGCGCGAAGAGCCGGATGGGCCAGACGTCCGCGGCCCAGGTGAGCGGGCCTGGCGCCACGTGGAAGGCCAGGCTGCCGAGTCCGATCGCCGCGACGGCGGCGATCAGGAGGAAGAGCGGCCAGTCGCGCGGCCTGGCCCGGCGCCAGGCGAGCAGCGCCACCGTCGCGGCCAGCAGGAAGGCGAGGTTGGTGGACGCGTCGAGCGGCTCGGCCCAGGGGCCCGGGCCGGTCCGCTCGCAGTAGGCCGGCAGCGCGGCCGGAGCGGTGATTCCTCCCAGGTTCATGGCGACCCGGAGGTTACGCCCGGGCACGGGGTCACGAGAAGCGAGCCGCCACCTACCCCCGGGGCAGCCCGGCGCTTGTCAGGCCGTCGGCGAGCCGGTCCATGACCTTCGCCGGGAAGGGCCACGCCCGCCGCGCCAGGCCGACCGTCAGCTCAGGATCCCGGCGCAGCATCCGGCGGACGGTCCTGCGCGCCTCGTCCTTCGCCCCGGCGTGCGCGGCGGAGGCGGCCACGATCCGCTCACCCCAGAACGAGTCGGGACTGGCCTCGACGCCGGCCTGCGCCCAGCGGGCCGCCCGGTCGTAGCGACCCGCGATGAAGTGGGAGCAGCCGATCCCGATGAAGGCGAGGTGGCGGATGGGCTCGAAGGGCATGAGGTGGAGCGTGGTGGTGAACTGGCGCAGTGCGGTGGGTGCGTCGCCCGCGTAGGCCGAGCCCCAGGCGCGGCGCACCCAGGCCCAGGGTGAAGCCGGGTCGAGCGCCAGGGCGCGCGCCAGGACACCCTCGGCCTCGTCGAGGCGATGCGCCAGCGTCAGGGCGCCGCTGGCGAGGGTCAGGACCAGGGCGTCCGTCGGCGCCAGCCGGCAGGCTTCGGCCGCGAGGCTCACCGCCCGCGCCGAGTCGTCGTGCGGCGCGGTGGCGAAGTGGTGGGCGGCCCGCTGGCTCCAGCACCAGGCGGCGATCGCCTTGGGAAGGCCGTAGCCCGGCGCCAGCGACTGTGCCCGCTCGAGGTCCTCGAGCGCCTCGGTGCAGGGACCCGGCGCGACCGCGAAGGCGGCCGGCAGGGCGCCCCAGGCCAGGCGCGTGGCCTCGTCGTCAACGTCCTCTTCGGCGTCGGGCGTCGTGCGCCGGATTCGCCTCAGCGTCTCCGAGGGCAGCTCCTCGAAGCGGCTGCAGTACTGCGCCGCGAACCGGCCCAGCTGGTTGAAGCCGCAGTCGAGCGCCACCTTCGAGACCGTGGTCCCCTCCCCGGGAGCGAGCAGGGCGCGGCGGGACTGGGCGAGGCGGGCCTCGCGCACCCAGCCGAGCGGCGTCACGCCGAGGAACTGCCTGAAGTGGGTCTCCAGCGTGCGCGGCGGCACGCCGGCGATCCGGGCGAGCTCCTCGAGCCGGATCGACTCCTGCAGGTGGGCGCGCGACCAGGCCAGGGCTCGTACCAGGTCCCCCGGCAGCGCCGCGACCCCCTCGGCGGTTCGCCCCTCGCGGCTGGCGTGGACCTTCATGGCGACCCCCTTCCGGGACCGGACCTGGGACGTGGCAGGCATGCGACGCCCTTTCCCTAACGGGAAGTGGCGCGAACTGCATGGTCTGGCGGGAAGTGGATGGCCGGGCCCTGGCCGCCCGCATCATGGTCCCGTGAGCGAGACACCGGTCAGCACGAAGACCAACCAGACGACCAACCAACGGAGACAGACCATGCGCGTGGCCAAGGACAGCATCGAGGTGAAGCTGCAGATCCCGGGAGCCGTGATCCGCCAGAGGACCGACCTGGGGGACGCGACCGGGCTGGGGAAGATCAGCGGCGAGTACTTCTCGCTCGCCTCCGGTGTGGACACCACGCCCCTGTTCCAGGGGCTGGATGGCGACCTCTGCCAGTGCCCTCACTGGGGCTATGTCCTGCGAGGGGAGCTGACCACGACCGACGCCAGGGGCCAGCAGGAGACGGTCAGGACGGCCGACCTCTTCTACTGGCCGGCGGGGCACAACGTGAAGGTCACGGCCGACGCCGAGCTCATCATGTTCAGCCCGCAGCGGGAGCACACCCACGTGATCGACCACATGAAGGAGAAGCTGAAGGCCATGTAGGCAGGCCCCGCTCACGGCCCCGGGCTGGCCAGGAACCCGGTCACGTCTTCCCAGAGCGTCTCGAAGCGCAGCCGGTCGAAGCCCGACCCCGAGACCACCCAGTCGAAGTGGGGTGGCACGTGGGTCGGGCCGTGGAAGTGGCCCAGCACGTCGTGGTGGTCGGCCCAGGTGGCGTGGAGCAGGCGGCCGCGCACCTGGCTCAGGGTCGGGACGATCCCGTCATTGGCGGCTGGCGGCGGGACGCGGCCGTAGGCCCGCCGCAGCCCCTCGACGTGGGGCCCGGTGAGGCGCGGCAGCCACCCGGTCGGCATGCCGGCGGAGAAGCGGTAGAGCGCCGCGAAGAGCGCATGGGTGGCCTGGGCATAGGGGCTGATCCCGGCCGCCAGCAGCGACCTCCAGCTCGGCGGGCGCGCCTGCGTCACCACGCAGCCGTAGGGCAGGCCGGGCCTGTCCTCCGCCGAGGCGTTGAGCATCTCCATGCTGGCCGGCGTGAGCTGCCCGGCCAGCCCCTGGTCGCTGCGCACGTCGGAGAGGAAGGCCTCCACGGCGCGCCGGCGCTCGCCGGTGAAGTCGGCCAGGAGCTGCTTGTAGATCTGGTCGAGGACGCCCGAGGGTGGCGCCTTGCCGAAGCGCAGCAGGCCGGCCAGTCGGAGCACCGCCGAGAGCGGGAGCCGTCCGCTGCGGAGCGCGTGGATGGTGGTGAGCGAGAGGAGCCGCAACATCTGCTGGCCGAGCATGCTGGAGAAGACCTGGGCCAGCGGGGTGCCGTGGTGGGGGGTGGAGACGGTGACCAGGGCCCGGACGGCCCGGGCGCAGCGCTCGGGATCGGCGCCGGTCGGCAGCGTCACCCCGGGGGTGCAGAGCAGCCGGGCGTCGAGGCCACCGCTGGAGTGTCCGACGAGGCTGACCTGGCCCGGCGACCGGTCGAGCAGCCGGGTGACCGCCTCGCAGAGTATGGCGGCGCGCCGGGGCAGCGAGGCGGTCGGCTCGGTGAGCACGACCTCGATCTCGCCGTTCAGGCCGAACCGCGGCCCCAGGTCGACGAGCAGGTCCCGGACGTGGCCGAAGTAGGTGAAGTCACCAAGGTTGGCGAACCCGAAGAACCCCGGGACGAGGACGACATGGTGAGGGCTGGCCACGCGGGGATACTACCCCCCGGGCGCCTAGAACAGCTTCCACTTCAGCTTGGCGCCCAGCACCACGTGAAGTGTGACGGCCAGCCGGGCCCCGCCGGCGCCCGCCCCGGTGGCCAACATGGAGAACTTGCCCGAGCCGCTGAAGGCGTTTTTCACGAAGGCGTCGAGCGCGGGAGACGGCGTGAGCGCGATGAAGTGCCCCTGCGTGACCGGCTCGCCGGTCCAGCTGCCGACGAGGACGGTGCCCGAATCGGTCGTCTGCGTCGCGCCGTCGGGGAGCAGCCAGATCGAACCGCCCACCGTGGTGGCGACGTTGCCCGCATTCACGGTGGCCACCGTGGCCTCGCCCTGGTCCACCGTGACCGAGTCGATCTTGTCCCTCTGCTTCCAGGCCTTGCCGGCCTCGGCCGCCAGGTCGACCGAGACCATCGCCGTCCCGGCATTCACGTTCGAGTCGACGGTCAGCATCTCGTCGATGCTGAAGTCGACGGTGCCTCCACAACCAGTGAAAGCGAGCGAGGCCACCAGCGCGAGGGCCGCGCTGGAGCATGCGTTGAATCGCGTCATGGATCCTCCTCGGGCCGGAGCTGGCCTCGGTAGCCCCATAACAGGTTGGACCTGGGCTGCCCGGACCCCTGAGAGGGACCCCGAGTGGACATCTCCGGAACATGGTCCAGGGCCAGGCCACTGCGACCATCCGCCGCCAGGGTGGCGAGAGCAACGCGCTGCGCCAGACCCGCGGCGGATGGATTGGCCTTGCCCGGTCAAGATCGGAGTCCTAACGTCCTCTCATCCTCCACCTTGCCACCGTCCCCATCCCGTCACCTTGGGTCAGGGGCGGCTTCAGGGGATCCCCCAGGGAGTCATCCATGCGTACGCTCGCCGCCTCGCTCCTCGCGCTCTTGACCCTTCTCTCGTCCACTCCAGCCCTGGCGCAACCGATCAAGATTGGCGCGCCGCAGCCCATGACCGGCCCCGACGCCCCGTTCGGTGACAAGTTCAAGAAGGCCTACGGGATGGCCATCGAGGAGATCAACGCCGCCGGCGGGGTCAACGGCCGGAAGCTGGAGATCGTCATCGAGGACCACCAGGCCAAGAACGCCCTGGCCGCCACCGTGGCCGAGAAGCTGATCACGCAGGAGAAGGTGCTGGTCATGACCGGCGGCCGGGCCTCCGGGCAGGCCATGGAGATCGCCTCGGTCAGCCAGCGGCTCAAGACGCCCTACCTGGTCGACCACCCCTCGGCCGACATGGTCACCTCCAAGGGCTTCGAGTGGGTCTTCCGCAACAACCCGACCGGCTCCATCTACCCGGCGGCATTCAACGACTTCATCGCCAACTTCCCCGGCGCCATGCCCAAGTCGGCGGCGGTGGTCTACGACAACACCCTCTTCGGCAAGACCATCGGCGCCGCGGTCATGAAGCAGCTCAAGGCCAAGGGCGTTCCCATCGTGGCCGACGAGGCCTACCCGGTGAACACGCTCGACTTCAAGCCCATCATGACCAAGGTGAAGGGCACCAACCCGGACTACCTGCTGCTGGTCGCCGTCTCCACCACTGACGCCATCCTGCTGACCCGCCACGCCAAGGAGATCGGCATCCGGCCGCGCGCCTACGTCGGCTTCGGCGGCGGCTTCGGCGTGGCCGACATGGCCAGCCAGCTCGGCCCGCTCGCCCAGAACGTCTTCTCCTCGGCGGCCTGGTCGGGCAACCCCAACGACCCGAAGGTCAAGGCCTTCTACGAGAAGTTCCACAAGCAGTTCGGCATCTGGCCGCACGAGCACGAGGTGGAGGGGTACTCGGCCATCTACATCATCGCCGACGCGCTGAAGCGCTCGAAGCTCACCGGCAACCTCGACGCAGACCGCGACGAGATCCGCAAGGCGTTGCTGGCCACCGACATGACCACGGTCTTCGGCAAGGTGAAGTTCGGCAACTGGACCGGCCCCCTGGGCGACACCTACACCAACCAGAACATCTACTCCCCGGAGCACTCGGTGATGGCGCAGTGGAAGGACGGACAGCTGCTCAACGTCTGGCCCAGGTCCAACGCCGAGACCACGCTGACCTTCCCAGATCCGCTGGCGATGAAGTAGCGGCCTCGACCCCCGGTCCTGCCGGGGACGGGCCGGCGCGCGCCGACCGATGGAGACCTTTGCCCAGAGCCTGACCAGCGGCCTCCTGACCGGGGCTCTCTACGCCATGATCGGCATCGGGCTGACGGTGGTCTTCGGGGTCATGCGCATCATCAACCTGGCGCACGGCGAGATGGTCATGCTGGGGATGTTCGGGGCCTTCTGGGGCCAGGCGCTCTGGAAGCTCGACCCATTCCTCTCGCTGCTGCTCTGGGTCCCGGTGATGTTCGTGGGCGGGATGCTGGTCTACCGCCTTCTGCTCCGCAAGATCATCCCGGGAGGCGAGCTCAACACCCTGCTCTACACGGCCGGCCTCTCGCTGCTCATCGCCAACCTCGCCCTCTTCGCCTGGACCGGCGACTACCGGACCATCAACCTCTCCTACGGCCAGGAGCCGGTTCGCCCCTTCGGAATCTCCATCGCCGTGCCCCTCGCGGTGGCCTTCGTGGTGGCGCTCGCCATCACCGCCTCGCTCTGGCTCTTCCTCTCGCGCACCGACCTGGGGCGGGCCATCCGCGCCACCAGCCAGAACGGCGAGGCGGCCATCCTCATGGGCGTCGACGTGGAGCGGGTGGCCATGATCACCTTCGGCCTGGGCACGGCGCTGGCCGGCGCCGCCGGGGTGCTGCTGGCCCCATCGCTCTACCTCTACCCGACGGTGGGCGAGCTGCTCATCGTGAAGTGCTTCGTCATCGTGGTGCTGGGCGGGCTCGGCTCGGTACCCGGGGCCATCGCTGGCGGGCTGCTGCTGGGCGTGGTCGAGTCGCTGGGGGCGGTCTACGTGTCGAGCACCTACAAGGACGGCATCGGGTTCGTCCTCTTCCTGATCGTGCTGCTCTACCGCCCCTCCGGCCTCTTCGGGGTCGGCAAGTGAACCGTCGCCTGGCCCCCTGGCTGGCCGGCGCCATCGCGCTGGCCGTCCTGCCGGCGCTCGCCCCCAACTCCTTCTTCCTCCACGTGGCCATCCTCATCCTGATGTGGACGCTGCTGGGCGCCGCCTGGAACGTGCTGGGCGGCTTCGCCGGCCAGGTCTCGTTCGGCCACGCCGCCCTCTTCGGCATCGGCGCCTATGTCACCATGATCCTCTACCTGAAGGCGGGGCTCGCGCCCTGGTGGGGCATCCCGGTGGGCGGCCTGGCGGCGGCGCTTGTCTCGCTCCCCATCGGGCTGGTCTGCTTCCGCCTGCGCGGCCCCTACTTCTCGCTGGCCACGCTGGCGGTGGCCGAGATCGTCAAGCTGGTGGCGCTCAACTGGGAGACGGTCACCAACGGCCCGGTCGGCTTCCTCATCACGGGCTTGCCACCGGTGAGCCTCTTCGGAGCCTCGGTCGACTGGGAGAGCAAGCTCCCCTTCTACGCCGTGGCGGCGTTGCTGGCGCTGGCCGGGCTGGCCTCCACCGCCTGGCTGCGGAGCTCGCGCCTCGGTGCCTACCTGGTCGCCATCCGGGAGAACGAGGACGCCGCCGAGGCGGTCGGCATCGACACGGTGCGCGCCAAGGTCTTGACCCTGGCCCTCTCCGCCTTCCTGGCCGGAATGGGGGGCGGCTTCTACGCCTTCTACTTCCGCTACATCGACCCGGACGCGGTCCTCAACATCTCGCTCTCCATGGAGATGGTCTTCATCGCCATGGTGGGCGGCCTCGGCACGGTCGGCGGCCCGCTCGTCGGCGCCATCTTCCTCACCGTGGTCGGCGAGTCGGTGCGGGAGCGCTTCCAGGTGGGGCACCTGATCTTCTATGGCCTGTTCATGATGCTGGCCATCCGCTACATGCCGGAGGGGATCTGGGGGCGCGCCCAGCGGCTCGCCTCCCGCTTCCTGCCCAAGGTCCCAGGTCATGGCGCTGCTTGAGGTCGAGGGGCTGACGCGCTTCTTCGGCGGCCTGCGTGCCGTCGGAGACCTCTCCTTCTCGGTCGGTGAAGGGGAGATCCTGGGGCTCATCGGGCCGAACGGCGCCGGAAAGACCACTGTCTTCAACCTGATGACCGGCTTCGTGCAGCCCTCGGCGGGCCGGATCCGGCTCGACGGGAAGAGCGTGGTCGGCCTGCGCCCGCACGCCGTGGCCCGGCGTGGCATCGCCCGCACCTTCCAGATCGTCAAGCCCTTCCCCGGCCTGACCGTGAAGGAGAACGTCACCCTGGCGGCCTTCCTGCGCCAACCGGCCCGGCGCGACGCCGAGACCGCCGCGCTCGAGATCCTCTCGAGGGTCGGCCTGGCCCACCGCGCCGGGGAACTGGCCATCCAGCTCACGCTCATGGACCAGAAGCGGCTGGAGTTGGCCAAGGCGCTGGCCACCGGCCCGCGCCTGCTCCTGCTCGACGAGCCCATGGGCGGCCTCAACCCGAGCGAGGTCGACGTGGCCTCGCGCCTGGTGGAGGAGATCCGCCGCGGCGGCGTGACCGTGATCCTGGTGGAGCACGTCATGCGGGCCATCATGCGGATCTCCGACCGCGTGCTGGTGGTCAACCAGGGCGAGAAGATCGCCGAGGGGCTGCCGGCGCAGGTGGTCCAGGAGCCGGCCGTGCTGGCCGCCTACTTCGGGAAGCGGGGCGCCTGATGCTGCGCGTCGAGGGGCTCCAGGCCGGCTACGGGAACATCACCGCGCTCTGGGGCGTCGACTTCGACGTGGGTCAGGGCGAGATCGTGGCGCTCGTGGGCGGCAACGGCGCGGGCAAGACCACCACCCTGAAGGCCATCTCGGGGCTGGTCCGGCCGCGGGCCGGCCAGGTCCTGCTCGAGGGCCAGCCCATCACGCGCTGCACCACCATGGAGATCGTGGAGCGCGGGGTGGTGCACGTGCCGGAGGGGCGCAAGCTCTTCGGAGAGATGACGGTGCGGGACAACCTGCTGCTGGGCGGCTTCCCGCGCGCCGCCCGGCCGCACCAGGCCGAGCGGCTGGAGCGGGTCTTCGCCACCTTCCCGAGGTTGCGCGAGCGCGAGCGGCAGCTGGCCGGGACGCTCTCCGGCGGCGAGCAGCAGATGGTGGCCATCGGCCGGGGGCTGATGGCCGGGCCACGGGTCCTCATGCTGGACGAGCCCTCGCTCGGGCTCGCCCCCATCATGGTCGAGGAGATGTTCCAGGTCATCGAGGAGATCAACCGGCAGGGCGTGACCATCCTGCTGGTGGAGCAGAACACCGAGCATGCCCTGGCCATCGCCCACCGTGGCTTCGTGCTCGAGTCGGGCCGGGTGGCGCTGGCCGGCTCGGGGGCCGAGCTGCTGGCCGACCCGAAGGTCCGCGAGGCCTACCTGGGGCTGTGACCTGGGACGGGTCCTCCCGTGCGACGTCTCTGGGGCGCCGTTCATCCCGGCGGGGCGACCGTCCGTCCGGCGGCCACCTCGACGGTTGCGAGCCGGAGCTAGCCTGTGCGGCAAGGAGATCCGCCATGCTCGACCGACCCGCCGTGAAGCCGAACTCGCGCATCGGAATCGCCCAGGCCCTCTCGTGCATCCGGCCCAAGGACGATCCGCTGCAGCAGGCCTGGCTCCGCATCCCGGTACGCCGGCGCAGCGGCACGCGCCTGCTCGACCCGGGCGAGGTCGAGGAGCTGGTGGCCGACCAGGGCGACTGCTCGGCCTGGACCGCCGAGGGGCCGCTCCCGGTCGACGGGACGCTGGCCCACTGGGAGAAGCGGCTCGCCGGCCACGGCTTGGTCCTGGTCCACCGCAACGCCCTGGTCCGGCTCGGCGCCGTGCGCGAGCTGGCCGACGGCGACGAGCTGGAGCTCGGCTCGGGCCGGATCGCCATCAGCCGGAGGCGGATGGACGAGGTGCGGCGGGCGGTGGGGCTCTGAGCGAGCCGCCCTACTTGAGCGCTCGGACGGCCGCCATCGCCTCGGGGAAGATGGCGTCGGCGGTCTCGGCGGCGTGGAGCAGCTTCACGCTCCCGGCCGGCAGGCGGGCCAGCTCCTCGAGGTAGGCGGCCCGCTGCTTCTTCAGGTCGTCGAGGGTGAAGAGCCCCTTGATGCTGGAGCCGAGCTCCCGGAACGCCGCTTCGGGTGAGAGGTCGACGAAGATGGTCAGGTCGGGCGAGAGCGGCGGGGCGCCCAGCATGCCGCGGGCCCGCGCCTCGAGCACGTTCAGGTCCTCGCGGAACCAGTCGTGCCCCTTCAGGCCGGCGTAGACCACCGAGGAGAGCGTGTAGCTCTTGCAGAGCACCGTCTTCCCCGCGCCGAGCTTCTCGCGGGCCACCGCCGAGACCCGCGCCCGCGAGGCCAGCTCGAAGAAGAAGTCGGCCTCGAAGCGGCCGTAGCGCCAGCTGCCGTCGAGCCCGGCGGCGCCCATCACCTGGGCCCGCCCGCTGTCGGGGCTATCGAGCTCGTAGACCTCGGTCCCGTCTGCGGCCAACGCCGCGCGCACCTTGTCGACCAGCGCCACCACCAGCCGGCCGGCGCCGTAGATCCCCTCGAAGACGACGAACTTCCCTGGCTTCATCCCTGTTTCCCCACCGTTGGAGTCATGTTGCAGGTGCCGACCCTATACCAGGACGGCCTTGAGCGCCTCGGCGGTGCTCGACCGCCGCTGCTTCTCCACCTCGCGCGGGTCGACCTCGACGTGCTGCTCGTCGGGCGTGACCTTGAAGAGGGTCTGTCCCTTCTGCACGATGGTCCCCTCGCCGCCCTGGATGACGATCTTGTCGAGCGTCCCCGAGAACGGCGCGCGGATGGTGTTGAACATCTTCATGACCTCGACCACGTAGAGCGGCTGCCCCTTCTCGAAGTGCATGCCCTC
>Ga0315271_10000682_pt1 | contig 19469 bp, 18 predicted proteins | sample C3_top_MG_FD_204664 | JGI IMG/M metagenome (GOLD analysis project Ga0315271, IMG submission 204664) | Sediment microbial communities from Yellowstone Lake, YNP, Wyoming, USA - C3_top | ecosystem: Environmental > Aquatic > Freshwater > Lake > Sediment | place: USA: Wyoming | collected 2017-08-01
GCCCAGGAGGCCCGAGTCCCGATCGTGAAGAAGGACGACTTCTTCGTGACCGAGTTCGGCGGCGAGCTCGAGGGCCCTCAGTTCGCCCACTTCTTGAGCCACCCGAGGACTTCGTCGTACCAGCGCACCGAGTTTTCGGCCTTCAGGACCCAGTGGTTCTCCTCCGGGAACATCACGAGGCGGCTGGGTACGTTCTGCCGCTGAAGGGCGGTGAAGAGCTGGATGCCCTGGTCGATGGACAGCCGATAGTCGCGGTCGTTGTGGATGATGAGCATGGGAGTCGTGCACTGGGTGATGAAGTTGCTGGGCGAGAACTTCTGATACTGGGTCTTGTCCTTGCCCCAGGGCGGCCCGCCGAACTCCCAGTCGGAGAACCACTGCTCTTCGGTCGAAGCGGCCATGGACGAGAGGTCATAGACACCGTCGTGCGAGACGAAGGCCTTGAAGCGTTTCGTCTGGGTGCACATCCAGTTCATCATGTAACCGCCGTAGGAAGCGCCGGCTGCGAGGACCCTGTCCTTGTCGACGTAGGGAAGTGCCGCGGCCACGTCCGTTCCCTTCATGATGTCTTCGTAGGCCTTGCCGCCCCAGTCCTTGGTGACGTCGTCGGTGAAGGCCTGGCCGAAACCGGTGGACCCGCGCGGGTTGGGCAGGAACACCACGAAGCCGGCGCCCGCGAACACCTGCGGATTCCAGCGGAAGCTCCAGCTGTCGCCCCACACGCCCTGCGGCCCGCCATGCGAGATCACCAGCAGCGGGTACTTCTTCGTGGCGTCGAAGCTCGCCGGCTTGACGATCCAGCCCTGGACCGGTTTGCCGAGGGCCCCCGGGTACGTGATCGATTCGGGCGGCAGCAACGCGAAAGTGGCGAGCGCCGCGTCGTTCGCCTGGGTCACCCGAGAGACCTTGCCGCTTACGAGGTCCACGGTCACCACGTCCGCGGGCTTGGTGAGAGCGTCGAGCGCCATCACCGCCTTCGTGCCGTCGTTCGAAATCGAGAGCTGAGTGAGATGCCCGTCCGCCACCTTGCGCGGCGTTCCGCCCGCGGCGGGAACGGCGAAGAGCGGATTGGCGGTGCCGTCGCCCGCGGTGACGTAGATCGTCTTCGAATCAGGCGACCAGGCGATCTCATCGACGTTGCGATCGAAGGGCTCGCTCAGGTTCCGGGTGGCGCCGGTCTTCCGGTCGTAGACCATGAGGCGGAAGCGGTCGGCCTCGAAACCCGCGCGGAACTGCGCGTGGTACGCGATCATCGAGCCGTCGGGGCTGTACACGGGCGATCCGTCGAAGCCCGGGGTGGCCGCGATCTTCTTCGGCGTTCCGCCCGCGGTGGGCACCACGAAGAGGTCGGCGTTCGTGGACGCGGACTCGTCCTTGTCGTCGTTGCGGCCGAAAGCCACCTCTGAACCGTCGGGTGACACGTCGAAGTCGTTCGGGCCCGCATAGGGCGGCACGTCGGCGTCGCCCGGGGTCAGGTCGGTCGCCTGGCCGGTCTTCGCATCGACCCACAGGACGTGCGAGCGCAGGCCGTCCTCCCAGGTGTCCCAATGGCGGATGAAGAGCTTGTCGTACACGCGGACGTTCTCGCCCTTCTCCTCCACCTTCTTCTTCGTGCACGCATCGAAGTCGGCGCCGGTGCACGCGGGATGGACGTCGGTGATGACCACGAGCTTTGAGCCCGCGGCCCAGCGGAAGTTCGAGACTCCCTGAGAAAGATTCGTCACCCGGCGCGCCTCGCCTCCGGCGAGATCGAGCACGTAGATCTGAGGCGCCCCCTCGCGGGACGAGAGGAAAGCGATCTGCGACCCGTCCATGGAGAACCGCCCCTGGGAGTCCGATTTGGGATGTGAGGTGAGCGCGCGCGGCGCGCCGCCGGCCGCGGGCACGATGAACAGATCGGTGTTCCGGCTCTTCCCCAGATCGATGGTGGTCTGCTGATACAGCACCCACTTCCCGTCGGGGGAGATCTGCGGATCGGCGAGCCGCTTGAGCGAATGCATGTCCTTCGCGGTGAACGCGGGTGCGGCGAGGGTGAGGACGAGGGAGGCTATGAGCATCATGATTCTTGGTTTCCTTACAGGGCGAATCATGACTCTAATCGGGGGCCGGCGGTCGAGTTGGCGGTAACGTGCCGTTCGCCAACATGGAACCGCATTCCAGGAATACGTCCGTGGGTTGGCGAGCTTTGCCCAAAGGTGTCTGGGCCCTTGGATTCGGATCGCTCCTCATGGACACCTCCTCGGAGTTGATCCACAGCCTCTTGCCGATGTTCATGGTCACGACCCTGGGCGCTTCCATGGTGACGGTCGGCCTGATCGAGGGTGTCGCGGAAGCCACCGCGGCCATCATGAAGGTTTTCTCGGGCGCGCTCAGCGACTACCTCGGCAAGCGCAAGGCGCTGGTGGTCTTCGGCTACGCGCTGGGCGCCATCACCAAGCCGATCTTCCCGCTCGCCCCGACGGTCGCCTGGGTCTTCGCGGCGCGTTTCACCGATCGCGTCGGCAAGGGCATCCGCGGCGCGCCCCGCGACGCGCTGGTGGCCGACATCACGCCCAAGCCGATGCGGGGCGCCGCCTATGGGCTTCGCCAGTCCCTCGATTCCCTGGGCGCGCTCCTCGGTCCTCTGCTCGCGGTGGGCTTCATGGTCTGGTTCGCCAACGACATCCGGAGAGCGATGTGGTTCGCCGTGCTGCCGGCCTTCGTCACCGTGGCGGTGTTGCTGATCTATGTCCGCGAGCCCGAGCGCGCGGCGGAGGACGGCGCCACGAGGAAACCGCTCACCCTTGGAGACGCGAAGCGCCTGCCGCTGCGCTATTGGCTGGTCGTGATGCTCGGGGGATTCTTCACGCTCGCGCGCTTCAGCGAGGCCTTCCTGGTATTGCGCGCCCAGGACATCGGGCTGGAACTCAGCTACGTGCCCGTCGTGATGATCGTGATGAATGTTCTCTACGCCGGGGGCGCCTATCCGGCGGGGGCCGCGGCCGACCGGACGAGTCCGCGCACCTTGTTGCTCCTCGGCCTGGCCCTGCTGATCGCCGCGGATCTGACCCTGGCCTTCGCCGCGTCTCCGTTCATGGTGTTCGCAGGCGCGGCGCTGTGGGGACTGCACATGGCCCTGACCCAGGGCCTGTTTTCGAAGCTCGTGGCCGACACCGCCCCCCAGGAACTCCTCGGCACCGGTTTTGGAATGTTCAACCTGGTGAGCGGCCTGGCCCTGTTGCTCGCGAGCGCCATCGCGGGCTCTTTATGGAGCGCCTTCGGGGCCACGGCCACGTTCCTGGCCGGCGCGATATTCGCGGCGGTCGCGGCCGGCGGGCTGCTCGTTGCGTCGCCCCTTTTGCGGAGATCGATCAGGCCCGTCCCACCTGCCAGAGGATGAACGCGTAGTCGGCCGCGGTTTCGCGCAGGGCGTCGTATCGGCCGGAGGCGCCGCCGTGACCCGCCCCCATCAGGGTTCGAAGCAGGAGCGGCGCGTCGTTGGTTTTGAGCGTGCGCAGCCTGGCCGCGTACTTCGCGGCTTCCCAGTACATGACCTGCGAGTCGTTGAACGAATTCCGCAACAGGATCGCGGGGTAGGCCTTCGCTTCGAGATTGCTGTACGGGCAATAGGCGCGCATGACCTTGTAGTCGGCCGGGATCTTCGGGTTGCCCCACTCCTCGAACTCGGCCACGGTGAGAGGCAGGTCTTCGTCGAGCATCGAGTTGATCACATCGACGAAAGGCACTTTCGCGATCACCGCCTTCATGAGGTCGGGGCGCAGGTTGGTGACCGCGCCCATGAGCAGGCCGCCGGCCGAGCCGCCTTCCGTCACGAGCCTGGCCGGGGAGGTGTAGCCGCGTTCGATCAGGCTGACCGCGCAGGCGATGAAATCCGTGAACGTGTTCATCTTCGTGGCCATGCGTCCCGCGTCGTGCCAGGGCTTTCCCATCTCCCCGCCTCCGCGGATGTGGGCGAGGGCGATGACGAAACCGCGGTCGAGAAGCGAGAGCCGGTGGGAGACGAACGAGACGGGGTACGGGTACCCGTACGAGCCATACCCGAGAAGGTGCATGGGCGCCGTGCCGTCGGCCTTCGTGTCGCGTCGCCGCACCAGCGAGATCGGTATCTTCGTGCCGTCCGTCGCGGTGGCGGAGGTCCACTCCGACACGTACTGGCTTCGATCGAAAGAGCCGACCACCTTCGTCTGCTTGATCAGCGTGCTCTTTCCGGTCTCGAGGTCGAGGTCGAACACCGACGGCGGGGTCACGAGCGACTGGTACGAGTAGCGGAACGTCGCGGTCCGATACTCGCGATTGTCCTGAGGGAACGCGGCGTAGGTCGGCTCGTCGAACATGGCCTCGATGCCCGGCGAGAGGCCCCTCCCCAGAGATCGGAATCGAGGCAGTCCGCCGGACCGTTCACACAGGACCACGTGCTTGTCGAAGGCGAGCGCCGCCTCGAGCATCACGTCGTCCCGCTGCGGAACCAGTTCGCGCCAGTTCTCCTCGCCGGGGCTGCTCACCGGGGCCTCGACGAGACGGAAGTTGCGACCACGATCGTTGGTCCGAATGAGGAAGCGGTCGCCCTGGTGGTCGAGTTCGTACTCGTGGTCCTGTCGTCTCGGCGCGACCATGCGGAACGCCCCCTCGGGCCTTCCCGCCTCGAGGACGAGAAACTCGGCGGTGGTGTGCGACGCCTTGGCCAGGAGCAGGAAGGCGCCGCTCCTCGACCGGAAGATCTCCAGACTGAAACGCTCATCATCCTCTTCGCAGACCAGGACGGGGTCGGCGTCGCCGAAGACTGCGACCCGGTAGAGCCGCGCTGCGCGCTTGGCGTGGTCCTCTTCGGTGAAGAAGATCGTCTTCGAATCCGAGGCCCAGGTCACCGAGATCGTCCTCTCGAACGTGCGACTCCACAGTTCGCCGGTCGAGAGGTTCTTGACGTGCAGGCGGTATTGACGGAAACCCGTGTCGTCCGTCGAATACGCGAGGAGCGCGCCGTCGTCGCTCATCGCATAGGCGCCGAGCGACATGAACGACCGGCCAAGGGCGAGAGCGTTCACGTCAAGCGTCGTCTCGGCCGCGGTGTCGCCCAGCCGCCTCCGATGGTGAATCGGGTACTGCCGTCCCTTGACCGTTTCCGTCCAGTGTTCGTAGCCGCGGAAACGATAGGGCGCGGTCGTGTCGTCCTCCTGGATCCTGGCCAGCATCTCGTCATAGAGGGAGGCGGAGAGAGCGGAAAGATGCGAGGTCTCCGCGTCGGCGTACTCGTTCTCGGCCTCGAGATAGGCCCGGACCGCGGGGTTTTCCTTCTCTCTTAGCCAGAAGTAGGGGTCAACGAGCGTCTCTCCGTGGAGGAGAGTGGCCCTGGGGATGCGATCGGCGACAGGTGGCTTCATGCGTTTTCCGGTGGAAGGCTAGTTCAAGCCTGCCTCCGGCTCGAGCGCCTCAGCTAGGTGATCGTGAGCGCGGCGAGGTCCACGAGACCGGTCACCGTGGGCTGGAAGCCGCGCAGCCGCCACGCGTGCGCCACGCAGGCGCGCCCGTACATCAGGGGCACGAGCGGCACATCCCGGCCGAGCAGCTGACCGATCTCGGCAAGCGTCTCTTCCCGGCGTTCCTTGCGGTACGACGCAATGAGGTCGTCCATCTCGCGGCTGCGATACCTGGAAAAGTTGAAAGCGAACGACGCGCCTTCCACACCTTCGGGCACCGCGTCCGAGCCGACGACCGCGGAGAGGTAGTCGCTCGGGTCCGGGCTGTCCGGAATGTTTCCCATGAGGGCGAGGTCGTAGTCGCCCGAGTTGACCTTCGCTATCAGCTCGCCCGATGAGACCTCGGCCGCCTCGACGCTGGCGCCGAGACGCCGGAAACGGTCGCGCAGATGGCGAGCCACCAACGCGGGCGCCGGGAGATAGGGGCGAGGGGCGGGGGAATAGAGGATCGACATCGGCTTGTCGTACCCACCCGCCTCCTGCCACTCGGTGCGCGCGCGTTCGATGTCCGGAGTCAGCCGGTCGTTGGTCTTGCCCAGGGCGGGCGGGAGGAGGCCGGTGGCGCGGAAGGCGAGAGGGTTTTCGCCGAAGGCGATCTCGGCCACCACCGTCCGGTCCACTGCCTTCGCCATGGCGGCGCGGAGGCGCGTGTCCTTCAGCCGCTCGTTGTTGATGTAGAGCATGCAGGTCGAGTTGACCGGCTTCATCACCACCGCGGTGCTCTTGAGCACATTCACATCCCGCCACGACAGGCGCGGAGCGAGATCGACATCGCCCTTCTCCAGGGCGTTGATGAGTGCGGTGGGTCTTCCCGTTTGAGCATCGATCGGATACTGCCGGACTTCGATCGATTCGATCTTCGAGGGCGTCCGGGCGTGCGGATTCCGGACCAGCCGGACCGCTTCCTTGTCGGATGGCCCCATCATGTAGGCGCCCGTGCCCAGAAGCGCGCCGCCCTTTTCCCGATAGAGCATGCCGCACATGGTGAGGAACAGATCGAACCGCGTGTTTGGCGCGAACAGGGTGAGATGCACGCGCCCGTCGCGGAACGAGGCCGAGGCCCGGCTGGTGAAGACCGGGTCCTGGGCGAGCGCGCCCACCACATCCTCGGGCGTCACCACGGCCCCGTCGCTGAAGCGCGCGTCCGTCCTCACCGTGGTCGAGAACTTCAGCCCGCCGCTGCCCGGCTCCTCGACCAGCTTCTCCTGGAAGAGGGCGGGGATGGCGTCGCCCGCCGACGAAGCCAGGAAGGGCGTTTCGAAAATCTGGCGGGCGAGAAGGATGGTGGTCGCCTCGGCCATGGTTCGAGGATCGATCGAACCAACCGGATCGACGACACCAATGCGAAGAACGGAGGGGCCGGGGGCCATGATCGATTCTAGGCCCGATTCGATTCAGCGCACGGACGAGTGCGCGCAGGATCAGTATCGAAAGCCTTCTGAACCGCGACCGTCACGCCAGTCGCGCTCGTCGTACCGGCCGCGGCTGCGCACATTCGCGTACCCCCGTCGATAGCCCTCCGCGAAGCCTCGACGGTAGACCGAGACGTATTCGTACCGGGGACCGTACTCGCGACGGTAGCCGGAGTCTCCACTCCGATAACGCCCTTCGTCCCGATAGTCGAAACGATCGTCGTGCCGATCGTCCTTCTCACCCTCGCGCAGGCCGTCTCGATATCCGTTGTCGAACGCGATCCGCTCGAAGTTGTATCGACCTCGATAGCCGTCACGATCGTAGTCCGCGGAGCGATCGCTCGCGACGACCACGCCGACACGCACTCCCGCCTGCGCGGACGCGGTGCCAGTGAGTGCGACGGTTGAGGCAATGGCGACGATGGCGATTCGGTTCATGGTGTGTCTCCTTCGCCAGCCCTCAGGAGCAACCCCCGTGCCAGGTAATGCGGATCACATTCCAGGCTGCAGTTGTACTCGATGGGCGACACAGTGTCGCCCATCAGGCGCGACCACGGCGCCGCCGTTCAGCTGCTTGAACCAGACGGCCACGCTTGACCTGGGTTTGGCCGCAGCCGTACCGTGAATGGGTCATGACCCATCACTATCTGCACCTCGACGTCTTCACGCCCAGATCGCTCTCCGGCAATCAGCTCGCGGTTTTCCTCGACCCGCCTTCCTGGCCGGACGAGACGATGCAGGCGATTGCCCGCGAGATGGCATTTTCGGAGACCACGTTCATCTATCCGCCGACGCACGCAGGGTCTCTGGCGCGGATGCGCATCTTCACTCCCGGCGGCGAACTCCCCATGGCCGGTCACCCGACCATCGGCACCACCTTCGCCCTCGCCCTGCGCGACCGGATTCCGCACGGCACCAGGCACGTCACTCTCGACCTTGGCGTGGGCCCGACCCTGGTGGATCTCGAGTGGGATGGGGCCGCGAAGAGACTCCGCTTCGCCTGGATGACCCAGCCACCCCCGACCTTCGGGTCCGTGTTCGAGAACCGCGATGAGGTGGCGCGTTCGCTCGGCCTCGAGCCCGCGGATCTGAACCCCGATCTGCCGATACAGATCGTCTCGTGCGGCGTGCCCTTCGCCTACGTGCCGCTCGTCTCCCATCATGCGGTCGACCGCGCCCGCACAGATCGCTCCGCCTGGCAGCGCGTGTGCGCCGCGAACTCCGTCGATGAGCACAAGATCTTCGTCTTCTCGATCGAGGACTTGAACACCGCACCCGTGCGCCTCTACAGCCGCATGTTCGCGCCGATGATCGGCATTGCCGAGGATCCCGGCACGGGCGGCGCTTCGGGGCCGCTCGGCTGCTACCTTGTCCGCCACGGTGTCGTCGCCGGGCCGGTCTCCGAGTTCCTGAGCCACCAGGGCGTCGCGATGCATCGGCCATGCGAGATCTCGATCCGCATCGCGAGCGAGGGGGGTGACATCACTCGCGTCCAGATCGGCGGCACCGCGACCCTGGCCGGCGAGGCGTCCCTGCGGGTGTGAGCCCGGGCTTCCCGCGCGCATCCCGGCCGTGCCAGAGTCCGAGTCATGACCAGTCCCATGATCTCGACGCGGCCGCTCGGGTTCCCCTGGCAGACCGCCGACCCGTTCCTCTTCTGCGTGCATCACAACGATGCGTATCCGGAGGGCAACGAGAAGCTCGGGCCGCGCGCTTCGCTCGCCGGCCGGGACATCGGTCAGGACTTCAGCGGTAAGGACGGCTGGAGCATGTACCACGGCGACGTGGTGCCGGGATTTCCGCAGCATCCGCATCGCGGGTTCGAGACCGTGACTCTGGTCCGGCGAGGGTACATCGACCACTCGGACTCGCTCGGCGCCACCGCCCGCTTCGGCCGCGGGGATGCCCAGTGGCTGACCGCGGGGGAAGGCATCGTGCATTGCGAGATGTTCCCGCTGCTCGAAGAGACGAAACCGAACCCGGTCGAGCTTTTTCAGATCTGGCTCAACCTCCCCGGCGAAGACAAGCTGGTGGCCCCGCATTTCACCATGCTCTGGGGCGAGGACATGCCGCGGCGGACCTTCACCGACGACGCGGGGCGGACCACCGTGGTGACGGTGGTCGCGGGCGAGCTCGATGGAAGCCGCGCTCCGTCCCCGCCACCGCGGTCGTGGGCGTCGAGATCCGACACCGACCTCGCCATCTGGAGTCTTCGGCTGTCCGCGGGTGCTCAATGGACGCTGCCCCGGGCGGCCGGTTCGGGCACGGTCCGCAACCTGTACTTCTTCGCCGGGCCCGCGGTGACCATCGGGACGCACGTGCAGACGTCGCACGCCGCCATCGAGGTCATGGCCTCGATGGATCTCGAGATCCGGGCCGGCGACCTTGAGTGCGAGATCCTCCTGCTGCAGGGTCGTCCGATCGGCCAGCCGGTGGCGCAGTACGGGCCGTTCGTCATGAACACGAGGGCGGAAATCGAAAAGGCTTTTGCCGACTATCGCCGGACTCAGTTTGGAGGATGGCCCTGGCCCACGAACGATCCCGTCCATCCCCGCTCGGAGGGCCGATTCGCAAAGCACGCGGACGGAAAGGTCGAGCGCCGGGATCGTTAGGCCGCGCGCGATCTCAGAGCGGCCACAACCAGGCCGCGCCGCGGACTCCGCTCGAGTCTCCGAATTTCGGCCGCAGCAACTCCGTGGTGACGCGGTCCGAAAACACATACCGGGACCACTGCCCGGGCACGTCCCGGTAGAGCCGCTCGATGCCCGACAGACCGCCGCCCAGGACGATGGCGTCCGGGTCGATGACGTTGATGAGGGTCGCGAGCGCGCGCGCGAGCCGGTTCACGTATCGGTCGAGGCAGGAGACCGCCACCGTCTCGCCCGCATCCGCGCGACGTACGAGCTCCGCCGGGTCGATGGGCTGCCCGGTCGCCCCCGCGAAATCGCGAGCCAGGCCCGGCCCGGAGAGGAACGTCTCGATACAGCCGGTGCGGCCGCAGTAACAGCTCTCGCCCGGCCACTCGCCGAGGGCCGGCCAGGGCATCGGGTTGTGCCCCCACTCTCCTCCCACCGCGTTTTTGCCATGCAGGATGCGGCCGCCTATCACCACGCCGCCGCCGGTCCCGGTTCCGAGAATCACCCCGAACACGCATCCGCGTCCCGCGGCCGCGCCGTCGCTGGCCTCGGAAAGTGCGAAACAGTTGGCGTCGTTTTCGATTCGAAGGGGCCGGCCGAGCGCGGTCTCGAGATCGCGGTCGAGCGGCCGGCCATTGAGGCATACCGAGTTCGCGTTCTTCACGAGGCCGGTCGCGGGGGAAATGATTCCCGGCATTCCCATGCCCACGGACGCCTTCCCGCCCGTCTCCTGTTCGAGGTGCCGAACCAGGTCGACGATGGCCCGCACCGTGCCGTCGTAGTCGCCCTGAGGGGTCGGCACGCGGCGGCGAGCCGCGAAGACACCTTCGGCGTCGAGGACCACGCCTTCGATCTTGGTTCCGCCGAGGTCGATGCCGATGCGCAAGCGCTACACCTTGATGTGGATCTGGCGCCGGTCCAGCCACCACAAAACGGCGTACCAGCCTAGGACATTGGCGATGGCGAAGCCGAGGGATGCGTTGTAGGGCGTGAGCCAGGAGAGGAAGAGGGTCTTGTAGATGAAGACCTGGGATGAAACCGAACTCTCGCCGAGGGGGAGTTTGATGAGGGCCATGGTCTTGGCGAGAAGACCCGAGGCCACGAAGACCACGATGGCGTTCACGCCATAGATGACCATGGGCCTCATGGGCTTCTTGAAGCCCTTCACGTCGGCAATCCAGTAGAACCCGGCCAGGATCAACGAAGCGAGCCCGGCGGTGAACAGAACGTACGAAGAGGTCCACAGGCTCTTGTTGATCGGGAAGACGCTGTCCCAGGCCATCCCCGACACGCACAGGACGAATCCCGAGATCACCAGCCTGCGGATGATCTCGGAAGCGCTGAGGCCGGCGCGGAACAACGAGCCGGCGAGATAGCCGAACAGAGTCGTGCCCACCGCGGGAAAGGAGGAGAGAAGGCCCTCGGGGTCCCACGTCTTCGAGGAGACCCACAGGTGCGGTCCGAAGATCAGGCGATCGAGCCAGGCGCCCAGGTTCGTTTCGGGCTCGAGGTTCGGCGCGAAGCCGCCGGGAACGGGAACCACGGTCATCAGAAACCAGTAGCCGAGGCAGCACGAGGCGGCGATCGCGGCCACCCCGCGCAGACTGAAATGCTTCTTGATGAGGAACGCGACGAAGTAGCACAGCGCGATGCGGGCCAGCACGCCGGGAATGCGGACGGTGAAGATGTTGAAACGGGGATAGAAGGCCATGAAGAAACCGAGGCCGAAGATCTTCAGGGCGCGGATGGCCGCGGCCTTCGTGGTGTCCCGCGTTGAGAAGGCGAGCGAGGCCCCCACGATGAACAGGAAGAACGGGAAGATGAGGTCGGTGGGCGTCCAGCCGTTCCACGGCGCGTGTTCGAGGGGCCAGTAGATGTGACCCCAGTCGCCGGGGTTATTGACCAGGATCATGGCCGCGACCGTCGCCCCGCGGAACGCATCGACCGACACCAGCCGCTCGCGAGTCATGGTCGTTCCTTGGCATCCTACAGGCGGAGCAGGCGTTCCCTCAGGCTCTCGTAATCGGGCTTCAGGACCTCGCTCGTCGCCGGCCGCGCGAGCATGGCCTGAAGTGCCGGGGGCGGCGCCACCTGGTGGCCGACCAGGGGCTCGACCACGTCCTCGAACTTCGAGGGATGGGCGGTGGCCACCACGCAGAAGTCATCCTTCGATCCGATCCGCCGCTCGTGCTCGAGCATCTCGATGCCGCACGCGGTGTGCGGGCAGAAGACCTTGCCGTAGTCCGCTTCGCCCGACTGAATGCGGGTGCGGATGGTCTCGTCGTCGACCGAGAGAGCGCTCAAAGCGTCGAGGAGTGCCGGATCCTTCGCGAGCATGAAGCGCAGGCGCGCGACGTTCGACGGATCGCCCACGTCCATGGCGTTCGCGAGAGTGCTGACGCTGGGCCGCGCCTCGTAGGCGCCGCTTTCGATGAAATCCGGCACCGTCCGGTTGCGATTGCTCGCGAAGAGCACGCGGGCGATGGGCAGGCCGGCCTGCTTCGCGATGAGCGCGGCCACCGCGTTGCCGAGGTTCCCGGTCGGCACGATGAAGGACAGGGGGCGGTCCGTGGCTCGCTGGTGGAGAAGCGAGGCGAAGGCGTAGTAGGTCGCCTGCGGGAGCAGCCGGCCGAGGCTGATGCTGTTCGCGGACGAGAGCGGGACGCGCGCGCGCAGTTCGGAATCCGAGAAGGCCTGCTTGGCGAGGGCCTGACACCGGTCGAAGCCTTCGGGCACGCGCAACGCGAGGATGTTGTCGCCAAAGCAGCCGAGCTGATGGGCCTGGCGCTTCGACACGCGGCCGTCCGGATAGAGGATGACCACGCGAAAGCCAGGGCTCCGATGGAACGCGGCGGCCACCGCGGAGCCCGTGTCCCCGGACGTCGCGACGAGAATGGTGAGCGGTGTCTCGCCCGCGGTCGCCTCGCGCAGACGGCCGAGAGTGTTCGCGAGAAAGCGCGCCCCATAGTCCTTGAAGGCCGCGGTCGGGCCGTGAAAAAGCTCGAGCAGGTGGGAGTTCGGCGCGAGGGGGACGAGCGGTGTTTCGATGTCGAGGCTCTGATCGCAGATCGGCTTGAGCTCGCCGAGCAGCGAGCCGCCCTCGAAGAAAGGCTTCAGGAAGACCCGGGCGACCTGCGGGAGGGTGGTGCACGCGTCGAAGCGCTCGACCGGCCGAGACTCGATCTCCTCCGGAAAGTAGAGGCCGCCGTCCGGAGCGAGGCCCGCGAGCAGCGCGGTCGAAAGATCGGCCGGGGCGGTCAGAGCATTGGTGCTGATGAACTTCATGCGATCACCATGGCCTTCGGCCCGTCGACCGGGGAGATGAAGACGTCGGAATCGAAGCCGGCGCGCCCGAAGGCTCGCTGCATGGACGGCGCCGATCGTTCCGCGGTTCCGTGGTCTTCAAACCAGGCGAAGACGCTCGGCCCCCCCCCCGAGATCGAGGCGCCGATGGCGCCCTCGTCCATGGCCGCGTCCTTCACACTCTTGAAGCCGGGAATGAGGTGCGCGCGCCGCGGCTCCACGAGGACATCCCTGAGACCGGCGCGAATCGAGTCGAGATTTCCGGTGAACAGGCCCACCATCATCTGCGCGAGTCCGGCGCTTTGGGGCACGAAGTCCGAAATGGCGTAGGGCATCACCAGAGCCTCGCGCGCCGTCCGGGTTTCGAGCACGAGGTGAGGATGGACGAGAACGCAGGTCAGGCCCTTGGGAACCGGAAGCCGGATCAGGCGATCCGCGGTGGCGAGGGTGAGACCGCCGAGCAGCATCGGACCCACGTTGTCGCCATGATGGCTGCCGCTCGCGGCGGCTTCGCCCTCGAGCGCGAAGGGGTACAGATCGACCGCGCGCAGGGGCGTTTCCAGCAGGGCGTTGGCCGCGACCAGAGCGGCGACCGCCGAGGCCGCCGAACCGCCCATGCCCGACCCGAGCGGGATGCCCTTCACGATGTCGACCTCGAATCCAAAGTCCAGGTCGTGCGCGAGGCGAAGGGCGTTGAGCGCCCGGAGCGCGGTGTTCCGGGCGGGCTCGTGCGGCAGGTCGGTCATGACCCCGGTGACCGAAGCCAGCCGCACCACGCCTTCGGCGATCCTTCGGACCCGAACCCGGTCCTTCGCTGCCTCGATGGTGTGGCCGAGGATGTCGAACCCGGTGGCGACGTTGCCGACCGAAGACGGCGCTTCGGCGGTGGCGATGAGGAGAGGCTCCGACACGGTGGGCGGCATTCTCCCATTGCCGGTACGCCTCCCGAGCCTTGTGCTAGCTTCTGACCCGATGCACGACACGTTCGATCCGAACGCGCCCGCGAATGCCGACGGCATTTTCGGCCTCCCCCACAAGCCGGAGGACTCCCGGATCGTTCTCATCCCCGTGCCCTGGGAGGCCACGGTGTCCTACGGTTCGGGGACCGGCGAGGGCCCCGCCGCCATTCTTCGAGCGAGCAAACAGGTGGACCTCCTCGATCGGGACACCGGCAAACCCTACGAATCGGGGATCGCCATGCTGCCGATCTCGGAGACCGTGCACGCCTGGAGCGAAGAGGCGAAGGCACTTGCCGCCACCATCATCGAGAAGGGCGGGACCCACGGCGATCCACACCTCGAGACGAACCTGGAGCGGGTCAATCATCTCGGCCGCCTGCTCAACGGATGGGTGGCGAACGAAACCCGGGCCTGGCTCGAGTGCGACAAGATCGTGGGCATCGTGGGCGGCGATCATTCGGTGCCCCTGGGCGCCATCGCCGCCATCGCCGACAAGAATCCCGGCCTCGGGATTCTCCACATCGACGCGCATGCGGACCTGCGCGTCGCCTACGAAGGCTTCACCTTCTCCCACGCGTCGATCATGGACAACGTGATCCGCGAGATTCCCACGGTGGCGAAGCTCGTCCAGGTCGGAATCCGCGATTACTGCGAGCAGGAGGACGATGCCATCAGGGACAGCGCCGGCAGGATCAAGACCTTCTTCGAAGCGGACATCCGGCGTGAGCTTCTCGATGCGGGGTCGTGGCGGCGAGTCTGCAACCGGATCGTGGCCGAGCTTCCCGAGACCAACTACATCTCGTTCGACATCGACGGTCTCGACCCGACCCTGTGCCCCAACACCGGGACGCCCGTTCCCGGCGGCTTCTCCTTCGCGGAGATGGTCGTCTTGCTCCGCACCCTCGTCGACAGCGGCCGGAAGATCGTGGGTTTCGACCTCGTCGAGGTGGCTCCCGATCCGACCGGCGCTTCGGAATGGGACGGCAACGTCGCGGCCCGCGTCCTCTACAAGATGATCGGATTCGCCCTGATGTCGAACCGCGGCTTTCCCCGCGCGGCCTAGCCGATCGGCTTTTCCTCGGTGTCGACCCTGAACCGCCGGTAGTTCGAGTAGGTCGTGGTGTTGCGGATCCGGAACGTCTTGAAGAAGAACGCCCGGCCGGTGGCGAGGGTCATGACCTTCCTCGGAAGCCAGACCTGGCCGTCGATGGCGCCGTATTCCGTCAGCAGTTCGAACGTCCCCACTTTCACGCCGGTGGCGACACTCGCTTTCTGGCCGGGCGCGTTGTGCGCCTCGAGCCTCGCCACCCGGCGATCCGCTTCGTCGATATGGAGCCGCCCCATCAGGATTCGCGTGATCGCGTCCCCGGCCCGGTCTCCGTTGGCTTTCGCCCCCGTCTTGCGGGGCTCGAAATCGACGACGAGAGTCTCACGGCCCTCACGCACTTCGCGGGCCACCGTCTTGAATTCGAACAAATCCACGAGGGTCGCGAGTCTTAGTCCGGGCTGCTCGCTCACCGTCCGTCCCTCCGCGATGGCTCTGGCCTGCGCCTCGGCCTTCCGGTCGACCTCGGCCTGTTCGGTCGCCGAAAGAGGCGCACGGTTCTTCGCCACCAGCCGTCGCACCGGGCGGGTCTTGACGAAATAGACCTCGTAGCGCCGGGTCTCGCCGGACGTGGCCTTGCCGTTCTTGTCGAGCTGCTCCTTCGACTCTTCGACATCGTACGCATAGTCGTTGATCAGCGTGTCCTGCGGCCGGGCGCGGACGAGCACGCTGCGGACGTAGCTGTTGCCTTCGGGAAGGGGGGCCTCGTCCTGGGCGGGAGCAAAGGCGGCGAGGGCGACCGGAAAGACCGCGGCGAGGGCGATCCGGGCCGGACTCAAGACCTGCTTCTCAGGACCCGCGCCGCGATCGCCTCTTCGACCTCGCTCGTCGACGCCGTGCCCCCGAGATCGCGCGGCATGTGCTTGCCTTCCTTGAGTACTGCGGCCACCGCGTTCCGTATCCTGTTGCCCGCCTCCAGCTCTCCGATGTGGTCGAGGAGCAGGGCTCCGGAAAGAATCACGGCGATGGGATTGGCGACGTTCTTTCCCGCGATGTCGGGAGCGCTTCCGTGGACCGCCTCGAAGGTGGCGCCCTTCTCACCGATGTTGGCGCCGGGGGCGAGGCCCAAGCCGCCCACGAGACCCGCGCACAGGTCGGAGACGATGTCGCCGTACAGGTTTTCCAGCAGCAGCATGTCGAAGCGGGTGGGATCGAGAACGAGCTGCATGCAGCAGTTGTCCACGATGATGTCGTCGTACCTGATGTCGGGATAGTCCGCCGCGACCTTGGCGCAGCAGTCGAGGAACAGGCCGTCCGAGAGCTTCATGATGTTGGCCTTGTGCACGGCGGTGATCCGCTTGCGGCCATGGGTGCGCGCGTAGTTGAAGGCGAACTTCGCGATCCGGGTCGAGGCCTTCTCCGTGATGACCTTGATCGACTCGACCACACCCGGCACCACGATGTGCTCGAGACCCGAGTAGAGGTCCTCGGTGTTCTCGCGGACGATGACGAGATCGACGTGGTCGTATCGGCTCTTGACCCCGGGCAGGGTCTTGAAGGGACGGACGTTCGCGTACAGATCGAGGGTCTTGCGCAGGGCCACGTTGATGGACGCATGGCCGCCGCCGATCGGCGTGGTGGTGGGTCCCTTCAAGGCCAGGCCCGTCTTTCGAATGGAGTCGAGGGTCTTCTGGGGAAGCGGCGTACCTTCGAGGGCGATGGCCATGGCGCCGGCCATCTGGGACTCCCACTTGATGACCACACCGGTGGCCTCGATGACGCGGACGGTGGCCGCGACCACTTCCGGGCCGATTCCGTCGCCCGCGATCAACGTCCCTTTTCGAACTACGCTCATCACGCTCCCCCGTTCTGGTGCTTCTTGAGTATCTCGACGACGGCCTGAGGCGTCTCCGCTATCTGCAGGATCTTCGCCTCCTGCGCCCCCACTTTCCCACGCGCGACCAGAGAGCTCTGAATCCAGTCGAGCAGGCCCTGCCAGTGCTCCCGGTGCCCGGCGAGGATGATGGGGAAGGGCTCGATCTTCTTGGTCTGAACCAGGGTCACCGCCTCGAAGAGCTCGTCGAGGGTCCCGAAACCGCCCGGCATCACCACGAAGGCCCGGGCGAACTTGACGAACATCACCTTCCGGACGAAGAAGTACTTGAACGAGATGGTGTGGGTCAGATACGGGTTGGGCTTCTCTTCGCGCGGGAGCTGGATGCACAGGCCGATCGAACGGCCTTCCGCCTCGAAGGCGCCGCGGTTCGCCGCTTCCATGTCGCCGGGGCCCCCGCCGGTGATGACATCGTAGCCCGCCTTGACGAGGGCGTAACCCATGGCCCGGGCGTCTTCGTAGTCCTCCGTTCCGGGCTTCGATCGCGCCGACCCGAACACCGTCACGCCACGCTCGATGCTCTGGAGCTCGTCGAAACCCTCGACGAACTCCGACATGATCTTGAACATCCGCCAGGCGTCCTTGCCGGAGAAATCGATCCCGGAAAACCCTATGCCTTCTGCCATGGGCGCATTATCCCTTGTCTTGGCGGGAACCTTTCCGAGGGCCGCGGCGTTAGAAGTTTCAGGAACCCAAGGATTCAGGAGAAAAGGTCCAATGCTTCAACGACTTGCAATCACCGCCGCTCTGGCCTTCACCACCGTGGGGTGCCTGGTCAACGTCACCCACGTCTCGAACCCCGACCGCTACTTCGAGGAGGCGAGACGCAGCGCCAATGCGGTGGCCGGCCAGGAGGGCCCCGCCAAAGAACTCCGCGTTCTCGTCTACGACGCGAACGAGCGAAAACTGGTGCGGGTCGAGGTGCCCCTCGGTCTCGTCCGCAGACTGGCGGACAACGAGGACTTCGACTGGGATTTCGACGATCATGATCTCTGCCACTCCGGAAGTCGGGGCTGCGCCGAGGCGAGACGCAAGCTCAGGAAGTTCAGGGGGCGGGATCTCGAGAAGCTCCCGCTGGGGCCGCTGGTCGAGGTCACCGAGGATGATGGCGAACGTGTCTTTGTCTATTTGCGCTGAGGTCATCGAAGATCCCATCTTGTGGACCGGTGGAATGGAGTCAAAGATACCGATCTGCTCTCCCGGCTGCGGGCGGGCGATGAGGAAGCGCTGTCTCCGCTCATGGTCCGGCACGAGCGAAGGCTCTATGGGATCGCCTATGGGTATTTGCGAAACTCCGAGGATGCGCTCGAAGTCGTCCAGGACGCGTTCGTCAAACTCTTCCAGCAATCGGAGCGGATCGACGCGCGCGCCGAAGTCGGGGCCTGGCTCACCCGGGTGGCCATCAACGCGGCCATCGACCGGTACCGCCAGAAGAAGCGCCGAGGCAGCCACGAGGTTGGCGTCGAGACCGAGGACCTTCAGCACCTTCCCGCCCGCCATGAGCGCGACGCGCTCGACAACCTCCACACCGACGATTCAAGGCGCGCCATCGAGCTCGGGCTTCAGGCACTCAACGAAAGGCAGCGCGCGGTCGTGACCTTGCGCCATTTCTCCGACCTTTCCCTCGACGAGATCGCGTCGACGCTCGGCGTGCGCCTGGGCACGGTGAAGAGTTCGCTCAACCGGGCGCTCGCGCGGATGAAGACGGTGATGGGCGAGGTGCGCGCATGACCTTCCTTCACTTCAGGTACCGCCGGCGCCTCGGACTTCTCGCGTCGTCGTCTCTCGACCCTCGCGAGGCCGACGGAATCTCGAAGCACGTGGCGGACTGCCCTTCCTGTCAGGCCGAGCTTGCCGAGCTTTCGAGACTTGCCTCGGCCCTCCGGGCGGATGCAGCGCTCGACCGGCCCCTGCCCATCTCTTCCGAGGCGCTCCGCACCCGTGTTCTCGCACGCATCAAGACCTCGTCGCCAGCGTCCGCTCCCCGGCCGACCTGGAGCCTGGCCCCCGCGATCTTCGCTCTCGGCCTCGTGGGAATCGGCCTCCTCGCGGGTGTTCTCGTCACTCGCTCTTCCGGCCCGACGAGCGAGCCTGTTCAAACCCACGCGCCGCTCCTCGCGTCGGCCGACACCGCGGTCAACGACGCCGCGTTCTACGAGCGGCTCGAAAAGACGCAGACCCGCGCGAACGCCGCCCGGTATCTCGCCGAAGCCCAGGACATCCTGGTCCAGGTGAGGGCCGCCGCGGACTGTCCGGACTCTCCGAAAGACAGCGTCGACGTGGCCACGGAAGCACGGACGAGCCGCACGCTCCTGAAGCGCCGCGCCGCCCTGGTCTCGGGATCTCAAGGCACTCTCCTCGCTGCGCAGGGCGTCATGGAGGAAGTGGAGGGCGTCCTTCAACGGGTGGCTGATCTTCCCAAGTGCACCAGGCGCAAGGACGTGGACGCCATCGCCCGGACCGTGGATCAAAGGAATCTGCTCATGAAGATCGATCTGGTCGCCCAGGAGCTCGTCGCCCCATGAACCTCATAGCCACAGTCCTCCTCGCCCTGTCCACGTTCTCGTTCGCCCTCCCGCTCGCGGTGGAGACGGACCTCGTCGAGGCCAAGGCTCTCTTCTTCGACCGCAAGTACGAAGAGTCGCGCGCCAGGTGGGCGGAGATCGCGGCGTCGAAAGGGGCGTCGTCGGAAGCCGCGACCTACTGGATCGCCCGCTGCAGCGAGTCGCTCGGCGACAGCGAACGT
>Ga0315271_10000683_pt1 | contig 19467 bp, 15 predicted proteins | sample C3_top_MG_FD_204664 | JGI IMG/M metagenome (GOLD analysis project Ga0315271, IMG submission 204664) | Sediment microbial communities from Yellowstone Lake, YNP, Wyoming, USA - C3_top | ecosystem: Environmental > Aquatic > Freshwater > Lake > Sediment | place: USA: Wyoming | collected 2017-08-01
AGCAGCGGCTCGCGGGCGAGGTAGCGCCGCACGTTCTCGACGACCAGGTCGTCGAAGAACTGGAGGGTCACGCCCGAGGCGTGCGGGGTGACGATGACGTTCGGGGCATCCCACCACGGGCTGTCGAGCGGCAGTGGTTCCTGCGCGAAGACATCGAGGACCGCGCCGGCCAGCCGTCCGGCACGCAGCGCTTCGAGCAGCGCCGGCTCGTCCACCAGGGGGCCGCGCGAGACGTTGATGAGCCACGCCCTCGGCGGCAGGGCGGCGAGGACTTCGCGACCGATGATCCCGCGCGATGCGTCGGTCAGCGGCATCGTCACGACCAGGAGGTCCGCCTCGCGGGCCGTCCCGGGGAGCTGTTCCATCCCGACGATCCGCTCCGGGATGGAGCCGTCGGGATCGCCCGTCCCCGGCACGCGATAGGCCGCGTCGTGGCGAATGCCCGGCCGCGACTTGACCGCGATGATGCGGAGACCCAGCGCCGCGAGTTGCCGCGCCACTTCCCGGCCGATCGACCCGTACCCCGCGATGACCGCGGTCTTGCCCCGGACCAGGGTGAGCAACGGCTCGTCCGGCGGCCAGTGATGCGCGGCCTGATCGGTCGCCCACGCTGCCGGCTGGTGGACGCGCAGGACCATCCCGCTCACGTACTCGCCGATCGGGACCGCGTACACGCCCTTGGCGTTCGTCACGAGCAGGCCCGTGCGCCACGGTGGATCGGCCGCCAGGTGGTTCACCCCTGCCGACCGCACCTGGAGCCAGCGCAGGGACGGGACCTGCGTGAGGTCGCTCGGGGCGCGATAGCTGACCAGGACTTCGACGTCCGGGTCGGTCAGGGTCCTCACGTCGAACGCGTCATCGCCGGAGACATCGACAACGTCAAGGTCCGGAGAGAGCGCCCGAAGGCGCTTGATCGTGTCCGGTCGGATCTCGGCATCGAGGATCAGGCGCATCACGTCAACGATAGCGCCACGTCGTCCCTGCGCGCCCGATCGGCGACGGAGCCTGCCCGCTCGCTTGGTCGGCACCGTGGCCCGCCCGCGTGCCCTGTCCTCCCCGCCCGCGCGGTCCGAACCGGGGCTTCCCCGCCATGCGAAACCATCACGTCAGTCGGGTCGGCACCGGCAGATCGTTCCGCGTGATCGGAACTAGCGCGAAAGCGTCACGCAGCGCGGGCGATCCGCCGGACCCGATCCGCCGGACCCGATCCGCCGGGCCCGATCCGCCGGCGGCGACCCCTTGGCCCGAAGTTCCCGGCCGGACCTCCGGATCCCTCAGGACCCGGTCAGGCCCGGCGCCGTCGCCGACGTGGGAGGAGCCTCGTCCTCATCCTCCTCGACGTGGCTGAACCCGAGCTTGTCCACGAACCGCCCAAGGATCCCGGGCGCCCACCAGTTCCACTTGCCCATCAGGCGCATCGTTGCCGGCACGAGGAGGACCCGGATGATCGTCGCGTCGACGAGGACCGCGATCGCCATCCCGACCCCGATGCTCTTGATCGTGATGATCTCGGCGAGCGCGAACGCGGCGAAGACGGAGACCATGATGAGCGCGGCGCCGGTGATGACCCCGGCGGTCTTGGCCAGTCCCTCGGCGACCGACGCGGTGTTGTCGCCGGTCCGCCGGTACGCCTCTTGGATGCGCGACAGGAGCAGGACCTCGTAGTCCATCGACAGCCCGAAGATGACGCTGAACATGATGATCGGGTTGCCCGCGATGGTGTACCCAAGCGGTGTGAAGTTCAGGACCCCGGACAGATTGCCCTCCTGGAAGATCCAGACCATGGCGCCGAAGCTGGCCATGATCGAGAGCAGGGTCATGATCACGGCCTTGAGCGGGAGGATGACCGACCCGAACAGCAGGAACAGGATCGCGCCGCTGGCCAGCAGGGTCAGTCCGACGGCGTACGGCGCCCGTTCCGCCTGCGAGACGAGGAAGTCGTAGCCGATCGCAGCGCCGCCGCCGACGTCGGTGGTGATCCCGGCGCCAGGGTCGATCGCCCGGATCTCAGGGATCAGGTTGGTGGCGGCCGGCCTCGACGGCGGCAGCGGGCTGATCGCATCGAGTCGGACGGTGGACCCGCGGACATACCGGGCGAGGAGTTCATCAAGGGCCGCCGGACGCTGTCCGGCAGGCAGCGCGTACAGCGTGGCCACCTGCTCCGGGGTCAGGAGGTCTCCGGTGGCGGGATCGTGGATGATGAACGGGCTCTCGACCCGGTCGATCCCCTCGATCGCGTCGACCCGTCCGGCATAGCCATCGAGCGCCCGGATGTTGTCGAGGCTCGTGGGTGACCCGGTGACGTCGGCCAGGATGACGATCGGGGTCGTCTCACCCGGGGCGAACTCGGTCTGGAGCGCCACGTACGCATCGCGGCTCTCGACCCCCGGCGGGTAGATCTCGGCGCCCGGGACGCCCTGCTCGAGGCGAAGGAACGGGGCTCCGAGGAGGAGCAGGAAGAGCAGCGTGGGAATGAGGACGCGGACCGGGTGGCGCATGACGCCCCGCGCGACCCGCTCCCACCGTGACGAGCGGGCGACCTCGACCCCGTCGGCGATCGGCCGGAAGCGGTGGCGCAGGCTACGGATGGACCAGGCGTTGACCCGATGTCCGAGCATGCCCAGGACCGCCGGCAGGAAGGTCAGCGCGAAGACGACCGAGCACAGGACCACGAGCGCGCCGGCGATCCCGATCGAGCGGATGGCCGGGGCCGCGAACAGGAGCAAGCCGGACAGCCCGATGGCGACCGCGAGGCCGCTGAACGCGACGGCCTTTCCGGCGGTCGCAACGGCGCGCTCGACTGCGACGCCGACCGGGCGTCCGTGGCGTAGCTCTTCCCGGAACCGGCTGACGATGAACAGGGAGTAGTCGATGGCCAGGGCGAGACCGAGCATCGTCGCGATGTTCAGGACGAAGATGCTCATCTCGACCTGCTGCGCGACGAGGTAGACGAGCGCCAGGCTGCTGGGGATCGCCAGACCGGCCACGAGCAGCGGCAGCCCGGCTGCCACGAGCGAGGCGAAGACGAGGACGAGCACGATGGCGACGACCGGCAGCGAGACGACCTCGGCTTTCTGCAGGTCCTTCTCGGACTGCTCGGCCGAATCCTTGGTGATCGGCCCGTAGCCGGTCAGTTGGACCGTGTAGCCGGCCGGTGGCTGGATGCCCGCCCTGATCGGGTCGACGACCTTGACCGAATCCTCGTCGGTGACGTTGAGTTCCACGACCACGTACGCCGCGTCGCCGGCCGTGCTGACGAAGCGCGCGTCGCCGGTCTGCGCGTAGCCGATCACGCCGGTGACCTCGGGGACGGCCGACAGGCCCGCGGTCGCCGTCGCGATGGCGGCCTGGAACCCGGCGGACTTGGCGTCGGCACCTGGCGTGTCGGAGCGGAACAGCGCGATCACCGAGCTCTTGCCAGCCCCGAATTCGGTGTCGAGGCGGGCCGAGACCGCTGCCGACTCGGAGTTGACATCGAGCCAGCCCCCCGACGACAGGGCCGACGAGGCCTGGCTGGCGAGGGTCGTGCTGGCGATGGCGACGATGACGGCAATGAGGGCGACGGGACGACGGAAGCGGTAGACGAACGCTCCCCAGCGGTTGAACATCGGGATCCTCGGGGCGGTGGGACGGTCCCGCGAACGGTAGAGGATGCGTCGGTTCTTCGCCCGATGCGGCCCGCGGCGGCCCGAGGCGGCCCGCGACGGCGTAGCATCGGGGCCATGGCTCACGTCCAGACCGTCCTCGGACCGATCGAACCCGACGCCCTCGGGTTCACGCTGCCGCATGAGCACACCCAGATCGCGCTTTGGCACATCGAGGGGCGGTGGGACTACTGGCAGCTGACCCGCGACGAGCCGGTCATCCTGGCCGAGCTCGCGCGGTTCCGGGCGGCCGGCGGCACGGCTCTGGCGGACCTGACCCTGCCGGGTGTCGGGCGCGACCCGGCCTGGCTCCGGCGCCTCGCCGAGGCCAGTGGTCTCCACATCGTCATGGGCTGTGGCTGGTACAGGACCGCCTACTACCCGCCAGAGGCGCGCATCGACCGCCGGTCCGTGGATGACCTCGCCGACGAACTGGTCGCCGAGGCGGAGCACGGGGTGGGGGAGACCGGGGTCCGCCCCGGGATCATCGGCGAGATCGGGACTGACAAGCCGTGGCTGTCGCCGGCCGAGGAACGCATCCATCGCGCCGTCGCCCGGGCCTCGCGACGGACCGGCCTCGCGATCTCGACCCACGCCGTCCTGTCCGACGTCGGCCTCGCACAGCTCCGCATCTTCGAGGAGGAGGGCGCCGATCCCGGCCGCGTCGTCATCGGCCACGCCGACTCGTACCCGGTGCTCGACCACTACCTCGCGATCATCGGGCGCGGGGCCAATCTCGAGTTCGACTTCATCGGGATGCCCTGGGAGCGCGAACACGTCGGCGAGGCACGCACGGTCGAGCTGGTGTGTGAGCTCCTGGGCCGCGGGCATGCCGACCGGATATTCCTGAGCCAGGACGTCTGCAACGACTCGCAACTCAAGGCCTTCGCAGGCAACGGCTACACGTACCTGAGCGAAGCCTTCCTGCCGCGTCTCCGCGCCGCCGGCGTCAGCGCCACCGAGATCGAGGCGATGACGGTGGGCAACCCGCGGCGGCTCCTGACGATCGGCTAGATCGAGGAGGCGCCGCGGGTTGCGAACAGGTCCGGCCGACTACGGGGTCGGGTCGTACACCTCGGCCAACGGCGTGCCGCCCACTCCGACGGACGAGCTGCCCACGACGAGGACACGTCCATCACCGAGCGACGTCGCGGACCGGACGAACCAGGCGCGCGTCAGGGCCCCGGCGGCCGACCAGCGACGGGTCGCCGGATCGAAGCGCTCGGCGACCGCGGGGCCGCTGATCGGGATCGTGCCGCCGGCCCCGACGAGGAGGACGCTTCGGTCGGGAAGCACGACCGAGGCCAGCAGGTCCGTGTACGGGTTGGTCAAGGCGCTGGTCGCCGTCCACGTGCCGGTGGCCGGGTCGAACAGGTCGGCGGAGCCCGGTCGCCCGCCGCTCATGAGGACCTTGCCGTCGGCCAGGACGACCGCCGTCTGTTCATCCACCCGCTCGGTGTTCATCCGGCCCGTGGCCGTCCAGGTGCCGGTCTTCGGGTCGTAGAGCTCCGCGGATCGCTTGTCGTCTGTGAACCCGCCGGCCACGAGCACCCGACCGTCGCGCAGGAGGGTGGCGGCCAACGGGCCGGCCCGCCCGACCGTCAGGTTCCCGGTCGGCGTCCACTTCCCGGTGGCAGGGTCGAAGAGCTCAGCCGACCGCTTGTTGCCGTCGTTCGTGCCGGCCCCGGCCACGAGGACCTTGCCGTCGGACAGCAGGGCCGCAAAGGCCTGGTTCCGTGGCTCGTTCATCGGGTTGACGACGGTCCAGACCCCGGTGGCCGGATCGTAGACCTCGGCCGACGCGAGGTTGTCGGTGCCATCGTCGCCTCCGGCGACCAGGACCTTGCCGTCCTTGAGCCGGACAGCGACCGGATACGACCGACCATCGTGCATCGAGCCGGTGGCGGTCCATGCGCCGCTCTTCGGGTCGTACACCTCGGCGGTCTTACGCGCGCCCTGGGGGTCCCCACCGGCGACGAGCACCCGCCCATCGAGCAGCCCGATCGCGATCCCCGGGCCTCCGCGATCCACGGAAGGAGCCCCGGTGAGCTTCCAGGCCGACGCCGTCGCGGGACTCGCGGAAGGGGTCGTCGCGGAAGCGGCGGCGCTTGGGCTCGCGGAAGCCGCGGCGCCTGGACTCGCGCTCACCGGCGCATGGCTGGAGGATGGCGCGGGACCTCCGACGGAGGCCTGGCCGGGTTTGAGCACGAAGAGGGCGCCGCCGACCGCGATCACGCCGATGACGGCGGCCGCGGCCACACGAGAGATGTTCATCGTCTGGAACCTCCACGGCACGCGCAACGCGCGCCGTTGTGGGATGTCGTCGATGTGGTCGAGGGCGGCGTCGATCACCCGGTCGGCCAGCTCGTCCGTGCCCTCGACGAAGAAGGCGCCAAGGAGGCGGTCGAGCTCACGCTGGTCGGTCATCGGGGTCGCCCTCCGGCCACCGCGGCGGGGCGCTCGTCGGCCTCGATGGCCGCGCGCATCGCCCGGTGGGCGTAATGGAGTCGGGAACGGGCGGTACCCACCGGGATCGCGAGTCGATCCGCGATCTCGGTCGGAGTCAGGCCCAGGTAGTGAGTGAACACGAGCATCGCTCGCTGGTCCGGCGGCAGTCGTCGGAACCCGCGTTCGAGTCGATCGCGGTCATCGATGGACAGCATCTCGTCCGGGCCGGCCGGTCCGTCGACCGGCAGGATGCGGACGTGGGCGTTCCAGGCACGCGAGCGGCGCGCCTCGGCGTAGGTGGCGTTGACGAGGAGGCGCTGCAACCAGGCGTCGAAACGGTCCGGATCGCGGAGGCTGGGCAGTTCTCGCCAGGCGATCTCCAGCGTCTGCTGCACAGCGTCCTCGGCCCGTCCGACATCCCGGAGGATCCGTTGGGCGATCGCCATGAGCCGGTCACCATGCGTCCGGGCCAGGATGGCGAATGCCTCCCGGTCACCGTGCTGGGCCTGCTCGACGAGATCGCGATCCAACCGACCACCTCCGCGGCGCCCATCGGGGACGCCTTCCGACTGTATTGAGTCGGGGAGGGTCGTGCGCGTTCAATCTCCGAGGTTCGGGAAACCTCAGTCCTCGAGGATCGCCTCGACGCTGAGGGCCACATTGCCGGCCAGCGCCTTGCTGATCGGACAGCCGTCCCTGGTCGCCTCCGCGGCCGCCTGGAAGTCCGCCTCGGACATGCCGGGCACTTTGCCGCGCACGGTGAGCGCGCTGGACACGACCCGCCACCCCGCCTCCAGCTTGTCGAAGGTCACCGCCGCCGTGACGTCCAGGCGATCCGGGGGCGTGCCCGCTCGCCCGAGGGCCCCCGACAGCGCCATCGAATAGCAGGCGGCGTGGGCCGCCGCGAGGAGTTCCTCGGGACTGGTCTTGCCGTCGGACTGCTCCGTCCGGGCGGCCCACGTGACCGGCAACTCGTCGAAGGCGCCGGACGACCGGGCGGACACGACCCCGGAACCAGTGGCAAGTGCGCCGGACCAGCCGGCCTCGGCGCGTCGGATCGCAGCCATGATCTTCTCCTGTCCGTTCGTCGGCCGTGTGGGTCGGCCCAATCGTGCCACACGGTCCGTCCCGGTGGGGAGCGGTCCGGGCGACTGACGAACGGTCCGGTGCCCGTACCAACGCGGCGCGTCACCGTGACCGCTTGCCCATACCACGGCGGGGCGCCGGCCGTGACCATCGACTCGTGCTCACCACCGTCCGCCGCCTCGTCCCTCTCCTCCTCGCCGGCCTCCTGCTCGTGCCATCGGCCATGCCGGTCGCCGCGGTGGTCGTGGACCCGCCGGTCGTGGATCCGCCGGTCGCGGACCCGGCCGATTCTGCGGCGCGGATCCAGGACGGTCTCGACCTGGTGAAGATGACGAACTGGCAGCGGACGCCCCTCGGGCTTGTCGCACTGCGGATGGATCCCGACCTGATGGCCATCGCCCGCGACCGGGCCGACGTCATGGCCGCCACCGACCTCATGAGCCACACGGAGCCGGACGGTCACAACGTCTTCGACCGGATCAACGAGGCCGGCCTGACCTGGTTCGGGGCTGGCGAGATCATCGCCTGGAACAACTACCCGGCCGAATACTCGACGGCCGAATCCATCCGCGCCTGGATGGCCTCGCCCGGGCACCACGACATCATGGTCTCGACGGGCTACAACTACGTCGGCTTCGGTGCCGCGATCTCGGCCAGCGGCAAGCGCTACTACGCGGGGGTCTTCGCCAGGGAGCCTGACGAGACGGCCGCGTGGTCGAGGTTCAGGGCGACCTCGACCAGGCGGGTGTCCTCGGTCCACGCGCGAGTCACCATCCGCTGGAAGGGCGGCGACACGCAGCTCCAGGTCCTGACGGCCGGCCTGCGCTACTTCCAGGTCCAGGCGCGCCACGCCGGCGGCCTGTGGCACTCGTGGGGAACGACGACGGCCACCAGCCGGTCGGTGACGTGGCGACGGGGGTGGACCTACGAGGTCCGGGTCCGCGCTCGCGACCGGGCGGGCAACTGGGGCCCCTGGCAGATCTCGACCATCAGGCCCTGATCCGGCCGCCGCTCCCGAGGCGGCCACGGATCGATCCGGCCAGGGCGCGATGCCGCGCGGTCCTCGGCAGCGCGATGCGGCGCAGGTCGGCAAGTCGTGCGTGAGCCTCCAGCGCATCAGTCAGCGCCTCGCTGAAACCGGGCGCCGTCAGCGGGTCGAAGCCGGACTCCCACCACATGTCCAGCACGCGCAGGACGCCTGCCCGGCGGTCGATGCGCGGCTCGATCCGCCCGACCAGCCGATCGCCGAAGAGCACCGGCAGGACGTAATACCCCCAGCGTCGTCTGGCGGCCGGGACGTAGACCTCCCAGACGTAGTCGAAGTCGTACAGTGCGCGAAGGAAGTCGCGATCCCAGACGAACGGGTCGAGCGGCGCGAGGAAGGCGACCCCGGCGCCATCGGGCGCGGAGCCGGGCGCGGAGCCGGGCGCGGCGTCGGGCGTGACGGGACCGGCGGCCGCGACGCGGTCGAGGATCCCCGACTCCGCCGCGAGCATGAACCTCTCCCCACGGACCCCCTCGACGACGACAGGGATCAGGGTGCCGTCCTCGACGAGTCCGTCGAGCAGGTCGCCGCGGGTCGGGCCCGGAGGTCCATCCGGCTTGCGCATGGCCGGCGCCGTCCCGATCCAGAGCTCGGCACTCCCCGAGCGCCCGAGCAGGCCGTGGGCCTGGTAGCGTGACAGGAGCCTGTGGCGGCGCTGGTCGCGATCGGGTGGGCGCTCCGCGAGCAGCGACGCGGGGAAGAGGCGTTCCGTGAGGTCGTAGATCCGCCGGTTTCCCTCACGCCGCGCGAGGCCCAGGATCCCCGCTTCGGCCAGCGCCTCGAGGATGGCCCGCACTGGATTGGTCGGCCGCCAGTACCAGTCGATCGCCGCCCGTGGCTCGAGATCGGTCGACGACAGCGGTCCGTCCCGCCGGATCCGGTCGAGCAGTTCCTCCACCAGCGGGGCGTGCACGTCGAACGTCGCCCCATCGTGCTCGTCGCGGTTCGTATCCCAGGTGACGCGGAACCACGGCAGCTCCGCGGTCGGCACGATGGACAGGCCCTTGTTGTAGGTCTCGTACAGGACCCGCGAGCCGTACAGGTGGTCGTCCGTCCACGCGCGCCGATACCCGGCGATCCGCGCCGCCAGCACGAGATCGTGGTTGCGACCGGTCACGTCGAGCGGGTCGAACTGGAGGGAGCCGAGCCGGTCCACCACGCGCAGGACGGACGCCGGATCGGCCGGCAGGCCGCGCGGCGGGGCGAGCAGGTGACGAGCGACCAGGAAGCGGCGCGCGGTCGCCCGGTCCAGTTCGAGTCGGGAAGCCATCGGCCGATGGTACGGGACCGCCATCCACCTCGACGCCAAGCGCGATATAGTATGGAACGTCCGAATAGTACGGAGATACCGAACATTCCGCCTGATACGAACAGACGACCCACACCAGCCGCGATCGAGGCCGCCGTCGAGGCGCACGACCGGATGATGCAGCGCCTCATCGCGGGTCACGCCCCGGAGTTCACCGAGGTCGGGATCACGATGGCCCAGGCCAAGGTCCTGTACGTCGTGACTGCCGCCGGCCACATGCATCTGTCCGAGCTGGCCGCCCGTCTGCAGATCGGCTCGTCGTCCGCGAGCGAACTGGTGGACCGTCTCGTCGAACTCGGGCTGCTCGGCCGCGGCGCCGACCTCGAGGATCGGCGCCAGGTCGTCATCACCGTGACGTCCGAGGCGCACGCCCTCCTCGAGCGGTTCCGGGAGCTCAACCAGCGGCAGCTTCGAGCCCTTCTCGGCCGGCTCGACGCGGCGGAGCTGGCGGTCGTCGATCAGTCCTTCGAGATCCTCGTGCGGGCCATCGATCGTCCCGCGCTCGCCCAGCCATCCCCTGTCCCTGACCCACGACCCATCACCATCGATCGGGAGAAACGACCGTGAGCCGTCTCAGCCATCTTGCCCTCCGTAAGCGGAGCGTCACGCTCCTGTTCGCTGCGGCGCTGTTTATCGCCGGGATCTCCGCCTGGGGCAGCCTCAAGCAGGAGCTCCTGCCGGACATCGACTTCCCGATCATCACGGTCGTCACACCGTACCCGGGCGCCGGCTCGTCCGACGTGACCCAGCAGGTCACCAAGCCGATCGAGAACGCGATCAGTGGCGTCGCGCGGCTCAAGACCCTCCAGTCGACCTCGTCGAACTCGATCTCGCTCGTGATCAGCCAGTTCTCGTACGGCACGAACGTCAAGGAGACGACCACCGCGATCACCGACGCGATCGCCAAGGCGCACCTGCCGGCGAACGTGACCCCCACGATCCAGGCCCTCAACATCAACGCCTCGCCGGTCATCATCTCGTCGATCGCCGCGACGGGCAGCGGCACCCTCGACGAGGTCGGCAGGATCGCGCGGACGGAGATCGTCCCCGAGATCGAGGCCATCGATGGCGTCGCCCGCGCCGACCTGACGGGCGGCCTCGAGGGTCGTGTCTTCGTGACACTCGACCCGAAGAAGCTGGCCGCCTCCGGCATCACCACGCAACAGATCGTCGGCATCCTCCAGGCCAACAACCTGACCGTCCCATCCGGCCAGCTCCCGGCGGACGGATCCAGCGTCCCGGTCTCGACGATCGGCAGCTTCACGTCCGTGGAGGAGATCAGCGGCCTGGTCGTCGGCTACAAGCGGACGACGCCGGCGACCGCGGGCAGCGGGTCGACCGGCGCCTCGCCGGCGCCAAGCGGGTCGGCTGTCGCCTCGCCGGCGCCAAGCACGGCGCCGGCCGCGCCGACCCCGATCACCCTCAGTGAACTGGGCACGGTCAAGCTCGAGGCGGTCGCGACCACCGGCTACGGGCGAACCAACGGCGATCCTTCGCTCGCGTTGACGGTCTCCAAGGCATCGAATGCCAACACCGTCCAGGTGGCCGACGCGGTCACCGCGAAACTGGCCGAGATCGGGCAGCGCCACCAGGACCAGCTCACGATCACGACCGTCGCCGACCTGTCCGTGTTCATCAAGGAGTCGCGTGACGGGCTGCTGCGTGAAGGCGGTCTTGGGGCCATCTTCGCGATCCTGACGATCTTCCTGTTCCTGTTCAGCGTCCGCTCCACGATCGTCGCGGCGGTCAGCATCCCGCTGTCCATCCTGACCGCGCTCGTGATCATGCAGCTGACCGGGGTGACCATCAACATCATGACCCTGGGCGGACTGGCGGTGGCCGTCGGGCGGGTCGTCGACGACGCCATCGTCGTCCTCGAGAACATCTACCGGCACCGTGCGCTCGGCGAGGATCGGATGACCGCCTCGTTCAACGGACCGCGCGAGGTCGCAGGTGCGATCACGGCGAGCACGCTGACGACCGTCGCGGTCTTCCTGCCGCTGGGTTTCGTCGGCGGCCTCGTGTCGCAGTTCTTCCTGCCGTTCGCCCTGACCGTCACGTTCGCGTTGCTCGCGTCGCTCGTGTGCGCCCTGACGGTCGTGCCCGTCCTCGCCTACTTCCTCATCAAGGAGGTCAGGCCGGCCGTCGATGAGAACGGCGAGCCGACCAGGTCGATCTGGGTCCGCGCCTACACGCCGACCATCCGCTTCGTGCTCCGCAGCCGGGCGACCAAGCTCGGCGTCGTCCTGGCTGCCACGGTCCTGTTCTTTGCGTCGGCCGCCCTGGCCCCGCTCCTGCCGACCCAGTTCATCAACGCCGGCTCGGAGAAGACCCTCGTGGTCACGATCGCGCCGCCGACCGGGGCGAGCTCAGCGGCCGTCCTCGCCAAGTCGATCGAGGCGGAGACGATCATCCTGGCCGACCCGGCGGTCGACAAGGTCCAGACGAGCGTCCCGGCCGAGGGCGACACGTCGTCCCAGGTCTTCCAGTCCGCGCTCCAGGGCCGGGCGGGGAACAGCGCCACGATGACCGTGCGCCTGAAGTCGGACGCCAACGTCGAGGCGACGACGACGCGGCTGTCGGCCGCCCTTGAGCCGATCAGGACGGACGGCTACGGCGTCACCGTGTCGTCGGGCGGCGGGTTCACCTCGAACGGCCTGAGCATCATCGTGACCGGCCAGACCGCGGCCGACGTCGACAAGGCGACGGTCGCCATCCTCGCCGCGCTCGCCGATCAGCCCGACCTCGCGAACCTCAAGAGCGACCTCGTCAAGGCAACGCCCGAGGTCCAGGTCACGGTCGACCCGAACAAGGCGATCACCCTCGGGATGACGGCCGCCCAGGTCGCGGGCCAGGTGCGGGCAGCGCTCGTCGCGCAGCCCGCGACCAGCATCGAGTCCGCCGACGGCCAGACCGTCCAGGTCGTCGTCCAGCTCGATCCGACGGCAGTCGCATCCATCGACCAGCTCAAGGATCTGCCCGTCGGCGTGGTGGGGACGGCTCCGCTGTCGACCATCGCCACCGTCGAGCAGGTCGAGGTCCAAGGCAGCATCACCCGGATCGACCAGCGTCCGGCTTCGTCGATCACCGCCCAGATCACGTCCAAGGATACGGGCGCGGTCTCGAAATCCGTCCAGGCGGAGCTCGACGCGCTTGCCGCGGCAGGGGCATTCCCGCCCGGCACGACCGCCGAGTTGGCCGGCGTCAGCCAGCAGCAGAGCGAGGCGTTCGGGGGGCTGTTCGCGTCGATGGGCGTCGCGATCCTGCTCGTCTACGTGATGATGGTCCTCACCTTCAACTCGCTGGTCACGCCGTTCGTCATCCTGTTCACCGTGCCCCTGGCGACCATCGGCGCGTTCCCGGCGCTGTACATCACCGGCCGCCCGATCGGGATCAGCGCGCTCATCGGCTTCCTGATGCTCATCGGGATCGTGGTCACGAACGCGATCGTGCTGCTCGATCTGGTCGAGCGCCTGCGGGCGGAAGGCTACTCGACGAAGGAGGCCCTCATCGAGGGCGGCCGGACCCGCGTGCGGCCCATCCTGATGACGGCCATCGCGACGATCCTGGCGCTCATCCCGCTGGCCGCGGGGTTCAACCAGGGCTCGATCATCGCAGCGGAACTCGGCACGGTCGTCATCGGCGGGCTGTTCAGCTCGACCTTCCTGACCCTCATCGTCATCCCGGTCGTCTACTCGCTGGTGGACGGGCTCAAGGTGAGGGTGGCTCGCCGGTTCGGCGGCGGGGCCGCGCCGCAGGCAGCGGCCGAGGGAGGGGTCGCGGCCTGATCGGTGGTCCGAGGCCCCGGCCATGACCTAAGATGCGCGGATGGACGCGACCCGCCTCGAGCCTGACGCCGGCCGCCGAGACCCGCTGGCCCCGGACTGGCTGCGCTGGCTGGGGGCCATCGGCTGGCGGATCCTGGTCACCCTGGCGCTGGGCGCCTTCCTGATCGCCATCGCCGTCGTCCTCTCGACGACGACGGTCTCGATCATCGTGTCGATCCTCGTGGCGACCGCATTCTCTCCGTATATCCAGCGCATGCGAGCGCGTGGCTGGTCGAGGTCGAAGGCGGCCGGGGCCGGGACGGCCGGTGCCGTCGGCGTCATCGTCGGCGCGCTGGTCCTCATCGCGCTTGCGGTGGTGCCCTACGTCCTCCAGGTCCTCCAGGCCGTCCAGTCTGCGATCACGACGCTCCAGAGAGCCCTGACCGATACCGGACTCCCGCCGGAGATCGCGGCCATCGTCGGCGAGATCGCAACCGGGCTCGAAACATGGTTGGCGACCGAGACATCCACCCTCGTCAATACCGCTGCGACGATCGGGACGATCGGCATGCTGTCGCTGTTCACCCTGTTCTTCCTGCTCCAGGACGGCGACAAGGCCTGGGCGTGGATCCTCCGTCCGACCAGCGGCTGGCGCCGGACGACGCTCGAGAAGGCTGGTCACGACACGCTCCTCCAGGTCGGTGGCTACCTCCGCGGGTCGTCGGTCAATGCCGCGGTGGACGCACTGACCGATTTCCTGTTCCTGCTCGTGCTGGGCGTCCCGCTCGCAGGCCCCCTTGCCGTGCTCGTCTTCTTTGCCGGCTTCGTCCCGTACGTCGGCAACTTCCTCGCGACGCTCGTGCTCGTCCTGCTCGCATTCGCCAGTGGCGGACCCGCGGTGGTCCTCATCCTGCTCGGACTGATCGCGATCACGAATGTCGCCAAGAACCGGTACCTCTCGCCGCTCATCTTCGGCAAGACGGTCAGCCTGCACCCCGCCGTCATCCTCATCGCCCTGCCGGCCGGCCTCGCCCTCGGCGGCGCTGTGGGCCTGTTCCTCGCCGTTCCCGTCGCGGCCTTCCTGCCTGCGGTCTGGCGGGCCGCGGCCTCCGTCCTCAACGATCGGCCCGACGGGGTGCTCGAAGCCGTGCCTGGGAGCACCGAGGTGCCTCCCTGGCTTGACCGGCTCGCCCAGTGGAGCTGGCGGCTGCTCATCGTGCTCGGACTGTCGTGGCTCGCGATCGAGGCCGCGGCCACGGTCCCCCTCGTCGTCGGTCCGGTGACCGTTGCGGTCATCCTGGCGGCGACCCTCCTGCCGGCCGTCGGCGCCCTGCTGCGTCGCGGCTGGACCCGAGGACCGGCCTCGATCGTCGTGGCCGTCATCGCCTGGGCCGTGGTCGTCGTCTTCACCGTGGTGTCCGTGATCGTCCTGGCGAAGCAGGGCGCCGGCGTCGTCTCGACGAGCACCGAGGGCTCGTCGGTCCTCGCCGGCGTCGACTGGCCGTCCGCCATCGCGGCCGGGATCGGCGCGGGGATCCTGTCGACGATCGGCGCGGTCCTGGAAGGACTGACCGCGCTGTTCGTCGGGCTCGTGCTGTCGGCGGTCCTGTCGTTCTTCGTCCTTCGCGATGGCCCGCGTGGCTGGGCGGCGATGACCCGAGGCCTGCCCGGATGGCGCCACGAGATCGTCGACCAGGCCGGCGAGCGGGCCGTCGGGATCCTCGGCGGCTACATGATCAGCACGGGCGTCCTGTCAGCGTTCGGAGCGGGGACCCAGTTCGTGATCATGGTCATCCTCGGCGTGCCGCTCGCCGCCCCCGTGGCGATCCTGTCGTTCTTCCTTGGGTTCATCCCGTACATCGGCAGCTTCCTGGCGACGGGCATCGCGCTGCTCATCACGATCACGACCGGGGACACCACGGCGATCGTGATCATGCTCGTGTGGACCCTCGTGTTCAATATCGTCCAGGGCAGCGTCATCGCGCCGCTGCTCTACGGCAAGGCGGTCAGCCTCCACCCGGCCATCGTCCTGCTGGCGATCCCGGCCGGCGGTCAGCTGGCGGGCGTCATCGGGATGTTCCTGGCCGTGCCGGTCCTCGGCGTCATCTCGGCGACCTGGCGGTCCGTCCTCCAGGTCATGGGCGATCGACCGCCGACGCCGGTCCTGGCCACGGACGCTGGTTCGACCGATCCTTCGACACCGGAGGCCGGGCCGCCGGACATGAAGATCCTGCCGGCCACACCGAGCGGCTGACCCTCAATGCCGGACCGGGACGTCAGGACCGGACCGACCGCCCCGGACATGGAACGGCGCGGGCCGGGTGCCCGCCGAAGCGAGACCGGACCGCGCCGTCTCGATACGGGTTGATGACCCGGGTCAGATCCCCAGGGCCTTGGCCTTGGCGGCCGTGAACTCCTCGTCGGACAGGATGCCCGCCGTGTGGAGTTCCGCGAGCTTCTGGAGCTGCGCCATCTGCGGATCCTCGGCCGGAGCCGCCGGAGCCGCAGCCACGGGCGCGTACTCCTGAGGCGGCGGGGCAGCGGCGGCTGCGGCCTGCTGCTGTTCGTAGGCCTGCGCCTCGGCCTGCGACTGGTACTTCTGCTGCTGGTGGTGGCTGACGGCCCCGGCCGTTCCTGCCACGACGGCTGTCGTCGCGGCCATGCGGACCAGACCGCCTCGGCGTCGCATCATGATGGGTCTCGCTCCTTTCGAGCAATCGGGCTTGGTTCTGGCTCTGTCAGGCGACGGTCTCTGCCATGGCCTCTTCGACGAGCGCGGCGGGGATCCGGCCGTTGGCCACGAGGATCCCGTCGGCGTTGCGCAGGGACGTCGCGAAGCGCTCCGCCCAGACGTTCTCCCAGAGCATGAGCGCAGCCGTGCTGTTCAGGTCAAGGGCGCTGCCGATGTCCTCGATGTCTTTCTGACCCAGCAGGTTCGAGCGCTCGATGCCGAGGACGGCGAGCGCAGCGGCCTCCTCGGGGCTCGCCTCGGACAGTTCGACGGCGGTGATGTCGCCTGCGCCGTCCTTGGTGATGATGATGAGGTCGAGGATCCGGATCGTGCCGGAGTCCTGGAGCTCCTTGAGCGCGGGGACGATCTCCCCTGAGAATTTGTTCCCCGGGAACGCGATCGCGATGTATTCGACCGGACCGATACTCATGCCTTGGCTCCTATCTGTGTGGGTCGACAAGTATGCGCGGTGGTGGTCCGTCCCGCCTAGAGAAACCGCGAGACGCGGTCCATCGCGGCGTTCCAGGCGCGGTCCTTCGGGGCGGTCGGCGCCACGGCCGGCGCGGACATCTCGAGGAGCGGGTCGAAGATGTTCCGCTCGGTCAGTTCGGCGACCGCGGGGTCCGCGAACTGGAGGCTGAGCTCGTCGTTGCGGAAGAGCGACAGGTCGTCCAGGTTGCAGCTGCCGATGAGGACCTGATCGTCGATCCGCACGACCTTGGCGTGGGCCATGTCCGGATGGAGGACGATCTCCACGCCGGCGTCCATGAGCTTGCCGTACCAGTGCCGGAACGCCGCCGCGGGATAGGGTGGCGTGGGCTTCCCGGGCGCGATGAGGCGGACCTTGACGCCGCGCAGGGCGGCCGCGTGGATGCGCTCGAGGATGGCCCGGTTCGAGATGTACGGGTTGACGATGTGGATCTCCTCGGCGGCGTCGTCGAGCGACCGCTCGATGGTGTCGCTGATCGGATGGTGGCCGGTCCCGGGGACGTTCCAGAGGACCGTCGCCGGCACCCGCATCGGCGCGTTCGCGGCGACCACGAGCGTCTCGGGCGGGAAGTACTTGGCCAGGGCGGGGTCGTCCGGCGTCGCTCCGCCGTTGTAGCGCCAGCTGACGATGAACAGGTTCGCGAGCTGGGCGACGATCGGGCCCTCGACCCGGACCATGACGTCGTAGAACCGCTCGTCGTTGAAGTGGTCCTCGATGCCGCTGCCGCCGACGTACCCGACCTTGCCGTCCACGACCATCATCTTGCGATGGTCGAAATGGAGGAGGTCCTGGCCGTGCAGGCGAAAGGAGCGCGAGCCCATCGCCTCGGTGCGGACGACCATGATCCCGTCGTGGGCGACGACCTCGACGCCGGCCTCGCGCAGACGGCGATACAGGTCCTTGCTGCCGAAGTCGACCTCGCTGCCGATCGCGTCCACGGCCAGCCGGACCTCGACGCCGGCGGCGACCTTGTCGGCGAGGGCCGTGAAGAACGCCTCACCGATGTCACCGGGCTTGTACCCGTAGATCAGCAGGTGGACGTGGTCCGTGGCCGCCGCGATGTCGTCCAGCATCCGCGGGAAGTAACGCCGGCCGTGCAGGAGGGGATCGACGGCCGTGGCGATGGCCGGTGCGTAGGTATTGGCCAGGTCGGCTCGCCCGATCTTCTCGCGACCGATGACCTCGGCCGTCCTGACCGCTGCCGTCTCGGCCCTGATCGCGTCGGGATCGAACGGGTCCGTCGGGATGCGCGACGTTCGGCGACGCCCGAGCATGGCGCCCGCGGCGGCGAGGCTCGCTCCAAGGGCGATGGTCGTCCGTCGGCTCATCGGCCCGTGATCCGCGATCGCATGTGCTGACCCCCCTTGAGTGCCCCGGGCGCCACCGCCACGCGATGGCTGGGAACCCCGTTCGAGGCCTCGGCACGGATACTGTAGCGCGGTCGTCGGCACCCTGCGGAGAGAGTTCCGGCGTATCCTTGACGTCAACGTCGCCCGTACGGAGGAGGCCGTCAGATGCCTGAGCTCCCCGTCAAGGAGGTCCGCCTGTCGGAGCTCCACCTGCCCGAGATCAAGCGCGAGCAGATCATCCACTCGCTGTCCGAGATGCGCCTGCCGGCCATCGATCGACCGAGCATCGAGCGCCCACGGTTCGCATTCCCTGCCCTCGGTGGGAGGATCGACTGGCGGGCCATCGACCCGACGTCGATCGACGTCTCGAAGGCGATCGCCGCCGTCGCAGCCGCGACCCGCTTCGGCCGGCCGGCCATCCGTCGGTCCAGGGCGACCGTCGCGGTCGGCGCATTGGTCGTGGTCGGGCTCGCCGCCGCGGCCCTGCTCGCCAATCCGGCCGTGCGTGAGCGCGCCGGGCGAACGGCCCGCGGCGTCCGCATCCGGACGGTCGCCCGAGCTGGATCGGCCGATGTCCTGGAGGTCGATCCGGACGTGACGGTCGAGCCGGACGTGACGGTCGAGCCGGTCACGGCCGCGGTCGATGCGCCGACACCGGCGCCGGTCTCGTCGCCCGATGCCGATGCGCCGGTCGCGGAGCCGGAGGAGATCGCCAGCCCGGTCTGACCGTCGCGCCCATAGCTCCCGAGACTGCTACGCCTCCGCCGGTCCGCGGCTGGACCAGGTCCGGGCGGCGAGGACCGCGAGTGCCAGGAGGATCGCGAGCCCCATCACGGGGCTCCCGACCCGCTTGATGACGGCGGATTCCGCGATGAGGCCGACCACGAAGACCGCCAGCCCGACGTTCAGGCCCCAGAAGATGAGCGGGTTCGCCCAGCGGTAGCGGCCTGCCTGATCGGCCGAGAACGTCGCGACCAGGCCGATCAGCAGGTTCGTCATGACGCCGATGAAGACCGAGTGGTCGCTCGCGATGAGGGCGCCCTGCGGGATGGCGGCGACATCCCCCTTGGCCCCGATGAACAGGACGATGAGGTACATGAACAACAACAGGCCGACGATCACCCAGATCGCCGCGGCCCCGATGTGGCGCTCCGGGCCGTTCGTGCCCCAGGGGACCCGGATCGCGGTCGGGAGGATCCGGCGCGCGAAGAGCGCGACGGCGACGAGTTCGGCCAGCAGGTAGATCCCGCCGGCCGCCTGTCCGGCGCCCACCAGGAGGCCCACGGACAGGACGAGTCCGCCGAGGAAGAGCGCCGCCAGCTGCGTGACGCCCCCGCGCGGCAGGTCGGCGGTGGCTCGCAGCCGCCACTCGAGCAGCCCCATCGCGGACAGCACCACGAAGCTGAACACCATCGCCCCAGCGTGGGCGCCGATCGCGTCGCCGCTCAGCAGGGTCGTCCCGGAGGCGAACTGGATCTGGAGCACGACCCCGATGATCGCGCCGTACGTGAAGGTCGTGAGTCCGAGCGCCACGCCGAGCCGGGGCAGCGACCGTTCCCCGGCCAGGTAGCTCCGCCAGACCCAGGCGAGCAGCCACA
>Ga0315271_10000684_pt1 | contig 19463 bp, 16 predicted proteins | sample C3_top_MG_FD_204664 | JGI IMG/M metagenome (GOLD analysis project Ga0315271, IMG submission 204664) | Sediment microbial communities from Yellowstone Lake, YNP, Wyoming, USA - C3_top | ecosystem: Environmental > Aquatic > Freshwater > Lake > Sediment | place: USA: Wyoming | collected 2017-08-01
CGCCGACCAGCTTCATCGGCGTGCGCAGGCGGAATTCGCCATGGCCGTTCTCGCGCACGGCCGCACCCTTGGCGCAATGCGCGCCGAGGTTGATCGGCGAATCGAACACCGGCTCCTGGCGCGTCCAGACGCCGTTCTCGACCACCGCGTCGATCGCACATCCCACCGAACAGTGGCCGCACACGGTGCGCTTGACGACAATTTTCTTCGCGCCTTCGGCACCCTTGGCGGCGTCGGCCGCCTCGGCCTTCTTCACCAGCACCAGCTGCGACGCGGCCATGCCGGCACCGACGCCGAGGCCCGAGCGGCGCAGGAAGGCGCGGCGGTCCATCGTCGGGATCGCACGGCCGAGGCCCCGCGACAGACTCGATACCAGCGCGGACGAACTTGCGCCGGCCGTTGATGCGGACTTGCGTGTGAGCAACATGAAAGCTCCTGGATGCGATGGCAAGACAGGTCGGGCGCGGCGCGCGCGACGCTCAGACGCGGGTCGTCTGATAGTAGTCGAGCACGTGTTGTGAGACCTGGTAGCCGCCGCCCTTGTCGGGCGCGGGCTTGGTCGCTACGGCCACGGCGGGATCGGTGGACTTGAGCGCGGGCAGTGCCACGGCGGCCGCGGCCAATGCGCCTGCGGTACCGGCGCCGGCAAAAAGGCGCCGCCGAGACAAGTCACTGGATTTGGAATCACTCATGCATGTCTCCTGGTCCCGCGTCACAACGCCGCGGGCTGCCCCATATTAGGGTCATTCCGTAGTGGGGAAGCAATCAGGTATGCCCCTAGTTTCATAACGTACAAGAATCGATTGTGCGCTTGACATCCGGAACTTTCGGTAGTCGACACATGACCCAATTCATCGAAGGCAAGCGCCTGTTTGACGACGACCTGCGCGTCAGTGCTCGACGCGCCGGCTGTTGCTGTCTTCGAGTTCCTTGCGCGTAATGCAGATCGGGTCCTTGGCGTGGGCCGGGTTGCGACATTCGCTCGACAGGCAAAGTTGCTCACTGATGAGGTTGCGACCCGCGCAGATCTCAGTCACGGACTTCGGCGGCGTGGGTCTTGCCGCGACCGCCGCGGGCGCCGCGGCTGCAAGAGGTGCCGGCTGCGGCGCCGCAGCCGGTTGCCGGGCCGCCTGCGCGTCGCGCTCGACACGCTCTTGTTCAGCGCTGCGTTGCAGATCGGCGGCAGCACGCACGCGTGCCTCACGCTCGCGCTTTTCGCGCTCACGCCGTTCGCGCTCCGGTGCGGCTGCGTTCGACATCGCGCTGCTGGCCGCGGCAAGCGGCGCAGGCGCAGGGGGCACCGCGAGGGGCGCATCACCGGTCGCGGCACTCTGGGCTGCGGCGGATGGTGGCATCGCCGGTGGTTCGACCGGGGCCGGCCCGGCCAGCGCCGGTGCATCCGCGTCCGCGTCCGATTCCGACTCCAATCCGTCCTCGCCCAGGACGAACCAGGCCGCAGCCGCGACGACGACGATCGCAACCATCGTGGCCGCGATCCAGATTCCGCTGCGTGCAGGCGTGACAGGCTCGAGTACCCAATCGGGGAGTTCGACGGCTTCACCGACCTGCCGCTCGACGTCCGGCTCGCGCGGGCGCGGCGCCGCAGCTGGCAGCGGCGCTGGCGCCGTCAGGGCGTTTGCGCCGAGAAGCGCGGTGCCGCACTTGACGCAGATGGCGGCGCCGGCCCGGTTCAGCCGCTTGCAAGCGGGGCAAGGCACGACCAGCGGCGGGCGACGCAGCTTGGAGGAAAGCTTGAAGTTGCTACTGCCACAGCCGACGCAGATCCTGGCCTCGGCGCGACTCTCGGCGCCGCAACGGGCGCAAACCTTGCTCATCGGACTATTCCAGCATATCGAAACCCTGCGTCTCGACCTGCACGAAGGCCCGCGTAAATGCTGCGACTTCGCGCCACAGCACGGCGCCGGGATGCGCATCGACCGCGTCGGCGAGCTTGTCGACCCAGGTCTGCACATGGGCGCGGAAGAAGCGCCGCTGCCGCTCCAGGTTGGCGACCGCCGCATTGTCGCCGGCGATCAGGTAACGCATGACCTCGAAGACGCAGGCGATGTGGTCTTCGGTTTCGCCCCGGCTCTCCTCGCGCGTCAGACCGAGTTCGGCCAGGTCGGCGCGCAGCACCGCCAATGGGCGCTCGTTGAGGAACCCGGCCAGGTAATACGAGCCGTACAGAAAGACCTCGGGCTTGCCGACGCCGCCGAACAGCGCGTCGTACTCGGTCGCGGCGGAGGCCGGCGTCGCCGCGCGCATCGCCGCCACCAGCGACTGCCACGGCGCTTCGAGAAAACCACCGGGCTGCGGCGCTTCGGTCACCGCGAGGCCGAATTGCGCCAGCAACGGCGCGTCGGGCGGCGCGATCCACAGCCTTGCCAACAGGCCGTACAACTCGGCGCGCGCCAGCTCTTCGCTGTCGTCGGCAGTGGCAAACGAAAGCGGCTGATTCATAGGTCCGTGATCTTCAACTCGTTCGGGTTGGTGTGGATGTCGATCACGCGGCAATCGCCGCACATCTTCAGCCGCTCGGCACCCGCGCCCTGGAACGCTGGGTGGCTACCGATCTTGGCCGTCATGGCCTCGATCGCCTTCAATGTGCCGAAGGGCTTGCCACAGCGAACGCAGCAAAACGGCTCGGCCTCGTGCAGCACGCGCGCAACCTTGCGCGCCTTGCCACCATCGGCCAGCCACAGTCGCGGCGCCAGCGTGATCGCGCCCTCGGGGCAGGTCTTCTCGCACAGGCCGCATTGCACGCAGTTCTTCTCGATGAAGCGCAATTGCGGCTTGTCGGGGTTGTCGGCCAGTGCGGCCTCGGGGCAGGCGCCGACGCAGGACAGGCACAGCGTGCACTTGTCGCTGTCGACGATCAAGCTGCCGAAGGGCGCGCCGGCCTTGGGCAGGGCGATCGCTTCGCTGGCTTGCGGCGCCGCGGCGAGCAGGTGGTCGAGCGCCATATCGAGTGTGGCGCGCTTGTCGGCCTGCATGGCCAGCAGCGCGGGCCTGGCCACGCCCTGCGCGGCGGGCGCCTGCAGCGCGCGGTCGAGTGCGGCCAGGTCGCGCGCGTCCTGGGCATGGATCAGCTTGAAGTGCTCGCCGCGATAGCCCAGCCCGGCCAGGATGGCTTGCGCGACTTGCATTTGCTCGGCCAGCGCCTGGCGGTATTCGGGCGCCTCCTCGGCCGTCAGCAGCACCCAGACCTGGCTGGCGCCGAGTGCGACGGCCGCCAGCCACAGGTCGATGCCGGTGCTGGCGGTGTGCCAGAGCGCCTGCGGCAGCACGCGTGCCGGCACGCCGTTCAACGCCGGGTCGACGCGCGCGGCGCGGCCGAGTTCGCCGATCAGCCTGGCGCCGGCGCCTTCGCTGTGCAGCAACAGCGCGGCGTCAGCGCCGCCCGCGTTGCGGTAGGCCGTGAGCAAGGTGCGCAGGCGCTTGCCGTGGTCGACGGTATTGGGCGTGGCATAGGCCAATGCCCCGCTCGGGCAGACCGTGGTGCACGCGCCGCAACCCACGCACAGGTGCGGCTCGACGACGATGCCGCCGCCCTGCCCACCTGGCTGCGGCGTGGCCGGCGTGATCTTCGACGCCGCGCGCACGCGGCCGCCGCCCTTGCCCTTCAGGCTCGCGTCGCTGCGGATCGCGCGCGTCGAGCAGACATCGATGCACGCCGTGCAACCGATCTGCTCGTTGCGGCTGTGCGCGCACAGCTTGGGTTTGTAGTGGAAGAACTTGGGCTTCTCGAATTCGCCGACGCGCTCGCGCAATTGCAATGCGGCGTCGAACAGCTTGGCGCTGTCGTTGCCGACGTGGAAGTAGCCCTGCGGCGGCTGGTGCATCGCGAACGCCGGCTGCGCGCGCAGGTCGAGCACGAGGTCGAAGCTGGCGGTGGTGGTTTGCGTGGCGCGCTCGAAGTCGATCGCGCCGGCCGCGTCGCAGGCCACGACGCAGGCGCGGTGGCTCTTGCACCGCGTCAGGTCGACGCGGTAGCTGAAGTCGATCGCGCCCTCGGGGCAGACCGCGATGCAGGCATTGCAGCGTGTGCACAGATCCAGGTCGATCGGGTTGTCGGCTGTCCAACTGGCTTCGAAGGCGCCGAGCCAGCCGCGCAGATCGGTCAGCCTGCCACTGTGCACGACGCGATCGTGGACCTGGCCGAGCGCACCACCGGCGCCATCGCCGGCCTCGACGAGCAGGCTGAGTTCGAGCCCGTCGCCCAGCATCGCCGCCACACGCTCGGCGGCGGCTGCGCCGCCTATCACCAGGCAGCGCCCCCCGCTGCGGTAGGTCACCGTCGCCACAGGGGTGGCCGGCGGCAATTGCGCGGCGGCGATCAGGGCCGCGAGCTTGGGCGTGGCGCCCCTGGCGTCCTTCGACCAGCCACCGGTTTCGCGGATGTTGACGAAGCGGATCGGCCGCTCCTGCAAACCTGGCGCGCCGTCGGTCTGGGCGTTGAGTTCCAGGAACAGTCGCGACTCCTGGGTGCACGCCACCAGCAGGTCGTCGCCAGCCTTGGCTGCGCGTTGGAACGCACCGGCTTCGCGCCGGCACAGCAGCGTATGTGCCGCTGCGACGCCCTCAGCGCTCGCGCCCGGCGTCTTGGCCAACGCCGCCTGGATCGCCGGGCGATCCAGCGGCATCGAGCGGTTGCAGTCGCAGAGCAGCGTTGTGGTCATCGTCCAAGGTGTTGGAGGTTTCGGGAGGTGACTGTGCCGCGCCGCCGTCGGGTGTGCCATCCGGGGTCGCCCGTGCGGCAGGATCGTCGAGCGCGGCCTTCTCTTCGTCGGCAAACAGGCCCAGCGCCTGCGACTGCACCATCCGGCGCAGCATCGACGCGGGAATCGGGTCGGGCTTGCCGTAGTCGTCGATGTAGGTGTCCAGCCCGTCCATGACGTTGAAGTGCGGGTCGCTGAACAGCTTTCTCATCGCCGCGTTCCTGACCTCGGGCGTCGCATCGGTTGCCACGAAACGGCGGAAATCGGAATGGCGGTCGAGCGCGGCCACGTCGTCGAGCGTGGGCGGCGGCAAGGTCGGCGTTGGCGCCGTTTCGGCACGCGCAGGGCCCAGGTCCGTTCGCCCCGGGCCAGTCGAAGGGTCTGGCGGCAGCGGGTTTACGCCCGGCTCAATCTGCACCGCTGTGGGAGGCGCCGGGTCGTTAGCGACCTCACCCTTGCGTAGCTTGGCCTTGCGCTGCGACCAGCGCGCGAGGAAGCCGTCGGGCGCGTCGCTCACCGCCGGTCCTCCGGGCGCTGGAACGAGGCCGGCCGCTTGCGCTGCTTGAGCTCGGGCTTGTAGTGTTCCTGGGCGAAGGCCGCGAGCCACTCGCGCACCTGCGGCGGCAGCGGTACGTTGTCGACATGCTCCTGCGCGTCGAGCAGGCGGGCGGCCTCGTTGTACGACAGCGTGACCAGCTCGGGCCGCGCCGCCGAGGCGTCGTCATCGGCGACGCGCCACATCACGAACCACACCGGCGTGCCGGTGCTTAGGTTGAGGTGGTAGCCCTCGGCCTCGTCGGCGTGCAGCGTGACGTCGAATCCCGGATGCAGGGTGTGCGCCCGCTCGCCGTCGTCGCGCAAGGTTCGCGGCGCGGCACCGAAACCGCCGTCGTCGAGCATCACGTCGGCAATGCGAAAGCGCCAGTCCTGCCACTGGTTCGGTGCCTTCTCGCGCTCGATCAGCACGGCCACGCGGATCGACGGGCGATCCATCTCAGCGTCCTTCGGGGCGCCGCAAGGAAGCTGAGCGCTTCACGGTCCACGCAGGGCCCCCTGCGGGAACCCGGGGGCAGCAAGCGAAGCTAGCAGTGGGGCTCAATGCACTCCCTAGGTCGTCTTCGAGATGGAGATGGTGGGGAACTTCGAGCTGAAGTCCTTGGCCTTGGCGGCGATCTTCACCGCCACCTGGCGCGCAACGGTCCTGTAGATCGCGGCGATCTCGCCATCGGGATCGCTGACCACGCTGGGCCGGCCGGCGTCGGTCTGCTCGCGGATCGACAGATTCAGCGGCAGTGCGCCGAGGTAATCGACGCCATACTGCTCGGCCATCTTCTTGCCACCGTCGGCGCCGAAAATGTGCTCGACATGGCCGCAATTCGCGCACACGTGTACGGCCATGTTCTCGACGATGCCCAGAATCGGCACGCCGACCTTCTCGAACATCTTCAGGCCCTTCTTGGCGTCGAGCAGAGCGATGTCCTGCGGGGTGGTGACGATGATCGCGCCGGTCAGCGGCACCTTCTGCGACAGCGTCAACTGGATGTCGCCAGTGCCCGGCGGCATGTCGACGATCAGGTAGTCCAGATCGTCCCAGTTGGTCTGGCGCAGCAACTGCTCCAGCGCCTGCGTGACCATCGGGCCGCGCCAGATCATCGGGTTGTCGGCATCGACCAGAAAACCGATCGACATCACCTGCACGCCGTAGTTGTGCATCGGCTCCATGGTCTTGCCGTCGACGCTGTCGGGCCGGCCTTCGATGCCCATCATCATCGGCTGGCTCGGGCCGTAGATGTCGGCGTCGAGGATTCCGACGCTGGCGCCCTCGGCGGCCAGCGCCAGCGCCAGATTCACGGCCGTCGTGCTCTTGCCCACGCCGCCCTTGCCCGACGCAACGGCAACGATGTTCTTCACCTTGGGCATCAGCTGCACGCCGCGCTGCACCGCGTGGGCGATGATCTTGCTGCTCAGGTTGATGCTGACGTTGGCGATGCCGGGCAGCGTGCGCACGGCGGCGATCAGCGCCTTGCGCAGCGCCGGGATCTGGCTCTTGGCCGGGTAGCCGAGTTCGACGTCGAAGGCCACGTCGCCGCCCTCGATTTTCAGGTTCCTTACCAGCCTGGTCGAGACGAAGTCCTTGCCGGTGTTGGGATCGACGACGGTCTTGAGCGCATCGAGCAGCGCCGCTTCGGTGATGGACATTCGCGAGTGGATGGGTGGGTTGCGGGAGGCGCGGCAGTCTAGCGCAGCGGCTTTGTCCATGACCGCAGCGCGGCCGCAACGGCCATCGACGATCGAGCCGTGTCGCCGTGCAGGAATCCACGGGCAGAGTGCACACCGCCCCGCGTTCGCGACCGCGGCGGCACTGCGCGCAGCGTGTGCATACCTAAACTTGCGCCGTCCCGGATGGCCGGGGTGTGCCCTCCGAACCGCAATTCAAATCAATCACGTTACAAGGAACAAACGACCATGAACTTCCGCGCAACCCGAATCCTTGCCGCCGCCCTGTTGGCCAGCAGCTGCGGCCTCGCCATCGGCGCGACCAAGACGACGACGTTTGCCGTCACGGCCACGGTCGTCAGCAACTGCTTCATCAATTCGGCCAGCGCCATGGCGTTCGGCAATTACACGCCCGGCGCCGGCAACGTCGACCAGACTTCAACCATCCTCGTGCGCTGCAGCAACGCCACGCCCTACGGCATTGGCCTCAATGAGGGCACGGCCGGTACACCCAGTTTCGCTCCACGCGTGTTGACGAGCGGCTCTGTCACAGGCACGCTGGAGTACAACTTGTACACGGACGTCGCCGGCGGCAATGTCTGGCTGAACCCGGCAAACGCCGCCGCGGTGGCAACCAACCAGGGCGGCACCGGCACCGGCCTGGGCAACGTGCTCACCCACACTGTGTACGGCAGACTTCTGGATTCAACGCTAAGCCAAGCGGCCACGCCGGCGGCCAACTACACCAGCACGGTCACGGTCACGATCAACTACTAGCCACTAACGTACCGGGTCCAGGCCAGGCGAGTCCGCCTGGCCTTTTTGTTTTCGCCGCCGCGCGTCGGCCGGGTCACGCAACCAGGGTTCTCGACCGACACGACACCGCATGCGGTGGCGGCGACGATGGGCAGTCGTAGAGGAATGCACGGGCAGAGTGCACGCAGTCCCGAGCTGACTGCGACGCATGCGCCGCGTGTACGCCGGGCGTTCCTACACTGCTTTCGTCCCGCTTCACCCCGCAGCGCCGGGCCATCCGACAAGGAATCTTCATGCACTTTCAAGCAACCCGAATCCTCACTGCCGCACTGCTGGCCAGCGCCTGCAGTCTGGCCACTGGCGCGACAAAGACCACGACGTTCGCAGCCACCGCGACCGTCGCCAGCAACTGTTTCATCAACTCCGCGTCCGCGATGGCGTTCGGTACCTACACGCCAGGCACCGGGAACATGAACCAGACCTCGACGATCGCCGTGCGCTGCACCAGTGCAACGCCGTACGGCATCGGCCTGAGCGCCGGCACCGGCACCGGCAGCACCCTCGTGCAGCGCACAATGACCAGTGGCACGGTCGCCGGCACGCTGCAGTACAACCTGTTTACGACGGCCGCACGCACTGTCGTGTGGAACAATCCGGCCACCGCGGCGGCCACCGCGACCAGCCAGGGCGGTACCGGCACCGGGCTGGCCAACGTCTTCAACCACACCGTGTACGGCCAACTGCAGGATACGGCGACCAGTCAAGCTGCCGCGCCGGCGAACAACTACACCAGCACGATCACGGTCTCGATCAACTACTGATGTTCCTGCCATCCCCAAGCCTGGCCAGGCGACTCTGCTTGGCCTTTTTCCTTCTTGCGCCGGCCGCCGTCCTGGCCGCGAGCCTGGGCATTTCGCCGGTCCGCGTCGAGTTGTCGCCGGCCGCGCCGACCGCCGCGCTGACCCTGCGCAACGGCGGCGACGAGCCAACGGTGGTGCAGGTGCGCGCGGTGGCTTGGACGCAGAACGGTGGTGAAGACGTCTACGAGCCGACCAGCGAGGTCATCGTCTCGCCGCCGATCTTCACGGTCGCAGGCAACGGTGCCCAGGTGGTGCGCGTGGGCCTGCGGCGCGCGCCCGACGCGCGCCGCGAGTTGAGCTACCGCATCTTCTTGCAGGAGGTGCCGGGCGCACCGCAACCGGGAGTGACCGGCGTGCAGATGGCGCTGCGCATCGGCGTGCCGGTGTTCGTCAAGCCGGTGCAGCCGGCCAAGGCCGCGCTGACCTGGCGCGTCGGCCGCGAGGCCGGCGGCGCGTTGCGCGTGGTCGCTTCGAATCCCGGCGAGATGCACGTTCAATTGATCGGCATCAAGCTGCTCGATGGGGGCGCCGCGCCCGACGCACCGCCACTGGCCAGCCAGGAGAGCGGCGGCTACCTGCTACCGGGCCAGAGCCGCGAATGGCGGATCGAGCCGCCGCGGCCCGGGCTGCCGGCCGACGCCACCCGGCTGCGCGTGTTGGCAAGCACCGACGCGGGCGAGTTGAGTGCCGAAGTCACGCTCGATCCGCCCTGACGCCTGGCTGGCGGCGCTGTGCGCGGCGCTGTCGGCGCAGACCGGGCAGGCCGCTGCGCCTGCCCCGCAGCCAGCCGAATGGCATGCCGCGGCACAGCCCGCGCTGCCCGGTGCCGCGCAGGGCATGGCCGAAATGCTGCTCGACGTGCAGATCAACCGCCAGCCACTGAGCGAGCCGGCCCTGATCCTCGTCGACCGCGCTGGCACGCTGTACGTGAGCCAGGCCGACCTGCTTCGCTGGCGACTGCGTGCCCCCGCCGCTGAACCCGCATTGCGCCACCTCGGCCAGGGCTACCTTCCGATCGCCACACTCGAGGGCGTGACGGCCACGCTCGACGAAGCCGCCCAGCGCCTGGTGATAGAGGTCCCGGCGGGCGCTTTTTTCGCCACTGCGCTGAGCGAGGCCGCGCCGCCGCTGCCGGTGCCGGTGCGCAGCGGTAATGGCGGCTTCTTCAACTACGAACTCTTCGCGCAACATACCGCCGAACGCACCGACGCCAGCGGGGCGTTCGAGTTCGGTGTCTTCACGCCGGTGGGCGTCGGCACGGCGAGCTTCCTGGCCAGCCGCAATGGCGGCACCGAGCGCGTGGCGCGCCTGGACACGACCTGGACGCTCGACCTGCCCGAGCAGCGCACCAGCCTTCGCGTCGGCGACGCGGTGACGCTGCCGGCCAGCGGTTGGGGCCGCTCGACGCGTTTCGGCGGCATTCAGTACGCGACCAACTTCGCGACCCAGCCCTACCTGCTGACACTGCCGCTGCAGCGTGTCAGCGGCGAAGCCGTGCTGCCGTCGCAGGTGGACATCTTCGTCAACAACTCGCTGATCTCGAGCCAGTCGGTGCCGCCGGGCCCGTTCTCGGTCAACGGGCTGCCTGGCGTCACCGGCCTGGGCGAGATGCGCGTGGTGGTGCGCGACCTGTTCGGCCGCGAACAGGTGGTGACGCAACCTTTCTACGCCAGCATGTCACTGCTGCGCAAAGGGTTGAGCGACTTCTCGGTCGAGGCCGGGTCGATCCGCACCAACTACGCCCAGCCGGGTGCGCAATACGGGCGTCGCATCGGCGCCGGCACCTACCGCCGCGGTCTCAGCGACCGCTTCACTGCCGAGGCCCACGCCGAGGCAGCCGAGGGCGGGCGCGCTGCCGCCGGGCTGTCGGGCGTGCAACTGATACCGGCGCTCGGCGTCGTCAGCGCTGGTGCCGCACTGAGCGATAGCAAGGCCGGCAACGGTCAACTGGTCGGCGTCGGCTTCGAGCGCAACAACATCAACGCATTGAGCGTCGGACTGCGCGGTCAGTGGGCATCGCGCCAGTTCACGCAGATAGGGCAGGAACCCGGCGAACTGGCGCCGCAGCGGTTGGCCGCCGCCAGCGCCAGCCTGTTCGCCGGGGCGCTGGGCTCGTTCGGCGCGGGCTATGCACGACAGGACTACTACGACCGCGCGCGCGTCGAATTCGTATCGGCGAACTACGGTACCAACCTCGGCGGGCGGGTCTACCTCAGCCTGTCGCTGCTCAAGGCGCTGGCCGGCGACCGCGCGCAGAGTGTGTTCGCCACCGTCACGATGCCGTTCGGCGAACGCAGCAGTGCCAGCCTCTCTGCACAGCGCACCGCAAGCGCGGGACAACAAACCCAGGAGTTGATCGCGCAGGCCCAGCAAGGCCTGCCACCCGGTACCGGCTTCGGCTGGCAGGCGCGCACCAGTTCGCTGCAGCGACACGAGGCCGGTGTTGCCTGGCAGAACGACTTCATCACCACGGGCGCCGACGTCGCCAGCACGCAGGGCAAGAGTGCCGCACGCGTAGCGGTTTCGGGCAGCCTGGCCTTCGTCGGCGGCTCCGCATTCGCCGGCCGGCGTATCAGCGACAGCTTCGGTGTCGTGCAGTTGCCCGACTATCCCGGCGTGCGCGTGTTTGCCGACAACCAGCTGATCACGCGCACCGATGCCCAGGGCAATGCCTTCCTGCCGCGGCTGCGCGCTTACGAGAAGAACGGCATCAGCGTCGACCCCACCGACTTCCCGCTCGACGCCCAGATCGACACGCTGAGGATCGACGCCGTGCCCTACAGCCGCAGCGGCCTGGTGCTGAAGTTTCCGGTGCGACGCTCGGCCGGTGCCTTGGTGCGCCTGGTGCTGGACGACGGCGGCGCGGTGCCCGCCGGCGCGGTGGTGCAGGTGGCCGGCAGCGACGCGACCTTCCCTGTGGCGATGGACGGCGAGGCCTGGCTCACCGGGCTGTCCGAGAGCAACATGCTGCACGTGACGTGGCGCAACCGAACATGCGCGATCATGCTGACCATGACGAAGAGCAACGACCCGCTACCGCAACTCGGCCCCTTCGTCTGCCATGGGGTGACGCGATGAGCCCGCACCAGACGCGGACCCGGGCCGCGCTGCTGCTCGGCTCGGCGCTGCTCGCGCTGCCGGCGGCTGCAGCGACCGACTGCTTTATCGACGCCGTCGCCGCCGCTGGCTTCGGCGCATACGACGGTACGCAGAACGATGCCGCAACGACCACGATCACCGGCCGCTGCACGAACAACCCACCACCTGGTGGCAGCCCGCCGCTCTATCCGGTGATCTCGCTCAGCCCCGGTGTCGCGTCCAGTTTTGCTCCACGCCAGATGGCCAGCGGCGCGTCACGCCTCAACTACAACCTGTACACGACGGCGACGCGCACGGTTGTCTGGGGCGACGGCAGCGGCAGCACGGCGACCGTGCCGGTCTACCTCGCTGCGATCACGTTGAACGGCAATCAGACGCTCGCCTTCAACAACCCGAATCTGACGATCTACGGCCGCATTCCGGCCGGGCAGACCGCCGCCGTCGGTCTGTATGCCGACACGATCACGGTGACGCTGACGTTCTGAGCCGCGGCAGCGGCCAAGGGCTCGCGCTGCGGGGTCCCTAGAATCGAGCCATGTCGCGCAAACTCTTCGTCACCACCGCGCTGCCCTACGCCAACGCGCCGTTCCACATCGGCCACATGATGGAGTACATCCAGGCCGACGTCTGGGTGCGCTTTCAGCGCATGCAGGGCCATGAAGTGCATTTCGTCTGTGCCGACGATGCCCACGGCGCGGCGATCATGATCGCGGCCGAGAAGGCCGGGCAGACGCCGCAGGCCTTCGTGGCCGGTATCGCCGCCGGCCGCAAGCAGTACCTCGACGGCTTTCACATCTCGTTCGACAACTGGCATTCGACCGACGGCCCCGAGAACCACGAGCTGGCGCAGGACATCTACCGCGCGCTGCGCAAACAGGGCTTGATTGCCGAGCGCAGCGTCGAGCAGTTCTTCGACCCGGTGAAGGGCATGTTCCTGCCTGACCGCTACATCCTGGGCGAATGCCCGAAGTGCGGCACCAAGGACCAGTACGGCGACAACTGCGACAACTGCGGCGCGGTGTATTCGCCGACCGATTTGAAGAATCCGGTTTCGGCCTTGTCGGGCGCGACGCCGGTGCGCAAGGTCAGCGCGCACTACTTCTTCCAGCTCAGCTCACCCCGCTGCCTCGAGTTTCTGCAGCAGTGGACGGCCACGCCGGGCCGCTTGCAACCCGAGGTGCTGAACAAGATTCGCGAGTGGTTCGCCACCGACGAATCGGGCCATGTCAGCCTGGCCGACTGGGACATCAGCCGCGACGCGCCGTACTTCGGCATCCGCATTCCCGACACCGACGACAAGTACTTCTACGTCTGGCTCGACGCGCCGGTGGGCTACCTGGCGTCGCTGAAGAACTACTTCGACAAGGGTGGCGCCCGGGCCGCAGGCGAGCCCATGACCTATGCGGCCTTCATGGCCGACCCCGCGGTCGAGCAGGTGCACTTCATCGGCAAGGACATCGCCTACTTCCACACCCTGTTCTGGCCAGCGATGCTGCACTTTTCCGGCCGCAAGACGCCCGACAAGGTCTACGTGCACGGCTTCATCACACTGGGCGGCGACAAGATGAGCAAGAGCCGCGGCACGGGCCTGTCGCCACTGCGCTACCTGGCGGTGGGGTTGAACGCGGAGTGGCTGCGCTACTACATCGCCGCCAAGCTCAACGCCAGGGTCGAGGACATCGAGTTCAACCCCGAGGACTTCATCGCCCGTATCAACAGCGACCTGATCGGCAAGTACATCAACATCGCCAGCCGCGCAGCGGGCTTCCTGACCAAGCGCTTCGGTGGCCGGCTTTCAGGTGACCTCGGCGTCGAGGGCCGCACGCTGCTCGACGGCCTGCGCGCGGCCAGCGGCACGGTGCGCGAGCTTTACGAGGAGCGCGAGTTCGGCAAGGCGCTGCGCGAAGTGATGTTGCTGGCCGACCGCGTCAACGAGTTCGTCGACCAGCACAAGCCCTGGGACCTGGCCAAGCGGCCGGGCATGGACGCCGCCCTGCACGATGTATGCAGCGTGTGCATCGAGGCTTTCCGCGTGCTGACGGTGTACCTGAAACCGGTGCTGCCGGCCCTGGCGGCGCAGGTCGAGGCCTTCCTGAACGTCGCGCCGCTGGATTGGCACGCTGCCTCGCGCGCGCTCGGCGCGCACAGCATCGGTGCCTACCAGCACCTGATGCAGCGCGTCGACGCCAAGCAGGTCGAGGCGCTGTTCGAAGCGCCCGCAGCCGCGCCGGCCCTGCCCGGCGGCGAGGCGCTCGCGCCCGAGATCAAGATCGACGACTTCGCCAGGATCGACCTGCGCATCGCGAAGATCGTCAACGCCGAACTGGTCGAAGGCAGCGAAAAGTTGTTGTGCCTGACACTCGACGTCGGCGAGGGCAGAACGCGCAACGTTTTCTCCGGCATCAAGAGCGCCTACAAGCCCGCCGATCTGATCGGCAAGCTGACCGTCGTGGTTGCCAACCTCGCGCCGCGCAAGATGAAGTTCGGCGTCAGCGAAGGCATGGTGCTGGCCGCCAGCCATGCCGACGAGAAAGCCCACCCGGGGCTGTACGTGCTCGAGCCGTGGCCGGGCGCCGTGCCTGGCCTGCGCGTGCGTTGAAACAGCCACCGACCGCGATCAGCCAGCGCCCATGCTGCTTGAACGCCGTGACGCGCTCGACCAACTGTCGCAACTGCTGACGCAGGCCGCCAGCGGCCGCGGCCGGGTGGCGCTGATCGGCGGCGAGGCCGGCATCGGCAAGACCTCGCTGCTGCGCGAATTTTCCAGCCACGCGCAAGCGGCGGCCGCCGCGCCGCTGTGGGGCGCGTGCGACCCGATGTTCACGCCGCGCCCGCTGGGCCCGCTGCATGACATGGCCAAGGCGCTCGGCGACGGTGTGGTGGCGGCCCTCGGTCGCGACCATGGCCGCCTCGAAGTCTTCACCGCGGTGCTCGACGCCCTGGGACGCGACGTGCACTGCCTGGTGTTCGAGGACCTGCATTGGGCCGACGAGGCGACGCTCGATCTGCTGGCCTACCTGGGCCGGCGTATCGAGCGCACGCACACGCTGCTGCTGTGCACCTACCGCGACGACGAGATCGGCCGCGCCCATCCCTTGCGGCGCCTGCTCGGCTCGTTGCAGGGCGCGGCACGCATCACCCTCGCCCCGCTGTCGGCCGACGCCGTGCGCCGCCTGGCCGGGCAGCGGCGGGTCGATGCGGCCGCCTTGCACGCGGTGAGTGGCGGCAACCCTTTCTTCGTCACCGAGCTGCTGGCGCTCGGTGCCGCGGCGGCGGTGCCGCCCACGGTGCGCGACGCAGTGTTGGCACGCGTCGCGTCGCTGCCGGCCGCGGCGCGGTCGGTGCTCGAGGCCGCGGCCGTGCTCGGGCCGCGCATCGAACCGGCGCAGCTCGAGAACGTCGCCGGTGCCGACGCGGCCACGCTCGACGCCTGCCTGGGTGCCGGCGTGCTGCGCGAGGCCGGCGGCACGCTGGAGTTTCGCCACGAGCTGGCGCGACAGGCGATTCTCGAGTCGCTGTCGGCGCCGCAACGGCGCGCCTTGCATCTGCGCGTGTTGCAGGTCCTGCGCTCGACGAGCGGCGTCGACGCGGCCTATCTGGCGCACCACGCCGAGGCAGCGCTGGACCGCGACGCGGTGCTCGAGTTCGCCCCCCTCGCCGCGCGCCAGGCCGCGGCCGTTGGCGCGCGCCGCCAGGCCCATGCCCAATACGCGCGCGCACTGCGCTTTGCCGAGGCATTGCCGGCCGCGGCACAGGCCGGACTGCTCGAGGCGTTCGCGCTCGAGTGCCTCGCGGTGGGCGCCACGAGTGCCGGCATCGATGCGCGGCAGCGCGCAACCAGTTTGCGGTGCCAGCTCGGCGAGCCGGCCCGGCAGGCCGAGAACCTGTGCCGCCTGAGCAACTTGTTCGTCGATGTCGCGCGCAGCAGCGAGGCGCAGGAGGCCTTGCGCCAGGCCTTCGAACTGCTGGCACCGTTGCCGCCGTGTCGCGAACTCGGCTATGCCTGGCGTACCCAGGCGCACCTGAGCATGCTGCGCAACGACAACGAACACGCCGTCGCGGCCGGCCAGCGGGCGATCGAACTGGCCGAGCGCTTTGGCGATGTCGAGGCGGCCATCTCGGCGCTCAACTCGCAGGGCACGGCGACGACGCGGCTCGACTTCGAGGCCGGCTGCGCGCTGCTCGAGCGCAGCCGCGACATGGCGCGGGCGGCCGGCCGCAACGCACAGGTCTTCAACGCCGAGATCAATCTGGGCGAGTGCTGCGCCGACGAGTACCGCTTCGATCGCGCCGAGCGGCACCTGCATGCCGCCATTGCCGTCGCGGGCGACTTGCAGATGGATGCCTCGATCCCGCAAGGCATCCTCGGCCTGTGCCGGCTGCACCAGGGCCGCTGGATCGAGGCCGGCGACATGGCGATGCACGTGCTCGCCGAATCGCCGGAGCCGCGCATGTCGCGCATCCTGGCGCAGATCGTGCTCGGCCGCCTGCGTGCGCGACGCGGCGACGCCGGCACCTGGAGTGCACTCGACGAGGCCCTGGCACTGGCGCGCCTGTCCGAGCAGCTGATCTACATCGCCCCGGCCCACGCGGCCCGCGCCGAGGCCGCCTGGCTCGAAGGCGACCGCGGGCGCTGCCTCGATGAGGCACGCGCGGCCTACGACCTGGCGCTGCGACACCGCCACGCCTGGTTCGTCGGCGAGCTCGCGACCTGGCGGCAACTCGCCGGCGACAGGCTCGACATGCCGGACTTCGCAGCAGCACCGTACGCATTGCAAGCGGCTGAACGATGGCGTGACGCGGCTGCGGCTTGGGAGGCGCTGGGCTGCCCGTACGAGCAGGCGCGTGCGCTCGCCGCGGGCGACGTCGATGCCTGCCGCCTGGCACTCGCGACGTTCGAACGCCTGGGCGCGCGGCCCGCCGCCGAGACCCTGCGCGAGCAGCTCGGGCGGGCTGGTGTTCGCGGCCTTGCCCGCGGGCCACGCAGCGCCACGCGTGAGCATCCCGTCGGGCTGACCAGCCGCGAGCTGCAGGTATTGCGGTTGCTGTGCTGCGGCCTGGCCAACGCCGAGATCGCCAGGCGACTGTGCCGCTCGGTGCGCACCGTGGATCACCACGTGGCCGCGGTGCTGGCAAAGCTCGAGGTCGACTCCCGCCTGGAGGCGGTGCGCCGCGCCGAGCGCGAAGGCTGGCTGGCGGGCGGCGGCGGCGCCACCACCACCAACCCACCAAACTAGGCAAGCGCCGGTCGCAATCTGGGCAACGCTACCGTCGCCCACGGCGGACGCGTGCGGCGATCCTTCGTTCACGGCAACCACGGTGGCTGCCGACGCTCTGAAGGAGATGACCCATGCCCCGCTACCTGATCGAACGCAGCTTCCCCGACGGCCTGTCGATTCCGATGAACGCCGATGGCAAGAAGGCCGTGGCCGGCGTCGTCGCCAACAATGCCGAGCACGGCGTGACCTGGGTCCACAGCTACGTCACGCCCGACCGCAAGAGCACGTTCTGCATCTACGACGCGCCGGCGCCGGAGACGATCCGCAAGGTGGCCGATCGCAACGGCCTGCCGGTGGGGCGCATCACCGAGGTCAACGTGCTCGATCCCTACTTCTACCAGCCGTGACGCGGCGCAAGAGCTCAGGCCGCTAGCTCGCCGCGAGGCAGCGGGCCGGCGCCGCGTTGGCACCGCGGCCGGCCCGGCGTGCAAGTGTGTTCGGCCTTGGCAAGGGGCCGGGTCACATGCAACTGGCATGGAACTCGAACGCACATTGCGTTAACATGCCACCGTGCGCATGGAACTGAAGACGGCCCGACTCACATTGCTGATCGACCCGGCCAAGAAGACGGCCTTCGAACACCTGTGTGCGCGCCAGGACAAGACCCCTTCGCAGGTCGTGCGCCAGTTGATCCGCGATTACCTGGCACAGTATGGCGTCGCCTACGTGCCGAGCGGTCTGAGCAGCGAATCCGGCCAGCAGCCGGCCGCAGCCGAAATGCCACGGCGCAGCGGCAGCGCGCGTGCGCATGCCAAATCGCCACGCCGCGGCTGACGTGCAGCATCGCGTCCCGGCATCGAGCATCGATCAATGAGCGGGCCGACTGCCGTCACGCAATGGGTCCACCTCGACTGGGTACTGGTCGTGCTTGCGGCCTGGCTGCTGGTCGGCCTGGCCGGCGTCTTTGCGCTGCGCCGCTTTAGGTTCGTCTCGCGCATCCTGTTTCCGGCCGGCGGCGCGCTCGGCGTCCTGCTCCTCGGCGTGGCGCTCGGCGCGGTGTTCGACGGTGCCGAGGTCGCCGTGTTGCCGATCGGCCTGCCGACGCTGCCGTTCCACCTGCGCCTGGACAGCCTGTCGGCCTTCTTCCTGGTCGTGATCGGCGCCACCTCGGCCGGCGTCTCGGCTTTCGCGGCCGGCTACTTCCGCAAGGGCGAGGGCACGCCGCCGGGCCTGCTGTGCCTCGAGTACCACGTCTTCCTGGCCAGCATGGTCGGCGTGATCCTGGCCGACGACGCCTATGCCTTCATGGTGATGTGGGAAACGATGGCCCTGTCGTCGTTCTTCCTGGTCACTGCCAACCACCGCATCGCCGAGATCCGGCGCGCGGGCTACATCTACCTGCTGGTGGCCCATGTCGGCGCCATCGGCATCCTGATGTGCTTCGGCGTGCTGCAGGCCAATACCGGCGACTACACCTTCGCCAACATGCGCGCGCAGTCGCTGTCGCCGTTCTGGGCCTCGGCCGCGTTCGGGCTGGCGGTGTTCGGCTTCGGCGCCAAGGCGGGCATCGTGCCGCTGCATGTCTGGCTGCCCGAGGCGCACCCGGCGGCGCCGTCGCCGGTCTCGGCGCTGATGAGCGGCGTGATGCTCAAGACCGCGATCTACGGCCTGTTGCGGGTGATCTTCGATCTGCTGCACACGCAGCTGTGGTGGTGGGGCGTGGTGCTGCTGGCGCTGGGCCTGGTCAGCGCCCTGTTCGGCGTGGTGTTCGCGGCGGTGCAGGTCGACATGAAGCGCCTGCTGGCCTATTCGTCGATCGAGAACATCGGCCTGCTGGTGGCGGGCATCGGCCTGACCGTCGTCTTCTCTGCCTACGGCATGAAACCGATGGCCGCGCTGGCGCTCACGGCCAGCCTGTACCACGTGGCCAGCCACGCCATGTTCAAGAGCCTGCTCTTCCTCGGCACCGGCTCGGTGCTGCACGCGACCGGTGAGCGAAACCTCGGCAAGCTCGGCGGGCTGATCCGCACCATGCCCTGGGTGGCCTGGGTCACGCTGCTGGGCGTGCTGGCCAGCGCGGGCCTGCCGCCGCTCGGCGGTTTCGTTTCGGAGTGGCTGCTGCTGCAGAGCTTCCTGTTCACGCCGGGCCTGCCGCACTCGGTGCTCAACATGCTGATCCCGGTCTTCGCGGCACTGATCGCGCTGATCGCCGCGCTGGCCGGCTACGCCATGGTCAAGTTCTTCGGCATCATCTTTCTCGGCCAGCCGCGCGAAGAAAAACTCGCACGTGCCCACGACGCCGGGCCCTGGGAGCGCGCCGGCATGCTCTGGTTGGTGGTCGGCTGCCTCGCATTGGGCCTGCTGCCGAACCAGTTCATCCAGCTCATCGATCCCGTGACACAGCAACTGGTGTCCGCCGGCCTGGGCGAGGCCGTCGCCGCGCACGGCTGGCTGCTGGCACCGACCGGCGTCGAGCGGGCGAGCTACGGCCCGGTGATCTTCCTGCTCGGCGTGGCGGCCAGCTTCGCGCTGGCCTGGCTGCTGGTGCGCAAGCTCTATCACGGCCGCTCGCGGCGCGCGCCGCCCTGGGCCTG
>Ga0315271_10000685_pt1 | contig 19451 bp, 20 predicted proteins | sample C3_top_MG_FD_204664 | JGI IMG/M metagenome (GOLD analysis project Ga0315271, IMG submission 204664) | Sediment microbial communities from Yellowstone Lake, YNP, Wyoming, USA - C3_top | ecosystem: Environmental > Aquatic > Freshwater > Lake > Sediment | place: USA: Wyoming | collected 2017-08-01
ATGCGTTTCGCGCCGGCCTGTTCCTGGGCACATCCGTGCATGATACCTCGCAGGTCGCAGGAGCCGGCCTGGTATACCAGGAATACTTTGGTGATGCGGCAGTACTCAACGTGGCGACAGTGACCAAACTGGTGCGCAACCTGGGCATGCTGATCGTCATACCCTTGCTCAGCATCCTGTATCACCGCAAGTCCGGTACAGATGAAACCCGCCCCAGCCTTTGGTCCATGCTGCCGCTGTTCGTTATTGGCTTTGCGCTGATGAGCTTGTTGCGCACCGTGGGCGACTTGGGTGAGCGCCCTTTCGGCCTGCTGGATCCAGCCATCTGGCAATCCGTGGTCTCCATTAGCACGCAGACCGCGGAATACTGCCTGAGAATCGCCATGGCGGCGGTCGGTCTTGGCACTGGCCTGGCTGGTCTCAAAGCGATCGGCGTCAAACCCCTGGGTGTCGGTTTGTTTTCAGCGGTGCTGGTAGGCGGCGTAAGCTACACTCTGATTTCGCTGCTCTACTAGGCCCTCAATCCACCGGAGTCCGGTCACGATGGCATACATTACGGTAATTCAGCCTGCTGCGGCTGAGGGCAAACTGGCTGAATTGTTTCAGCGGGTGCGGGCTCCCAACGGCCAGGTCGACAATGTGTTACAGATTCACAGCCTGCGGCCGCACACGATGGAAGGCCACATGGCTTTGTACAAGGCGGTTCTGCATCACTCCGGCAACCGCCTGCCAAAATGGTTTCTTGAATCGGTGGGTGTGCTGGTCAGCATGCTCAACGGCTGTGGTTATTGTGCACGCCATCACAGCGAGGGCTTGAAGCGCTTGCTGAAATCCGAACCGGGTTACTTCGAGGCATGCCTTGAGCAGTTGCAATCCACAGAACCTGGGCCACCCTTCACCGCGGCACAAACTGCGGCGCTTAACTATGCGCGCAAGTTAACCCTGTCGCCCGGGGATATTGTGCAACAGGATATTGATTCCCTGCGGGGCGCGGGGATCAGTGATGGTGAAATCCTCGAAATCAACCAGGTGGCGAGCTACTTCGCCTACGCCAATCGCACGGTGGCCGGCCTGGGCGTAAACACCGCGGGCGAGCAACTCGGGCTGTCGCCGCACGACTCGGCCGATCCGGGGGATTGGAATCACGCGTAGTCCTCTAACGAACCCGTCAGAGCAGACCCCAGCAAGAGATTTCTTCGCCTCCGCCTCCGCCTCAATTTCAGACCTTTCCTTGTGTTTCGGCCAGATTTTCCGCCAGGATTTCCACCAGGCTGTCGAGGCCACGGTCCCAGTGCCAGTGCGCCTTACTTTCATCCATGGTAAGCCGGCAATTGGCGCAGGCCGAGATCATGGTTTCAGCGCCCGTGTCTTCGACCTGTTTCATCTTGATCTGGAACACTTTGTGGCGCAGGTCGGCCGCCCGTCCCATGGCCTGCACGCCACCACCACCACCGCAACACCAGTTGAAATTACCGGTTGGAGTCATTTCCTTGAAGTTAGTGGCAAAGTCCTCCAGCAGGTAGCGTGCATCTGCCGTCGCGCCACCGCGCCGTGAAATCTGGCAAGGGTCGTGATAGGTAACGGACGCATCATAGGGCTTGAACTTGAGTTTTCCTTCACGCTTCAGTTGCGCCAGGAATTCGGTGATGTGCATCACGTGGTAAGGCAATGGCCGGCCAAGAATATTGGCGCCAGACCAGCGCAACACCCCGAAGGCATGGCCACATTCAGGGATGACCACCAATTTTGCACCGATGTCTTCGGCGGCGTCGGTAATGCGCTGGATCGAGATTTTGGCAATATCCGACCGCCCGGCCAGGAAGCCAAAATTGGTGGCTTCATAGCCCTTGGTGCTCAGTGTCCAGTTAACCCCGGCATGGTTGAGAAGGCGGGCCATGGACACAACCGACATGGGATATTTCATCAGTTCAATCGAGGACACGGTCAAGAGTACCTCGGCGCCCTTTTTGTCCAGGGGCAGTTCGACCTCATGTTCATCGGCCAGCCATTCGAGGCGATCTTTAAGCACCTGCGGAGTCACCCCCAGCGGGCTGCCCTTGTCACGGACATTTTCCGCCGCTTGCAACAGGTCTTCCGGCCCCAAACCGGCCGCCGTAAACGCCTGCCGTGAAGCGGCCACGATGGAGGCGATGTCGATACCCATGGGACAGACCTGCGTGCAGCGCCCGCACATGGTGCAACTGTCGAACAGCAACTCTTCCCAGATTTGCAGTTCCGCCTTGCTGATGTTGGGTTCACTGAACCAGCGCCACGGCGCCTTGCTGCGCTTGTGCGCCCTGGCCATCGGGAATAATTTGTAGGCGGGCGTGTATTTCGGATCACCCGTGACCTCGTAGAAATGGCAGGCGGTAGCGCACTGGCCACAGTGCACGCAGGCTTCCAGGTAAGCTGCGAGGTTGCCGCTGTTCAGCGCCAGGAATTTCTTGGCGGCTGCCTGGGGGTTGATCTCGTCTCTCATGACTTTGACTCCTACGTAATCATTCCAGAGCTTTCTTAATCCGATTCCCGCCGGCTTCTGTTGGCCCGGTGATAGAGGCCATAGGCTCCAATCAGCACCCCGGTAAGGGCAATCGTGATGATGGGATGATCGCCCAGCGTATGGGCCAGTGAATGCACAAGCATCATCGTTTTGGAGCTTTTGTCCAGGCCCGCATGGGCGAGGGCGGGAACAGGCAGTACCGCCAGGGCAGCCGTGACCGCAAGCAGTCGTATGTTCATATCCTGAATCTCCATCGTGTTCGCTCCCTGGTGTCCATCAGGTCACCTTGATCTGTACCAACTCTTCACCGCGTGGATTCATGACGTGCACGGCACAGGCGATGCAGGGGTCGAAACTGTGAATCGTGCGCTGAATTTCCAGTGGCTGGTCTGGTATGAGCAGCTGGTGGTTGTCCATCAAGGCCGCTTCGTAGGCACCCGGCTGCCCTGAAGGGTCGCGAGGACCGGCGTTCCAGGTGCTGGGCACCACCGCCTGGTAGTTATCGATCTTACCGTCCTTGATTACGATCCAATGTGCCAGGCCGCCCCGGGGAGCTTCCATGTAACCCACACCGCGAGCTTCTTTGGGCCAGGTGGATGGGTCCCACATGGCTTCGCTGTGCACGGCCAGGTCACCGGCTTTGACGTTTGCCACCAGGTTATCCAGCCAGGTACTCATCTGGTCGGCGATGATCTTGGTTTCCAGGGTGCGGGCTGCGGTGCGGCCCAGGGTGGAAAACATGGCTTCCAGCGGCACCTCCAGTTGGCCCAGCACCGCGCCAGCCAGCTCACGGGTCTGCTCATGTCCGCTGGCGTACAGCATCAAAACGCGCGCCAGGGGGCCGACTTCCATGGCATGCCCTTTCCAGCGCGGCGCCTTGAGCCAGGAATAGCTGGCATCCACGTCCAGGTGCTCGTAGGGTGGTTTCGGGCCGGTGTAGTTGAGCTGGGTTTCGCCGGCATAAGGATGCAGGCCTGACTGCTTGCCGGTGGAATAGTCATACCAGGAGCGGGACACAAACTCCTGGATCTGGCTGTCGTCGTTAAGATCCACTTCGTGGATGGTGGACAGGTCGCGGTTGAGAATGACGCCACTGGGTATCATCCAAGAGGTGGGGTCGTCCAGCCCGGCCGAGGGAAAATCGCCATACGTCATGAAATTACCCAGGCCTTCACCGCGCTTGAACCAGTCCTTGTAAAACGAGGCAATGGCGATGGTGTCCGGCACGTATACCTGGTCAACAAAGGCCTGCATGCGTTTGATGATGTCACGAATCTTTCCAAAGGCCACGATGTTCACCGCGGTGGATGCGGACCCGCCCGTAGCCGACGACGGATCGTTACTGATTGGGGACGGCACACCGCCGACCACGAAGTTGGGATGCGGGTTCTTGCCCCCGAATATCGTGTGAATCTGCACCACGTCGCGCTGCCATTCCAGCGCATCGAGGTAGTGCGCTACTGCCATGAGGTTGGCTTCCGGGGGTAACAGATAATCGGGATGACCGTAGTAGCCGTTGGCGAAAATGCCCAGTTGCCCGGCTTCGACAAAGGTTTTTAGTTTCTTTTGCGTGTCGGCAAAATAGCCGGGACTGGACCTGGCATAGCCGGAAATGGACTGCGCCAGCTCAGAGGTGGCCTTGGGGTCTGCCGACAGGGCGGAAACGACATCCACCCAGTCCAGGGCGTGCAGATGATAAAAATGCATCACGTGGTCGTGCACATACTGGGCGCCAATCATCAGGTTGCGAATCAGCTGGGCATTGGGTGGGATGGCATAGCCGAGCGCGTTCTCAACCGCGCGTACCGAGGCGATGCCGTGTACCAGGGTGCACACACCGCAGATGCGTTGGGCAAAAGCCCAGGCGTCACGCGGGTCACGGCCTTTGAGGATCAGTTCGATGCCCCGCACCATGGTGCCGGAACTCCAGGCACTGGTAATCCTACCGTCATCGCTGCGTTCCGCTTCGATACGAAGGTGTCCCTCGATGCGGGTGACGGGGTCGACGACCACGCGTTGGTTCATGATTTACTCCTTGCAGGGTGCTGCATCATGCATTCAAGCGGTGCGCCGTTCACAATTGGGCTCCGCGATGACTTAGCTGCACGCCCGTCTGGCTGCGGGTGACGAAAACCCAGGCCACATGCATCAGCTTGCCGAAGGGCAGCCAGATAAGCAGCAGGGCCACACTCAGCATGTGAATGGCCAGCAGGGTCTCGTAGCGTGCGCCAAGGTGGCTGGTGGCGATCAAGCCGGTGATGACGGGCAGAAACACAACCAGCCAGCTGAAATAGTCGTCAAAGGTGGAGATGATGCGCATGGCAGGGTTGGAAAAACGCATAGCCAGGGATGCAAACATAGAAGCCACCGTGACGACCGCCACGGCGTAAATCACGTTATTCGGCAAGGATGGCCAGGACACGCCCAGCAGGCTCCTGAAGAACAGGATATGGGGCATCAGGGCGAAGACCACGACGGCCAGGCCCAGGTGAAATACGTAGCCATTGATCAGTGCGAACATCGTGCGGTTCTTGTAGGCCGCCTGCGGCCACAGGCGGCGGATGATTTCGCGCAGCGCTGCAATGGCGACCGGCCGTTGCCGGCTGCTGCCGGCGGAAGAGTCATGCGTGCGCCATAAAAGAAACAGCGAAAACAGGCGATAACACACACCGAATACAAACACAGCCAGTGCAACTTGCATGGCCGGGCCGCGGGCAAACTCAAGTAAGGTCATGATCAGCCCTCCTTTAAAACTCTTTTGCGTTGCTGCCGTGCCGCGAACGCACTGGCGGCGCCAATGGCCGCACCGGTAATGGCTGCACCTGCGACCCAGCGGGTGGCATCACCGGTGCCGGTCGAAAGCGGCTTGTAGAATCCGCCCATGTCCCAGAACCCGGGTTCGGCGCAACCCAGGCAGCCATGTCCCGATTGAACCGGGAAGGAGACGCCGCCGTTCCACTTCAGCGTGGCGCAGGCGTTGTAGGTTACGGGCCCTTTGCAGCCGACTTCGTAGAGGCACCAGCCCTGGCGGGCGCCGGTGTCATCAAAACTCTTGGCAAACATGCCGCGCTCGTAAAATGGCCGCCGGTAGCAGCGGTCGTGGATGGTCTCGCCAAAGAAGGCCTTGGGGCGCCCGAGGTGATCGAGTTCCGGGATGGAGCCAAAGGACAGCAGGTAGGCAATGGTGCCGGTCATGGCTTCCGGAATGGGTGGGCAGCCGGAAATATTAATCAGCGGCTTGTCCGTCACGATCTGTGAGATGGGCACAGCACCCGTCGGATTCGGGTTGGCTCCCGGGATGCCGCCAAAGGCTGCGCAACTACCCACAGCGATCACCGCAAACGCATCCTTGACTGTTTCCTGCAGCATTTGCAGGTTGCTTATGCCGGCGATGGTTGAATACACACCGTCATCTTTCAAAGGCACGGAACCATCGACGATGACGATGTACTTGCCGGCATTCTCTTGCATGGCGGCATGGCGGGCTTGCTCAGCGGCCACGCCGGACGCATTCATCAGCGTGTGGTGGTAGTCCAGCGAAATGAAATCGAAAATCATGTCCTCAATGGAAGGGCTGCTGGCGCGCGTGATGGATTCGGTGCAACCAGTGCACTCCTGGAAGGACAACCAGATCACGGACTGCCGGCGGGCGGCTGCCAGGCCCTGCGCGATGGCAGTCGCCGCAGCAGGCGGCAGGGCAAGAATTGAAGCCGTGTAGGATGCATACTTTAGGAAAGCGCGGCGGGAAATGCCACGTTCCGTCAGGGATTCACCCAGGGTTTTATGCCTGGATGCGGTTTCAAATGTGGACATGGGGAGCCTCCAATGCAGCCAGGCGGTCATAGCCCTCGTCGAGGATTGTGCGGATGCGATCTGCTGCCGCGCTCACATCGTGCGGGTCGCTGAGAAAAATCTCGGGAATCCGGGTAATGGCGATTTCCTCGGTGGCAATGCGCCCACCATCACCCATATGGCGTATCCACCACACGCCGGCATAGGCGGTTTCCCAGATATCCGTGGGGCCGGCAACCTCCAGCCTGGCTCTGACTTCGCCGTGGCCGAGCAACTCTTCCAGTTGCTCGCGATCTGCCTGTGTCATCGGCAGGCTACGCAAATCAATGGTGGAGGGTTCATTGTGCCGCGCCAGGGCCTGCAACCTCTGTGCCACTTCCGACAGGATGGACCAGGCCATGCCGGTGGATTGAGTCGTCATGCAGGGTGCGTTTGAGTCACGATTCATACTGGTATCCCCGGGTGAGTTCCTCAACGGCATCACAAGCCGAGGGAATGGCCGCCAGTACGGCAGCCGTGGGTTCCAGGCCCAACTCGGTCGAACCGGGTTGAATGGCCACCAGCGCCCGGCGTTCAGGGCAGGTTCCGCGGAGAGTGGCGGCGGACAGGAGGTCCGATATCGCCACTTCGTGCACGGAACGTTTGCGACCGCTCACTTGCTGTTCTATTTCCGCGCCATGAAATACCCGGATGGTTCCGGGGGGTGAATTCATTTCCGCTGCATCGACGATGATCAGGGCATCGGCTTCTTCGATGCAGGGCAGCAGGGACAAGCCTATGGTTCCGCCGTCGATATAGGCGACCTGGTCTTGTGCGGGCTTGATTGAACGCAGCAATTCCGTTATACGAACACCCACCCCATCATCCTGTAGCAGGGTGTTGCCGACACCCATGACCAGTACTTTTCTCGTTGCGGTGGGCGGTGTCATAATTCTCGCTAACATGCGTATATTAATATTTAGTAATCTAAATTCGCACAGCTCGTATGGGATCTTATAATTCTAAATACGGAATCATCTTGATCAAGATCAATAGAAGCCGGGCAAGGATGAATTAAAGTCATTCCCGTACAGAATAACGAGTAGGTGAATTGTCCTGCCTGATTTCGTGGGAGCCACGGAGCCGGAGAATCAAGAAAATGTGCCTGGGTGTGCCAATGAGAGTGCTGGAAATCGACGGTTTCATGGCCCGCTGCGAAGCGCGTGGCATTGAGCGTAAAGCCAGCCTGTTCCTGTTGCAGCACGAAGACATACAGCCTGGTGACCTGGTGATGATCCATGTGGGAAACGCCATCCAGAGAATGAGCGAAGAGGACGCGCATTCCGCCTGGGAGTTGTATGACGAGATGTTGCAGCTCGAAGCGGACGCTTCCCGGTCGTTAAACAGCGCGCTGGACAACGGCGGCTATGCATGAGCTGGCTATTTGCCAGGGCTTGATGGCGCAAGTGCAAGCAGTGGCTGCGAAGAACGGGGCGCGTAGTGTTGAGCGGGTCGTGTTGTCCGTCGGTCCCTTGTCCGGCTTGGAACCACAACTGCTGGAGCGCGCGTTCACCGTGGCACAAGCCGGCACTCTGGCGGCAAAGGCCAAGCTGGAGATTCGCTGTGGTCCGGTTCGTGTTTGCTGCAGCAGTTGCGGGGTAGTGAGCGAGGCTTCCCCAAATCGACTGCTGTGTGAGTCCTGTGGAGACTGGAAAGTGAAGCTGACCGAAGGAGATGAATTGATCCTGATCAGTATGGAGTTGTCAGGGTTTGGCCTGGATTCCAAACCTGGATCTTCCTTCATCCCCGTTTGGCAAGACAAAACTGGTATCCAGTAGGCAAAACGCCAGCTAAGGAGCAATACGATGTGTAACACCTGCGGCTGTTCAATTACCCCGGCTAATGCCCATCTGGTAGAAGAGGGTGGTGCACTGGAGCATACCCACGAAGGCCACGTCTCCATCGATGTGCTGAGTTCCCTGATGCACGAAAACGACCACCAGGCCATGCACAATCGCGAACACTTTGACCGGCATGGCGTGCTGGCCGTTAACCTGATGTCCTCCCCCGGATCAGGCAAAACCAGCCTGCTGGAAGCCACCATCGAGGCTTTGGGTGATGAGTTCCACATCGCCGTTATCGAAGGTGATCTTGAAACCGAAAACGACGCCCGCCGTATCCGCGCCAAGGGCGTTCCGGCGGTCCAGATCACTACCGGCAGTGCCTGCCACCTCGACGCTCACATGGTGCACGAGGCCCTGCACGATCTGGACCTGGACGCTGTGGACCTGCTGTTCATCGAAAACGTTGGCAATCTTGTGTGTCCAGCCAGCTTTGACCTCGGCCACCATGCCAATGTCACGCTGCTGTCCGTCACTGAAGGCGACGACAAGCCGGCCAAGTACCCGGTGATCTTCCGCGCCGCCGACCTGGTGTTGCTGACCAAGTCGGATTTCCTCGACGTCATCGATGACTTCGATCCTGCCAAGGCGGAACGACACGTGCGAGAACTGGCCAACCCGGCCGATGTGCTGACTCTTTCAGTGCGCCGGCCGGTCAGCCTGGCGCCCTGGCTGGGCTGGTTGAGAGCACAACTGGAGCGGCGTAAAGCTGGCGCAATACTGCGGCCCCAGGTTCAATCTGATGGCGCTGCTTTGCACATTGTGTGCGCCACGAGATAGCCTGCGGATCACAGAGCCGTGTCAAGAGAAAAGCTCTGGTTAGAACGAATACGTGCGCTGCCCTTGCCAGAAAGAGTGCGCGTGATGAATGTCTGTGGTGGCCACGAGCGATCGATTTCCATGGCTGGACTGCGCGCCGCCCTGCCCCCCCAGGTGGAACTCATTCCGGGTCCTGGCTGCCCGGTATGTGTTTGCCCGGAAGAAGATATCTACGCCGCCGTCCAGTTGGCACGCCGTGATGGCGTGATCGTGGTCGCTTTTGGCGATATGCTGAGAGTGCCCTGTAACGGGCCGAAAGCCGAGCCGCGTTCGCTGCAGGAGGCGCGCGCTGCTGGCGCCGATGTGCGGCCAGTTTCCTCACCCGAAGAAGTTCTGGCCATCGCCCGCGACAATCCAGGTCAGCAGGTGGTATTTTTTGCTGCTGGATTTGAAACCACCACCGCGCCGGTCGCCGGCTTGATTGCCCAGGGACTGCCGCACAATATGACCGTGCTGTTATCCGGGCGCCTGACCTGGCCTGCCGTGGCAATGTTGCTGGACAGCGGCACGCCGGGTTTCAATGCCCTGATCGCGCCGGGTCACGTATCCACTGTCATGGGACCGGAGGAATGGGCCTTTGTCGCCAACAAGCACTGCATTCCCGCAGCCGTGGCCGGCTTCACCACGGACAGCCTGCTGACTGCGCTGTACTCGGTGCTGCGGCAACATATCGAAGGCCGCGTTTTTCTGGACAATTGTTACGAAAACGTCGCCCGGCCGGGCGGCAATGTCACCGCGCAGGCCGTGATGGGCCAGGTGCTGGACGTGGTCGATGCCAACTGGCGCGGGGTTGGCGTGATACCGGCATCCGGCTTCGCCCTGAAACGCGGATTGGCTCATCACGATGCGCGGGTCCGCTTCGCCATCGAGCCCGAGCAGGACCGCAAGAGAGCAGGGGAAATGCCCCCGGGTTGTGATTGCGCCCGGGTGGTTTTGGGAAAAATTTATCCCAGTGAGTGCATTCTTTACGGCAGAGCCTGCACACCGCGCCATCCCATCGGGCCCTGCATGGTGTCGGACGAGGGCGCCTGCCGCATCTGGTGGGCATCGGGCATCAGGGAATCTGCGAATGCAGCCGGTGGCAAAAAAGTCGCAGCCGCCGTTCACTAATGATGACCAAACCGTCACGCCGCGATGGTCAGGAAGAAGTGTGCAGGGCGGGCGCAGGGCGCGAGGCACGGGATTTCGTAGTCACTGGCCGGGTCCAGGGCGTCGGTTACCGCCCCTTTGTCTATGTCACGGCGCACCGCCTGGGGCTCACCGGCTCAGTTTTGAACGGTTCCGGCAAGGTGTTTATCCATGCCCAGGGCAGCCGCGCCAGCCTGGAAGCGTTTGAACAGGCGTTGATTTATTCGGCCCCGCCTCTGGCACAGCCCAGCTTGGCTTCATCGCAATTGGGAAAGTGGCGTGAAGAGGACGTTTTCTCGATTCTCGCCAGCGAAAATTCCAGTGAACCGGAAATCCATCTGCCCCCAGACCTGTTCGCCTGCAACGACTGCGTGGCTGAACTCACCACGCCCTCCGAGCGCCGTTACGCTTATCCGTTTATCAACTGCACCCAGTGCGGCCCGCGCTACACCATCATTACAGCCATGCCTTATGACCGCCCCAATACCTCCATGGCGGATTTCGCTCTGTGTGAAGCCTGTCGGCGGCAATACGAGTCGCCGCAGGACCGGCGTTTTCACGCCCAGCCTCTGGCTTGCCCGGTGTGTGGTCCGCGGCTGGAATATGTTCACACTGGCCAGCCGGGGGTGGTGGAAACCAGAAATGCCGCGGCTATAGAGTCAGCCATGGCAGCATTGCACAAAGGTGAAATCGTGGCGGTAAAGGGCGTGGGCGGCTACCACCTGGTGTGTGACGCCGCCAACGATGCGGCCGTGCGGCGTTTGCGGGAGCGTAAAATCCGCCCGCACAAGCCCCTGGCGGTGATGTTCCCGCTGCGCGGAGCCGACGGGTTGGAGGCCCTGCGTGAGGCCGTAGATCTCGACGATACGGTGGCACTAGCAGTTCTGAACCCGGCGCGCCCCATTGTGTTGGCCAGGAAACGGGCCGACTTTCCACTCAGCCCGGCGCTGGCGCCGGGTCTGCGGGAGTTGGGTGTGTTCCTGCCCTACAGCCCCCTGCACCATCTGCTAATGAAGCAGTTTGGCCGGCCCATCGTGGCTACCTCGGGCAATATTAGCGGCGAGCCTGTTATCACGGATAATGATGAAGCATCAAAACGCCTGAGCGGCATTGCCGACGCTTTCCTGCACCACAACCGCCAGATAGTCCGCCCCGCCGATGACCCGGTGGTGCGCCCCGTTGCAGGGCGTGCCAGGACTCTGCGCCTGGGACGCGGCTTGGCGCCACTGGAGCGCCAGCTGCCCGCCACGCTGCATGTGCCCACCATGGCAGTGGGCGGGCATATGAAAGTAACCGTGGCGCTGGCTTGGGACGACCGCGTGGTGATTTCGCCTTATATTGGTGATCTGGACAGCCCCCGCAGCATGGCGGTCTTTGCGCAGGTGATAGCTGATCTGCAGAACCTTTACGATGTGAAATGCCAGCAGATCGTCAGCGATTTACACCCGGGCTATGCCAGCAGTCGCTGGGCGCAACGGCAAGGGCTGCCTGTCCTGCGGGTGCAGCACCACGAAGCGCATGCGTCGGCGCTGGCGGGCGAACACCAGGATGTCGGGCAATGGCTGATTTTCACTTGGGATGGGGTCGGCTATGGCCACGATGGCCAGTTGTGGGGAGGTGAAGCCCTGGCCGGTCGGCCGGGCTGTTGGAATCGCGTCGCCAGTTTTCGTCCTTTCCGCCTGGTCGGCGGTGACAAGGCGGGCCGTGAACCCTGGCGATCTGCCGCCGCCGTGCTGTGGGAAGAGGGCGTGGAATGGTGTCCGCAGGCCCCGGGCGCAGCGATTGCCCGCCAGGCCTGGGACAAAGACATCGGGGTGTTTACTACCTCGGCTGCCGGGAGGTTGTTCGATGCAGCGGCAGCGCTGGTGCTGGATCGTCAGTGTGCGAGCTTCGAAGGGCAAGGGCCGATGGAGCTGGAGCAGATTTCCGACGCTGGAGCCGGGCCGGTCAAGCTGCCGCTTTTGCCCGACAAGCACGGCTTGCTCCGCTCCGATTGGGCACCGCTATTGCCAATGCTCACGGATGTAACGCGATCCAGGGCAGAGCGTGCGCACGTATTTCACTCCTCGATGGCGCAGGCACTGGCAGACCAGGCGGTGCTGATTCATCGACTGCAACCGTTCCAGGCTATAGGCCTGAGTGGCGGCGTCTTTCAAAACCGGCACTTGACTGAGCTGGTACTGGACAGGCTACGCCTTGCGGGCTTCGATTGCCGCTTGCACCGGGATATTCCGGCGAACGATGGTGGCTTGTGTTTCGGGCAAGTGATGGAAGCGCTGGCTGCCAGTGAAGGCCGGCTGCGACTGAGCTGAGAGGCAATATGGATACATATCGGTTGGTCAGCCTGGCGCACGGCAACGGTGGCAGGTATATGCGGGAACTCATCGCGGACGTGTTCGCCCGCCATTTGTCCAGGCCCGGGCAAAGCGGCAGTCTGGATGTCACCCTGGATGCCGCGCCGATGGATCTGCCTGGGGGCCAGCCGTGCATCACCACCGATGGATTTATCGTCAAGCCGCTGGAATTTCCAGGCGGAGATATTGGCTCCCTGGCTGTGCATGGCACGGTGAATGACCTTGCCGTCAGCGGCGCGCAGCCACTGTACCTGACCCTGAATGCCTTCATCGAAGAGGGCCTGGAAATCGAGCGCCTGGAGCGAATCGTGGTCAGCCTGGCGCGGGCCGCTACAGCAGCTGGAGTGCTGGTCGTGGCCGGCGACACCAAGGTAGTGCCCCGCGGGGAGGGTGGTGGTCTCTACCTGGCCACGACCGGGGTCGGTGTCCGGCCAGCTGGGTGTGCGCTGGGCCTGGGGCTGATTCAGGTTGGCGACGCCGTGCTGGTAAGCGGTCCGGTGGGTGATCATGGTATTGCGGTCATGCTGGCGCGCGAGGAATTTGCAATCAGCGGTAAGGTGCAGTCTGACAGCGCAGCTGTTTTTCCCCTGACCCGGGCCGCGATGGAGTTCGATGGCTTGCGCTTTATGCGCGACCCAACACGGGGCGGGCTGGCCGGGGTGTGCTGGGAAATGGCACAACACACCGGGCAAGCGGTTCACCTAGATGAGCTACGTGTGCCGGTGCGGGATTCCGTGCGCATGGTGTGTGAAATGCTGGGTTACGATCCCTACTACCTGGCTTGCGAGGGTCGGGTGGTTGCGGTTATCCGGGCTGATCAGGCCGGGGCCCTGCTACAGGCCTGGCGTCAGCACCCTGGCGGTGCGGACGCGTCCATCATTGGTCGCATCGAGGCGGGCAAGCCACGTACTTTGCTAACCACGGCCCTGGGCGGTCAGCGCATTCTGGAAGATCTTGAAGAGGATCCATTGCCGAGGATCTGCTGAAGCGCAGCCCTGGCATCCCGCCTTCCGAAGGTCTACCGGAAAACAGGTTGACGCGGGCTCAGGCGGGCTTTTTCAAGCCGGCTTTTTTAAAAGGAAGCGATAAACCCCACCTTCTTCGCTATTCTCAACCAGCTCGTTACCGGTAGTGCGGCAAAACGCCTGGAAATCCGCTACGGCGCCTGGATCGGTGGCGAGAATCTCCAGGGTGCCGCCGGCCGGGACGTCTTTGAGCGCCTTTTTGGCCTTGAGGATGGGCAGCGGGCAGTTAAGGCCTTTTGCGTCGAGTAATTGGTCAGCCATGGTTTTTCTATCTCCCTAGATAAACAAATTGATATCGGATTGGGTGGCCACTTCGACATACGTGGCGGCGCCGCCCAGTTCTGGGCCCTCGATCATGTCCTCGAGTGAGTATTCGAATAAATCCATGGTCATTTGGCAGGCGATCATGCGCACATCCGCCTCGATGGCCAGGTCGCGCAGGTCCTGGATGCTGGCGACGCCTTTCTTCGCCATCAGGTTTTTCATCATCTTGGATGCTGCGGCATCAACCCCGGGAATCATCGAAACCACGTTCGGCATGCCCATGTGTCCGCCCATCATGGGCATTTTCATAGCTGGATTGCCTAGCGAGGACAATTGCAGATCGAGGTTTTTGAGCAAAAGCGGCAAGCCATAAAACGTGAAAAACATGGTGACATTCAAGCCCATGGCCGCCGCGGTGGTGGCCAGGATGAAGGGCGGGTAAGCCCAGTCCAGCGAGCCCTTTGTGACAATGATGGACATGGACTTGGTGCCGCCGCTTCCATTTGCTTCGTTTGACATGTCGTTACTCCAGGTCCTATCGGGACGAGCGGGGTTTCAATGGTTCATCGAGTATATACAATTTCTATTTATTAGGTAAAACGAATACTATTGGCCAATAGTATGCACCTGGCTTCGCCGGGGCAATGCAGCAATCAACGGGAATTGAGCCAGATCAACAGTTATCACGCCAGCGCCAGGATCATTCCGGACCGCGACAGTTACCCGCTGCCGCGGTCAGGCGAGCGAGCGGCGCATTTCATCGGCAACGAAATCTACCGGCGACCAGCCTTTGGCAAGCATCACCCCCTGTCCGGCCCACGCGTGGCCCTGGTGATGGATTTGTGCGAACGCCTGGGCTGGCTGGATGCCCAATCCCTGTGTGCCTCCCGGCCGGCGGATGAAAAAACCTTGTCCGTTTTCCACACGACCGATTACCTGGCCGCGTTCAGGGAGGCGGATAGCACCGGGCGGGTCAGCCGCGAGGTGCGCGAGCGCTATCACCTTGGCACTTCGTCCAACCCCCTGTTCCCGGGTTTGTTTGAGCGCGCCGCTACGACCGTCGGCGGTTCCATCCTGGCCGCCGAACTGGCCATGAGTGGCGCCATTGCCTACCACCCTTCGGGCGGCACCCACCATGGCCGGCCGGACCGAGCCAGCGGCTTTTGTTATTTCAATGACCCGGTTTTTGCCGTGCTGACTTTGCTCGGGCACGGCCTGCAGCGGGTGATGTATGTCGATCTGGATGCGCATCACGGCGACGGGGTGCAGGACGCATTTGCCGCGGACCCACGTGTTTTTACGTTGTCGATCCACGAGGCCGGGCGTTGGCCGCACACGGGTCTGGTGGCGGATCGCGGCCAGGGCCGGGCCCGCAATTTACCCGTGCCACGCGGATTCAATGACAGTGAACTGGACTACCTGATGCAAACGGCCGTTCTGTCGCTGTCCCGGCGATTTGAGCCGCAAGCGGTGGTTATCACCTGCGGCGCTGATGGTTTGAAAGGTGACCCGCTGTCGCGCATGGAGCTCAGTAACGTAGCCTTGTGGCGCGCCGTGCTGGAGTTGGTGGAGGCCAGCCCGCGCACCGTGGTACTGGGTGGCGGCGGCTACAATCCCTGGTCTGTAGTGCGCTGCTGGACTGGGCTGTGGGGCCTATTGAGCGGCAAAACCCTGCCGCAGATTCTTCCGCTCGAGGCGCAGCAGGTACTACTCGGCCTGGAGTGCGACCTGGTTGAGAATGAGGATATCAACCCGGGCTGGTTTACCACCCTGGTGGATGATCCGAATCAGGCTGCCCTGCGGCCGGAACTTGTCGAGCTGGCCCACCGCGTTCTGGAATAAACTCTGCAAATGACACGGAAAGATCACCATGGGATGGCTTGACCTCGTTCAGCAAATCGAAGACCTCGAAGACGCGGAGTTCGATGCGGCCCTCGTGCACGACATGGAACAGCTGGCCCCGCTGCACGCCGACCGCATGGTGCGTTTCTCCACCCCGACCTTCAAGGAATATGAAAGCAGCGAACTGCAAAGTTGTGGCAAGAACAGCTTCCCGGCGTTTTCCATCACGGCCGGCGGATGCGCCCTGATGTGTGATCACTGCGAAGCCCGCATCCTGGAGCCCATGATCCCGGCGACCAAACCGGAGATGCTGGACCTGGCGGTGCGCCGGATGATAGCAACCGAAGACCTGCAGGGTTTTCTGCTTTCCGGTGGCTCCAACAAGCGCAACGAAATCAGATACTCGCGCTACTACCCAGTGGTGGAAAAACTCAAGCGGGATTTTCCACATTTGCGCATTGCCATCCACACCGCCCTGACGGACGACGCCGGCGCGCGCGAGATGGAGGCAGCCGGTGTGGACACGGCCATGCTGGACATCATCGGCGCCGAGGAAACCATTCGCGAGGTATATCATCTCGATCGCCCGGTCGAAGATTTCGAAACCACGTTGGCGGCCCTGTGCGCAACCTCCATGCAGATTTCGCCGCACATCGTGATCGGCCTGCATTACGGCCGCATCCTCGGTGAGGCCAATGCGCTCGACATCCTCAGCCGCCATGACACCAAGGCACTGGTGCTGGTAGTAATCATGCCGTTCTATGCCAAACCAGGGACCTTTGTCACTCCGGATACGGCTGCGGTCGGCAGAATCTTTCTCGAAGCCCGGCAACGGTTACCGGACCGCCATGTGCTGCTGGGTTGCGCGCGGCCGCCCGGCATGCACAAGCGCGTGACCGATGCCTATGCCGTCATGGCCGGACTGGATGGCATCGCGTTTCCTGCCGATGGCGCAGTGGCTGTGGCCGGCAGTATCGGCCGTCCGTTTCATCAGGCCCATGCTTGCTGCTCGATCAAGCTGGGTGAAAGCATTGCTACGTTGCGTAAGACGAGTTGTGCCGCGTGAACATCCGTACGATCTTGATCGAACAAGGGCAAATGCCCGGGAGTGGTAGATTGTGAGCTGCGTTAAATCCCAGGGAACACAGCCAGCTGAAACAGGCCCAAAAGGGCTGGACTTCAACCCCTTCGACGTCATGGAACCCCGCTCGCCGGGCAGAACGCCAAAGGAATTGCGTAATGGCGCCCGGGTGAAAAGCCATGATGTGGCACCGCAGGGTCTTTATCGTCCGGACTACAACATCCTGACCCCGAACATGCGCTCGCCGGAGTATGTGCAGATGTCAACCGCGGCTGCGATTACGCTGGGCCTGGCCACCGGGCGCATGTACCGCTGCTCCTGCACCCGTTGCCTGAACCTGCTGCTGACCTACCCGGAAGGCTGTCGCGCCAATTGTGCATATTGTGGTCTGGCGCGGCACCGCGAAGCAGAGCGCGACTACGCTGACCGCAACTTCATACGGGTAGACTGGCCCGCCGTGCCAATGGACGTCGTGGTGGACAAAGTGGCGAGTGACGGCGAAAACAGTCCGTTTCACCGCATGTGCATTTCCATGATTACCCACCCACGCTCCGATGACGACACCGTGTCAGTGCTGAAAAAATGGACGGCGCGCATTGATCCGTCAGCCATCCCGGTATCCATCCTTTCCAATCCAACCACGATGCAAAGGGCAGATGTGCAACTACTCAGGGACCTCGGCGCGGACATCTTCACCGTGGCGCTGGATGCGGCCACGCCGGCTCTATTCGACCGCACCCGCGGCAAGGGCGTGGAGTCGCCGCACAAATGGAGCAAGTATTGGGAAGTCCTCATGGCCGCGCGGGATATCTTCGGGCCACAGAAATTCGGTGCACACATCATCGTTGGCATGGGTGAAACCGAATACGAGGTGTTGCAACTGGTTCAACAGCTGGTTGATCTCGGCGGCCATAGCCACATGTTCTGTTTCTTTCCAGAAAAGGGTTCATTGATGGATCACCTGCCAGCCACGCCGCGCGACCAGTGGCGACGGGTGCAGCTGGGCCGTTACCTGATTGACTATGGCGGTGTGCGGGTGGAGCTCATGCACTTTGATGAGCACGGACGAGTGATCGAATTTGGCCTTGCGCAACATGAGCTGGACGATATTATTGAAAAGGGCCTGCCGTTTCGCACCTCGGGTTGTCCAGGCAAATTTCAGGAGGACATTTCCGCCTGTGACCGGCCCTACGGAGATTCACCGCCCAGCAACATCGCCAGCTATCCCTTTCAGCCGGAAGCCAAGGACATCCGCAAGATTCGCAAGCAGCTACGGCGGCCGCAAGCTATCCCACACCGGCTGACGTGACCCGGATGCGCCCAGGCTCAGCGCAGCAAGACCCATGAAAAAAATGCTGAGGGTGGTCGATACCGGAGTCATGGAGGGGCGGCTGAATATCGCCCTGGGCCAGGCACTGGTTGAGTCACACCAGGCAGGAAATTCTCCGGACACCCTGCGCTTTCTGCGTTTTCCGCCAACGGCACTGGTCGGGCGTCACCAGGCCCTGGCGCAGGAACTGAACCTCGACTACTGCCTTGCCAACGATATCGGCACAGCGCGTCGCATCACCGGTGGCGGCGCCATTTTTCTTGATCCCGGTCAGCTGGGCTGGGAAATTGTCATCAGCCGTCAGACCCTGGGTAAGGCCAGCCTGGCCGACGTAACCCGGATGATCTGCGAAGCGGCCGCTGAGGGACTTAGCTCGCTGGGCATCGAGGCGGCCTACCGGCCACGCAATGATATCGAAGTCGGGGGTCGCAAGATCAGTGGCACCGGTGGCTTTTTTGACGGCGACACATTGTTTTTCCAGGGTACAGTACTGGTTGATATGAACCCGCAGGTGATGATTTCAGCCCTGCGTGTGCCCCGCGCCAAGCTGGAGAAGCATGGTGTGGGCTCAGCAGCGCAGCGGGTGGTGACGCTACGCGAACTGCTGGGCAAGGCCAGTCCGGACCTGGCAACCATTCAGTTGGTTCTCGCGCGGTCCATGGCGGATCGTTTCGGCCTGCTACAGAATGAAGGTAGCCTGACGGGGGCTGAGACCGCACGTGGTCAGCAACTCTACCGTGAAGAAATCGGCAGGGAGGAATTTGTCAGAGAAATTGATGAACCGCATTGCGCACCAGGGCTGCTGGCCGGAACGCACACAGGCGCCGGCGGGACCATCCGTTCTTACCTGCGGCTCGAAGGCCCGGCTCAAAACACCGTGCGCGAAGCGTTGATCACCGGGGATTTCTTTGTTACCCCGCCACGGGTCATCTATGACCTGGAAGCCAGCCTGAGACGTGCCTATACAGGGGACATTGCAATGGTTGTGCGACAGTTCTTTGCCAGCGCCAAAGTGGATTTGCTGACGGCCACGCCGGAAGATTTTATCCAGTCACTGGAAGCGGCAGTGGCATCGGCGACAAACTCCGGGGCGGGTACGGCTTGAACGTCCTCAACGTCATCCAGCATACCTCGGCCGACTACCTCGGGCTGATGGAAGACCATTTCGAGGGGCGGCGCATCCGTTTTAACTACTTTCGCCCGTTTACCGAGCAAGGGCGGATTCCAGGGTCGGCTGATGCAGCCGACGGGCTGGTGCTGCTCGGGGGTGGTCCCTGGGGCAGCGCAGGCGACCGTGACGTGCCCACCCTGCAGGCGGAGATCGAGCTGACCCGCCGGCACTTGCAGGCCGGGGATCCAGTCATTGGCGTTGGCCTTGGCGCTCAGGTGCTGGCCATTGCGGCAGGTGGCAATTCAATTTCATCACCACTGGAGTT
>Ga0315271_10000686_pt1 | contig 19437 bp, 18 predicted proteins | sample C3_top_MG_FD_204664 | JGI IMG/M metagenome (GOLD analysis project Ga0315271, IMG submission 204664) | Sediment microbial communities from Yellowstone Lake, YNP, Wyoming, USA - C3_top | ecosystem: Environmental > Aquatic > Freshwater > Lake > Sediment | place: USA: Wyoming | collected 2017-08-01
GCCTGTTTCCAGACGAGTTGCACGACGGACAGGTTGTTGAGGTCGACGCCACTCGGGCATTACAGCCGTTGCGGGAGATCCGCGCCTTGCCCGAACCATTACGGGCAACGCTGATCGAGATGATCGGGCACCTGGCGCTCGTCGGGGCGCCGGTGGCCGCCAACGTTTACGGTCAGAGCGCTGGACCGCGACACTACCAGGCACTGCTCCACGCCGTCATGGAGCGTCGCGCACTCACGCGCACCACCGTTGATGCGCATCGCGCCCAACACGGCACAGCGGCTCATACCGTTGCCGATGCTGCAAAAAAATAGGGCTGCGGCATGCCCGACTAACGCTGCTCATGCGCCGGCGCCACCGCCGGCGCGGCATACCACTGTTCCTTCGGCACGACCTTGGGCTGCGCCGGGTCACTCACGTAGGCCGGGGTCATGATCTGCACACCGTAATCGTTGAACACATCGAGAATGTTCCGATACAAGCGCGTATACAGTTGCTCCATGGCCTGGGCGTCGCCGCAATAAACATTGATTTCGTACGTCACCGCGAAGTCGCCGAGCGCCCTTTGCAGCACGAATGGCCCGGGTTCTGCGAGCAGGCCCTCGGTGCGCTCAGCGGCTTGCACCAGCATCGCCTCCACCTGGCGCCAGGGTGTCTCGTAACCGATGCCCACGGATGTATGCAGAATCAACTTGCCCTCGCGCGCGAGCAGACTGTAATTCACCACACTGCTGCTGAGGATCACCGAATTGGGAATGACGATCTCTTCGTTTTTTGGCGTGCGCAGGTGCGTCACCAGCAGCCGCGTCTCCGCGACATCGCCCAGATGTTCATTGATGCGTATCCGGTCGCCCACGTGGAAGGCGCGGCGGTAGATCATGGTGTAGCCGGCAATGACGTTGCCGATCACGGAGGACGAGCCGAGCGAGAAGATCACACCGAGAAACAGCGACACCCCCTTGAACGCCTCCGACCCCGATCCCGGGATATACGGATAGGCCACCACGATCGTGAAGGCGATCACCAGCAGACGCACCAGACGGTAGGTCGGTATGGCCAAATCGGGGCTGAGCCCGGCGAGCGTGACACTCCCGCGGGCAAGGCCCGTGAACAAAAGGTTGATCGCCTTCAACAGGTAGCGGGCCGCGAATACGATGACCGTGAGAATAATCAGATCCGGAATCGCGCGCAGCAGGCCGCGGCCGAGCGTGCGCAATGGATCGAAGAGCAGGGCAAACATCTGCACCCCGAAATCCCGCGTCCAGGGAAAGAGCTGCAGCACGAAATTTAAATAGAGCATGATCGCAATCAGCGCGATCGCCGCCCAGAGCAATCTGCGCAGGCCGCGCAGCGCGTGCCACAGCTGCGTCGCATTCAGCAATCGCAGCGACTTCGCCTCGAGCCCTTCCAGCCTGCTCTTGATACGGCGCTCAAGCAGCGCGTCCAGCCAACGCATCGCGCGCGCGCCCAGCCACAGCAAAGCCGTGAGCACTGCCAACCCCGCCCCGGCGAACATGCTGCCGCGCACGACTTGCCCAGGTTCGCGGTCGTGCCGGTAGCTGCTGATCGCCTCGCCGATCCGCGATACAAACACGCTCGCCAACAGCGGGCGATCGATCCCTTCAAGGCGCGCATCCGCATCGATCACCGCGAGCACCAGCCGATCTCCGGCCAGGATGCGTGACGTTCCTTGCGCTTCTTCGACGCGCAGCGCACTGGGTGAAAAGCGCCGGTCGGCCGCGAGTGCCTCGATACGCCCGGCAATCAACTTCGCGCGCTTTTCAGCCGGGAAGCTCGACACTCCGCGCACGCGCAGCAGCGTCACGCCATCGATCTTGACCGGCGCGACGACAACTTCATCTGTTTCTTCCGAAACCGCCGGCGCATCCGTTGCGGCGGCGCTGGCGGTCCCGGTCACGAGCCACACTGTGCCCAGAATTGCCAGGAAGGCGAGGAATAAGGCGCGCAAAGGAACCGTTGTCGTGACGGGATCGCTCATGGTCTTCTCCACTGGATGCTTGGCGTTGCGCTAACAACTGGACACAATCCTCGCATGCGCAGGCGGTCCGCGCCAGCAAGGATTGCCGTGCGGCACGACGCCTACTGAACCTGGCGCACGGCTTCGGCCAGCAGGCGGTTCACGAGCTGCAAGACCTCGGGGGCCTCCAAGATACTATCGTGGGTCGCGTTAAATCCGTACAGGTGCGCGGCATCCTGCTGCGCCGGCCCATAGAGTTGGCTGGCAACGCTCACGGTGCTGTCGTCAGATTCGCCGAACGAACGGCCGTTGCGCTGGAACCCAAATAGCAGATGGTGGGTAGTGCCGGCTGGCAGCGGGCGATGCTGGGTCGTGTGATCGGGGTCGTTATAGTTATAAAAGAGTTCGCGCAGATAAGCGCTGCCCGGCGACATGTCGTACCACACCCGCACCACGGACGGTGCGTGTTTTACTCCTGCGGCGGCGGACGGCACGCCGCCCCAGGGACTGGAGATCGACACGAACAGCGGGATGTCGGCACGGCTGGTCTCGGTCTGGTTGCGAAGCAGGAAGCCGCGCGCGACCAGGCCACCCATGCTGTATCCAACCAACAGCAGTCGCTTGAAGCCGTGCTGCAGTTGCAGGCGTTTGACAGTCTGGTCGAGATGGTCGGCGATCACACCGAGATGCGCGCCGGACGGATAATAGTAGAGCCACGGCTGAAAGCGGCTGCGGTCAAGATTCCCGATCAGCGTGGCGAAGCTGGCGGGCGTTCCGTTGATGCCGTGCACAAACAGCACCGGCGTTTTCTGGCTGCTATAGGGTTCAAGGAAATACACGCCCGTGCGCGCTTCGAACAGGAAATCGAAAGGCCGCCACAAGCCCTGGCTGGCGTACTTGGCATCGAAGCGCGGGTCGTCGAGGGACACCACCTCACCGACGGCCGTCGCCGCACCGAGGCTGATGTTGAGCTGGTCTTGAATCGAGCGCACCTGCAGACGCGCGATGTCAACGGGGCCATCGACCACCGCACGGCCAATGGCGGGGATCACCAGATCCAGATTCTCGAAAGAACTTGCGGCCGCGCAGGTAACGGCCTGCTCCGGCACGACATCCAGTGCCGGCTCATCGGGTTCATAGACCAGATTGGCGTTGCGGTCCTCGAACGCGGCCAGCGCGTAGGTGCCCGGGACCATGTGGAAGTACCAGCGCCCGGGCCCTTCCAGCACATAGTGATCGGCCAACTTCCAGTTAGCGCGGGCATCGCCGCGCCCGCCGGGCAGGCGCACCAGCACCACAACCAGCGGTTTCTGGCTCGGTCTCTCGGTACGAACCTGGCCCTGCAAGGTGCAATGCGCGTCGAGCTTTTTCTGCTGCTCTTTGACTTCCGTGAAAATACATCCGTTCAACAGCAGCGCAGATACCAATGCCGCAACAACGGGCGGAAACAGGCGTGCTGGCGAGCAACGCAGACCAACACGCATCATCTTCACCAGACCGGAAACACCCGTCGCTTCGGCGGCCATCCGGGCTATTTTTTACCGATGGGTTCAAATTTGAATTTCTGTCCACCCACGGATGCTTCGTACATCAAACCGCCCTTGGCATGCGTGAACACGGCCATGCCTTTGTGGTATTTGGCCGCCTGTGCGCCGGCCGTGCCGCCGGCCGTGGCACTCGAGCCGGCGCCTTCGGAGCCGGCCTGCGCTTGCGCCCCGGCGGTAATCGCCACCGCACTGGCTTGCGCGCTGAATTCAAAATTGCCGCTGATAAATTCGTTGTAGGCGCGTTTGTCTTGAAAGAAAATAGCTTCGCTGATGGCTTGCCCGCCGAGCTGCGCACCCACCGTCAACTGTGTCATCGATGTTTTACCAGTCACCTTGCCTGCCTGGTAAACCTGCCCTTCGCCATGCGCAGCACCAACACCGATGCCGCCTTTACCAATGGTCGGGAATACGGCATACGCGTAGGCGTTCTTGAAGAACGGCTTCACCGCCGGAGATGCCTTGAAGAGGCTGATCGTCTTGGTGTAATCGTCCTCCGCTTGTGCCAGTGACACAGCAAGCAGTGTAAAAGCGAGCACGGCAAGAGATAGAAATCTTTTCATCTCATTCCTCCAGGTTGATTGATCCATCATTGATCGCGATACAGCGCAGCATTAGACGGACACGACCATCTCCGTGGCGACAAAACCTTTATGGCGTCGCGGCGCCGGCAACCAGCGGTTTGGCTCGGCCGAGCGCCTTCTGCAGTTGCTCGAACAGCGGCTTGATGTTCGACTCGACAATGTTGCGGCCGACATGCACCGCCACAAATCGTCCGGACCCGGAAACCTTGTCCGTGTAGGTCTGGTTGGCCAGCACCACCAGAGTCTGCGTGCCGTATGGCAGGAGCGCGATCGCGACCTGCAAGGTATTCAGATTATTGCTGATATAGAACTCACGGTTGGTGATGGCGGCGCCGTCCGGTTTGACCTGCACCATCTCGTGGCGCAATGAAAACATCGGCCGGCCCTCGACAGTTTTCTTGTCCCAGAAGTAGCTGTGCTGCAGGCCTGCGGCGGCACCCTTGGGATAGTTGCGGTAGGCCTGATAAAAATCCGGCAGTTCCTTGCGCAACAGCGGCATGGCCTCGGTGGTGGCCGCTAGCTCCGCGCCAGGGTTGACCTGCTTGCCGTCGCGGCGAGCATAGGGCGGCAAACCGGCAAGGCCGTCCTTGCGATAGGCGAGATAGCGGCTCTCCAGCACACGCCGCATGACCCCGGCTGCCGCCTGTGCAGGATCAACACCGCTGGCAGCGGCCTGCCCTACCCAGGCAAGCTCGTCCTTGCTGAAATTGAAGTCGTCACCCGGCTTGGCGCGCAGCAGCTTGTCCACTTCACCTTTCTCATCGGCAGTAAACCCGATGGCCGTGAACGCCGGACCGGTGCCATCGCCGCGCACGCTGCCGCTGATCTCGCGCGTGGTGCGGCGCTGCTCGGCATCGTCCTTCACATTGAGTGAACGCAGCGTGGCGACGGACTTGCCGAGGTCAGCCGGCACGATGACCGCCAGGCTCACGGCCAGCCCGGAATCGCTGGTCTCCTGCTCTGGTTTGACCACGGTTACGATTTCGCCAGACTGCAGCTGTTTACGTACCTCCGGCTTCAGGGAGGCGAAAACCTGCTCGGCGGTCAGGCCGGCGTGCGCACCGGTCGACATAACGAGTGCCGGGCCAGACAGGGAAACCAACAGCCAGCGATTCCATCGATTCACGAATGCCTCCTCCCCAACAGTGTGTTTTTGCCCGGGATACCACGAGTTTCGACCAAACCGCGCTGGCGTCTCGGGATTCGGCCACCATCATAGACAGCTGCCGGCAGCGAGGGCAATGGTTGCATGCTCGTCCCGGTCGGGCCGACTCACGGTTTCAGCGCCGTAAGGCATGGCTTGCGATCGCGCAGCGCCTTGGTAGCCAGGCCCTCGACCAGTATCGACAGTCCCGCAGTGCTGACCGCGGCAGCCGTTGTGATTCCCGCCTCGATTACGCCCTCCGCACTGACACCGTAACTCGGCTTGGCCAGTGTGCCCGTGATCTTGAACATGTTGGTCACCTTGCCAAGTCCCAGACTTAGCCCTTCGCGCGCCTGGGCTTGCATATACAGATTGAGCGTCTCCGCTTTGAGGTTGACGACACCGCTCGAGACGATGTTGACCTTGGCCGTCTGAAGGGCGACGCTCCGGTCGATGGTCACGATTCCGTCGCGTACCGGCAGACGCACCGCGATGCATTCGAGTTTGGTGGTGGCGTCATTCTTCACGAACGGCATCACCGCCGTCACGAACTCGGTCAGCAGGTCGGCGCCAAAATCGAAGAGACTTTTGTCCAGCAGTGCCTGGCCAACGGCGACACGCACCTGGCCATCGAGACTGCCCATCAAGGCGCTCACCGAGTTGCCGTGTGCACGCAAATCAGCATTGAACTCCACGAGGCCACCCGTGTACGCGGCGGGTTTCTTCGCCAGTACCAGCAACGGTGTAACATCCAGGTTGCTCGTCGCCAGCATCGCTTCGACGTTCAGGGGCGCATCGCGGGAATGCGTCAACATCAGGCGCGCGTTGATATCGGAACCATCCGGCGCGAGCCGCATGCGCACCGGCACCGCCGTCAGCCGGCCGTCCTGCAATGCCACATGGGCCACGAGTTGATGCACAGCCAAGTCGCGTTGTATCGCCAGCCGGGTCAGCGCGAGGTCGATATCGAACTGCCCCTGATGCAACCACGACCAATCAATCGCCGCATCGGAAAAGTACCGGCCCTGCGGCAAGGGCTGCGCTGAGGCCGGTGTTTGCTCAGGCCGCCAACGGTCTGGCTGCAGCTCCGCCAAATCGATCAGGTCTCCATGCAGCTTTGCCCGTACATTGTCGATACGCGGACGCCACTTCAGCGCGAGCTCACCGGCAATGTCACTTTCACCCAGACGCAGCCGAATATTCGACAACGTCACGGTATCGTCACGCTGTACAATTTTGACATCGATCGTTGCCGGCAGTGCCGGCACGTGCAGGCCAAAGCGCTCGGTGGCGCGGCGCACATCCTCGAACCGTCCCGATACCACCAATTCGGTGCCATTTAAATCCGCGAGTCGCGCGATCCGGCCACGGGCCATCAGGCCGTTAAGCGCCGGATCACCGAGTGTGAAATCAATGTTATCGAGAACCAGCGCCGGGACCGTTCCATGCACACGACCGGCAACACGAAAGGGACCGATCTTGGGTTGTTCAATGCCGAGCCGGCGCAGCAGATCGGCCAGCTCCACGCCATAGGCGGTAAAGGTCACGTCCAGGCCACGCAGCTTGACGAGATCGGCCACCTGCCCCCTGGACGTGAGTGCCACGACACCATCGCGCTCGTCCATGGTGAACACCAGATTTCGCAGCGCTGGCGCGTACACCGAACCGTGCAACCTCCCGGTGGCCCGATAACGCCCGAGATCCGGCGGCTCATAACTGAAATAGCGCGCGAGCTCGCCGAATTTCTCGCCTTTGATCGTAACCTGCGCATCCAACCCTGAGGCATCGAACAAGGAAGCCACCGTGCCCTTGGCGTTGACGGTTGTCTTGCCAGCGCGCAGCGTCAAGTCCACACCGGTCGCGACCGTTGCTTCAAACAGTCCCAAAAACGAATCGAGGCTGCCGGTGATCGTAAATGGGTGCTCGTTAAAGTGCGCCTCCAGCTTCACGTGCTGCGGATCGGTGCGCGTCTTGCCGCTCGCACGAAATAAATTGAGATCCAGCTTCCAGCCCGTGGCGTCGACACCACTGCGAAAACTCACTACCCCTTGATCGATGGATAAGCTTTCAACCTCGAATGTCAGACCGGACTTCGCGGGACTAGCGGTGGTGGCATGTGAAGCTGCCTTGGACTGAAACACCCAATTACCCCTTCCCTTACTGTCCGTTTCCAAAATCACCTGGGGCTGGTCGAACGCCACGTGGTTGATGCGCAGCGTTCCGCCGAGCAAGGCCAGCAGGTCGAGCTCGGCGGCGAAGCGTCGGGCGTGCACGAAGTTGGGTTGCGAGGCCCAGGCGGGATTCGCCAGGCTCACGTCGGTGGCAACAATCGCAGGGCGCAGGGACCACACGTGCAATTCGATGGGTCCGCGCACGGTGAAGACGCGCCCGGTGGCAGAACTTATATTTTCGGTCAGAAAGGCGCGCGCGGACTCAGCATCAAAGTTGCGCACGCTCAGGTACGCCCAGGTCGCCACAGCGCCCAGCGTCAGCAGCAGTACCGCGCCCACGATGAACCACCAGCGCCGTGGTATACGTTGCCGCCAGACCAACAAGGGATTCATGCTCATGCCTGTGTTTCAGATCGGGATACGGCCGGCTTGCCGCGGGACACGGGCCTCCATCATAGGGAATCGCTGGCCTTCCCGGCAATGGTCACCGTGTTGAACCGGCCATACAATCCGGCATTCAACATTGTGCTGGCGCTGACAGCGACGCCAGTCATGTTGATTTCACCGCCACTGATCATCCGGCACACGCCAGACTTCGGCGAACAGCATCATCCTGGAATATCGAACAGGGACCGCACGAAAGTCGCGGGACAATGCGGCTGTCAATAACCCGAACCCCAGCGGTACTGCCAGGCGATCGCGACGGTGTCGAAGTCGGTGCCGGTGCGTGTGGCCACGCCGGTGCCCGCGTGTAACTTGAATGAGTGATGGCGATCAATAGCATGCGCGTAGGTGGCGCCAAAGCGGGTGTTCTTCTGCAGGTCGTTGCCTTGCACGCCGTCAACGGTGCTGCGCCCGCCGGTGTAGTAGACCGCATCCACCGCCAGCCAACCCCGCGTACCAAGATTGTACGATAGGTGGGTTTGCGCGCTGTAGATCGGATCCTGCGCCAGAGTGCTGCCACCGAAGAAGTTGTCGTTGTCGGTGTAGTAGGTAGCCGCCGCCGCGAGCTCCAGGGTCAATGCGCCGACGGCCTTGGAGATCCCGAGCTCAGGCTTGAACGACCAGCGATTGGTGCCGATGTTCACGAGCTTGTCGGAATCGTACTGACTGGCCGGCGCCGTCACCTGCAGGCTCACCCCCACGATCAGATCCTGCCGGTAACTCGCGAACTCCTGCACCGACAGCGCCGGCGCGCCGTACAGATTCACTGCCAGCCGCAACCGTGGATCGGCCAGCCCCGTCACGTCGCGCTCGACCAACGCGCCGGAGTACAGCGCGGAACCCGACAGCTTGGCATAGGGCAACACGATATCAAATTTTCCCGACAGGCCTGCGATGTCGAGCGACCGCGCATAGGCAAAGACGGCGCTGTGCGTCTGAATGTTCGCATCGGTCAACGGCACCGATGGGTCGAACGCCACGCCGCCTTGCGAGTAGCTGTAGCCGGCAATCACGAAGTTCATCCCGACCGGCGAGTTACTATAGAGCCGCGGCTCGAGGTCCTGCGCCACTGCCGGCGAGCCGAACGCAAGCACGGCCAGCGCCAACTTGGGCCGCGCCCAGTGTGTCGCGCGGCGGCGAACAGGTGTCGGTCCGAACCAACCCGACCCTGACACTAGAACTCCGCCCCGAGCGACATGACCGCGAGTCGATCGGCACTGTCGTCGGGATTGAAGACATAAAACCCGAGTGTCGCCCTGCCGAAGATGAGCTGCATGAAACCGCCGTATTGGATCTCGCGATCGGTCTGATAGACGCGCGTGCGTTGACCGACGAGGCCGAGGCGCAGCCACTTGAGGGGACTCACGCCGAGTTCGCTCCACGCGTAGATGTAGCTGTCCTCTTTGACGTCGAGGTCATACAGGTACTCAGCTTCGATGTAGTAATCGACAATACCATACGCCAGGCTTGCCTCGAAACCCGGCGCGATCCCCTGCGTCTTACCGAACACCACGCCCAGCATTGGCGTCAGCGTGTAGGTCAGCTTGTTGCCACCCGAGAATGTCCAGCCGACGAACAGCGAGCCGGTGTCGAGCGCCTCGTAGTTGTAGCGTGCCTCGAGATGCAGCGACCCGCGATCGGCTGTGGCAATGGCGAGCAGGAAGTTGCTGTCATCGGGCGGAAAGTAGTACATGCCGGTCGCGGAATAGGTCCAGTCGGACGTCTTCGCGCTCGCGGATAGCGACGCTGCAGTCCCGTTGACCGGTGCGGCGCAGGCCAGTGCCGGCACGAACAGCGCTGCTGCGAGGACGGCGTGTGGCGAGGACGGGCACACGCTCATCCCCCGAGCGCCATGGTTACAGCCACCAGGACCACTCCAATCGCAGCCATCGCCAAACCGGGCCGCCACGGGTAGCCCCCGGTATAGCGCCCGAGCACAATGCCGCAGGCGAACAATGTCTGCAGCGCAACTGCGTTCGAGACGCGCATTGCTAGCATAGCTTCAGAAAACAGCATAAACGGAACCACGACCGGAAGGGTCGAGAGCACAACAATCAGGAAGACGCCAAGGGCTCCGATAGCCCCCTTGACAGCGAAGTCACCCGGATGGGTCTCCAGCATAAACACGAGAAGGCTTGATCCACATCAACTCCGCACAGTAGCGAGGCATGGGCTTAACGCAGCCTAAATTCTGAATTCCGCAACACACCCCCCGTAGGTGACCATTGCAGATTGTGGCCGACCGCTACTTCTTTCCCTTGCGCGCCTGGGCTCTTCGCGGGAAGTCCCGCGAAGAGCAGGTCAATCAGTTCATGGACGGGCGCACTACGTACTCCTCCTTGAGCTCCTTGTTGTATTTCACCACCTTGATCTCGCCGAAGTCCTTGCTGTACAGCGGGTAGCCCTTTTCGGCCCAATCCGCGACGCCGCCTTTGACGATATAGACGTTCTTGTAACCGTAGCGGTAGAGGAAAGATGTGAAATACGTGGCCCGGTGCTGGGTGCGGCAGAAGACCCAGATCTCGGTATTCGGGTCCGGCCAGGATTTCGGCACGAGATAAGGGAGACCGGAACTGATGTTGTCCGATCCGAGCAGGTGCCCGGCGTAAAACTCTGCGTAGGAGCGGATGTCGAGGATGATGGCCTTGCTCTTCTTGGCCTGGACGTCCTGCCACTTCTTGTAGAGATCGTCAACGGAAGCGACCCGGTCCTTTGGAATAAGTGCCGACAGTTCGGCAAAAACCTTCTTCTCTTCGTCCGCGGGTCCCGCGAGGGTCATCGTGGGAGCAAGCAGAATGGTGGCAACTAAGAGGCTCGACAGCCATATAGCGTTCATTGTTGACTCCTCCTTTCAAGTTAAGGCATTAACGATGCGTATCTTCAAGTAATCTAAATCAAACTTCATTGATGTAAATCAAACCATTCAATTTCGCGTCGTTCGCTCCTTGTTGCCGCCATGCTCCTGTTCCTGCTTGCGCGATCCGCACGGTTTGGGGCTGTCCGCCGATGCAGGCTCTGCAACTTTCAGAAAATCACTTTCAGCATGCGATCAAGCAATTGTTCCATTGAAAACAGCGTCAGCAACAGCGGTGCCACGGGCAGCAGCGTGACCACCGCCAATTGCAGCACGGTCTGCCAGGTGAAGGGTACCAATTGCATTTCTTTCACCACCGCGAAGCTGTTGGCCATATCGGCCAGCGACTGAATGTCCGCGCTGCCGATCAGTGGCTCGTCCGCCGGCGCGCCGCCGCGTAGCCACTTTTTGTCGAACTCGCGCGTGTAACGCTGCGCCAGTGTGCCGTATTCGTGAGAGCCGGTACGCTTGACGGCGGCGAGTTTCGGGCTGAACACCAGCAGTGGCCCAAGGATGGCGAACATCATCATGGCCACTATCCCAATAAGTTCCAGTCTGAATTCGGTCAGCGTGGCGCCCGCGTAAAAAATCCGGTTGGCTATCAACCCGGCCAGCAGTGCGCCCTGGGCGAGCAACACCGGCGAGAACGCGTGACTGACCCATGACAAAAAGCCCAGACCGCCGCTGCGATCCGGATGCGTCGGCATGAGATTCAGCTCGATACGCGACACCTGCCACAGAAAGCGCGCCCAGATGAACATCCGGAAATACCAGCGCAGGAGCAGGAACTGGAATAACGGCAGGCTCACCAAGTCCAACCACCAGCCGGCCAGCGACGGCTGCAATTTCCCGTCCACCGCCACGCCATACCAGCTTGCCACATCGAGCGCCACTTGGGTGCGCCAGAAGTAGAACACACCCACCCCATAAACAAAGATGAGCAACAGCACCTCCGCCGCGACGGAATTGCGCAGACGCATCGCCGAAGCCATGGCCGCGTCGAACTTCGCCCGCGCCGCATGCGGGATCAGACCGCGCGCCACAAACTGGTGCACGACCGGGCGCATCCGCTGATGAACGACAAGTTCCGCCAGGATCAGCAGTGGCAGCGCGAGCAGCAGACGCACCTGCAACTCTATGTCGTGCAGGAACGGCAGCTGAACGCTCCCGCCCCAGGCGTGCCCTTCCACAACCGACAACACCAGCAGCGGCGCCCAGGCTAGCAACGTCAGCACGATAATACGGCGGGGCAGCAGTTGCAGCGCGTCCCCGGCCAGACGCGTGCGCCGCCAGAGCTGATACAACGGACCGCCCAGGACCAGTGAAAAGTCTGGCTGATTCCAGGGTGGGTTCAAACCGTCGGCGGGATCAGACTTGGAAGTTTTCATCTTTGGTCTCTAGGCGCGGAGTGAGGCGAATACCGTCCGCATGGCCTGCTCCTTTGCACTAAAAGCGGTAGATCACGGCCACCAACGCAAGCGCCCCAAGCGTTGCGATCAGGACTGCGATCAATTGCGTGCCTGAGCGGGGCATACCGGGATATTCGTTTTTCAACGCTTGCAGGTCGCGCCGATGCTCGTACGTGCCGAGCAGGAGTGCCAACAGGCCGATGCCAATCAACACCAGTCCGAACTCGCGCGCTCCGATGAGTGTTGTTTTGATGAGTGGCGCATGCTGGGCTGTCCCTGCTATCTCCAGCTGGAAAAACTTGTAGACGGCAAAACCAAACGTGATCAAAGATGTTCCCGTCCTGACCCAGGCCATCATCGTGCGCTCGTAGGCCCCACGCGTGCGCTCAAGGGCCAGCCTGGTGGCAGTGTCGAGCGTGACGGCGCGGCCCTTTATTTTATTTGCCATGCGAGTGATCTCACGTTCGGCTCACTTGAAGTCGCTGCTTCATATTATGCCCAGTGCGTTGAGCGAGCGATTGATGATCTGGAGTCCCAACGCCACCTGAACGACACCGAGCACGGCGCCCAGGATCGGCAGCACAACGCCCAGGACCGGCAGGATGTGCCGGGTCAAGAGCATCACGATCAGGTTCAGCAGCATGATCGCCAATACGACGGCGCCGATCGTCAAGCGGCTCTGCGGGTCCGGACTGAGTGCGAGGAACACGACCAGCGCGGCGATGCCGTACGGCGTGACAATCGTCGGAAAGGCCAGCGGTCTCAACGCCATGTTCATGGTCGGTGTCGGGGCCAGGCTTGCGGTATCCTCGCTGTGTGGCGTGAATTGCTGCAGAACGTTTTGCAATGCCACCAGAAAAAGAATGATCCCCGCGGAGAGCGCCAGAACCGGCAACGGAATCCCATAGCTGCTCAGGATGCCCTCACCGAGGAAGGCAGCGACCAGGAGAGCGAGACTCGAAAAGAATATCGACAGCAAAGCGATCCGGTACGTGATTTTGGCATCCGCTCCTTTCGTGATCTTTGCAAACGGTCCAATGATCTTGAACGGCCCGAGCATCAGGAACAGGAACGTAAAGATCTGCGCCACGGGAAAGTGCTTCAGCTGCACCTGGCTGGCGGCGTCTGCCGCCGATGCAATGCCTGCATCGAGCAGGAATCCCAGACCGAGGGTAACCACGACAGCGAGACGCGCGTGCCCTCCGAAGGAAGGACATCTTCGCATCGTTTTCAAGGATTGTTGAATCTGCGGCATGGGGCATTTCCTTATCGTGTTTGCTTGGATGCAACTTCCTCAAGGATGATCTTCTCAGGATCAATGGTGTAAACCCAGGGTACCGAATTCTTCCAGCCGTTGCGCATCCGTTTCCCGTGAAAGACGCTGCCGGGATCGTCCACCTTATCCCCTTCAAAACCGTCCGTGATGGTGTAAGCATTTTTCAAACCGGCTGCCGCGAGCTGATTGACGGCCATGGCCGAACGATCCCCTGACCGGCACATGACCAGCAGGGTGTCCGTAGGCCCGGCTATCTTTTTGACCTCGGCGACAAAATCGGAATTCCATTTCGGGCCATATTCGGTTTTGCCGTTCTTTCTCTGATAGGTCACAAAGGCCAGGGGAATATTCCAGGCCGTATCCGGGTGGCCGATGAAGCCATACTCCTCAGGCGTCCGTACGTCGATGATCTTGACCCGCTCTGGATCGGCCTTCCACATTTCGTAAGCCTGTTGCGCCGTCACATAAAGACCGAGGGTGGTTTGTTTGTTTTTCGGGATATCTGCATTATGTTCGGTCATTTTCAGTTTCTCCGTTCCTTCACTCGTGTTGCCGCGACTCTTTCAGTTTTACCACCCTGATGCGAATGACACCCGCGGTGGCGGTGGCCGACACACCTGCATCGGTGATCATATGGATCGAATACCCCTTGTCGCCCGGAAGATCGCCACTCCCCGCGCCACCCGCAGCACCTGACTCTCCGACCTTGGCAGCTGCTTCAGCGCCGGCATGCGCTTCCCATTTCCCGTCAATAAAGTCCCTGAACTTCTTTCCATCCTGAAAGATCAAAACCGGCCGCACGCTACGCGCACCCCAGCCTCCGCCGACATCGAAACGTGACATTTTGAGGTAGGTCTTCTCTCCGGTTTTTATATTGATTGCTACGCCGTAGCCGCTTCCTACCCCGACGATTGGAACCTTCGTTATCTTGTTGTTCGCGATCACGTAGCCGACGGATTTGGCGATCTCTTCCTTGGCCTTCGGTTCCTGTTTGTACAAGTCCGGTAGCGTGCGTTCCACTAATGCCTCGATCGTTTCCGCCTGCTCCTCGCCTGTCTCGCCGGGTATGCTGGCGCAGCCGGACATGCTGATGACAAGGAACAACAGGTTAGATCCTGTCAATGCCAGTGATCTCATGTACTGCCTTTTTGTTACCATGCTTGCCTCCATGTTGGCGCGCAGTTAAAACTGACCACCCGTGCGCGTTGAATTCTGACCAGGCGTTTGTGCAGCGTGGCGGACCACGCTGCTGTGGATAAGTCTACCAGACTGCGATGGTGGTGAACCTCCTGTTTGCGTTGCTCGGTATGTCCTGGAAGCCGGGGCTGTGTAGCCCCGGCTACCGTCTCTCAGATGAGTGCTTCATCCTCTTTGGGCTGCTCGCGTTTGCTCTTCTCCCGGGTCTTGATGCGTTCCTTGGCCGCCGCGCTGCTGTGCTTGAAGCGGTGCGACTCATTGCCGGTCTCGACGATGTGGCAATGATGCGTTAGCCGATCCAGCAGCGCCGTCGTGAGCTTCGGATCGCCGAACACACTGCTCCATTCCGAGAAGGTCAGGTTCGTGGTGATGATGACGCTGGTGTGCTCGTAGATCTTCGACAGCAGATGGAACAGCAAGGCCCCGCCCGCCTGCGAGAACGGCAGATAGCCGAGCTCATCCAGAATCACCAGGTCCATGTGCAGCAGGCTCATCGCCAGCCGGCCTTGTTTGCCGGCGGCCTTTTCCAGCTCCAGCAGGTTGACCAGATCCACCGTGGAGTAGAACCGTACCCGCATGCCGTGTTGTTGAATGGCGGACACGCCCAGCGCGGTGGCCAGATGCGTCTTGCCAGTCCCGGTGCCGCCGACCAGCACCACGTTCTGCGCCGTTTCGGTAAAGCCGAAGGTGGCCAGTTGCCTGATCAAGGACTCGTCGACCTTTGCCTGGCTGAAGTCGAAGTCGGCCAGCGCACGGTGCACCGGGAAGCGGGCGGACGCCATCTGGTAGCCGATGGAACGGATCGCCCGCTGCGTTGTTTCCGCATCGAGCAGATGCTGGATCAGCCATGCCGACATATCCATCGATGCATTGCTGCCTTGCTGGAGCAGCTCCGCGTAACTGTCCGCCATGCCATGCAGTTTGAGCGCCTTGAGTTGGCTGATGATCTCAGACATGGGACACCTCCTGACCGGCCAGGCTGTCATAGCGGGCCGTATCCGCCAGCGGCTCCTCGTTGAGTGTCAGGCTGGTTTCCACCGGCGCCGGCAACGGCGGCTGATTCAGGCGTGCCAGCACGTTCAACACGTGCTCGGCGCTGTGATGGCCGGATTCCAGCACCAGCTCGACCGCCACCAGCACCGCCTCGAGGCCATGGGCCGGCACGGCCGACAGCACGCGGGCCATGACGCGATGGCCTTCCTGGCGTTCGCGCCGTAACAGCGCCGCCTGCAGTTTGACCAGGGGCGGCGGCATGTCCTCGAAGGGCGCGCCGTTGCGCAGGGCGCCGGGCTTGCGTTCGATCAGCGGAACATAGTGCAGCCAGTCGTAGCTGGTCTGGTCACGATCCAGCAAGCGCCGGTGACTGGCCACGTGTCCGCTGTCATCGTAGAAGGCCACCCGATCCGCATACAGGTGGATGCTGGCCATGCGGCAGGCCAGGTGGCAGGGCACCGAGTAGCGATTCTTGTCCACGCTGACCAGACACGTGCTCGACACCCGCCCGGTCGTTTCCACGTAACCGTCAAAGGGTGTCGGCGTCGGCATCAGGTACGGCTGCTCCTGTTCCAATGCATCCGCCAGGGTGATGCCGGCATAGTGCGGATGTTCCAGTTCAGACCACAAGGTCCGGCACTTTGCTTCCAGCCAGACGTTGAGCTCCGCAAACGAACTGAAGGTCTGCTGCCTGGCCCCGATCCAGATGCGGCGGCGCGCATCCTGAACATTCTTCTCGACGATTCCCTTCTCCCAGCCGGACGCCACGTTGCAGAAGTCGGCATCGAACAGGTAATGCGCGACCATGGCTTGGAAGCGCGTGTTGACGATGCGCCCGTTGCCGCGGCTGACCTTGTCCACGGCCGTCTTCATGTTGTCGTAGATACCGCGCTTCGGCACGCCGCCGAGCGCCGCAAAGGCGCGGTGGTGCGCGTCGAACAGCATTTCGTGGCTTTGCCCAGGGTAGCCGGAGACAAAGAAGGCGCGGCTGGCGCACAGCTTGGTGTGTGATGCCAGCACCTTGCGTTGCACGCCGCCAATCACCAGCGACTCCTCGCTCCAGTCGAACTGGAACGCCTCGCCCAGTTGGAATTTAAGCGGCACGAAGGCCGAGGTGGCGCTGACGCCATCACCGCGTTCGCGCGATTGGCGCACGAACTCGGAGACGCGCGAGTAACTGCCGGTAAAACCCTGCTTTTGAATCTCCCCGAACAACATCAGTGCGGTGCGCCGCTCCCGCTTCAGGCGGTGGGCGTCCGCCTTGAGGGCCTGGAGCAGCCACGGTTCAAACGGCGTGAGAACCCGTTCGGCAGGCGTTCGACGGTACTGGATGTCGGTGCCGTCGTCCGCACGCAACCATTTCCGGATGGTGTTGCGCGACAGACTGGTTCTGCGCGCAATCTCGCTGATGGATAGTTTGTCGCGGACATGCAGCCGCCGTATTTTTGCGTAGATGGCCATGGTAATCACCTCTCGTTTGCTCCTGCTTAAAAAGCAGGCAGCTTACTTGGATTACCTGATCACTTTTCAACGCGCACAACCCCCGTTTTCTGGTCAGTTTTGGACGCGCGCCAACATCCGACATCGCCAATAGCGCGATCCGTATCTTCTTGCAGCGCGTGGGCGTGTTTTACGACGAGAAGCGCGGCTTCGAGAAGTTCGTGCCCACGAAAAAGCAAAAGGAACAGCTGCTAAAAAAATTCAACAACGAATGTTGCTACTGCGGCGTTGCTATTAACGAAAAGGACTTGTCGCAAGATCACCTTGTGCCGATGAACAAAGCATCGCTGGGGCTTCATGCCTGGGGAAACGTTGTGCCGTGTTGCCAGAAATGCAACAACCAAAAGCAGCAAACTGCGTGGTTGGAATTCCTGAAGACAAAGGCATCGGGGAATGAGCTCCCTAAGCGTCAGAAGCAGATTAACGATTTCGTGAAAGAAATGAACTACCAACCGAATTTGCATCTGGACGTTCCTGCGGAGAATCTTTATCAAGATGTCGGAGAAGTCGCGATGACGCTAATAGGGCTTCGAATAAAACAAGCCGAAGAAGAAATCAGTAAGATTCTGGGCGAGTGATAGGAAGACAAGTGCCGGGATCAGACGAAGAGGAGCTAAGAACATGGCCACACCGAACATCGGCAAGCTAGAGCGTGTCCCACTCCGCCAGGTGTGGGAGCATGAAGCCTACGATTTTACCCAATGGCTGCAGGAGAACATTGACGTTCTGAACACGGCGCTAGATCTTAGCCTTGTTAACGTGGACCGCGAGCAGGCGTCCGGTTCCTTCAGTATTGACCTGGTTGCAGAAGACGAAGGCGGCGGGACCGTCATCATCGAAAATCAATTGGAGAAGAGCAACCACGACCACCTAGGTAAACTGATTACCTATCTAACAGGTATGAGCGCCAAGGCTGCCATTTGGATAGTATCGGAGCCACGGCCAGAACACGTTGCCGCAATCGCCTGGCTCAACGAGTCGAGCAGCGCAGCATTCTATATGGTTAAGGTCGAAGCTGTACGCATTGGCGATTCTCCTGCAGCACCGTTATTTACCCTGATTGTAGGTCCGTCGGAAGAGACGAAGGATGTTGGTCAGGCGAAGAAGGAGATTGCCGAGCGCTATGGCATTCGTAAGCGTTGGTGGACTCAGGTTGTCGAACGTTCGGGCAAGGTCAATAAGCTGCATTCCCATATCACACCGGGTGAATACTCGTGGATTGGCACTAGTTCTGGCACTCGCGGCTTGAATCTTAATTACACCGTTACTCAGGACGACTGTGGAGCAGAACTTTACATTGATAGAGGCAAAGATGCCGAAGTCGAGAACAAGAATATCTTTGATCAATTTATTTCACACAAAACAGAGATTGAAAAAGCATTTGGTGGACCCTTAAGTTGGGAACGGCTCGATGGCAAGAGAGCATGCCGAATTCGCTACACGCAGACGGGTGGTGGTTATCGTTCACCAGAAGATGGCTGGCCAAAAATGCATGATGGCATCATTGACGCAATGGACAGACTAGAAAAGGCGCTGCGGCCATATTTGAAGCAACTTAAGCTCGGCTCGTAGTTATGTTTTCCAGAGGTAAAAGGTGACGGAGGGACTAAACTTTAATCACTTCGTCACCGAACTGAGTTTATCTACATCGCCAGTTGCCAGTTCAAAATCAAAAATACCCAGGTCATCCTGCATGTGTTGCGGCGACTTGGTGCCGGTCAGAGGCACGATTCCCAGTTGATGTAAGTAGCGAAAAAATAGTTGTGCCGCGGTCTTATGATATTGCGCAGTGAGATTCTGCATTGTCTTGCTTGTGAGAATGTGCGGATTCGCGGTGAGGCTCCAGAAACTCTGATAGATGATGCCATACGTGTTGCACCACTGACGTAATGCAACGTCATAACCCGAGTCTTTATAAAAACGATTTTGCACGATGGCGGGCTTTACGCGAGCCTCGCTATAGAGCGCTTGCAGCACCGTCAGATCGTAACAGTTGCTGATGCCAAGCTGGCGCGCACCGCCTGCCTGATGAACCGACTCCATGGCGCGCCAGGCTTGCAAGGTTTTGGCGTGGGTAGAAAGGGGCGAGTGCAGAATCAGGCCATCGACGTAATCGGTTTGCAGGTTTTGTTGGGATGTGGCAAACGACTGGGCGACCTGTTTTTCCAGGGGTGCGGAGGTATCGTAAGGAACGCGCGCGGGGTCTTGACCGGAGACTGAGGTAAATTTGGTTTGCAGGTACAGCTTCTCGCGTGGAATACCCTGTTGGATCACGCGTTGCAGTGCCACGCCTACTAAGGCCTCGTCATAGTGTTTTGGTTGGCCGGCAGTATCTATCCCCCT
>Ga0315271_10000687_pt1 | contig 19425 bp, 15 predicted proteins | sample C3_top_MG_FD_204664 | JGI IMG/M metagenome (GOLD analysis project Ga0315271, IMG submission 204664) | Sediment microbial communities from Yellowstone Lake, YNP, Wyoming, USA - C3_top | ecosystem: Environmental > Aquatic > Freshwater > Lake > Sediment | place: USA: Wyoming | collected 2017-08-01
CTTCGAACACCCCCGGATTCTTGTCGGCCTCGGCATTGATGCGGTCGGTCCAGCGGCTCATCAGCCGCAGCAGACGCGCATCGGTGATCTTGCCGTCGTCGCCCGCCACCATGCTGATGCGGTCGAGGGTGTTCAACACCTTGTGCGCCGGGTGCGCGGGAGAATTCAGAAATTGCGGATCGGACATCGCCAGCTTGATCAGGCTGGTTTCCAGTTGCTGAAAAAATGGGCGCATGCCCTCGCTAACCGATTTCTCGGCGTGCATGGTGTCGAACAGCGCGCCGAACATGTCGACCGAACGCTGCATTTCCTGGGTGGTGGCGGCGGGCAGCGCACCGGCGCTGGCCAGACGCTGCAACACCGGCGAGTTCGCCACGCCGGGCGCGCTCATCATGCCGGGCGAACTCGCCGGCATCGGCTGGCCAGCGGCACTGCCCGCGCCCCCCGGCGCAGTTCCACCCGCCATCCCCGGCGCAGTTCCACCCGCCATCCCCGGCGCGGGACTGCCCGGCATCGCCGGAGCGGACATGCCGGGAGCAGCAGACATGCCCGCAGATTGGGCGGCGCCAGCGGGCGCCGCATTGCCACGGAAGTAATCCATCAACGAACCCGTCAGCCGGCTTAGCGTGCCTTGCGCCGGTGGCGCGCCGGGTACTACGCTCGACTCAGCTTGCGCGGCAGCGGCCGCGCCGGATTCGGGCGGTGCGACGGATGACGGCTGCGGCATCGCGGCGGGCTGCTGCTGTTCAGCTTCAAGCTGCGAAACCGGCAACAGCGCCAGCAATTCGGCATACAGCGGCGCGAGCTGTTCGGACAACACGTCACGCAGCGCGGCATAGGCCACCTGCCGCGCGCGCGCCAGCACCGGCACCTCCTCCAGCGCGCTGCGGTAAGCATGGCTGATGACGGCGGGGCCGAAAGGGTTGGTGTTGTGATCGCAGGCAAAGCCAAACAACTGACCCACGCGCGGCTCGATGTCGGCCAGTTGTTCGTTGAATTGTTCTTCCAGCTTGTGGGCTTCGGACGAGGTAGCGAGCCAGTCCTCAAAACCCAGTTCGTCCACCAGCGCCAGTCCGCCATCCAGCGTGTCGCGGGTGGCCTGGGTTTGCACCGGGCGCGCCTGCTTCAGCGCATCCAGCACCTGCTGCACAAAGCGGCTTTGTACTGCGGTCGAACGCATGCCGAATTCGTGACCCGCATTCAAAAGTCCGCTGTGCTCGGCAATGCCGGAAGCCTGCACCGCTGCCGCGCTGAGCCTGTCGCCCAGCATGCGCATCACCTGGTCGTGTGATTGCAACAGGGTTTCGTTCAGCAGCGTGGTGCTGGCGTCGCGCAGATGGGGATAGGCATCCGAGGCTGGCAACGCGGCGAGCTTTTGGCGATGCCCGGCCATGCGCAATTTTTGCAGCGCGCGCAGCGCATCGAGCGGTTGGCGGATAAACGAGACGCCGATGCCGAGCGGGCTCAGTCGCTTGAGCTGAGCGGGGACGCGGAAGGTTTGGGTGGAACTGATCGATGCCGGGGTGAAGACAATTTCAACCTCGGCATCCGCACGCTTGGCCAGCGAGGCAATCGCCGCTTCGGGATTGGTGAATTTGAGGAACAGGCCGCCAAAACAGAAATCGCGAATTTCGCAGGCGATTTCGGTATGCCCAAGCTGCGTGATGATCGCCGCCTGCGAAACCTGAAAGCGCCGGTCGCGCCGCATGTCCTGACTGTCGTGCTGAATGTTTGTCGCGTTAGCCATTATTTCCACACTCTTTCCATTTTCATTTGTCCCGCTTGATTCACAATCAACGATGCGGAGACGCCCACAAACCGCGTGAACCCGGCCAGTCTGTGGGCGCCGACTTGGCGGGAACCCCCAGGTTTTGGTAGACTGCTACGCATGATCCATGCCGCAATCTTTTTTTTCAGCCGCTTTGCAACCCACACCTCGGGCACACCCCAGGCGGTCGGGAGGCGCTGAGACGAACAGCCAGCCTTGACGAAACCGCCAGCCCGCTGGCGGTTTTTTGTTTGCGCCGCCGCTGGAACCCAGGAGCCACAAGATGACGACCCGAACCGACGACACCCGCATCGAACAAAGCGGCGAATTGCTCGCCCCGATGCAGATCATGCGCGAACTGCGCGCCAAAGAACCCGTGCTGGCGCACGTCGCCCACGCGCGCAACGCCATCCACGACGTGCTGCGCGGCGCCGACGACCGCCTGTTCATCGTGGTCGGCCCCTGCTCGATCCACGATCCAGTCGCCGCGATTGATTATGCGAACAAGCTGAAGCCGCTGGCCGACGAACTGGCGCACGAGATCGTCGTCATCATGCGCGTGTATTTCGAAAAACCGCGTACCACCGTCGGCTGGAAAGGCCTCATCAACGACCCGCATCTCGACGAAAGCCACGACATCAACGAAGGCCTGCGGCTGGCGCGCAAATTATTGCTGGAAATCAACGAAATCGGCCTGCCCTGCGCCACCGAATTTCTCGATCTGATCTCGCCGCAATACATCGCCGATCTGGTGAGCTGGGGCGCCATCGGCGCACGCACCACCGAATCGCAATCGCACCGCCAGCTCGCTTCCGGTCTGTCGTGCCCGGTCGGCTTCAAGAATGGCACCGACGGCAGCCTGCGCATCGCGGTGGACGCGATCAAGGCCGCCAGCGCGCGCCACCATTTTATTTCCATCACCAAATCCGGCCACGTCGGCGTGTTCAGCACCTCCGGAAATGAAGACACCCATGTGATTTTACGCGGTGGCAAAACACCGAATTACGACGCCGCCAGCGTCAATGCCGCCTGCGCCGAGCTGGCCTCAGCCGGCTTGCGCCAGCAAGTGATGATCGACTTCTCGCACGCCAATTCGAGCAAGCAGTACCAGCGCCAGATCGACGTCGGCGCCGATGTCGCCGCGCAAGTTGCGGGCGGCGATGCCCGTATCATCGGCATGATGATCGAGAGCCACTTGATCGCCGGCCGACAGGATTTGATCCCCGGCCAGCCGCTGGAATATGCGCAGTCCATCACCGACGCCTGCATCGGCTGGGACGACACCGGACCGCTGCTGCGGGTGCTGGCGGAAGCGGTGAAGAAACGGCGGCTGACAGTGCCGGGGGACGAGGAATAAACGGGGCGCCATGGCTTATCCCATGCGTCTCGGCACCCCGCTCTCACCTACCGCCACCCGCGTCATGCTGCTGGGCGCGGGCGAACTCGGCAAGGAAGTCATCATCGCCTTGCAGCGCCTGGGGGTTGAGGTCATCGCGGTGGATCGTTACGCCAACGCGCCCGGTCATGCGGTGGCGCACCGCGCGCATGTAATCGACATGAGCGACGGCACGGCCTTGCGTGCGCTGATCGAGGCCGAAAAGCCGCATTGGGTCGTCCCGGAAATTGAGGCCATCGCTACCGAAACCCTGCTGGAAATCGAGGCTGCCGGACTCGCCGAGGTGATCCCCACCGCGCGCGCCGCCAACCTCACCATGAACCGCGAAGGCATCCGCCGCCTGGCCGCCGAAACGCTGGGCTTGCCGACTTCGCCGTATGTGTTTGCCGACAGCCTGGCCGCGATGACGACTGCTGCTGAAAAAATAGGCTACCCGGTGATTGTCAAACCGGTGATGTCGTCGTCCGGCAAGGGGCAGTCGCGGGTAAATGACGCCAGCCAGTTGCAGGCGGCGTGGGACTACGCCGCCAGCGGCGGGCGGGTGGACAAGGGGCGGGTCATCGTCGAGGGGGTGATCGATTTCGATTATGAAATCACGCTGCTGACGGTGCGCGCACGCGGCAAGTCGGGCGAAATTGAAACGCAGTTCTGTGCCCCAATCGGCCATGTGCAGGTACGCGGCGACTACGTCGAATCGTGGCAGCCGCAGCCGATGTCGCCTGCTGCGCTGCAACGCGCACAGGAGATTGCCGCTGCTGTCACCGGTAATCTCGGCGGACGTGGACTGTTCGGCGTGGAATTGTTTGTGAAAGGCGACACGGTGTGGTTTTCAGAAGTCAGTCCGCGCCCGCACGACACCGGCATGGTGACCCTGGCGACGCAAACGCAAAACGAATTCGAGCTGCACGCCCGCGCCATTCTCGGCCTGCCAGTCGATGCAAGCTTGCGCGGGCCCGGCGCGTCGGCGGTGATTTACGGCGGCATCGACGCGGTCGGCATCGCGTTTGACGGCGTGGCCGAGGCGCTCATCGAGCCGGGCGTGGACATCCGGCTGTTCGGCAAACCCGAAAGCTTCAGCCGCCGCCGCATGGGAGTGGCGCTCGCCACCGCAACCACCGCCGACGCCGCGCGTGAGCTCGCCAAAGCCGCTGCCGCCTGCGTCAAACCCGTGAAAGCTTGAACCATGCAAACGCATTACGAACGCCTCGGCGGCGAAGAAGTCATCCGCAACATGGTTGACCGCTTTTACGACCTGATGGACGAAGACCCGGATTACTACGGCATCCGCAAGTTGCACCCCGAAGACCTCAGCGAGTCGCGCAACAAACTCGCCTGGTTTTTGAACGGCTGGACCGGCGGGCCGCCGGATTACATCGACCGCTTCGGCCATCCTTTTTTGCGCCGCCGCCACCTGCCGTTTGCGGTTGGCGTGACCGAGCGCGACCAGTGGATGGGCTGCATGGTGCGGGCGATGCAGGACGTAGGCGTGGATGCAGCGATGCAGCAGGAACTGACTGCGGCCCTGTTCAAGACCGCCGATTTCATGCGGAATCAGCCTGAATGAAGCGTCTGTTCGGTTGGGGTCTGGTGTTCGTTGTGTTGGCCGCATTCACTGTGTTGCCCTGGCTGATGCTGGACGACACGCCAACCATCGAGCCGCCCGCCGCCTTTCAACGCACCGATCTGGTCGGGATTCAATCGCTATTCCTGAAACACGACCCGCGCCGCCAAACGCCCAGCGTGGTGCAGAGCATCCGCCTCGACGAAGCCGAGTTGAATCGCCTGCTCAATTACGCGGTCGAACTGCGCCGCGTCAGCGGCATTGCCGCCGAACTCACGCCGGGTCTGGCGACACTCAGCGCCACCCTGACGGTGCCCGCTAACCCGTTTGGCCGCTATCTCAATATCACCGCCGAAGTAGCGGAAGCGCCCGGCGGCATCCGGATTCGCAGCCTGCAACTGGGCAGCCTGCCGCTACCGGGCGTGCTGGCCGACTGGGCGGCGCGCCGGTTGCACGCCCTGCTGCGCCAGGATGACACCTACGCTGCGATGGCCGAGGCGTTTTCTCAAGTGAGCTTCGACGAAAACCAGGCCACCCTGGATTACCGCTGGCATCCCGAATTGCTGGCACGAATCGAACGCAAGAGCGTCGATCTGCTGATCGCGCCAGAAGACCAGGCGCGTATGCTGGCCTATGCCGAACAATTGAATGAGCTGCTGAAACCGTATCCGCGTGGCAGCACGGTGCCGCTGGTACGCGTGGTTGCGCCGCTGTTTAGCCAGCCGATGCCAACTGGCAGCGATGCAGCAGCGGAAAATCGCGCCGCGCTCACCGCACTGGCCGCCTATCTGGGCGGAGTCAGCCTGCCCAAGCTGCTGGAAAGCAACAGCCGCTCGATCTACCGCGCGCCGCCGGTGTTGCTGTCGCTGCATGGACGACGCGATTTTGCCGAGCATTTCACTATTTCGGCCGCGCTCTCGATCAACGGCGGCAGCCAGTTGGCCAACGCCATCGGCCTGTTCAAGGAAGAGGAAGACGCAGGCAAGGGATCCGGCTTCAGTTTCACTGATCTGGCCGCCGACCGCGCCGGGGTGCGGCTCGGCGAGCGCGCCATCGGCGACGCGGCGGCACGGGTGCGCCAGCAACTGGCCGCCGCACGTCTGGACGATGACCTGCTGCCGGATTTTCGCGACCTGCCTGAATTCATGCCGCAGGCCGAATTCGACCGCCGCTTCGGGCCGGTGGGCAGCCCCCGATATCAGACAATCATCGACCACATCGATGCCCGGCTGGCCGCGCGCGCGCTGACGCAGTAAGAAGTCAGGCAAGCCTGTTATAATGCCGGGTTTTCCGCAATCCGGCCGTCATCATGTCCCGCAAACTCCGTAACATCGCCATCATCGCCCACGTTGACCATGGCAAAACCACGCTGGTTGACCAGTTGCTCAAACAATCCGGCACCTTCCGCGATAACCAGGCAGTTGACGAGCGGGTGATGGACTCGAACGACCTGGAAAAAGAACGCGGCATCACCATTCTGGCCAAAAATACCGCCATCACTTACGGCGAATACCACATCAACATCGTTGACACCCCCGGCCACGCTGACTTCGGCGGCGAAGTCGAGCGCGTGCTCGGCATGGTCGATGGCGTGGTGCTGCTGGTTGACGCAGTCGAAGGCCCGATGCCGCAGACGCGCTTTGTGACCAAAAAAGCGCTGGCGCTTGGTCTGCGCCCCATCGTCGTCATCAACAAGGTAGACCGCCCCGGCGCGCGTCCGGACTGGGTGGTCGATCAAACCTTCGAGCTGTTCGACAAACTCCACGCCACCAACGAGCAACTCGACTTCCCGATCATCTACGCGTCCGGCCTCAACGGCTGGGCCTGTACCGATCTGAAAGATGCCCCATCGCATGGCGGAACGGCTGACGACATGACCACCTTGTTTGATACCGTCGTCGCCCACGTTCCCACCCCGCCCGGCTCGCCCGATGCGCCACTGCAACTGCAAATCGCCGCGCTGGACTACTCCACTTACACCGGTCGCTTGGGCGTTGGCCGCGTGCTGAATGGCCGCATCAAACCCGGCATGTCGGTGGTGGTGATGAACCACGACGATCAGGTTGCCAGCGGTCGCATCAACCAGGTGCTCGGTTTTAACGGCCTGGATCGCGTGCCGGTGGAAGAAGCCGAAGCCGGCGACATCATCATCATCTCGGGTCTGGACGACATCGGCATCGGCGTCACCGTGTGCGACAAAGAAAATCCCGTCGGCCTGCCGATGTTGAGCGTGGACGAACCCACCCTCAACATGGACTTCATGGTCAACTCCTCGCCGCTGGCCGGCACCGAAGGCAAGTTCGTCACCACCCGCCAGATTCGTGATCGACTGGCCAAGGAACTGCTGGTCAACGTCGCACTGCGCGTTGACGAAACCGGCGATGCCGACGTGTTCCGCGTCTCCGGTCGCGGCGAATTGCACCTCACCATCCTGCTCGAAAACATGCGCCGCGAAGGCTTCGAAATGGCCGTCGGCAAACCGCGCGTGGTGTACAAGGACATCAACGGCGAAAAATGCGAGCCGTATGAAAACCTCAGCATCGACCTCGAAGACGACACCCAGGGCGGCGTGATGGAAGAAATCGGTCGCCGTCGCGGCGAACTCACCAACATGGAATCCGACGGCAACGGTCGCACCCGCCTCGAATACCACATCCCCGCGCGCGGCCTGATCGGCTTCCAGTCCGACTTCATGACCATGACGCGCGGCACCGGCCTGATGAGCCACGTGTTCGACGACTACGGCCCGGTGAAGGCCGACCTGCCCGGCCGCCACAACGGCGTGCTGGTGTCGCAAGACAACGGCGAAGCGGTGGCCTATGCACTGTGGAAACTGGAAGACCGCGGTCGCATGTTCGTCAGCCCCGGCGACAAGCTGTACGAAGGCATGATTATCGGCATCCACAGCCGCGACAACGATCTGGTGGTCAATCCGATCAAGGGCAAACAGCTCACCAACGTGCGCTCGTCCGGCACCGACGAAGCCGTGCGCCTGACCACCCCGATCAAGCTGACGCTGGAATCCGCCGTCGAATTCATCGACGACGACGAACTGGTGGAAATCACGCCAAAATCGATCCGTATCCGCAAGCGTCATTTGCAGGAACACGACCGGAAAAAAGCCTCGCGCGCAGCGGCGTAAAACTCGCCACTGCTACAAACAACGAGAGCCGCAAATCGCGGCTCTCGTTGTTTGTAGCGGTGGCTTGCTTTTAGCGGGTTGGCTTGCACCGCCGTGCGGCCAGTTTCAACCCCGCACCTCGTTCAGCAATTCCGGGTGTTTTGCCAGGAGCTTAAGCAGCACCGTCAAACTCTTCGGCGGCTGGGTCTTACCCGTTTCGTAGCGTGAAAATGCCACCGCGCCACCGCCAAACAACCGCCCAGCTTCGGCCTGCGTCAACTTGAGCGTACGCCGCACCTGCGCCAGTTCTGGCATCGCATCCCGGTTCACCGCCTCGACAAACGGCTGCACCACGGCCTGATAACGATCCGCCTCGGCATCGTTAAATACCGCCTCGCCGCATTCCGGGCAATATAAACCCGGCTGCATCGGCACCATCAACGTGCGCCCCTTGTAGTTAAACACCGCTTCGCGCACATCGCGCACCAGTTCCGATTTCCCGCATTCAGGACATTTCATAGCCACCTCCTACCGCTGTTTGAACGACACCACCACACCCATATCTGCCATCACTTGCAACTTGATGTACAGCGCACAGCCACCCCACTCCGCGGTATACGTCCTGCCACTGAGTATGATCGCCGTGCGTCGTCATACTCTTGTAAAAATCCCCCTGCGTCAGCGCCTGCACCGCCTCAATCAGGGTGGCCTTGTCCAGCCCCAGCGCCACCGCACCGGCAAGCGCCGCCCGCGTAATCAAGCGTGTATCCGGATTCAGCAAAAGACGCTTGATCTCGCTTAGCGGCGTGCGCGGTTTTCGCTTTTCCACTTGAAAATAATATCTAATAGATAAATTTAGTCAAGTTAACGCTGCCTTTCATCTGTGGCGTTACTCCCTGGGTCGCTGCTGCATGTAAATAAAAATGGGGGCAAGCTCAACATCGGCATCCACAGCGGCGATAACGGCCTGGTGGTCAACCCGATCAAGGGGAACTCCAACGTGCGCTCCTCCTGCACCGACGAAGCCGTGCGCCTGACCGCGCCGATCAAGCTGACGCTGGAATCTGCCGTCGAGTTCTGAGCTGCCGGGCAGCTTGGATTCGATTTGCTGTGATGCGCGTGCGTTGCGCCTCGAATTTGAACGCTTCCATGAAGAACCTGGACGGGCACGGGTAAAATTGCCGCCATGATTCCCTTTGAAATCGGCCTGCTTGTCGGCCTTGCCGTCCTCATCTTTCTGCTTGTTCTCCTGCTGCTGCGCTCAAACGCACAGCGTCGGGAACAAGCCGGACTGCCCGCGCTGCTAACACAGGACATGGAAGCCCGCCACCGCGCGGTGCTGACTGACCTGCACACCGGGCTATCGCAACAGTCTGACCGGATGCAAAGCCAGCTCGCCACGCTACAGGTCGCCCAAACCGAACGGCTGGCAGAAACGCGCGAAACCGTCACTGGCCAGTTCGGCCAGTTCCAGACTGCGATGCTGGAAAAGTTGATCGAGCAGGGGCGCGCAGAACAAAGCCTGCTGCAGGACACGCTGAAAGGCATGAGCGCGCAGTTCGGCGAGCGCGTGCAGCAACTGTCGCAGACGGTCGATGGCCGACTCAACGAAATCTCCGGCAAGGTAGCCGAGCGGCTCGACGAGGGCTTCAAGAAGACCAACGAGACGTTTACGTCGGTGATGACGCGGCTGGCGGTGATCGACGAGGCGCAGAAGAAGATCGAAGGGCTGGCGTCCAACGTCGTGTCGCTGCAAGAAATTTTGGGTGACAAGCGCTCGCGCGGCGCCTTCGGCGAGGTGCAACTCGAAGCCTTGGTGAGGAACAGTCTGCCGCCCGACGCCTATGCCTTCCAGCACACGCTGAAAAGCGGCGCGCGCGCCGACTGCGTGCTGGTGCTGCCCGAACCCACCGGTACAGTGTGCGTCGATTCAAAGTTCCCGCTGGAAAATTACAGCCGCATGTTTGACGACAGCCTCGCCGTCAGCGAACGCGACGCGGCGCGCCGACAGTTCAAGGCCGACGTGAAGAAGCACGTGGACGACATCGCCGCCAAATACATCGTCGAAGGAGAAACCTCGGACGGTGCGGTGATGTTTCTACCCGCCGAAGCGGTGTTCGCCGAGATTCACGCCTACCACCCCGAGCTGGTCGAGCACGCGCAGAAGAAGCGCGTCTGGCTCACTTCGCCGACCACGCTGATGGCGGTGCTCAATACCGCACGCGCGGTAATCCGCGATTCGGAAACGCGGCGCATGGCGCACGTAATCAAGGACGAGCTAGGCAAGCTGGCAAAAGATTTTTCACGTTTCGACGAGCGCATGAAGAAGCTTGCCGCCCATATCGAGCAGGCCAACAAGGACGTGGGCGAGGTACGCATTTCCAGCGACAAGATCAGCCGCCGCTTCCAGCAGATCGAGCGGGTTGAACTGGAACACCCGCAAGGCGACGCCTCCATGCAGTTACTCGACAGCGACGAATGAACTGGTTTGCCCGCTGGCGCCGCACCCGAATTCTCAAGCGTCACCTCATTCCACACGCCGCGTTCCAGTCTGCCCTCACGCAGTTACCGATTCTCGATGGACTGTCCGCCGCCGAACGCGATCATCTGCACCAGATCGCCAGTCTGTTCCTGCACGATAAAAGCTTTTCGGCGGCGGGCGGCGCGACGGTTGACGACATCACCCAACTCAAGATCGCCCTGCAAGCCTGCCTGCTGATCCTGCATCTGGACGAAGCCAGCTATCGCGGCTGGAACGAAATCATTCTCTATCCAGACGAATTTTTGCGGCAGCATGAGGAAATGGACGACGCCGGCGTGGTGCATCATTCGCGCGACATCCTGGCGGGCGAATCCTGGCTCGGTGGCCCCTTGGTGCTATCGATTGCCGACGTGGAGACCAGCGGCCAGGCCGACGGCGTCAATGTCGTGCTGCACGAATTCGCCCACAAGCTCGACATGCTCAATGGCGACGCCAACGGTTTTCCACCGCTGCATCGCGGCATGAACACGGCGGCGTGGGCGGGCGATTTCAGCGCGGCCTATGAAGATTTCTGCGCACGCGTCGATGCCAATGAGGACACCACCGCAATCGATCCCTACGCCGCCGCCGATCCAGCCGAATTTTTTGCCGTGCTGACCGAAGTGTTTTTTGAGACGCCCGATTTACTCCACGCCGAATATCCGGCGGTATATGCGCAGATGCAATTGTTCTATCGCCAGCATCCGCTGCTCCGGCTGGGTGCGTCTGCATGAAACTGAACCCCCGCATCGCCGCGCGCATGGACGGCATTGCGTCGTTTCATGTGATGGATATTCTGGCACGCGCGCAAGCGCTCGAAGCGGCTGGCCACGACATCGTTCATCTCGAAATCGGCGAACCTGACTTTGCCACGCCCACACCCATCGTCGAAGCGGGCATTGCCGCGCTACGCGCAGGCCACACCCACTACACCGGCGCACTCGGCTTGCCCGCCCTGCGCGCAGCGATCGCCGGGTTTTACGCCACGCGCTGGCACATACCAGTCGATCCCGTGCGCGTCATCGTCACCCCCGGTGCATCCGGCGCGCTGCTGCTGGCGCTGGGTTTGCTGGCTGGCCCGGGCGACGACGTGTTGATGGCCGACCCCGGTTATCCCTGCAACCGCCATTTCACCCGCTTTTGCGACGCCCGTTCAGTCACCATTCCGGTCGATGCCGCCAGCAGTTTTCAGCTCACCCTTGAACTGATCGAACGCCACGCCACGCTCGCCACCCGCGCCGTGCTCATCGCCAGCCCGTCCAACCCCACCGGCACGGCCATCCCTCGCGACGAACTGGCACGCATCCACGACTGGTGTGCGGCAAACGGCGTGGCTCTGATCGTCGATGAAATCTATCTGGCGCTGACCTACGATGACGCCGAGCACAGCGCGGCGCGCTGGGACGACGTGTTCGTCGTCAACAGCTTCTCCAAGTATTTTTTGATGACCGGCTGGCGGCTGGGCTGGCTGGTCGCGCCCGCCTGGGCGATGCAAGGCCTGGAACGGCTGGAGCAAAACCTGTTTCTGGCGGCATCCACCCCGGCGCAACACGCTGCGCTGGCGGCGTTTTCACCTGCCAGCCTGCATGAACTCGAAGCCCGCAAGGCCGAGTTGCACGCCCGACGCGATTTTCTGCTGCCCGCGCTACGCGAACGCGGCTTCGATATCCCAATCCAGCCGCAGGGCGCGTTTTATCTGTATGCAGATTGCCACGCGCATACGAACGACAGTTTTGAATTTGCCCAGGCGCTGCTGGAGCAAGCGGGCGTGGCGGTCACGCCCGGCTTGGACTTTGGCGCGCATCAAGCTCAACGCTATCTGCGGATCGCCTACACCCAGCCGCTGCCGCGTCTGGCCGAAGCCATCGCGCGCATCGACAGTTTTCTGTCCCGCTGATCAGCCGCGACGGCTGCAACGTGGGACGCTCCTGGTAGCGTTCGAAAAACGTAATTCCGTGAGGCTCACGCGTGTCCAGAAAAGTGGGAACACAATCAATAGTCGAAAAAAAAACCGACCCGAAGGCCGGTTTTTCGTTCCCAAAGCCAGAATTACTTGGCAGCGGGAGCAGCGGCGTCAGCAGCAGGTGCAGCAGCGTCAGCGGCAGGAGCAGCGGCTTCAGCAGCAGGCGCGGCAGCGTCAGCAGCGGGAGCAGCTTCCATCGGAGCAGCGGCTTCAGCAGCAGGCGCTTCAGCCGGCGCAGGCGCAGCTTCTTCTTTTTTGCCGCAAGCGGTCATGGAAACAGCCAGCAGAGCGGCCAGGAGGACGGAATATTTCATTTGATTTCCCTTTTCGTACAAATAAACATAAAAAACCCACACCAGAGATCGGTCCGGGACTTGATATCCAGCCGACGCGCGGATTCTAACAAATCAGCAAAAGAAAACCACAATCTATTGAACTTCTTCTATTGCACTCCTATTGCGTTGCTTAATTACAACGAAATAGACCATATGGCTTACTCCTAAAAGCCTCCGTAGGCCAAACGTGTCGCTTTTTTGCCATACAAGCTTGAGCCTCCCCGGGTTTTTCCCCAACGACGCATTCCGGGAAAATTCCCCGAGGTGCGTCATGCATCTTGCCCAAAGCCGGTAATGGATAGTTTGCAGATCATTTGGCCTGTTGTTCGATCATTTCGCCGGGTTGGCTGCCTGGCCGCAGTTTTCCCTGATAGATAAAGCCTGCGCCATAGTGGCGGCGTCCATCCGGCGCGGTGATGAGTTCGTTCTCGCTCCAGACCCAGACATGGCCGTCGCGGGTATCGAGGATGAACGCCCGCGCGCCGGTCTTGCTGCCTTCAACGCTGGTCAGCGGCAACGCTTCGTAACGGCCATCCTCGGCCAGCGCACTGGCCGACAAGGCCAGCAATCCCAGCATCCATCCCGTTCGCATCGTACCCTCCTATTTAAACAGCGCCGCCACCGCCGCCGCATCCAGCACATACTCATGGTTGCAGATATCGTCATGCACGCGGATTTCACCCTGCTCGGCGATGATCGCCTCGCATTCCGCCTGCCCCACGCTCTTCAGCATCGAATGGATTTTGTCCGGATCATACGGGCAAAAATAGCTGACCGGGCGCGGGTCGTACACGCGCACATCTTCTTCCGCAAACAAACGCTCGATCAGCTTGATCGCGCCCAAGTCGAGCAATTCGTCCGCCCGCACCGTATCGGCCAGCACCTGTACCCGATTCCAGCCGTCGGCATCGCGCGCGGCCGCGCCCGGCAGCGCCTGCAGAAACAGCCCGGCCGCCGTCTCATGGTTGGCCGCCAGCCACAGCCGGGTGGGCAACTGCTCGGACTGCGCCAGATAATGCTCGAACGCAGCGGCCACCGTGTCGCCCTGTAGCGGCACATGGCTCTGGTAAGGCTGGCGCATCCCGGCGGTGTCGAGCGTCAGGGTCAGCGCGCCATCACCCAGCAGGGTCGGCAAACTGCCTGCTGACACATCCGGTGTCGCACGCGCCATGCCGCGCAGGCGCAACTGCTCGTCGCAATCCATCACCAGCAGCGAGACGGCGCCCGCGCCGCGCAGTTGAAAGGTCAGCCGCCCGGCCTGCTTGAGATTGGCGGTGATCAGCGTGGTCACCGCCGCCAGTTGTCCCAGCAGTTCGAATACGGGTTCGGGGTAAGCGCGTCCCGCCGTCATCTCGCGCCAGGCTGGGCCCAGTTGCACCCAAGCGCCGCGAATGTCGAGCCGCTCGAACAGAAAGCTGCGCACCCGGTTGGGATGAGCGGCACTCAATTGAGCTGCACCCGCTCGCCCCAGGGCACCGCGCCCTTGCCTTTGACCAGCCAGATCACCGGGTAATCCGGCGGAACTTTGGGAAAATCGCCCTCGCCGTCGGTGAAATACACCAGCATGTTGGGGCTACGGTTTTCAGCTTCGACCCAGTCGAACACCGGGCGAAAATCGGTGCCGCCGCCGCCTTCGATGTTGGCGGGGAGCTGCATTGCGTCCCATGGTTCATACTCCCACGGCGCGGCGTCAGCGACGCGGTTGTCGCAGGCCAGCAGCGTCACTTTGGCGCGCACCTGGCCTTTCAGCGCATCGAGTTCAGAGACGAATTGGCGCAACTCGTCGTCGCTGATCGAGCCGCTGGTATCGATCGCCGCGATCACTTCCAGGCCTTCGCTCGACAGGCGCGGCAGGATCGCATCGCCTTCGCGCCGCGACGGCCGCCGCCACGAATAATCGTCGCGCTGGTTGACCGCAAAGAAGCGCGCCAGCAGCGCACGCCACGGCAGGCTCGGCGCCAGCAGGCCATCGACCCAGCGCATCATCGACTGTGACAGCTTGCCGGCCTGACGCGCCGCCTGCGCGGCGGCAGCAAGGCGATTTTTCCACTGCTCGGCGAGTTCTTCGCGCTCGGCGGGTGACAGCTCGTTCGGCTGGTGCGAGGGCTGACTGCCGCTGCCCTGTTGCTGTTCGGCCTGGCTCTGGCCTTGCTTGCCCTGACCTCCGGACTCGCCGGCGTCGGGATCGTCCTGGCGCTGGTTTTCATCGGGGCTCGCGCCTTGTTCGTTGTCGCTATCGAACAGGTGCTGATCGAAAGATTCTTCCGGCGTGTCCTCCGGAATCAGCGGATAGATTTCTTCCGCCGACAGCGTCATGAAGTTCTGGTCGGCCAGTATTCCATGCAGCGGCGGCTTCAGGCCTTCCTCGATCAGAATCAGGTTCACCGCGTGGTCGCACGCCACATCCCAGCGCCGTTTGACGCGATGGTTGCGGCGATGGGTGTGCCCCATCGCGCAGTGCAGCGCTTCGTGCGCGAGGATGAATTGCGTTTGCGCCAGGCTCAGGTTTTCGACGAATTTGGGGTTGAAATAAAACGCCTTGGCGTCGGTGCCGGTGGTCTTGATGCCTTCGCCGCCGGCCTTCAGCGGCAAGTGCATCACCAGCGCGCCCAGAAAAGGGCGCTCCATGATGAGCCGGGTGCGCGCGGCGGCGAGCTTGGTGAGGATCGGTTGCAGCGCGGCGTCAGCGTGTTCCGCCATCGATCAATGCTCGTACAAAACCAGATCGGTAATGCTGTTGGCCCACTCGGCGAAGGCGGGCACCGCGAACAGCGGCCGCCCCACCGCGCGATGCAGGTCGGACACCAGCATGACGCCCATTTCGCGCTGCGGAAAACGCTGCGCGTATTTGAGGATGTTGCCGTAGACCGCGCTGGCGTTGCCGCTGTCGGCGGCTTGCAGGGCCTTGCGCACCAGTGCGGCGGCAACGCCATATTGCAGGTCGATGCCTTGCGGCACTTCGGCGTCCGCCCCGGCGATGATGGCGTCGAGATCGGGCATCTGCGCCATGTTATCGACAAAAGTTTTCAGTTCCAGCCCCGCCGACTGGCCGACGCAGGCGATCAGTGCATCGGCCAGCAGCGCCGTCTTGTCGAATTTTTGCAGCGCGCGATGCGCGTACTCCCACGAGCGCGGGCTGGGAAACGCGATCGGCGTGTGCGCCGGATCAAAGCTGAACAGCAGGTCGGGACGAAAGCGCAGGAAGGCGATCACTCGCGGGTCGATGTCCTCGCTGTGCGCCCAGTCCACCCAGTCGTCGAGATTCACCTCAACTTCGTAATGGGTGAAACGGTTGGCCAGCGGCGCCGGCATGGCGTAGGTCACGCCGCGGTCGCCTTGGCGGTTGCCCGCCGCAAAAATCACCCAGCCGTCGGGCACCTGATATTCGCCCAGGCGGCGATCGAGGATCAGTTGATAGGCGGCGGCGGACACCGTCGGCGGCGCCGAGGTGATTTCGTCCAGAAACAGAATGCCGGCGACACCGTGGCGCTCGGCGTCCGGCAGCACCGATGGAATCGACCACTCGACCAGTTGGCCATTGCGGAACGGGATGCCGCGCAGGTCGGTCGGCTCCATTTGCGACAGCCGGATGTCGATCAAGGGCACGCCATGCTGTTGCGCAATTTTGGCGACAATCTGCGACTTGCCCACGCCTGGCGGCCCCCACAGCATCACCGGCGTGTGGTGGCCGTCGGCGGCGCTTTCAAATTCGCGGTCGAGGATGGTTTCGATATGGGAGGGACGCATGGGCAATCAGAACAACGATAAGGTGCTCCGCATGATAATCGCTCGCACGCCCGGGTTCCACTCCCGCGACACTCCCGCAAAGGGATGGGCAGCAGATAACTGCCACGATCCCCGAAGGGATCAAGGGCGCGGCATCGCTTCGGGCGCTACGGCCGGGGCGGCATACCACTGATCACGCGGCACCACCTTCAGATCATTCGGATCGCTTTCATAGGCCGGGGTCATGATCTGCACGCCATACTCGTTGAACTGATCGAGGATATTCCGGTTGAGCAGCGTATACAGCCGGTTCATTGCCTGGGCGTCGCCGCAGTACACGTTGAGTTCATAGCTCACGTCAAAACTGCCGAGCACTTTCTGCAGCACGAAAGGCTGCGGCTCCTTCAGCAAGCCCTCGGTGTTCGCGGCCGCCTGCAGCAGCATCGCCTCGACCTGACGCCACGGCGTTTCGTAACCGATGCCGACTGTCGTGTGCAGGATCAGTTTGTTCTCGCGCGCCAGCGTGCTGTAGTTGACGATACTGTTGTTGAGGATGAGCGAATTGGGAATGACGACATCCTCGTTTTTCGTCGTGCGCAGATGAGTAACCAGCAGGCGTCGTTCGGTCACATCGCCGACGTGATTGTCGATCTTGACGCGATCGCCCTCGCGGAACGCGCGCCGGTAGACCATGGTGTAACCGGCGATGATGTTGCCGATAACCGACGACGAACCGAGCGAAACCACCACCCCGAGAAACAGGGAAATGCCCTTGAACGCATCCGACTGCGAACCCGGGATGTAGGGATAAGCCACCACCAGCGCGAACGCAATGACGAATATCCGCACCAGCCGATAAGTCGGCCAGGCCCATTCGTTTTCGAAATGCGTCAGATGCATCCCGCCTGCGGCCAGCGCCTCGAAAAACAGGCGGATCGCCTTCAGCACGTAGCGCACCACAAAAAACAGGATGACCAGAAAAGCCAGATCGGGGATGGCGGCCAGCAGGTGCGCCCCCATGCTGCGCAGCGGCTCGATCAGCAGCGCCCACAGCCGGGCGGCGAGCAGGCGCGTCCAGGGAAACTGATGCAGCACATAATCCAGATAGAAAATGCCCGCGAGCAGCGTCGCCACCGTCCAGGCGGCGCGCCGGATCATGTGCAGCGCACGCCACAGGTGAGCCGCGCTCAGGATCCGCATGGAACGCGCTTCGATCCCGGACAATTCCGTTTTGATCCGGCCATCCAGGATGCGGTCGATCCGTCGCACGGCGAATCGGCCGAGCCAGAAAAATGCGCCCAGCGCCAGCGTCGCGAGCAGCACATGCCCCGCACTGCGCAACAGATAATCGCGAGTCCGATCGAGGCGGTAGGTTTCGATTGCCGCGCCGATGCGCTTGACGAAAATACGCGCGAGCAACTGACGATTGACCTGCTGCAACTGGGCATCCAGATCGGAGACGATCATGATGTTCTGCTCGCCCAGCGCGATTTGCGAACCGTCCGCCACTTCGGTGATCGTCAGCGCCTTGGGTGACAGCGCCGGGTTTTCCGCAACCGTTTCGATCCGTCTCTGGATGGCTCGCGTGCGCTCCGTGGCGGGATAAGCCTGAATGCCGCGCACCCGAAACAGCGTCGCCCCGTCGACGATAACCGGCGCCTCCAGAACGGATTCGGCCACAGCAGGGGGGGGCGCGGTTTCCGCTGCGGCGGCATGGACAGCAACCGGTCCGAACAAGATAGCAAGCAGCGCGCCCGCGCCGATCCATGCCGGAAAGTTCAACACGCCCCGGCGGGGCTGCACGGGTTGGTCGCTCATCTTTCTCTCCATCGCCTCAAGTATTTTCATCTGTACACCCACGATCAAGCAGCCTGACGTTCAGGCTTCAGAAAACCGGACCCAGGTGGAGGAAAGCGGTGCCCAGCCCGCCCTCGGCAAAGCCCACCCCCAGATACAGCGGGCCGATCGGCGTGTCGGCGCCGAAGAACACGCTGCCATTGAGCACCCCGCTGTTGAAGCTGACATCGCTGCGGTTCTGCCAGGCGTTGCCATACTCGATCGAGCCGCCCACATAGGCGGGTAAGATTTTCGAATCCACGATGCGATGATAGTAAACAAGGGCGACCTGTCCGATCTGCTGACCGCTCAACTGGTTCGGCTGATAGCCCGAGAGGTGCAGAAAACCGCCGGTGCGGAACAGGCTCTCCGGCGGCGCGTCGTTATTCAGCGTGGTGTCGAATCGCAACACGCCGATTACGCGATTGCGCCCAATCGAATACGCCTGGGTATACGACAGCAGGACCTGGTTGAAGCTGTTGTCCGCACCCAGCGACTCCTGGCTGGCGACAAAAGCGAATGCACCCTTGTGGCCGCTGCTGGGGAAATAGACATTGTCCAGTTTGTCTATGGCGAGCTGCGCATAGAGCTGACCCAGCCGGAAATCGCCTTCCAGACCCGGATCGCCGATCACCGTATCGATATTGCCGGCGCTCCAGAGATAGCCGATGCGCGCCTGACCCCAGGTACCGAACTCGCGGCCGACAGCCAGATCAATAGCCGCACGCGAAATGTCGTACTGGGCGATGGCGCTGTCACCGTCATACACATTGAATTGGGAGCTCAACCAGCCGACCCGGGTGTTGATGAAGTAGCGCGAGGCCGGGTCGAGCGGCTGGTACCACTCGGCAGCGACCGCCGGATCCTGGCCGATCTGCAAGCCCAGCCGGATCTCGCCGTTGAGCGAGTTGATGGCGGTGCGGGTATAGAGCACACCAATGTTGTAAGCACTATCGGAACTGAAATCGGAGGCCAGCTCCATGCCGAATTGCAGATAGTTGGGCCCCCAGGATTTTTCCTTGGCGTGCAAAACCAGACCGGTCTTGTCACCCTCGCTCACTACCTCGTAACGCACACTCTCGAACACATCGAGTCCGTAAATCTCGTTGATTTCCTTATCCAGCTGCGCGCTGTTCAGCGCCTGGCCGGGCTTGAGGGTGATCCGCGACAAAATCACCGCGTCGCTGATGCGCGACTG
>Ga0315271_10000688_pt1 | contig 19419 bp, 14 predicted proteins | sample C3_top_MG_FD_204664 | JGI IMG/M metagenome (GOLD analysis project Ga0315271, IMG submission 204664) | Sediment microbial communities from Yellowstone Lake, YNP, Wyoming, USA - C3_top | ecosystem: Environmental > Aquatic > Freshwater > Lake > Sediment | place: USA: Wyoming | collected 2017-08-01
CCGCAAGGTGATGCAGCAGGGCGGGGCGGCCTTCAAGGCGCTGATGGCCCGCATTCGCGCCACAATGGCTTCTGCGGCCGGAACTCCCCTGGCCCCGATGGCGGAGCAGCTGGGGCAGGCGCTGGGGCAGTGGGCGGAAACCACGCAGATTCTGGGGCTCGCCATGACCAAGGACCCGAACCGGGCGCTGGCGAATGCGAATGTCTATCTGGACGTGGCGTCGAGGGTGGTCGTGGCCTGGCTCTGGCTGCGCATGGCCGTGACGGCGGATTCTGCTCGGCGGACGGCTGCGGGCGAGCAGCTTGATTTCCTGGACGGGAAGCTCGCGGCGGCGCGGTACTGGTTTGCGTGGGAGCTGCCGCGCATCGCGCCGGACCTGGCGCTTTTGAACCGGCTGGACGACATACCGCTTAGCGCCAAGCCCGCCTGGTTCTAGTTCAGTTCGCCTAACGCCCGCGCATTTGCGCTGCGGCTGGGCCGTCGCTTCTGTGCGCCTTAGCGAGCGCGCCTTTGGCGCGCCGCTGCGGGGCGGCGCTTGCTGCGCTTCTTTTCGATCGCGGCGCGCAGGGCGTCGTTCATGCGGGTCTGCCAGCCGGCTCCGGTCGCGCGCCACGCGGCCAGCACGTCCTTGTCTATGCGCAGGGACGTCGCGGTCTTCTGCGCCGAGCCCTTGGGGCGGCCGCGCAGGCGCAGCGTGGACGCGCGAATCAGGTGGCTGATGTCCGGCGCGTCCGGATCCTTCATGTCCGGCTCCCGGCGCACGACGCGCCGCCAGTCGGTCAGCGTCGTGCCGGCCGCGCTCCTCGCGCGGAGTTCCTCACTCGTAAAGCTGACGATTCGCTTCGAGGTACTCACGGTATTCCTCCCGTTCGCCATTTAACGTATACACGTTAAATGCGGCGGTCAAGCCGCGCCGCGTCACGCGTTCGTGCAATGAAATGATGATGCTTGCACCGATCGGCGACGTTATCATGCTTGGTGGCAGCGGAGCTTGCGCGTTCCTCGTCCTGCGCGCCACGAAACGGTGATGGTGAGGGCCGGTACGGGTGCAACGGTCGTGGCTCTCATGAGCCCCACCGTTTTGCGAGCCCGCGGCTTCCGCCTATATTTCTTCAGCGATGAAGAGTCCCGGCCGCACGTGCACGTCGAGCACGCCACTGGGGAGGCGAAGTTCTGGCTGACGCCCCGGGTACAGTTGGCAAGGAACGGGGGACTGCGGCCGCATCGCGTGGCTGAGGCAAGGCGGCTGATCGAGGAGCATCGAGATGCGATCCTTACGAAATGGAAGGACCACGCACCCCGTTAGCGTCGGCGCGATGTCGCCGCGTGGCTTCTGGCTGCTCCTCGGGGAGCGGAAGCTCTTCCTGGCGTTTGCTCAGTACCCGTGGTTCCGAGAGTTCACGCCGCGGGAACTCGCAGGCGTTCGGCGTCCCTCACCGCAGCATCTCCGCTGGCCGGAATTCGACATCGATCTCGACGTCGACGCGATCGAGAATCCCGCGCGCTATCCGCGGCGCGAGCGGCGCCTGCTCGGCGACCCCGCAGCGGTGGTAGCACGGTTGCGCGCCGAGGCCAGGGCATAGCGCCGGTGTGTCCGCACCTGCTGCGAAATGCCCGCGAGTATCGCGCGGCGGTCGCCGAAGTTGACGCGCTGCTCGATGAACCGGGTGACGCCGCGGATCGCGAGCGCCTGGAGTTCCTGTCGGTGCTCGTGCACGACTACGAGGACCGGACCGACCCGCTGGATGAAAGCGCGGGGTCCCCACGCGAGGTCGTCGCGTTCATGCTGGAGCAGCGGGGACTGGCGCGCAGCGAACTGGCGCCGCTCATGGGCGGTCGCGCGCGCGTCTCGGAGTTCTTCTCGGGGCGCCGGCGGCTGTCCATGGAGCAGGTGCGGTCGCTGCGCGACGCGCTCGGTGTTCCGGGACGAAATGTACGGCGCTGCATTGGTGCGATGACGTCGATCCGGGGTCTCGCCGCCACGATACGGCATGCCTCTCCTGAAACCTCGCAGTCGCCTACCAGCACCACCCGATCCGCCAAATGACCTTGCGTACGGGCTTGCCAGCTATACGCCATTGGCGTATAGTACCCCATGAGGTTCGTCGAGACGCCGGTGTTCACGGCGAGCCTCCGCCCCCTGTTGGGTGACGACGAGTACCGTGTGCTCCAGCTCGCCCTCCTGCTCCGCCCGACACTAGGAAAGCTGATTCCCGGCAGTCACGGACTGCGGAAGCTCCGCTGGCGGGCCAGCGGGCGAGGGAAGCGCGGCGGAATTCGCACCATCTACTACTGGGCGGCGCGGGAGCACACCTGCTTCATGCTGTATGTCTACGCCAAGAACGATCAAGGTGACCTGACTACGGCACAATTGCGCCGGTTGGTCCAACTGGTGCACGAGGAGTTCAAGTGAAGGCAACGGCATTCAGGGAACTGCTGAGTAGTGTGCGCCAGGCAGGCCAAATCCGTCGCGGTCAGCGCAAGCCGTCGCGCGTCACGCACTTCCGGCCCACGGACGTGAAATCGTTGCGCGCCGACCTCGGCCAGTCGCAGAGCGAGTTCGCGGTGATGATCGGGGTCAGCGTCGCCACGCTGCGCAACTGGGAGCAAGGGCGCCGGGTCCCGGTCGGCCCAGCGCTCGCACTGCTTCGCGTGACGGCGCACAATCCTGCGGCGGTCGTGCAGGCCCTACATCAGGGCAAGGCGCGCGGCGCGGCGTAAGGCTGCAGATCGCACGAACGCAGGAACGCGAGAGCGCGGGATACCCCGTTCTCTCGCGCTCTCGCGTTCTCGCGCTCCTGCGATCTACATGGCAGGCTTCCGCGGCGGCACATACACCGCCGGCAACCCGTTCTTCTTCAGCAGCTCGTTGAACGCCACCAGATCGTTCGCCTCGAGCTTCGTCAGCGCCTCGAACTGCACCCCCAGCTTGGCGCTCAGGTCCTTGAACACCGCCTGATGCTGGTCCGTGGGCCGCGCGTCGCCCTCGAGCACCTGCGCGTTCATGGTCAGCCACATCTGGTACAGCTTGATGGGATAATTCAGCGTGCTCTGATCGGCCTTGGTGTACACCTCGTACAACTCGGCGCGCACGCCCTCGAACTTCTTTCTGAGATCTGTTGCACTCTTGCCGATCTCGTCGGCGGCGGGGAGGTCGCCGGCCTTGGCCTTGCGATCCATCACCTGCGCCTGGATGTCCTGAACGCGCAGGACTCCCTCGGTGAGCGCAGTTATCTGCTTGCCCACCAGCTGCGCCATGGCGAACTGGGCCAGGTAGTCGGCCTGCGTGGTTGAAAGGCGCGGGTCGGGAATCACGGTGAACTTGCGGGTCATCGTGTCGGCGCCGGCAATCAGGCGCACCTGATACTCGCCCGGCGGGGCGGTGGGCCCCTCGGTGGTGCCGTCGTCCACTATTGTCCCTTCCATCACCTTGGGGCCGGGATACTGCAGGTCCCAAACGAACCGGTTGGCGCCGGCGCGCACCTGCACAATGCTGTCGCTCGCGGTGTAGGCCAGTGAGTCAATGTTCTGCGCGGCCTTGGCCGCAGCGGCCGCGCTGTCGGCAGCGGCGTGGCCGGTGGTGTCGGGCTTCCTGGGCTTGGCACTCGAGTACGCGCGGATCTTGGCTCCGTTGGCATCGAGGAACTCGATCTTCACGTCGCCCGCCGGCTTCTCCTTGAACCAGTAGTTGACGTACGCGCCCACACGCGGGTTCTCGCCCGCGATGCCGCCGCGACGACCGCCACCGGCGGCGAAGCGCTGCGCTGGTGCGGGCTGGAACAGGTGCGCCTTCTTGTTCGTCACGCTGTCGGCGAGCTGCCGCAGGTAGCTGATGTCGTCGAGCGCCCAGAAGGCGCGGCCGTGCGTGGCGACGACGAGGTCGTTGCCGTGCACGCGCAAATCACGGACGGACGCGCGCGGCAGGTTGAGCTGCAGCGTCTCCCACTTGGCGCCGTCGTCGTAACTGACGAACACACCCGTTTCTGTCGCGGCGAACAAAAGGCCGCGGCGCACGGGATCTTCGCGCAGCGACCGGGAAAACGAAGTGGACGGAATGCCGTTGGTGATCAGCGTCCACGTCTTGCCGTAATCGGCGGTCTTGTAGAAGTACGGGGCAAAGTCGTCGCCCTGGTAGCGCGTGGCGCTCACGTACGCGGCGCCGGCCTCGTGCGGGGAGGGCTCGATCTCGGTGATGCGCGAGAACGCGGGCATCGCGGCGGGCGTGACGTTGGTCCACGTGGCGCCGCCGTCGCGCGACAGGTGCACATACCCGTCATCACTGCCGGTCCACAGCACCTTGGCGTCCTTGTCGGACTCGGCGAACGCATAAATGGTCGCGTACCACTCGGTGCCGGTCATGTCGCCGGTCACGGGGCCGCCGCTCACGCCCATGGTCTTGGGATCGTGACGCGTGAGGTCGGGGCTGATCTTCTCCCACGTGACGCCCTCGTTGCGCGTGCGCCACACGTACTGGCTGGTGGCGTACATGGTGCTGGCGTCGTGCTTGCTGATCACGATCGGAAACGTCCACTGGAAGCGCTGCGGCACGTCGGCCACGGCCCAGCCGTCGTAGTTGCGCAGCCACACCGATACGTCGCGGCTCTGCCCGGTGCCCTTGTCGAAGCGGTTCAGCGAGCCCATGTAGCTGCCGCCGTACGTGATGTTGGGATTGCGGCGGTCCACGGCGATGTGCGCGTTCTCGCCGCCGGCCACGGGCCACCAGTCGCGCTCGGTGATGGAGCCGTTGTCGCTGCGGCTCGCAATGCTCACGGTGCTGTTGTCCTGCTGCGCGCCGTAGATGCGGTACGGAAACTGGTTGTCGGTGATCACATGATAGAACTGCGCCGTGGGCTGGTTGTTTATTGAGCTCCACGTCTTGCCGTAGTCGAGGCTCACGGTGCCGCCGCCGTCGTTGGCATTGATCAGGCGATCGCTGTTCTTGGGATCCACCCACATCTGGTGCGTGTCGCCGTGCGGCACGCGCACCCTGGTGAAGCTCTTGCCGCCGTCAATGGAACGGTTGACGCCGAGGTTCATCACATAGACCACGTTCTCGTTGGTCGGGTCGGCGGTGACGGTGCTGTAGTAGAACGGCCGCACGGCAAAGGTCTGCTCGCCATTCACCCGGCGCCACGAGGCGCCGGCGTCGTCGCTGCGGAAAATGCCGCCCAGAGAATCCTTGGCCTCGATGCTCGCGTAGACGCGCTGCGAGTTGGCGGGGGACACTGCGACGCCGATCTTGCCGATGGGTCCCTTGGGCATGCCGGGGTTGAACGTGAGTTCCGCCCACGTGTCGCCGCCGTCGGTGGACTTCCACATGCCGCTGCGGCCGCCGCCGGCGTTCATGGTCCACGGCGTGCGCTGGAACTTCCAGAGGGCGGCGTAGAGGATGCGCGGGTTGTTGACGTCCATGGAGAGGTCGCTGGCGCCGGTGGAGTCGTCCACGAACAGCACCTTCTTCCACGTCTTGCCGCCGTCGAGCGTGCGGAAGATGCCGCGCTCGCTGTTGGGGCCGAAGGCATGGCCGAGTGCGGCGACGAAGGCGCGGTCGGGATCGCGCGGGTCCACGCGGATGGCGGTGATCTGGTGCGTGTCGCGCAGGCCGAGGTGCACCCAGGTCTGTCCGGCGTCGGTGGAGCGATAGACGCCGGTGCCGGGGGTGAGGTCTTCGCGGGGCTGGCCTTCGCCCGTGCCGACCCAGATCACATTGGGGTCGCTCTGCGCGACGGTGATGGCGCCCACCGACGAGATGTCGGTCTTGCCGTCGGTGATGTTCTCCCAGCCCGCGCCGGCGTTGGTGGTCTTCCACACGCCGCCGTTGACGGCGCCGAAGTAGAAGACGAGGGGCTTGCTGGGATCACCCGCGACCGCGACGGATCGGCCGCCCCTGAACGGACCGATGAGGCGCCACCTGAGCGCCTTCAGCGCGGCGTTCGTCTTGCGGCCATCGGAGTAGACGGTTGGGTCATACTGCGCGGCAGACGGCGGACGGCTGACGGCGGGGCGTTGGGCGAGGAGGGGCGTGGCGAACGCGCCAAGGAGCAAGGTCGTATGCAGGATCTTCATAAAGCCTTCGTGAGAAGTGTCTGTGGTCTGTCCGCCGAGCCCAGCCGGAATTGCAGTCGCCTTATCCGTGTGAATCCGTGTGCATCCGAATCATCCGTGGTAAGCCGTTGCCCGTCGCTCCCGGGCAATCGTGTGACGGCGAGTGCTACTGCCTACCACGGATTTCACGGATGCACACGGATTGCGCACGGATACAACAACTTCAACGGGAGTGAACCGCCGACTGTATTTCCGCCGTGGAACGTCGCGGCGGATGCCGTCCCCTGCAAGGGTCGGGAACTGGCGTCCGCACAACTCCTTGGCGACCTTGTGCGCATGGTTCCGCCACCCCCCGATCACATGAACCGCGACGCTGCCACCGACCTGGTGCTCCAGCACTGCCGCCACTGCGGCGCGCCGCAGCCGCTGAACTCGTCGTTCTGCAGCAAGTGCGGCGCCACGTCGCGGCCGGTGAGCGACGTCGTGGATCCGCTGCGCGACAAGCTGCAGGCGCTGGTGGGCAAGGAGCTCGAGGTCGAGCGCGAGCTGGGGCGCGGCGGCATGGCCGCGGTGTACGCGGCGTTCGACCCGGCATTGCAGCGTCGCGTGGCGGTAAAGGTGCTGCTGCCCGAGATCGCCGAAGACCACGGCATGGCCGACCGCTTTCTGCGCGAAGCGCGCACGGTGGCGTCGCTGCAGCATCCGCACGTGGTGACGGTGTACGGCGTGCGCAGCGGCGACGACGTGAAGGCCATCATCATGCAGTTCGTCGAGGGGCGCAGCCTCGACGTGGTGCTCTCCGAGCGGGGCCGGCTGCCGCTGGGCCTGTGCGGCCTGCTGCTCGCGCAGGCCGCCGAGGGGTTGCAGCACGCGCACGACCGCGGCGTGGTGCATCGCGACGTCAAGCCGGCCAACGTGCTGATTGATCGCGAGGGGCGCGCCGTGGTGAGCGACTTCGGCATTGCGCGCCGCGACAAGGGGCCGCACACCACGGGCACGGGCATGGTGGTGGGGACGTGGGCGTACATGAGTCCCGAGCAGCGTTCGGCGCAGGACGTGACGCCGGCCACCGACCAGTACGCCTTTGGCGTGATGGCGTTCGAGCTGCTCACGGGGGAGCTGCCGTTCAACGGCACGGGCGCCGAGATGCTGCGCGCGCACATGCTCGCGCCGGTGCCGTCGCTGCGCGCGCTGCGCCCCGAGGTGCCGGCCGACGTGGAGGCGGTGGTGCAGCGGATGATGGCCAAGGCGCCGGGCGACCGGTGGCCGTCCATGAAGGACGCCGAGCGCGCGTTCCGCAAGCTGGTGGCCGACGAGGGGCAGACCACGCTGCTGATGGCGGCGCTGACGGTGAAGGTGTCGGGCGTGGCGGGGTCGAGCGTGGTGATGCCCGCGACGGCGCGCGCGCCGAAGGCGGCGGGGACGCCTGCGGTGTCCACATCCGCGCCCACGGCGGCGATGCCGGCCGTCGCGCCGACCGTGGGAAAGCCGTCGCGCCTGCCGTACGTGATCATCGCGGCCGTGGTGGTGCTGGGGTTGATTGGGTTGTGGGCGGCGGCCAACCGGAAGCCCGCGCCTGCGGGTGCGCCGGTTGCCGCGGCACCGGTTGCGCCGGCTGCGTCACCGACTGCGTCTCCGACGGAGACCAGGCCCGCCGAAAACTCGGCAGGCAATCCCGCGACCGTGCGATCTGGCGATCCCGCCGTGTCGGTACCGCCCGCACCATCGGGCGCGGCGCCCCTTGCCAACGCAAAGCTGAACGCGATGCCGGACAAGCCGGCGCCGAGGACCGAAGAGCCCGCACCGACGCGCGCGGAGCCCGCCGCCCCCGCCGCGCGCGCGTTGCCGGCCTACGCACTGGCCGACGCGCGGCGACTCGGCCGCGAATTCGTGACGCTGCTCAACCAGCGGCGGTATCGCGAGGTGGCGCAGTACACGGCCATGGGGGGCGAGGCGGGGGTGCGCGCGGAGCTGCTGAAGCTGGCGGAGTCAGCGCCGGACTTCGCCGCGGGCTTTGACCGCGTGCCGGGCGCCCCCGAGGAATGGGCCAGCGGCTTCGTCACCGAGTTCCACCTGGACCTCGAGTGGAAGGGCGGCGCCAAGGTGATGCGCATCCGATTGTTCGCGTCGCCCGCGGACGGTGGGTGGCGCACCGTGGGGTTTGCGGCGGATCTACCCTAGGGTGAAACTGCATACCACGGCAACTGCTTACCACGGATGATTCGGATGCACACGGATCTACACGGATACTGCAACGGCAACTCGAGGGGGCTCGGCGGATGGATCTGACCGCCGGGCCCCCAAGTATTTGTAGTATCCGTGTCCAATCCGTGTAATCCGTGAAATCCGTGGTAGGCAGGTACGCAGTAATTCTCGCGAATCCACGAGCGCCTTGAGCTAAGTGGTTGCGGAGCACCTGAATTAGGTCGCATTTTCGGAGCAGCTGAACTGCCCATGCGGGACCGTCCCTCGAACCTCGGGTCCTCAATGCCCCTTCGCTCCGCGTTCGCCGAGTCGTTGCTAGCTCGCGCGTCGCTCCGTCTGCCGCTGTTGAGTCTCGCGCTCCTGGCGGCCTGCGCCACCAATCCGGTGGTGCGCCGAGCCACCGTCATCTCGGATGCCGACAAGGCCGCCAAGGCGGCGCTGGCCAACGAGAACAAGCTCGACGTCGGCAAGATTCCCGCGCGCACCCTGGCCGTCACGCCATTCACCGTGGCCGCGCGCGATACCATCCTGCGCCCCCTCGGCTTCGGCATGGCCGACCTGCTGGCCAACGACCTCGCCAAGTCGCCCGAGATCCGTTTGGTGGAGCGCACGCAGACCGAGGCGATCCTGCGCGAGCTGAGCCTGGTGGACGAAGGCATCACCGATCCGCGCGAGGCCCCGCGCGTGGGGCGGCTCATCGGCGCGCGCCGCCTGCTCATTGGCGACGCGTCCATGCAGCCCGGCAACACCGTGCGGCTGAGCGCGCGGGTGGTGGACGTCATTGCGGGCACCGTGCAGGACCTGGTGCACGCCGACGCGCCGCTGGACCGCATCATTGACGCCGAGAAGGCGCTGGCGCTGCTGCTGTTCGAGCGGCTGGGCATCACGCTCACGCCGGCGCAGCGACTTTCCATTGAACAGCGACAGAGCACGCAGCTCACCGCGCTGGTGGCGTATGGCCGCGGCGTGCAGGCCGAGGCCAAGGGCGACGCGGCGGGGTCCATTGCCGCGTTCGAGGAGGCATCGCGACTCGACGCCGCGTTCTCCGCCGCGCGCACGCAGGCAACGGCGGCGCCGTCGGCGTCATCGTCCAGGAGCAGCAGTGCCGCCAGCAACGTGGCGCGCGTGGTAGACCTCGCCGCGCAGGGCGTCAACGCGCCCGTGTCGGTGAAGCTGCCCGAGGCCGTGGATGCGCCCGTGGCGAGCAGCTCGCTGCTGTCACTCATCTTCATCATCCGGGTGCTCCCGTGATGCGCCGCCTCGGGGTACTCATCGCGACGGCCACGCTGGTCGCCACCAGCGCGCAGGCGCAGGAATCGCTGCTCCCCCGCACGGGGTGGGGCGTGGCGTTCGGCCTGCAGGCGTGGCATTTGGACAAGGCCATTCCGCAGCAGGCCGGCGCCGTGGCCGACGTGGCCGAAGTGGCCATTCCGTTCCGCGTGCGCGCGACGGCCGGCCGCTGGAACTTTGATCTCTCGGGCGCCGGCGCGTACGGCGCGGTTCACCTGACCGCGAACACCAGCGACGCGTCGAGTGGGCAGGGCAGCGGCGACAGCGGCGATCGCCTGGTGACCATCGGCGGTCCCACCGACGTGAAGCTGCGCTTTACCGGTCCCGTGGTGGGCGACAACACGCTCGTCACCATCGGCCTGAACCTGCCCACCGGCAGGGTGGCGCTGGACGCCGACGAGACCGCAGCGCTGCAAGCCATTGGCGCGCCGGCCATGCGCATGCCCGTGGGCGCGTTCGGCATGGGCGCGGGCGCGACCATCGGCGTCATCCAGGTGGTGCAGGGCGACGGCTGGGCGCTGGCGCTCGGCGCGTCGGGCGAGCAACGCAGCGAGTACTCGCCCGTTGCGCTGGCGCTCTCGACGGGCAAGGCCGAGACCAAGGTGAAGCCCGGCACGGCGGCGCACGTCACCGTGGGCTACGATCGTCCACTCGGCGAAGGGCGGTGGAGCCTGCTGTTCGTGGGCGACATGTACAGCAAGGACCAGCTCACCTCGACCGGCGGCGGACAGGCCGATGCCACCAGCGCCTACACGCTGGGACCGCAGATGACCGTGTCGTCGGTGGTGCAGTTTGCGGCGCCGAGTTGGCGCGAGGCCGCCTTTGGCGCGGCGGCGCGCATGAGGTCGCAGTTCAGCGATGCCACCGGCGCCAAGGTGCCCGGCTCGTCGGCGACGTACCTCGAGGCGTCCATTGGCGGCGTGCGCGGCGGTTCTACCGGAGCCGGATTCGTGATTGGCGCCGATGCGCGCTGGCAGAGCGGCATGACGTTTACCGATGCGCTGGTTGGCGCGGCGAGCACCGCGGCCGGCGTGACCATTGGCGTGGAGCGGGCCGGTTCGAGCACGCTCACGCGATGGACGTTGCACGGCCAGTACGGCACGTTCGACACCGGACGCGTGTCCACCACGGGCATCGGCGTGACCCTTGGACTTTCAATTGCCGCGCGGCGGGAGGTCCAGTGATGCGCACCCACATGATGAACTCAGCGCGCGCCGTGCTCGGCGTGGCCGTGATGGTGGCGGGTGCCGCATGCGCCGACAAGGCGTTCACACCCGTGAAGGGCGCCGTGAACCCGCACATGCGGCTGATGGTGATGGCGACGTCGGCGCAGCAGGTAGCGCCGTCGGCCAAGTACGTGTGGGTGGCCGCGGCGGCGATCATTCCCGGCGGCGACACCGGGCTGCTGGCCATGAAGAGCGTGCCGACCAGCGGTGGCACGCAGAATGTGACGCTCGACGTGGACATCTCGCGATGCCTGTCGGCCACCGCGGACAAGGGCGGCAGCGGCTGCTCGATACTCGTGGCGGCGGCATTGCGCGCCGACAGCATTGCGCCCACCGATACGATCGAGAAGGATCCCTTCGTGCGGGCGTTCGACTACGTGATTGCCGGGCCGTTCGACGTGAGCACGGGGCGCGCGCCGACCATTCCGACCTTGGACCTGTCGGTGTCGCGCTTCACGGTCTTCGACTGGGCGCAGGATGGGGCGCTGCGGCTGGGCGAGGGGCAGTACGTGGTGAACAGCAGCGGGCCGCTGGGTCGTGTGCTGGCCGGCACCGCGAGCGGCACCGCGGCTCCGGTGCTGTACACGGTGGGCCCGGCCGTGGACTACAGCACGTTCAATCCCAACCAGTCCAACAACTTCACGGCATATCCGGCGCTCGGCATCTTCGAGAACGGGAGCTGGCGCCGAGTGCTCGCCACCACCGCGCCGCCGGTGAACACCGGGGCGTCGTCGGCGCAGGGATTCATGGACGTCACGGCGCTGGCCACCAACGACGTGTACCTCGCGGCGACGTCGGGGCTGTGGAAGTTCGACGGCGCGGCGTTCACGAAGATCACGGCCGTCACCGACTCGCTGTATTCGGTGGGGAGCGCGCCTTTGGCGGGCGGCGGCCGCGTGGTGATTGCGGGCGCCCCGGGGGGTATTGTCTGGATCGGGTACGGCACCAGCTGGCAGCGCTACAACACGGGCTCGGGCGCGCGCTTTGACGGCGTGTGCATTACGGGAACCAGCGAGGCGTATGCGGCGAGCAATAATTCCGGCGCGCTGTACCGGTTCAACGGCACCACGTGGACGTCGGTGAACGTGGTGGGCAACAATTCCAAGTTCGACCTGCAGTGCCCGGCGCCCGGCGTGGCCTTTGTGGCGGTGGGCGGCAACGGGTTCTTCCGGTGGAACGGCAGCGCCTTCGCGCCGTTGCCCAGCACGGGGCTGGGTCCCGCGCGCTCGCAGCGCATGGCGGCGGCATCGGCGACGGAACTGTATGTGGCGGCCGACAGCGCCAACACCGACCGCGCGTTCTACCGGGGCGACGGCACGTCATTCAGCGAGATCACGCGCCGGCGATTTGCCATCAGTCCCATACGCATGTGGGCCGATCCGCGCGGCGGCGCGGCCTACGTGCTGTCGAATTACGGCCGCCTGGAGAAGATGACGCCCGCGTCGGTGTCGGTGCTCAGCTACCTGCCGGCGCTGCATGACGTGGTCATGACGTCGGCGAACAGCGCGTTTGCGGTGGGCACCAACATGTTCCTGGCGCGCTGGGACGGCGCCCGGTGGACCATCGACACGCCGCCGGCCGGCACGCAAGCCACGCGCGTGCTGCAGGGGGTGTGGAGCGAGGGCCCGACGAATGCGTGGGCGGTCGGCAACGGCAACACGATCCTTCGGTACAACGGGTCGGCGTGGTCGGTGGTGAGCGACGTCAACAAGCCCATCGGGCCCGTGGACAACTACAATGCCGTGTGGGGCTCGGGCAGCGATGTCTGGGTGGCGGGCGAGAGCACCCTGCTGCACTGCAAGGCGGCGGGGTCGTGCGCCGTGGAGGCCAGCGGTCCCACGGCGATCTATTCCGTATGGGGCAGCTCGACGTCCAACGTCTTCGCCGTCGGGTCGGGGGGGCGCATTCTCCGCTACAACGGCACGTCGTGGACGGTGCAGACCAGTCCCACCAGCCGCAACCTGGCGCGCGTGCAGGGCAGCGGGGCCAACGACGTGTGGGCGTTCGGCGACAGCGTGCTGGTGCACTTTGACGGCACGCAGTGGACCAACTACCCGCTGAACGACGACCTGCGGGGCGTGGTGTCGCGCGTGCCGTCGCAACTTGCGGGCGTGTTCCACCTGGGGCTGTGGGTGAAGGGCCCCAAGGAAGCGTACATCGGCGGCGACCCAGGCTACATCGTGCGCTGGGACGGCGCCGGCTGGCGGGAGATGCAGAACGGCGGATACTTCTTTGGCCGTCGCATCATCGCCATCAGCGGCGCGTCGGGGTGCGCGATTGCGGTCACCGAGGGCCAATCGGACCTGCCGACGCAGACGGTGTGGCGCGGCATCGGCAGCAATGGCTGCTTGAGTGCGCCGATGGGGGCGCCGCCGAGCTGGCCGTGACGGCAGACGGTGAACAAGGACGCGCCCCCGGCAACACGACGTTGCCGGGGGCGCGCTGTTTCCACGATTTACCCATGGGCCCTGTGGGATTTGAACCCACGCGCGTCGGATTATGAGTCCGCTGCTCTAACCGCTGAGCTAAGGGCCCGGCTCTATCACGTCACTCGGGGATTCCCCCACGCCGCCCCCGACTTCGCGGCTTAAACGGCATATCCGGCACCGTTCGTCCCACAGTTACGTCCCACAGTTTACAAGTCCCCAGCACGGCCATCGACCCCACCTATTCGGGTGGCTCTTCGGCGCCCCCCACGCGATGGTCCGCGACGTCCGCCTGCGTTTCCCTCCCAACGAAGCTACGCAGGAATTGTGGATCGGAAAGCCCTCGAGACTCCAGGGGGACGGCGGGATCGGCAGGTGGTTGGTCGATGCCAAGCCGTACCTGAGGATACACATTTCGGTTTCGTTCTGGGGATGGCCAGTACTGCGGTCGATACAAGAACCGGCAGACGCACGGGACTCAAAAATCTGGGACTGTCAAGACGTCCTCGGCCCCTGGACGCGACGAAATGCGGCTTTTACAGAGGGAGAACGGCCATCCGGGCCGGATGCGGGCCCCGGGCCTGGTGGCGGCGTTTGTGGGCGTTTGTAGACGGGCGTTTGTCAGAGTCTGCCAAGTTACTCCCGTGAGTCTAGGAGCTCTGGGCCGTCGCACCCGCGGAACCGTTCGCCGGGACGTCAACGAGGTGCGCGACCGGCCCCTGGCGTGCACCGCGATGGCGCGGGGCGCCGCCCCCCGCTCCGGCGACTATGCTGACCCGCGGAGTTTCTGCTGGGGTTCGTTCTGATTATGGCCAGCACTTGGGTCGATGTAGGAGCCGGCAGACGCACCTGACTTAGCGTCGCTGGCCTCGCGAGCGGCGACATCGTATCCTACCGCATGCAACTACGACGCGCGGTGGAGCATCCACACCCATCGGTGCGTGTGCGCTGGCTGTCGGGCGCATCGAGGCCTGCGTGGGTGCTGCGTTGCGCATTCACTTGGGCCGCGCTGTCTGTGGTGGCGGCGCCCGGGATGGGGGCGCAGGGTGCGGTCCTGGTGGACAGCGCCAACCACGGATTGCCTGCCCATCCGTCGCGCTGGCCGCGCGTGACGAGGGGCGACGTCGGCTTGGCGACGGCGTTCTTGGGGGGCACCATCGTCCTGATGCCGTTTGACGAGCGCATCACTCACTCCCTGCGCGCGTCCTCGCTGCAGGACTCGCGCGCGCTCTCGTCGACAGCATCAACCTTTCGGGCGCTTGGCGATCCGGGCGTGCTCGTGCTTGGGCTCGGCGCCTACGGGGTTGGCCGGCTCACGTCGTCGGGGCCGTTGAGCGATATCGGCTGGCACACCACCGAGGCAATCATCGTCAGCGGCGCCGTGTCGGCGGCTGTGAAGATGACCCTCGGCCGTGCCCGTCCGTACGCGGTCGCGGACTCGAACTCGCGCGACTTCAAGCTGGGGCGCGGCTTCCACGGCGGCGGTGCGTACCAGTCGCTGCCCTCGGGCCACGCCACCGCAGCCTTCGCCGCCGCCGCCGTCCTGGCGTCGGAGGCGCAGCGGCGGTGGCCAACCCAGGCGGCTCGGGTGGGCACGGGGGCGTTTGCCAGCGCGACGCTCGTTGCGGTCTCACGCATCTACCATGACGCCCACTGGGCAAGTGACGTGATGCTCGCCGCCGGCATCGGGACCGTAGCTGGCCGCGTGCTGGTGCGTGCACACCACGACGACCGTTGGAAGGGCATCGACCGCTGGGTGCTGCCGAGCGGCCTCACGCGGGGCGATCGGGGAGAACTGCGGATTGCGTGGCGGGTATACTGATTGCGCCCCACTCGCTACCTCGCCGATACCTGACACGCTTTTGAGTTCTCTCTCGATTCTCGTGACAGGGGTTCGCGACCGGCGCGGCTGCCAGCACGTGAGTCAGCACGTGCGGCGAGCCACCATCCGTCACGCATAGGACCGTCATGCCGCCCCTCGGACTTGCCACGTCTCTCATCATCGCGGCCGTGGCCGTGTTGGCGTCCACGCTCGCAGCCGTCACAGGCTTCGGAGGGGCGGCCGTGCTTCTCCCGGCGCTGGTCGTCGCGTTCGGCGTTCGAGACGCGGTGCCGATCCTGACCGTCGCGCAACTGATCGGCAACGGTAGCCGCGTGTGGTTCAACCGGCACGATCTCGACCTTCGCGTGGTGGGCTGGTTCTCCCTGGGCGGCGTGCCGTTCGCGCTGATCGGCGGCGTGCTCTTTGCGCGCGCGCCGCTCACCGGGCTCACCCGGCTACTGGGACTGTTCCTGTTGCTTATTGTGCTGTGGCGGCACCTGCGTCCACCGGCGACCGGCCGACTTCCCCTCGGGGCGTTCGCCGCGGTTGGTGCCGGCGGTAGCTTTCTGTCGGCGCTGCTCGGAAGCGTCGGGCCGCTGATGGCGCCGTTCTTTCTCGCCTACGGACTGGTGAAGGGTGCGTACATCGGAACCGAGGCGCTCGCGACGGTCGTGATGCATGTGGCGAAACTGGTGGCCTACCGCAATGCGGCGGTCCTTCCGATGACGAGCATCGGTACGGGGCTTGCGATTGCGCCGCTCATGATCCTTGGCTCGTGGTTGGGAAAGCACATCGTCGACCGGCTTCCCGCACATGTGTTTGTGCTGCTCATCGAGCTCACGATGACGGCCGCAGGAATTCTGTTCCTGGTCCGGGGGCACTGATGCGAGCCGTGGATCAGTGCGGCTGTTTCCGCCCGGCATGCGCACATGCAGAAACTCCCGCCACATCGCCAGTCTGTGTGGAAATGAAACGTGAGCCCTGCGGACGGAGGCCCGGATCGTGACCGCCGCCAATTCCGTTCCCTCGTGGCGCCGACGGGCAACGCGTGCGGTCGCCACCGCCATCCTCGCTGGTATCGCCGGTGCCTCCGGCTGGGCGGGCTACCTCAGGTTGTCCGGCAATATCCACACGATCGATCCCGGCGTCGCGTACCGGTCCGCGCAACTGGGCCCCGCGAAACTCGCCGAGCTCGTGCGGAACAAGCATCTGCGCGCCGTGATCAACTTGCGCGGCGCGAGCCCTGGCACTCGTTGGTACGAGGACGAACTCGCGGTGACCACGCGGACGGGCGTGCAGCATTTTGACTTACGGTTGTCCGCCAATGCTGAACCGAGCGACTCCCTCGTCTCGCAATTGCGCCGGCTGCTGCGCGAGGTGCCGAGGCCGTTCCTGCTCCATTGCGAAGGGGGAGCGGACCGCTCCGGACTGGCGTCCGCCCTGTACGACCTCGACGCTCGCGCCCTCACCCCGGATGTGGCCGACGAGCAGCTCACGTTTCGATACGGGCATTTTCCGTGGTTGACGAGCAAGACGGGAGCGATGGATCGCACGTTCTGGCGGATTGCGAAGGCGCAGTCAGAGCGCCCCGGGGAGCAGCCGCGTCCACATTGAGCGGACCGACGAGCGCTACGGCCGGAAGCGTCCCCTGGATGGCGCGCTTGCGACACCTCGCCGGGGACTCCGCACGGTCGGCGACCGCACTGCGTGGATCAGGGTTGAGGGGCGCCTTGACCATGCGCCGCCCGGCGTGCCAGATTGCGGTTACGGCGATGGAGTTCGCCGAAACCACCTCCGCGTTCCGCGCGGACGTTGATGACTCCTGTTGGGCCGCACGCGGCCGGGCAGGAGCTTTTTGTGTCCATGGGCCCGCGTCGCCGACCGCGCACCACGAGATCGCAGTGCCGCCGAACGCCTCGCTGTCTCCATAACGCACCTTCTGCCGACACGGATGCAAACGCAGTCATGAAATCACCTCAAGCGCATGGTCACTCCCAGGTTGGTGAGGCGGTACCACCACCGTCCGCGTCAGTCGCGTACCGACTGCACCGCCTCGCTGCGCTCGCCGAGGCGCTCGAGGCGATGTCCCAGCATGACGATGCCGCCGCGCTCGCGGAGCGCGTAACCGCGAGTCAGTTCTTCGTCGCGTGCGTGGGGCAGTTCAAGCGTGGCAAGTCCACGCTCATCGACGCGCTGCTGGGCGACGCAGTGCTGCCGCGGGGCATCGTCCCGGTGACGGCGGTGCCGACGGTTGTCCGGTACGGCCCGGAACGCGCGGCGAGGGTCCAGTGTCGGCCGAGCACGCATGCACCGCACTCGGAGTGGCGGGCCATTGCTGTGGAGGATGTCGCACAGTATGTCGCGGAGGAGTACAACCCGGCAAACGAGAAGGGCGTCGCCGCGGTCGAGGTCTTCGAGCCGTGTGCACTTCTCGCGTCGGGGATGTGCCTGGTTGATACGCCGGGGCTTGGCTCCGTGCACGCGTCCAACACGGCGGCGACGAATGCGTTCGTGCCGCAGATCGACGCCGCGCTGGTGGTGCTCGGCGCCGATCCGCCGATTTCCGGTGACGAACTCGACCTCATTGCCCGCGTCGCGGAGGACGTGGAGACAGTGGTGTTGGTGCTCAACAAGGCCGATCGCGTCTCGGCGGAAGAGCGCCGCGTGGCAGGCGCGTTTGCCCAGCAGGCCATTGCACGGCGCATCCAGCGCGCGGTGCCGCCGCTGCTCGAAGTCAGCGCGACGGAGCGCCTTGCCGGCGAGGGTGATCCGCGCGACTGGCTGAAGTTGGTCAAGACGTTGGAGAGCCTGTCCAGACGCTCGGGGCACTCGCTCGCCGTGGACGCGGGACGCCGCGGCGTTACCCGCGTCTCGCAACAGTTGCACCGTCACGTGGCCGCGCAGCGAGCCGCCCTCGAGCGGCCCCAAGCCGAGACTGCGCAATGGATGGCGAATCTCGAGCGTGCGGTCGCGCTTGCCTCGCGCGCGCTCGACGATCTGTCCCACCTGTTCACGGCAGAGCAGGAGCGACTTGCCCGAGGCTTCAAGAACGAACGCCGGCACCTGCTCGAGAGCGCCATGGGACGCGGACGGGCGGCTCTTTCGGCGCAACTGGACCTCCTTCATGGGGTATGGGGCCCGTCGCTGCGACGGCGCATGATGCACGCGGCCCAGGACATCGCGCGGAAGGAACTCGACGCCTGGCTCCCGGTGCAGCAGCAACTGGCGAACACGTCATTTGACGAGGCGATGTCGCGATTCACGACCGAACTGGACCAGTTGTTTCAACGGATCGCCGCGTCGGGGGCGAAGGGACTTGACGAGTTGGGCGCCGACGCGCACTTGGACCGACAGCTCACCTCGCCCTCTGGATTCTTCTTCAAGGATCTCATCCGCGTGGCGGAACCCGCGTCTCCACTGCGCTACGTCGCCGACGTGGCGCTCGGGCTCCTCCGAGCACGAGGCCCGTTCACGCGTGCCGCGCAGGATCTCCTCGACTGGCTGCTCGAGATGAACAGCTCCCGGGTTGAATCCGACGTGCTCGATCGCATTGCGGCGGGACGGCGCGAGCTCGAAGCAGGGGTGCGCGGCGCACTTCGTGATGCGTCAGCCAAGGCGCGGCAAGTGCTGTCGCGGGCAGATGCGCTTCGTGACGCCGGTCAGGCGGCGGTGCGGGTTGAGCTCGACCGACTTGAGTCGCTCGAACAGGAAATTCGGGACGTGTCCTGATTGGCCCCCTTGTAAGAGAGGGACCCTCGTACGCGCGTGCCGGCTTCCTGGCGGGCCGCGAGGTTCTTTCGGCCTTTCCCGGATCACGCCCCACCCGTATGCTTGAGGAACAATCGACGGTGGAGTCCGCCAAATCCGCCCCGGGGAGACGTCCATCTCCGCGACCAATGACTCCTGCCAACCCGTCCTCGGGTCGGGCAGGAGTTTTTTCGTCAGCGGCGATGGTTTCGCAGTTACTGCTTCAGGAAGTGCACACCCCGTACACTTGGTGTCTTCTACTTTGCATGAGGCCACGATGACGTCGCATACAGTGCAGCCCGTTTCGCCTTCCAGCACGCGCAAGAGCGGTCGTTGGCTCGTGGAGAGCATCCACGCACGCGAGGTTCTCGATTCCCGCGGATTGCCGACGGTCGAAGTGACCCTGACCGTGGCGGGCACCACCACACGTGCTTCGGTGCCCTCCGGAAAATCCACGGGCCGCTTCGAGGCGCTGGAGCGCCGCGACGGCGATGTCGCGCGCTACACCGGCAAGGGAGTACTCGGCGCGGTCGACGCGGTGAACGATGAGATTGCCCGGATGCTGCTCGGGTCGCCGCTTCCTGATCGGGAGGTGCTTGACCATGAGCTCTGCGCGCTTGACGGCACGCCGAACAAGAGCCGCCTCGGCGCCAATGCG
>Ga0315271_10000689_pt1 | contig 19403 bp, 18 predicted proteins | sample C3_top_MG_FD_204664 | JGI IMG/M metagenome (GOLD analysis project Ga0315271, IMG submission 204664) | Sediment microbial communities from Yellowstone Lake, YNP, Wyoming, USA - C3_top | ecosystem: Environmental > Aquatic > Freshwater > Lake > Sediment | place: USA: Wyoming | collected 2017-08-01
CCTTGTTATTGCAGCATTTCTTGTGAGGGCTTTTTCACCGCGGAGGGCATGGAGGAAAAGCTGAGGGCCACGGAGGCTGCAAATGAATGAAAGGGACCCAGGGGAAAGTTCTTCCCCCCAAGCCCCCTTGCTAGAATTGCAGCAGCCGCCTCCGTGCCCCTCGCAGTTATCTCCGCGCCTCAGTGGCAAAAAAAAAATCCACAATATCAAGCCAGCATCAGCACAGAATCAGCACAGAATCAGATCACCACTCCGTCAATAACGCCATTGGCACCTTGAATGACTCGGTCACCGCCTCCGGCCACCGCCGAAACATCCGCCCCGCCCCGATCGGCGTCGGTGACGTGTGCGCGTTCACGCCCAGCCGCCGCGCCAGCACCTGCACCCGCAACAGATGATAGGGGTCGCTCACGAACAACGCGGCGTGCAATCGCCGGCCCTCGAGCAAGGTCGCCACGCCGCGCAGCGACTGGCTCGTCGATCGCCCCTCGGTCTCCATCAACAATGCGCTGTCAGGCACGCCGTGCGCGCTCAGATACGCGCGCGACACCGCCGCTTCACTCGCCGTGTCGCCTTCATTGGTGCCGCCGGTCACGATGAGTCGCGGCGACAAGCCGCGCTCCCAGAGCTGCAGCGCGTGGTCCAGGCGGGCGCGCAGTACCGGCGACGGTCGCCCACGGTACTGCGCCGCACCCATCACGATGATCGCATCGCTCTTCTGCGCCTGGTCCAGCAGGCCGGTGACTATCACCGCCGCCAGCGTCACCACCCACAGCGCGGCCAGCACACCCGCGGTGCGCGCCGCATAGCGGCCAAGCACGGGGGGACGTCGTGGCTCCATGTTGCCCAAGCTAGCGCGCCGCCGCGCGCCGCGCACGGCGCGCGCGGCCTTTTACGTCAGGTTGATGCGCGTCCCTGCCGCGGGCGACTGCACGCGATATCCACTCAACCGCAGGCGCTCGGCGAAGGCGTCCTGTGCGGCAACTTCCCCGTGAACCAGGTAGACGTCCTTCAGGTTCGGCGACGTCGCGCGCACGGCATCCAGCCACATCGCAAGCTCCGTGCGGTCGGCATGGGCGCTGTATCCGTTCAGCACCTTCACCTGGGCGCGCAACGGCACGTCGTCGCCGTACACCTTGATCGTCTCCTGCCGCTCCACGATGCGCCGGCCCAGCGTGTGTTCCGCCTGAAAGCCGACGATGAGGATCGTGTTGCGCGGATTCGACGCCCCCTGCGCCAGATGGTGCAGGATCCGGCCCGACTCGGCCATTCCCGACGCGGCGATGATCACCATCGGCCCCGTCGCGCGTGCCAGCGCCTTGGAATCCTCCACCTCCGGCGTGTACCGCAGCAACGGGAACTGGAACAGCGACTCGCCGTTGTGCTGCCGCACGAACCCTTCCGTCTGGTCAAACACGTCGACGTTCTTTTCAAACGCCTCCGTCGCGCGCGTCGCCAGCGGGCTGTCGATGTAGATCGGCAACCGGGGAATTTCCCCGGCATCCGCCATCTGGTGCAGGTCATACACGAGCTCTTGCGTGCGCCCCACCGCAAAGGCCGGCACGAGAATCCGCCCGCCGCGGGCTGCCGTCTCGCGCACCACCTGCGCCAGGGCCTCGCGCGCACCCTGCACCGAGTCGTGATCGCGATTGCCGTACGTCGATTCCATCAGCACCCAGTCGGCGTGCTTCGGCGGATCCGGGTCGCGGATGATGGGCAGCCCGGACCGCCCGATGTCGCCGCTGAACACCAGCCGCTTCGACGCCGCCCCGTCGGTGAACTCCATCGTCACCGAGGCCGACCCCAGGATGTGGCCGGCATCCGAGAGCGTCACGAACACCCCGGGGACCACCTCAAATCGCTCGCCGTACGCGTGCGCCTGCATCAGGTCGATGGTGCGCGCCACGTCCTTGGTGCCGTACAGTGGCTCAAAGACCTCCTTGCGGCGCTTCGCCAGGAATTCGGCGTCCCGTTCCTGGATGTGCGCCGAATCGGCGAGCATCGGCACGCACAGGTCGCGCGTGGCGTGGGTGCAGTGGATCGCCTTGCCGTACCCCTCGCGCACCAGCAACGGCAGCCGCCCCGAATGGTCAATGTGTGCGTGCGTCAGCACTATCGCGTCAATGCGGCCGATGTCGAGCGGCAGCTCGAGGTTCTTGCGCCGCACGTCGGTGCGCTTGCCCTGGAACATGCCGCAGTCGAGCAGGATGGTGCGCCCGTGCGCCTGCACGATGTGGCACGACCCGGTGACCTCGCGGGCGGCGCCGTGAAACGTCAGTTGCATCCGCGGCGGCGCAACTACTTGGCGTTGGACGTCGCGCGGCGCTCGAAGACCACGGTGAGACGCGCATCGTCCTGCGTCATCATCGTCGGCTCCCAGCCGCCGCGGCTGCGTTCGTTCAGGAGGTCGGTCAGCGCGTCCTCGTCCTCTCGGGCGTGGCGCGCCAGGCGCAGGATCACCGCTTGGTATTCTTTCATGTCCGCGAAGATACTAGCTTTGCCCCCATGCTCACCACCCCAACGCTGCCGACGCCGCAGGCGCTCACGGTCATCGAGCACCCGCTCATCAAGCACAAGCTGTCGTTCCTGCGCGATCGCACCACGCCCACCAAGCTCTTCAAGGAACTCGTCGACGAGCTCGCGATGCTCATGGCCTTCGAGGCCACGCGCAGCCTGCCGCTCGAGCCGGTCACCATCGAGACCCCGCTCGAAACGACGCAGAGCTTTCGCCTCGCCGGCGCTGAACCGGTCCTCGTGCCGATCCTGCGCGCGGGGCTCGGCATGGTCGACGGCATCCGGGCGCTCATTCCGTCCGCACGTGTCGGGCACATCGGGCTGTACCGCGACCACGACACGCTCGAACCGGTGGAGTACTACTTCAAGGTCCCGCCGGACATCGCCAACCGCGACGTCTTCGTGCTCGATCCGATGCTCGCCACCGGCGGCTCGGCGGCCGATGCCATTACCCAGCTTAAGAAAGCCGGAGCGCGCCGCCTGCGCTTCATGTGCCTCGTCGCCGCGCCCGAAGGCGTGCAGCGGCTGCACGACGCGCATCCCGACGTTCCCATCTTCGCGGCGGCGCTCGACCGCGAACTCAATGACGTCGGCTACATCCTCCCCGGACTCGGCGACGCCGGTGATCGCTTGTTCGGAACGAAATGAGGGCTTTCTTCACCACAGAGTCACAGGGGAAAAGCTGAGGGCCACGGAGGCGACAGCAAATTCAAAGGGGCTCGGCGGACAGCACTGTCCCCCGAGCTCCCTTGGAAATTTTGGTGGTGCTGCCTCCGTGGCCCTCGCAGTCCCCTCCGTGCCTCCGTGGTGAAAGAAGCCCCAACCCGTTCGCGGTGTGACGGACCCGGCGCGTGGCGCGTCTTTTGCTCGGACTCCCGTGCTCTTGTTCGCTCTCACGTGCGGCCCTATCTTGCCGCACGTCGCGATGTTCTCCCCCGCCAGCTTCCCGCGACGCGCCGCTACCCCATTCGATGCTCATAAATCTCGTTCCGGACTTCTTCACGGTCCTGCAAAGCACCGATCCGGTCGCGGCTTACCAGCGCTACTTCGAAACGCATCGCCCATTGCTCGAGGCGTATTGGCACAACTACGTCCTCGATCCCAGCGGCCCGCATTTCCTCGACGTCGTCCGCGAAGCCGTCTACGCCGACCGCGATGACCTGCGCGCGATGCTCGATCGCGTGGACGTGGTGGCCCTCGCCAAGTCGGCCGAGGAGCAGTGCGCCGCCCTGTTCAACATCGACTCGCGGGTGGACGTCGTCCTGATGGTTGGCGTCGGCGGCGCCAACGCCGGCGAGCTCGTCGTGAACGGCAAGGGCATCGCCTTTGTTTGCCTCGAGCACTTCACCGGCGCCGCCAACACCTCCACTCGCGGCCTGGGCCTCGAACCCGAGCTGCTCCCGATGTGGCTGTCGCACGAGATGGCGCACGCCGTGCGCTACACGTCGCCGCAAAGCCGCAGCGCCATGCGTCAGTTCGTTGCCGACCAGGGCGGCTACTACTCGTACTGGGAGACGGGGCGACACGTGGCGCTCCGCGAGCACCTTGTCAACGAAGGGCTCGCCGTGCAGTCGGCCCGGTTGCTCAGCCCCGGGCATGCCCCGTGGGAGTATTTCGGCTTCCAGCGCCGGCAGTACGTCCGCACCCGCGAAATGGAACCCCTGCTCTTCCGCTCCGTCGCCGAGGAGCTCGATCGCTCGGCGCTGGGCCTCCGCCTCCGCTGGCTGTCGGGCGGCATGAGCGATGACGCGCGCACCGTTGACCGCTACGTGATTCCGGAACGTGCCGGCTATTTCCTGGGCGCGCGTCTCGTCGAGGACGCCCTCACCGAGCACGGCATCGCCAAGTGCCTGCGCATGTCGGCCGAAGAGATCCTCGGGATGGCGCCGTCGGACATGGTGGCGCGCACGGCCTAACGGCGGAGCGCAGGAACACACGAACGCACGAACGCGAGACGAACATTTGTCTCGCGTTCGTGCGTTCCTGCGCTCTCGCGATCCCTACTTCCCCACGCAGAACGTCCTGAACACCCGGTCCAGCACGTCTTCCACATCCACCGCGCCAATCAGTTCCTCCAGTGCGGTCACCGCCCCCCGCAGGTGCGTCGCCGCCACCGGTGCGGGCAGGTGACCCAGCACCCACTCCGCGCGAAACGCCGCCAGCTCCTCTCCCGCCCGTCGCAGCGCCGCCTCGTGCCGCGCCCGGGTAACCACCGGCGTGTCGTCGTCAGGAGTAGCCACCCGCGACATCACCGCAACGCGGATGGCCTCCCACAGTAAATCCAATCCCTCCCCCGAGACCGCACTCACCCGCACCAGTCCGGCCCCGGGCAATGCATTAGAGGTTTCCTCTGTGGCCCTCAGCCTTTCTCCGTGTCTCTGTGGTGAAGGCAGTAAGGCAGTAGAAGCATCCGCCTTGGTCAAGACCGGCACCACAACCCCAACCGTCAGCTCACCGACCGCCGCCACCGTCGCGGCCAGCGAGACCTCCTCCTCGGCACATGCAAGCACCACGTGTGCCCGGCCCACATACCGCTCGCTCACTTCGATGCCAAGGCGTTCCAGCGCGTCGCCGCTCTCACGCAGGCCAGCGGTGTCCACCAGTCGCAACGGATACGGCGAGTCGTCCACCAGCACCTCCACCGCGTCGCGCGTCGTCCCGGGAATCTCGCTCACCAGCACGCGTGATTCGCCCACCAGCGCGTTCAGCAGCGACGACTTTCCGGCGTTCGGTGGGCCCGCCAGGACCACCAGCGCTCCTTCGCGCCCCAGCGCCGCCGCCGGCAGTGTCGCCAGCAGGCGGTCCACCTGCGCGATGGCCTCGTCACATCCTGCGATCACACGCGCGCGCGGTATCGCTCCATCGTCTTCTTCTGGAAAATCGATGTCATACGCAATCAGTGCGTCCACGTGCAGCAACGCGTCGCGCATGGCCGCGAGCCGGCGTGACAACGCGCCGTCGAGCTGACGCACGGCCGCACGATGCGATGCGCGCGACCGCGCATCTATAAGATCCGCCACCGCCTCGGCCTGCACCAAATCCAGCTTGCCGTGCAGCACGGCGCGTTCCGTGAACTCCCCGGCCAGCGCGGGGCGCGCGCCGGCGCTCACGCACGCCGCCACCACCAGCGTGCTCGCCACCGTGCCGCCGTGCACCGCCAGCTCCACCACGTCCTCGCCCGTGTACGAATGCGGCGCGTCGAAGCGCGTCACGAGCCCGCGGTCGAGCACCTCGGCCGGATCATCGGCAGCATGAATCGTCGCCAGCGTCGCCGCGCGCGGGGCGTCGGGAAATGGTGTCACGATTCTCCGTGCCGTGGCGAACGCCTGCGCGCCACTCAGCCGCACGATCGCAATTGCGCCACGTCCAGGCGCCGTGGCGAGTGCAACGATGGTGTCGTCGGATCTTTGCATTGATTGGAGCCTTGATTGGAGCCTTTTTCACCACGGAGACACGGAGGGTACACAGAGGGTACACAGAGGGCCGCGGAGACTGACTGGAAATAAATACAAGGGGGCTCGGCGGACAGTACCATCCGCCAAGCCCCCAAGAACTCTGCTGTTGCAGTTGCCGCCTCCGTGGCCCTCGCCCTTTTCTCCGTGCCTCCGTGGTGAAAAAGGCCCTAACCAGAAAACTCAGCCCTTCCCGGATGCCCCTCGAGCCCGCTCGTTGGCAATCAACCACTGCTGCGGCAGCGCCGCGAGGTTCTGGATCGTGTAATAGAGGTTCAGGCCCGACGCGAAGTTGATCAGGAAGAACGTCATCATCGCCGGCATGATGTACGCCATCATCTTCGCCTGCGGGTTCGGCGGCGCGTTGCGCATGCCGATCCAGCTCAGCACGTACATGGACGCGCCCATCACCAGCGGCAGGATGTACAGCGGATCCTTCAGCGAGATGTCGGGCAGCCACATGAACGCGACGCCGCGGAACTCGATCGTGTTCTGGAACACGAAGAACAGCGCGAACAGGATCGGCATCGGCAGCAGCATCGGCAGGCAGCCCAGCAGCGGGCTCAGCGGGCTCATGCCGTGCTCGCTGTACAGCTTCATGATCTCGGCCTGCTGCTTCTGCGGGTCGCTCTTGTACTTCGCCTGCAGCGCCTGCATCTCCGGCTGGATGCGCTGAAGCTTCATGCTCGCCCGCATGGCCTTCTGGTTCAGCGGCCACATCAGCAGGCGGATGACCACGCCGAAGATCACCAGCACCCACCCGTAGTTCAGGTGCGTGCTGCTCTTCATCCACAGCAGCGCGCGCATCACGATCGTCGCAAACGGCTGCACCACGCCCTGCAGGAAGCCGCCGTACGGATTGGCGTTCTCGAAGTCGCGCCCCAGGGCGCGCATGCGTTGCCATTCCTGCGGACCCGTGTACAGGTCAAACTGCACCGCGCCGTCGGCGCCGAGCGGCAGCACGGCCGTCGCAATGCCGCGCGTCGCCATCTTCGACGTCCGCGCGCCGCCCTCAAAGTGCATCTCGGCAATCACGGGCGCCTTCTCCGGCGTCAGCAGCGCGACCACGAAGTACTTGTTCTTTGCCACCGCCCACAGCATCGGCCCCACCTCGAGCCGCTGTTCGCCCGGGTCGAGCTTGCGGAACGGGATGCCCTTCGCGTTTCCCTTCTGCGGTTTCACGGCATAGGCCAGCGCGTTCAGGTCGCCCAGCGTGTCCCCTTCCTGCGACACGAAGCCGGTCGGCATGTCCACCAGCAGGAAGGCCGGCGCCGCGATGCCTGCTACGGCAACCTTCACCGTGCTCAGGTAGTCCTTCGGATTCTCGGTGTACTGCAGCGTGATGTCTGCCGTACCGCTCACGCCGTGAAAGGTCACGACCTGCACACCGGCGGCGCCAACGCTGCGCGTGCTCCCGAACTGGAGCTTCGCCAGGTCAATCGTGTCGCGGCCCGCCAGGATCCGATAGCGCAGCAGCGCCTCGCCCTTCTGGTGGATCGTCACGACGCCTTTGCTCGCGCCCAGGCTGCTGTAGCCCAGCACCTGCACGTCCAGCGGCGCGGCGCCGATGTTCGAGAACTGCGTGTGGCTCAGCGGCGTGTTCACCGTCAGCGTCTCCGGCACAATCACCGCCGGCGGCATTGATGCGGTCGCCCCGGGTGCGGCGGCGGACACGGCACCAGCCACCGCAGGATTCGCGGCGACTCTGGAGGCGCCGGTGGCCGTTGCCGAGGCGGGGCCTGCTGGTGCCCCCGCGGCCGCGGTGCCGCTCGGCGCCGCAACCTCAACGGGAGCTGGCGTCGGCGCCGTCTTGGCGCGCGGAAACAGGAAGGGCGTGGCAACGACCACCACACCGGAAAGCGCGAACGCTAGGAAGAGCTTCTTATCCATCGGTAATTGGCGTGTTCGTCAGGGCACCGGGTCGTAACCGCCCGGCCGGAATGGATGACACCGCGCAATGCGCTTGATCGCGAGCCATCCACCACGCAAAGCGCCATGCTTCTCCAGCGCTTCGATGGCATAGTGGGAACAGGTTGGATAATAGCGGCACGCCGCCGGAAGGTGCGGCGACAGCACCACCTGATAACCGCGTACGAAGAGAACGAGCAGCTGTTTCATGGCGCCCCCTCTCCTTGCTGCAACGGCTGTTGCGCCGGCAAGTCTTGCCCGGGGCTTCCGGGCAATTGCGCCGTCGCCTTCTGCAGCGCCAGGCGCAACATCTCATAGCTCGCGGCATACGCGCTCGGCGCCGCACGGACGACCACATCAAGTGCCGGCCGAGTGGCCAGGACCGGCAGCAACTCCAGTCGCACCAGCTCGCGCAGCCGGCGCTTCACGGTATTCCGCGCCACGGCCGACTTGCCGTACTTCGGAACGATGATGCCGACTCGCGGAGGACGAAGAGGGGAAGCGAGATATCGCACCTCGATTTGTCCGGTGCGCACTCGCTTCCCCTGAAGGCGTACCGCCTCGAGTTCCCGCTCACGCGTCAGTCGCGACGCGCGCGGAAAACGACGACGACTAGGCGCCGGCGTACTTCGACGGGAGCTTCACGGTGAGGCTCTTCCGCCCCTTCTTGCGGCGGCGGCTCAGCACCGCGCGTCCCCACTTCGTCTCCATGCGCGTACGGAACCCATGAGTGGCGATGCGGCGCTTGTTGCGGGGACGATAAGTCGGCTTGCCCATATTGACTCCAAAATGCGTGACTGCAATACGTGACTGCGATTCGGAAACAGAACGCTAAACGTAGCCGTGGGACGGAGATAGGTCAACCCATCTGAATTGGTTTGGACTCACGAGCGTTGACTTTTCCACACGCGTCGGATAGCATCGTCCCCCCTGCGTTTTCCACACCGGCCCGACCCAATGTCCCTGTCCGCCCACGACGCCTGGTCCCGCATCCTCGACCGCGCGCGCGACCACCTGCCGGCTCATACCACCGATCAGTGGCTCGCTCCGTTGGCTGCAGCCGAATTCGACGGGCAAACGCTGACCCTCACCGCCCCCGATCAGTTTGCGGTCGACTGGGTCAACACCAAGCACCTCAACCACCTCGAGAGCCTGGGGCCAGTCTGCCTAGGCCATCCACTCAAGGTCGTCCTCAAGGTCCAGGATGAACGCCGGACGCGCTCACAGATGGACCTGTTTGTGCCTCAAGCTGACGCCACAATCGAGCCAGTAAAGGCTGACAATAGCGTCATTTTGAGCCAATTAAACGACCGGTATACGTTCGAGCACTTCGTCATTGGCAAGTCCAACGAGCTCGCCGCGGCTGCGGCCGCGGCGGTCGCGGAAGCCCCAGGCAAATCCTACAATCCGCTCTTCATTTACGGCGCCACAGGCCTGGGCAAGACCCACCTGATGCAGGCCATCGCCCACCGGATTCTCCAGCGCGATCCCGCCGTCCGCGTCACGTACATCACGGCCGAGCAGTTCCTCAACGATGTGATCAACTCCATCGAGAACCGCTCGATGAATGATTTCAAGCGTCGTTATCGCCAGGCCGACCTCCTGCTCGTTGACGACGTGCATGTGCTCGCCGGCAAGCAGCAGACGCAGGAAGAGTTCTTTCACACCTTCAATGCGCTCTATGAGGCCGGCCGCCAGATCGTGCTCACGTCCGACCGGCCACCCTCGGAGATTCCGCGCCTCGAAGATCGCCTCAAGAGCCGTTTTGAGTGGGGAATGGTCGCCGACGTCTCGGCGCCGGACCTCGAGCACCGCATCGCCATCCTGCGCCGGAAGGCCCAGATGGACCACCTCGAGCACACGATCCCCGACGAGGTCCTGCACTTCATCGCCGATCACGTGCAGGCCAACGTGCGCGAGCTCGAGGGCTCCATCATCAAGCTGCTCGCGTTCGCCTCGCTCAAGCACCGGGTGGTGACGGTCGAGCTGGCCCGCGAGGCGTTACGAGACAAACTGCGGGCAAACGATGCCGCGCCCGTCAGGTCAACCCGCCAGGATAAGGTCCATAGCATCCAGCAGGCCGTGGCCGGGGAGTGGGGGGTGACGGTGGACGGGCTGATCTCGAAGACCCGAACCAAGGTCCTCACGGTACCCAGGCAGGTTGCCATGTACCTGACTCGGGAGATCCACGGATTGCAGCTGGTCGAGATCGGAGCCGCGTTTGGGGGCCGAGATCACTCGACGGTGATACATTCACTAGAGCGCGTAACCGAGATGGTGCGCGAGGATGTGATCTTTCGGGGGCGTGTGGAAAAGGTGAGGGAAACCTGTCGACATACCCAGTGGTGAACATCGGTGCGTGGACAGGCGGCAGGTGACAAATGTTCATCCCACTGGTCCCTGGGTAATCCACAGGGGTTCCACGTGACCCAAGGGCAGTAAAGTCCAAGCAGTTGAACCACTTGTATTGCTTTTCCACTTTCCACACGCTACTACTACTACCGCCACGTTATCCAATTCTTTTGGATTGGTTTAGAGATTCGCGCCAATCCCCATTTGACCCAAACAAACAGGGTTGGAATGCGCTTCACGATCTCTCGTGAGAAGCTGCAGGAAGGCTTGAACGCTGTGGCGTCCGCGGTGCCGTCCAAGACGACACTGCCGGTTCTCGCAAATCTCCTGGTCCAGACAACGGACAAGGGTATTCGCATTTCGGGCACGGACCTCGATATCGCCGTGTCGACGGAAGTGACGGCTGACGTCGAATCAGCAGGCGCCATCACGATTCCAGCCAAGAAACTCTCGGAAATCGCGCGCGAGCTTCCTGCCGCACCCGTCAAGATTGCGTCGTCCGGCGATCAGCGGATATCCCTCGAATGCGGCCGCTCAAAGTTCAAGCTGCTTGGACTTCCAAAGTCCGAGTTTCCGAGCTTTCCGGCGGTCAACTTCGACAAAGCAATCCGAATTCCGTCGGGTGAGCTGCAGAAGCTCATTGCACACACGGCGTTTGCCGCCTCCACCGAGGAAAGCCGCCCGATCCTGAATGGCGTCCTCTGGGAGATGCGCGCCGACATCATGCGCATGGTTGCCACGAATGGGCATCGCCTGGCCAAGATGGAAGTGCCGGTGCGTGGCCATGGTGATCAGTCGGACCTGATTATTCCGCCCAAGGCACTTGAGCAGATCCGCCGGCTCTTCCCCGCCGAAGAGGAACTCGAGGTCGCCCAGGGTGAAAACCACCTGGGCTTCCGCTCGCCGTTCACCGCGGTCTTCACGCGGCTCATCGAGGGGCCCTATCCGAGCTACGATCAGGTCATTCCGAAGGACAACGACAAGATCGTCACCCTCGACAAGGCCGCACTCATCAGCGCGCTCAAGCGCATGTCGGTGGTGGCATCCGACCAGACGCACCGCATCCGGATGTCCTTCAACGCCGGGATGCTCAAGTTCAACGTCTCAACGCCGGACCTTGGCGAGGCGCAGGACGAGATGGCCATTCGGTACAATGGCGATCCACTCGAGATCGGCTTCAATGCGGCCTATCTCCTCGAGATCCTCCGCTTCATGCCGACGGACGAAGTGAAGATGAGCTTCAAGGCGCCCGAGCGGGCCGCGACCATCGAACCCGAAGGCTGGAGCGATCCCTCGAAGTATCTGTGTCTTTTGATGCCGCTGCGGTTAGTGGACTAGGCTTCTATTTGGGGCTTTTTTCACCACGGAGGCCTGGAGAAAAAGGCGAGGGGCACGGAGGCGGCTACTAAAGAATCTTGGGGGCTTGGGGGACATTTCTGTCCGCCCAGGCCCCCTTTGAATTTCAGTTGCCGCCTCCGCGGCCCTCAGGCAATTCTCCGTGCCTCCGTGGTGAAAAAGGCCCGAATAAGCAGAGCTACGGAGTCCACGAAAGCGAAAGTGCGCTCTCCTGCCGAACCCGCTGGTTCCGGATCTTGCTCTTGAACGAGAGGTCGAGCGTGGACGTCCCGCTCGCGCGCAGCCACTGCGCGGACAACACGTCGAGGGCGTAGCGCACGGTGCCCTCGCCTTGTCCGTCGATGACTACATGCTCTCCGAATTGTTCGCCTTCACCGCCCAAACGTGTCTTCGCCCGGCGTTCGATGGTCACCACCACCCGGCCGTTCTCGACATCGGCGCGCGCCACGCGAAAGTGACGCGTGCTGGTGCCCTTCATCGGCACGCGATCGCGGCACGAGACGGTCTGCACCGTATCCGTCCATTCCGTGCGCAGGCCCAGTGTGTCGGGAAGCAGCGTCCAGGCATCGTAGAGCCCCTGCAGTACGCTCAGCGACGGATCGCTGCACAGGGTCGCGGCCGTTGGCAGCCGGAAGCCGGCGGCCGCCCCTCCGAGTTCGACGCTGAACCGCGCCGGGAGCGTGAGGCCGGCCACCGACGCGGGGGCCGCGCTGCCGCCCGCCACCTGAAATGCGGCGAGTCGGCCGTCGAAACGCCGGACATTGCCGGGCAGCTGCGCGTAGCTCGCGTCCAGCGATGACCGCAGGGAATCGACGCGAGTGGCTGGATCCCCCGTAATGGTCACCACGGCCTGCGTGCTGACCAGCACGTGCTGGGGGGCGGTGCTGGGGTGCAACGCCCACGGACCAGCCGTGGAGGGGCCACTGGGCCCCGCCGTGGCGGGGGTGGGACGCGGGGCGGTTCGCGCCAATGGCGACGACACGCAGGCGCCGGCCAGCAGTACCAGGAGGAGCGGGCGACGTTGACGGATCATTGCTTGGAAGATGGTGCCCGACCTTCGCCGTCGAAACCCTTTCGTGTCTTCGGGTCTGGTTCTTTTCCGGCTCTTACACGGGCCTTACTTACCACAGAGTCACGGAGGAAACGCTGAGGGCTACAGAGGCTGCAACGACAAAAGTCTTCGGGGGTCTGGACGGACCGTCCCGTCCCCCAAGCCCCATTGAGAATTGCAGCCGCCTCCGCGGCCCTCGCCGTTGCCTCCGTGGCTCCGCGGTAAGATAGGCCCACATAAGAGAACGCCCCGCTGCCGCACGAGGCGACAACGGGGCGGGACGATGGTGGGCCTGTAAGCCGGGTTCTGTCGGAACCGAAGTTCCGGACGGTCATTTCTCTCGGTCCGTGGTCGCCCACGCACTCTAGCAGCCAACCCGCGGCGTCTTGATCGCAGAGGACTGCTGCTCGCCGCCTATTTGGCCTTGCTCCCGCTGGGGTTTGCCATGCCACGCATGTTGCCATGCGCGCGGTGGGCTCTTACCCCACCCTTTCACCCTTACCTCGGCTTTCGCCAAGGCGGTTTCCTTTCTGTTGCACTGTCCGTCACACCTTGCGGTGTGCCCAGGCGTTACCTGGCAGCGTGTCCATGGAGCCCGGACTTTCCTCGATACGGTTGCCCGTGTCGCGACCGTCCGGCCGCACCGACGTCCACTGGAATACTAGCCGCCCTGGGGTGCGTGAAGAAGGTGCCACCTTCCACGGCCACCGGTGACCGCGTGCCCCCTTTGGTGGCACGGTCGGTGACGGTCAGGTGACGGCGCCGGCGAGCGTGGGGTCAAACCCCCGTCACCGGAGGCTGTCGTGACCGCCCGATTCGCGCCCCCGTCCCCCGCTGCCGCAGTGCTCACCTGGCTCGAGCCGATGGACCGCCCGCGCGTTGATGCGGCCGGCAGCGGCATCTATCGCGCCGTCCACCACGAGACCGTCGACACCCTGCTTCGTGAAGTTCGGCGCACGCGACCCGCGGCCGTGCTCATGTCGGTGGGGCGCACGCTGTCGGAACAGGCGCCGCGCGTGGCGCGCATGATCCGCGAGTTTCCGCGCGTGCCCATGGTGGCGCTGTTGTCGCGCGTGGACCAGGCCACACCGCACGCCGTGCTCAACCTGGGCAACTGCGGCATCCGCACCCTTGTGGACGTCCGCGATGCGGCGGGCTGGCATCGCCTGCGCGAATTTGTCTCCCACGAAGCTGTCGGGGACATCGATCGGCTTGCCCTGGGAATGCTGCGCGAGGAACTCGACGGAGCCAGCGATGACTGCTGGCGATTCTTCGAGTCGCTCTTTCACGCCCAGTCGCCGGCGACGACCGTGCGCGAACTGTCGAAGGCGCTCGGGGTCCTGCCGAGCACCATGATGAGCCGCTTCTTTCGCGCGCGCCTTCCGGCGCCCAAGCAATACCTCGCTTGGGCGCGGCTCGTTCGCGCGGCGCGCGTGCTCGAGAATCCCGGGCTCAGCCTGGCCGATGTCGCGTACCAGCTCGACTACTCGTCGGCGCAGAGTTTTGGTCGCCACATCAAGACGCTCCTGGGCGTCACCGCCGGAGAGTTTCGTCGCACGTACGACGGTCGCACCATGCTGCTCCGCTTCCGCGACGAGTTGCTGCGGCCACACCGCGACACGCTGCTCGACCTCCGCCCCATTTCGGGCCGTCCCGCCGGCCACCGTCGCGGACAGCCGCTGCTGCACTAGCAGGCCGGGAATGAGAACCAAGGGTCACAGGGACGGCGATTATCAGTCATGCGAGGACAAAACGAACCTCGAATCCGACAATCCCAACGTCAGCCCTGTGGCCCTTGGTTTTCTCTTGTTAGGGCTTTCTTCACCACGGAGGCACGGAGTCAACGGCGAGGGCCACGGAGGCGGAAACCGCAAAATTCTTGGGGGTCTGGGCGGACAGCACCGCCCCCGCACATCCTCCCAGAGGTAGTTGCAGCCTCCGTGGCCCTCTGCGGTGCTCCGTGCCTCCGTGGTGAAGAAAGCTCTAATAGCCCCAAGACAAAGAAATGACCGCCATCGACCTGAAGCACGAACCGGACGTCCTCACGGACCGCGTGATCGGCGCCGCCATCGAAGTGCATCGCCAACTCGGCCCGGGCCTGCTCGAGTCGGTCTACCAATTCGCCCTCGAGCACGAACTCCTCGCGCGCGGCATCTCGTTCGATAGCGAGGTGCGCCTGCCGCTGCGCTACAAGGGCACCACGCTCGACGGCATGCTTCGCATGGACATGGTGATTGAGAATGAACTGGTGCTCGAACTCAAATCCCTCGACATCGTGCACACGGTGCATCACGCGCAGCTGCTGACCTACCTGCGACTCGGCGGATTCAGCCGCGGGCTGCTCATCAACTTCAATGTCAGTCGGCTGGCCAACGGCGTGCGGCGATTTGTTGTTTGATTGGGGCCTTTTTCACCACGGAGTCACGGAGCGAGAGGCGAGGGCCACGGAGGCGGCAACTACAATTCAAAGGGGGCCTGGGGGACAGTACTGTCCGCCGAGCCCCCTGAGTATTTCGCCGTTGCCGCCTCCGTGGCCCTCAGCGTTTTCTCCGTGCCTCCGTGGTGAAAAAGGCCCGGATCAAGAATCACTTCATGCGCGCGACGATCTCCCGGGCAGCGGCCAGCGTCTCCACCTCGAGCCCCTCGGCCTGCAGCACTTCGCGTCCGCCCTCCTCGCGGTCTACCACCGCCAGGACGCCCAGCACCACACCGCCTGCGGCACGCACGGCGGCCACGGCTTTCAGTGCCGATCCGCCCGTCGTGATCACGTCCTCGATCACGACCACGCGGTCCCCCGCCTCAAATGGCCCCTCGATGAGCTTGCCTGTGCCGTGCGTTTTCGCTTCTTTCCGCACGGTGAAGGCACGCACGGGAGTCTTGGCGAGCGCACTGGCGTGTGCAATCGCGTACGATACGGGATCGGCGCCGAGGGTGAGTCCGCCGACCGAATCGGGCATCCAGCCGCGCGCGCGCATGCGCTCCAGCGCGAGTGGGCCGATGATCGCCAGCCCGTCGGGGCTCATCGTCGTCAGCCGGGCATCGATGTACAGGTCCGACTGGCGGCCCGACGCCAGGGTAAAGGTGCCGCGGCGCGCGGAGCGCACGGCCAGCATGTCGACAAGAAACGTGTGGGAGTCCATGAAGGCAGAGGTTATCGGCGCGTGAACGAACGGTCAATGCCGGAACACGGACCCCGACTGTGGCTGTCACGCCAGCGACTGTCCTCGTTCGCGCTGGCGCTGGTCGTCGTATTCGTGGTTGCCGGCCTCGTGGTCGGCGATCACCTCGCGCATCACGCCGCCGAGTTCGACACGGCCGCCACGGCGGCGGCGGAACTGCGCCGCGAACGCGCCGTGCTGTGGATCTGCGCGCTCGGGGCGCTCTCCGCACTCGTGTTGGCGCTCGTGCACGAGCGCTCCCAGGCGCGCCGCATCGCGGAACGCTCCGCCGACCTCGAGCGCCTTTCCATCGACCTGCTGCGAGCCAATCGCGCCAAGAGCGAGTTCCTGGCCAACGTGTCCCACGAGCTGCGCACACCGTTGGCGGCCGTCGTCGGGTTCATCGACCTCCTTCGCGACGGGGCGTACGGCGCCCTCGCCCCGCGGCAGGTCGCGCCCGTCGAGCGCATCGAGTCATCCGCCAATCACCTCACGGAGCTCGTCGACCAGATTCTCGACCTCTCCAAGCTGGCGGCCGGGCGCCTGGACGTCTCCAGCGAGAACCTGAGCCTGCGCGCCTTTGTCATCGACGTCGCGAGCGAAGTGGAATCGCTGCTCAATGAAAAGGGCCTGTCGTTCAGCATTGTCGTCTCCGCCTCACTGCCGAAGGTCGAGACCGACCCCACGCACCTGCGCCAGATCCTCGTGAACCTCCTCGGGAACGCCATCAAGTTCACGGCAAGCGGCACCATCACGGTGCGTGCCGCGCAGGTGCCGGACCACTCGGTGGAACAGGTCGTTTCGAAGCTGCGCCGGCGGCCAATGCTCGCCGAGGGCGGGTCGTTCATCGCCCTGCAGGTCAGCGACACCGGGCTGGGCATTCCCGAAAAGGACCAGGAACGCATCTTCGAGGAGTTCGAGCAGGTCAACGCGGGACCACGCGGTGATTCCATGCGTCGGGGAACCGGACTTGGCCTCTCCATCTCGCGACGGCTGGCCCGGTTGCTCGGCGGCGACATTACCGTGGAAAGCGAACTCGGCGCAGGGTCTACGTTTACGGTCTGGTTGCCGCTCGACGTCGTCGAGCCGAGGCGCACCGGGCGCGGCGAGTCTCGTTAGAGCTGCTTTCACCACGGAGCCGCGGTGAAAAAGCCCCTAATCGCGCCGGAACAGGCCTTTCATCTTGCCAAGGAAACCGGCGCTGCCGGTGTCCAGGACGTTCGGAAGGGAAAGCGCATCGCTGAGCGCTTGGGAGAAATCGAGCACGTCGGCGTAGCGCGACTTCGGCGTGCGCTCGAGCCCCTTCATCACCACCTGCTCCACCGCAGCCGAATACTGCAGGCCCTGGCGGGCCTTGTTCAGCGGCATCGGCGGTTGCGACAGCAATTGCGTGAACATCTCGCGCGGGGTCTTGGCCGTGTACGGCAGGGCCCCGGTGAGCAGCAGGTAGGCGATGGTGGCCAGGCTGTACTGGTCGGCGAGGGGTGTCACGACTTCTCCCGAGAGGGCCTCGGGCGCCACGTACATCAGCGTGCCGACGAAGAACCCCGCCCGGGTGAGTCGCTCGTCAGGCGCCACGTCGGTAGAGGTCGCGATGCCAAAATCAAGCAGCATCACGCCGCGCGAGACCGGATCGTACATCAGGTTCTCGGGCTTCAGGTCGCGGTGCACAATGCCCGCCGCATGGGCGGCGTTCACGGCCTCGGCGATCTGCGTGATGATCGTGGCCACTTCATCGGGTGGCAGCGGCGCATTGCGCTTGGCGTACCCCTCGAGCAGCTCCCCCGGGGCCCATTCAATCGCCAGGTAGTGCAAGCCTTCGGGCGACTGGCCGGTTTCGATCGTCTTCACCACCTTCGGGTGGATCACGCGGGTGCCAAACGTCGCTTCGCGGACGAATCGCGCAACCGCGGTCCGGTCCTGGCGCAGGCGTTCGCGCAGTACCTTTAGCGCTACGGATCCGTGTGCAGCGTGTTCGGCCCTGTAGACGGTGGCAGTGCCACCTTCGCCTACACGGTCGAGCAGCAGATATCCGGCAACGGTTGTGCCGACAAGGGGGTCGCGAGCCACGCGGCAAACCTAATGGGCGTCGACGGTGCTGGCAAACATTCGTGACCGAGTATGGACTTCCGGGGTACTGAGAATTCGATGTCGACGACCAACTCACCGACGATGACCGCCATGCGCCGCACCTCGCACTTCCTGTTGATCGTCGCCTCGGCCTCCGTGCTGATCTCCGTTTCGGCGTGCGGCGGGGGCAGCAAGCCGCCCGCAGGGGCGCCAGCGCCAAAGGGTGCCGTCAGTGCCCGGCCAACCAGCGCCGGACCCGAGTTCGACGCCTCGCGCCTGTACACACAAATGGGATTTCTGGCGAGCGGGGCGCCGGTTCCCTACGTCGGCGGCATCTCGTACCTCGCCACGGCGTCTCCCGACTCGACCAACCTCTTTCTCGCGCTGTCGATGGCCAACTCCGCACTGGCCTTCACGCGCGACAACGACCGGTTTCTGGCCGGCTACACCGTTTCCATCAGCCTGCGCCAGGGTGGCGTGATGGTGCATGACCTCGAGGCCCACGAAACGGTGCGGGTGGCGGCGTTCAAGGAGACGGGGCGCATTGACGAGAGCATCGTCTTCCAGCAGGGCCTCACCGTCGCCCCCGGCCAGTACGCACTCGCCGTGTCGGTGCGCGACGACGGCAGCGGCCGCGCCAGCACGCAGGAAATGCTGCTGACCGTCCCCCGGCTCGGCGCGGCGCGCTCACTGTCGACGCCGGTGCCATTCCTGAGGGTCGTGCCGCGTCGCGCACGCGGCGCGCTGCCCGACCTCGTCGGCAATCCGCGCTCCACGGCCGTCTTCGGCCGCGACTCCGTCTTTGCGTTCTACCTCGAGGGGTACGGCCAGGGCGAGAGCATGCCGGTGACGCTCGAGGCACGCAATGAGTCGGGGCGCGTGCTCTTCCATGACGTGGCGTCAATTCCGCGCCGGGGAGACCTGTTCTCCGGGGTCATCACCGTGCCGGTTGCCAAGGTAGGCATCGGCATCGCCGTCATTTCGATGTGGCCGTCCGAGGCGGCCGATACAGTGCGCGCTCCCGTATTCGTCGGCTTCGGCGAGGAACTGCCGGTGGCGAAGTTCGAGGACATGCTGCTCTACCTGCGCTGGTTCGCGGCGCCGTATCGGCTGAAAGCGCTCCGCGACGCGGCGCAGGAAGCACGCCCGACCGCGTGGGCGCAGTTCGTCAAGGAAACCGACAGCACGCCCCTGACGTCGGTCAACGAGGACCTGCGCGACTATTTCGATCGCCTGTTGGTCGTGACGGCGAACTATCGCGAAGAGGGAACGCCAGGCTGGATGAGCGATCGCGGCAAGGTGTTCCTCGGACTCGGCGAGCCCGACCAGGTCTTCGACCAGGGCATGGCCTCCCTCGGCGACCGGGGTCGTGCGCAGGTGTGGGAATACCGGCGGTACAATATCCAGCTCACGTTCTACGACCAGACCGGCTTCGGCCGCTGGCGCCTCACCAACGCGAGCGAGCTCGAGTTCCAGTCCCAGTGGCAGCGGCGCGTCAGCCACTGAGAATACGGGCTTTCTTCACCACAGAGGCACGGAGAA
>Ga0315271_10000690_pt1 | contig 19386 bp, 13 predicted proteins | sample C3_top_MG_FD_204664 | JGI IMG/M metagenome (GOLD analysis project Ga0315271, IMG submission 204664) | Sediment microbial communities from Yellowstone Lake, YNP, Wyoming, USA - C3_top | ecosystem: Environmental > Aquatic > Freshwater > Lake > Sediment | place: USA: Wyoming | collected 2017-08-01
CATGCACGACGACGACGGCAAGAAGGCGGTGCAGGGCGGCGGCTCGATCGTCGGCATCGGCGTCGTCGCCGGCAAGCGCTGCCTCATCTCGGCGAGCGACAGCGCGGTCAAGGGCGGCACCGTCGCGCCGATGGGACTGAAGAAGGCCCTGCGCGCGCAGGAGATCGCCCGCGAGAACAAGCTGCCGATGATCCATCTCGTGGAGTCCGGCGGCGCCAATCTCCTCTACCAGAGCGAGATCTTCATCGACGGCGGGCGCACTTTCGCCAACCAGGCCCGGCTTTCGGCGGCGGGGATTCCGCAGGTCGCGGTCGTGCACGGCGCGTCGACCGCCGGCGGCGCCTACCTGCCGGGCCTCGCCGACTACGTGATCCTGGTGCGCGGGCGCTCCAGCATCTACCTTGCCGGCCCGCCGCTGGTGAAGGCCGCGATCGGCGAGGATGCGACCGAGGAAGAGCTGGGCGGCGCGCAGACGCACGCCGAGATCACCGGCCTCGGCGAATACCTCTGCGAAAACGATGCGCACGCGATCGCGCTGGCCCGCGAGCTTCTCGCCGTGCTGCAATGGGACACCGTGTTGCCGGCGCGCGAATGCGAGGCACCGCTCTACGACGAGCAGGAGCTGATGGGCATCGTGCCCGCCGGCGACCGCGAGCCCTACGACGCGCGCGAAGTGATCGCGCGCCTCACCGACGGCTCGGACTTCCTCGAGTTCAAGGCGAGCTACGGCAGCGAGACGATCTGCGGCCACGCGCAGGTCCATGGCCACCGTGTCGCAATCCTCGGCAACAACGGGCCGATCCAGCCTGCCGGCTCGACCAAGGCGGCGCAGTTCATCCAGCTCGCCGACCAGAGCGGCACGCCGCTCGTGTTCCTGCAGAACACCACCGGTTACATGGTCGGCTCCGCTGCCGAGCGTGGCGGCGCGATCAAGCACGGCTCCAAGATGATCCAGGCGGTGGCCAACGCCCGGGTGCCCAAGTTCACGTTCGTGCTGGGCGGTTCCTTCGGCGCCGGCAACTACGGCATGTGCGGCCGGGGCTTCGATCCGCGCTTCATCTTCGCGTGGCCATCGGCGCGAACGGCGGTGATGGGCGGTGCCCAGGCGGCGGAGGTGATGAACATCGTCGGTCGCGCCAAGTTCGCGCGCGCCGGCATGCCGGCCGACGAAGCACGCCTGAAAGCGATGTCCGACGATCTGCGCACGCGGCTCGACCGCGAAGCGGCGGCGCTGTTCGGCACCGCGCGGCTGTGGGACGACGGCATCATCGACCCGCGCGACACGCGCCGCATTCTCGGCCTGTGCCTCGCGATCGCGCGCGAGGCCGACGCCCGCGTGCTGCGACCCAACACCTTCGGCGTGGCGCGGATGTAGCGCCGCCGGCCCTATCACTTCCCTGACAGCGAGACGACACGGATGAAACTCACCCTCCAGCACGAGCAGATTGCCGACACCGTGCGCAAGTTCGTGGCGAAGGAAATCAATCCGCACGTGGCCGAGTGGGAGGCCGCGGAGGAGTTTCCCATCCACGATGTGTTCAAGAAGTTGGGCGACCTCGGCCTCCTCGGTCTCAAGTATCCGGCCGAGTACGGCGGCATGGGACTCGACTTCAGCTATTCGATGGTGATGGCTGAGGCTTTGGGCGAGTGCAACTGCGGCGGCGTGCCGATGGCCATCGGCGTGCACACCGACATGTGCACGCCCGCGCTGGCACGCTTCGGCAGCGACGCCTTGCGGCGCGAGTTTCTCGCCCCGTCGATTGCCGGCGACCGCGTGGGCTGCCTCGGCGTCAGCGAAGTCTCCGGCGGGTCCGACGTCGCCGCCGTGAAGACCGCGGCGCGCAAGGACGGCGACGACTACGTGATCAACGGCTCCAAGATGTGGATCACCAACGGCCTCAAGGCGGACTGGTGCTGCCTGCTCGCCAACACCTCCGAGGGCGCGCCGCACCGGAACAAGTCGCTCATCATCGTGCCGATGGACGCGCCCGGCATCACGAAGCAGAAGATCCGCAAGATCGGCATGAATTCGTCCGACACCGCGCAGCTTTTTTTCGACGACGTGCGCGTGCCGCGGCGAAACCTGATCGGCGACGAGGGCAAGGGCTTCACCTATCAGATGCTGCAGTTCCAGGAGGAGCGGCTTTATGGCGCGGCGGGCTCGCTGCGCTCGCTCGACCGTCTGATCGACCAGACCATCGAGTACACGCGGCAGCGGCAGGCCTTCGGGCACAGCATCCTCGACAACCAGGTGGTGCATTTCCGCCTTGCCGAGCTGCGCACCGAGGTCGAGGCGCTGCGCGCGCTGACTTACCGCGCGGTGGAAATGTACGTGGACGGCCAGGACGTCACGCGGCTCGCGTCGATGGCCAAACTCAAGAGCGGCCGCCTCTCCCGCGAAGTATCCGACTCGTGCCTGCAGTACTGGGGCGGCATGGGCTACACGTGGGACAACCCGATCTCGCAGTCCTACCGCGACAGCCGCCTCATCTCCATCGGCGGCGGCGCCGACGAAGTGATGCTGGGCATCATCTGCAAGCTCGAGGGCACGCTGTCCGGCAAGGCGCCGTGAGCATGACAGCGCCGCCGTTCCCGGCTTTCACGACGCTGGCGACGCGGGTCGAGCGCGGCGTCCTGCATGTCACGCTGAACCGGCCCGAGGTCCGCAACGCGATGTCGCTCCTGATGGTGCAGGAGTTGCGCAGTGCGCTTGCCGTTGCGGAGGAGGGCGGCGGCGTGCGCGTGGTGGTGCTGCGCGGCGCGGGCGGCCATTTCTGCGCCGGCGCCGATCTGAAGGACATGGCCGCCACGCGCCTGCGTCCGGGCCCCGCGGAACCGGCCCAGGATGGCGTCGCCGCGGTGAATGCGCAGTTCGGCGAGCTGTGCGCGGCTTTTGCGCGCACCCCGCTCGCGCTGGTGGCGGTGCTCGAAGGCGCGGTGATGGGCGGCGGCTTCGGCCTTGCCTGCGTGGCCGATGTCGCGCTGGCGGGTGACAGCGTCACGTTCCGCCTGCCGGAGACCTCGCTCGGCGTGGTGCCCGCACAGATCGCGCCCTATCTCGTCGAGCGCATCGGCTATTCGCAGGCGAAGCGTCTCGCGGTGACCGGTGCGCGGATCGACGCCGCCGGGGCGCTCGCGATGGGCCTCGCGCACGAGGTGCAGGCGGGCGACCGGCTCGACGCCGCACTGGCTAAGGTGCTGGGTGACATTCTCTCCTGCGCACCGGGCGCGATCGCGGCCACCAAGGCGCTGGTGGGCAAGGCCCGCTTCACGCCGCCCGCGGAGCTCATCGCCGAGGCCGCCGCGGTGTTCTCGCGCGCGGCCCAGGGGGCTGAGGGCCGCGAAGGCACGACGGCGTTCATCGAAAGGCGCAAGCCGAACTGGGTACCGCAGTGAGCTTCAACAAGATCCTGGTCGCGAATCGCGGCGAGATCGCCTGCCGGGTGATGCGGACCGCGCGCGCTGCCGGCTATCGCACGGTGGCCGTGTACAGCGACGCCGACGAAGCGGCGCCGCACGTGCAGATGGCCGACGAGGCGGTGCGCATCGGCCCGTCGCCCGCCGCGGAGTCGTACCTGCGCACCGCTGCGCTGATCGCAGCGGCCCGCAGGACCGGCGCCGATGCCGTGCACCCCGGCTATGGCTTCCTCAGCGAGAACGCCGCGTTCGCGCAGGCGTGCCTGGATGCGGGCCTCGTGTTCATCGGGCCGCCGCCGGCGGTGATCGCGGCGATGGGCGACAAGGCGCTCGCCAAGAAGCGGATGATCGCCGCCGGCGTCCCCTGCGTGCCCGGGTACCTCGGCGACGCGCCGGATGACGCGCGGCTGACCGCCGAGGCCCGCGCGCTCGGTTTTCCGCTGCTGGTCAAGGCGATCGCCGGCGGCGGCGGGCGCGGCATCCGCGTCGTGCATGACGAGGATGCGCTGGCGGCCGCCCTGGCCGGCGCCCGCCGCGAAGCGCGCGGCGCCTTCGGCGACGACGCGCTGATGCTGGAGCGGTTGATCGAGGGCGCCCGCCACGTCGAGATTCAGGTGTTCGCCGATGCCCACGGCAACGCGGTGCATCTGGGCGAGCGCGACTGCACGGCGCAGCGGCGGCGGCAGAAGGTGATCGAGGAATCGCCGTCGCCGGTGGTCGATGCCGCGATGCGCGCCGCGATGGGCCGCGACGCCGTGGCTGCCGCGCTGGCAGCGGGTTATCGCGGCGCCGGCACGGTCGAGTTCGTCGTCGATGCGAACGGCGCGCACTATTTCCTGGAGATGAACACGCGGCTGCAGGTGGAGCATCCGGTGACCGAGATGGTCACCGGCTTCGATCTCGTCCTGTGGCAGTTGCGGGTGGCGGCCGGCGAGCCGCTGACCGCGATGATTCCCGGCCTGCAGCAGGACGTCCACCTCTGCGGCCACGCGATCGAAGCCCGTCTCTACGCCGAAGACCCGTACGCGGACTTCGCGCCGCAGACGGGCACCGTGCGCTGGTGGCGGCCCGACGCCGCCACGGCAGAGCCGGGCGTGCGCATCGACCACGGCATCGCCGAGGGTGCCGTTGTCTCGCCGTTCTACGACGCGATGGTGGCGAAAGTGATCGTCCACGGCCGCGACCGCGACGACGCAATCCGGCGGCTGCGCGCCGCGTTGCAGCGCGCGCCGCTGCTCGGGCTCGCCAACAATGGCCGCTTCCTCGCCGATCTGGTCGATCACGCGGCCTTTCGCGACGGGACGATGACGACGACGCTGATCGAGGAGTGGTCGGCGCGCGGCGAACCGTTGCTGCAGCGCCCGCGCCCGGATCGGGAGGCGTGGTGCGTCGCCGCCGCGGTGTACGCGCTGCACGGCGGCGGCGGCTGGCGGGCGGACAGCGTGGCCGGGTTCGACCTCAAGCTCCACTGCGGTAGCGAGGATCGCGCGCTGCGTGTGCAGGTCGGCCGCGACGGCCGCGCGCGCGTCAGCGACGAAGGCGCGGCGCACGACGTGCGCATCCTGCGCTTTGTCGCGGGTGAGTTGCATTACGAGCAGGACGGCGTGCGGCGGCGCGCGGTCGCGCTGATCGATGCCGGCGCATTGCATTTCGCGAGTGACGCCGCGAGCTTCGTCTTTCGCGAGGCCTCGGCGCTGCCCGAGCGGGACGCCGGCGTCGATGCAGCGCGCGCCCGCGCGCCACTGGCCGGCGCCGTGGCGCAGGTGATGGTGAAGCAGGGCGACCGCGTGACGCCGGGCCAGCGCATGGTGTGCATCGAGGCCATGAAAATGGAAACGTGGGTGAGCGCGCAAGCCGCCGCCACGATCGCCACCGTGCACGTGCGCGAGGGCGATCAGGTGGCGTCCGGCGCACTGCTGGTCGCGCTCGACCTGATCGAGACGGGGGAGGGATGATGGACAAGGCAATCCTGACGTGCGCGCTGACCGGCGTGCTCACCAATCCGAAGCAGCACCCGGTGCCGGTGACGCCGGTGCAGATGGCCGCCGAGGCGCGCGATGCCTTCAATGCCGGCGCCGCCGCGATGCACGTGCACCTGCGCATGCAGGAGGACGGGATGGGTCACCTGCCGTCGTGGGATCCCGATGTGGCCGAGGCGGTGGTGAGCGCGATCCGCGACGCGTGTCCCGGCGTCATCATCAATCTCACCACCGGCGTGATCGGCAAGGACGTCGCCGGGCCGCTGGCGTGCATCCGGCGCGTGCGACCGGAGATCGCCGCCTGCAACGCCGGCACGCTCAACTACCTGAAGCTCAAGGACGACGGCCAGTGGGCGTGGCCGCCGATGGTGTTCGACAACCCGGTGGCGAAGGTGCAGCAATACCTCGACGTGATGGCCGAGTGCGGCGTGCATCCCGAATTCGAATGCTTCGACGTCGGCATCGTGCGCTCGGTGGGCATGTACCTCAAAGCCGGCATGGTGAACCCGGGGCTGGGCCGCCCCGAGTACAACTTCGTGATGGGCGTGGCCTCGGGCATGCCGTGCGACGCCGACCTGCTGGCGCTGTTGCCGCGCTGGCTCGCGCCGGGCAGCGTGTGGCAGACCACGCTGATCGGCCGCGGCGAGATCTGGCCGGTGCACCAGAAGACCGCCGACCTCGGCGGCATGCTGCGGACCGGGCTGGAGGACACGTTCTACCTCCCCGGCGGCGAGCGCGCCGGCGGCAACGGCGTGCTCATCGCGGCGCTGGCCGAATGCGCGCGGCGCGCCGGCCGCGCCGTGGCGAGCCCCGACGAGGCAAGGGCGATGCTGGGAATTGCGCACTGAGAGGCTGAGAGTCTTTCGATCATGCCCGCTCATCACGCCAGAAGACGCCCGCTCGTCGTTGCCAATGCTCGCCATAGCCCGAGCTATGGCTGCGCTTTGCGCCTCGAGCGGCCGCCTTCTGGCGCGCTGCTCGGGCACGCTCGAAAAACTCTCAGCCTCTGAGCGGGCGCGACCGCTTACTCGTCCCGGCCTTCTCTCCCGCGCACCCGGCCATGCCCCGGCACCAGCGCGCGCACGCGCCGCGACGCGGCGATCTCGCCGCGAACGAATTTCTCGTGGTTGCTCACGATCTGACGAGGCACATACAGATAATTGACCATCATGCCCAGCGACTCGCGCAGCCCCTTCCTGGACAGGTCCGCCGACCAGTTGATGCGCTCCAGCCAGGCACCGTTGTTGAGGTGAAAGCGGGCCACCGGGTCCTGCGCTGCCTCGCTGCCATCGCCCCGCTGCAGCAGGTAGGCGGCGCACAGCTGCAGCAGCGGCTCCTTCAGTGCCGCGAGGCGCAGCGTGGCGGCCCTGGGGTCGCCGGCGATCCTGGTGACATCGGCCCCCAGCTCTTTGGCGACCGCCTTCAGCGCCGGCGCCAGCGGTTCCGGGCGCGCGGCGTCCGCTGCCGCGAGCAGCGGCCCGAGCCAGGCGACAAAACCGGGAACGGGTGACAAGGTGCAGAACACCTTGAGCCGCGGGAGCTCGCGCGACAGCACGTCCACCACTTGCTTGATGAGGAAGTTGCCGAGCGAGATGCCGCGCAACCCGGGCTGGCAGTTGCTGATCGAGTAGAAGACCGCGGTCGTCGCGCGGCTCGGGTCGATCGACGCGGACCGCACGTCGAGCAGGGGCGGCACCGTGTCCGCCATCCGATCCCCCAGCGCGATCTCGACGAAGATGAGCGGCTCGTCCGGGAGCGCCGGATGGAAGAAGGCGAAGCAGCGGCCGTCGGCGCCCAGCCGCCGGCGCAGATCGCTCCAGCCTTTGATCTCGTGCACCGCCTCGTGGGCGATGATCTGCTCCAGCAGGTAGGCGGGCGTGCGCCAGTCGACGCGGACGATCTGCAGGAAGCCGGGGTTGAACCACGAGGACAGCAGGTGGCGGAGGTCCGCGTCGACCGCTTCCAGCTCGCGCTGGTCGCGCTTCAAGTCGAGCAGCCGCTCGCGCATGCGCAGGATCGTGGCGGTGCCGCCGGGCGCCCGGTTCAACCGTCGCAGCAACTCCTGGCGCGGCGGCTCGGTGACGGCGAACAGCCGCGACAGGTTGGCGGCCGATCCTTCCGCCGCGTAGGCCTGCGCCGCCGCGAGCACCGCCTTCGGATCGGGCGAGAATTCGGCGAGCAGCGCCGAGAAGAACCGCGCCTGCTCGCCCTTGTCGAGCTCGCCGTAGAGAGCGAGCGTGGTCTTCGCCAGCGAGACGCCGGCCGCCTCGCCGCGCTCCGACAGGAGCTTCCGGCAGCTGCCGACGAGGCGCCGCACCTTGAGGCCGTCGCGCGCGAATGCGGCGGCGCGTTTCTGGACGGATTCGAACATGTCACCTCCCCTTCGCCTGGCGTCGCCGGGCAAGGTCGACATCGAGGTATTTCCAGTACGTCTGGAAGACCGGCGGGCTGAACCCCTGCACCCACGGCTGCACGAAATTGGATTCGAGGCGAAAGACCGCCGGCAGCATCGGCACATACGCCCGCGCGATCTCCGACATCCTGCGCGCGGCCGCAACCTGCGCCGCCGGATCGGGACTCTGCAGGAACTGCGCGAACGCGGCGTCGTACTCGGGGAACTCGAACCGGCTGTGGTTGATGTTCGGTTGCGACTTGCTCCAGAGCTGGCTCAGTTGCAGGTAACCGGAGGCGCTTCCGCCAAAACCGGAGAAGAACAGCTGGTACTTGCCCGCGACCAGTTCCTTGATCGCGTCCTGGAACGGCGTGACGCGGAACTCCATCCGCAGCCCGACTGCATCCATGTTGCGCTTGACCAGCGTCTGGATCTCGCGCGAGACGGCGCCCGAGCGCAGCGTGAACGTGAGGGACAGCGGCTCGCCGTCCGGGGCTTTGCGAAATCCCTTAGCGTCGCGCTTGCCGTAGCCGAAGCGGTCGAGCAGCGCCTGCGCTGCCACGGGGTCGTAGAGCGGCTTCGCCGGCAGCGTCGAATCGTGGCCACCCACGCCGGGAGGCACGATCTGATTGGCAGGGGCCGCCTGGCCGGCGTACACGACATCGACCAGCGTCGGCAGGTCGATCGCCAGCGCGATCGCGCGGCGCAGCGCGATGTGGTCGTTGCCCATGCCGCCGAGCACCGGATCCATGACGTTGAAAACGATCGAAAACAGGAAGGGCTCGTAGAAGGCGTGCCGCGTCACGCCCTTGGCGGCAATCTCCGGTTTGAGCTTGCCGTTTGCCAGCAATCGGGTGGCGGGCTCGCCGCGGGCCACGATGTAGTCGAGGCCGCCGCGCTCGAACTCGAGCAACAGCGTCGTGTCCTCCTCGATGATGCTGATCTCGATGACGCCCACCTGCGGCAGCGTCTTGCCCTGCATGCTGCGCACGAGCGCCGCGTGCGCCGGATCGCCGCTCTCCGGGAACCGCAGCGGGCGGTAGCCGGGATTCGCCTCCAGCACGATGCGCGAGCCGCGTTTCCATTCGCGCAGGCGATAGGGACCGGTGCCCACGGGCCGGGCGCGAATGTCGCCGCCGGCCGCCTCCACCACTTCGCGGGCGACGGCGCCGCGAATCAGGTTGTCGTGGATCACCGGGTAGTTCGGCTCGGTCAGGCGCAGCTGCAGCGTGTGGCGGTCGAGCGCGCGCAATCCTTCGATCGGCCGGTCGTAGTCGAACTTCGCGCCCGGCTGGCTTGCCGCATCGACCACGGCCCGCGCGCCGGCCACCAGATCGGCCATCAGTGCCGATCCCCCTCGGCGCAGATTGGGGTCGAGCCAGCGCTTCAGCGAATACACGTAGTCGGCGGCGACGAGCTCGCGCGGCTTGCCCCCGAACGCGGGGTCGTCGGTGAAGAAAATGCCGGGCGCAAGGCGGATCGTCCAGGTCTTGCCGCCATCGGTGACCGCCGGCGGTCCCGCGGCCGTGACGGGCGACAGCTTTGGGGGAGAGGCAAGGTAATCGTATTCGTACAGGCCTTCGAAGATCGCCGTGAACACCTGGTACGACGGATTGTCGGTGAACTGTTGCGGATCGAAGGTCTCGATGTCGACCGACGCCAGGCGCAGGATCTTGTTCGGGTCGGCGGCTGCTGCCACGGACGAGGACCCGATCACGACGAGCGCCTCGAATGCCAGCAGGCACGCGGCGAGCACGGCGGGCCGACGCTGCCTGCGCGATCTCCCGGCCGCAGTGCCTGATGCGGCGAGAACCTGCAGGGGCACGCGGGTGTGCCTCGCACTATGCATCAGGGAGCAGCCGCGGCGGCGCGGTCGAGGTGCGCCATCAGGCTGCCGGCGATGGCCCTGGCCCGTTGCGCGGGCAGCTTGTTCTCGTCGTAGAGCAGGTTCACGTGGATCCGCCCCGCGTAACTCGCGGCTGTCACGCAGATCGGGTGCTGGGCCGGCGGCGATACCGCGAAGGCCAGCGAGCGGATGCGCAGCCGATCGCCGAGATCCGGTGAGTCGACCTTGCCGATGTTGGTCAGCATCGTCGACGCGGGAGCGAGCGCCACGATCCTCTGCACCAGCCGCGCCACCGTGTCGCCGGGCGCGAGGAGCGGATCCGCCGGGTAGACGCCGTTGATGAGGTTGGCGTCCCCGGCATCGATGATCGCGACCAGCCGGTCCCGCACTTCCCGCGCGAGGCCCCAGAAGTCGGGATCGCCGTCCAGCGCGTGCACCGTGCACAGCGTGGTGATGTAGAGGCCGAGGTCGTTTTCGGTCAGGCCGCCCTGGAGCACGCCGCGCAGGTCGGCCAGCGAATTGAGCGCGAGCTTGCGTGGCGACTGGCGCTCGAACTGGTCGTTGATCGCGAGCAGCTGCGCCGCGCCCAGCGCACCGTGCACCGTGGTGCCGTGCGCGCGGGCCTCGGTCAGGAGCTTCGCTGCCGTGCGCTCCGGCACGGTCAGCGCGATGATGCGGATTCTCGTGTCGGGGCTCGGTTTCATGTCGTAGCCGGGCAGTTGCTGCGCGAAATGCAGCGCGTCCTTGCCCTTGGCCAGCCAGAACCTCACTCCCTGCAGCGCCGAGAGCACCGGCACCTTCTGCGTGATGACATCGAGGCTCTGCGAGGAAGGGTTCGCGCGCTTGCAGACGGGAGGCGAAGTGTCCGTCGTCGCGCGGCGCAGCACGTCGAGCATCACCGCGGTGCCGGATCGCCCGTCAGCGATGGCATGGTGAAACACCATCGCCGCCACCGCCTTGCCGGCGCTCCCCGCGAACCAGACCAACCGCGCGAGCGGCGTTTCCCCCGGCGCGAACGGACGTTGCAGCTCCCGTTCGATCGCGCCGCGCCAGTTGCGCATGGCGCGCACCTCGGCCCGAAGCGGCGCCTGCTTTCTGGTGACCGGCTTGAACCAGGTGCGCCCGCCTTCGACCACGATCCGCGCGCGCAGCAACGGATTCTCATCCTGCACCGTCGCCAGCGCTGCGTCCAGTCGCCCCGGTTGCAGGGCGCCGTCGAGCTCGGCGTAGACCACGAAATTGAGACAGTAAAGCCGGTCCAGCAGCCAGTAGATGGTCTCCGTCGATCCCAGCGGGCGATCGATGGCGGCGGGTTTCGGTGTGGGACGCGCGCGGGCAGCCATGCCGTGCGGCTCCGCGTCAGATCAGCGCTTCGATGAGGCGCGGCCCGCGCTCACCCATCGCCGATGCGAATTGCGCGGCGAACTCCTCCGCGGTCGCCGCGCGCGACGCCGCGACACCCATTCGTTCGCTGCGGTCGAGCGCGGCAATGAAGTGCATCTCCGACGTGCCGGGATTGGCGAAGCACACCTCGACGCCGGCATCGACCAGCGTTGCGACCAGACTTTCTGCGCCGTTCATCGGGGGCTCCTTTTCCGTCGTCGGGGCGATGGTCAGTTCTTGTAGCCAGGATCGATCCGTTCCAGCTTGCGCAGCAGCGACGGCCAGGCGAAAGCGCCGCCGAGGCCGGCGGTCTGCACCTTCATCGCCTGCGCCACGCCGCTCACGATCTGCGGGTTCACCGGCGTGAGCTCGCCGCCGGCCTGCGCGCTGATCTGGATCTGGCAGGTGCTCTCGAAGACGTACATCGACAGGAACGCGTCGGCGATCGTCCTGCCGACCGTCAGCAGGCCGTGGTTGCGCAGCATCAGGAAATTGCGGTTGCCGAGATCCGCCTGCAGGCGCGGCTTTTCCTCGTCGCGGAAGGCCACACCCTCGTAGTCGTGGTAGGCCAGCGAGGCGAGGACGAACGTGGATTGCTGCGAGATCGGCAGCACGCCACCCTTCTGCGCGCTCACCGCCACGCCGGCGCGGGTGTGGGTGTGCAGCACGCACTGGATGTCCTCCCGCGCTTCGTGCACCGCGCTGTGGATCACGAAGCCCGCGGGATTGACCGGAAACGGCGAGTCGGTCAGCTTGTTGCAGTGCTGGTCCACCTTGATCAGCGACGAGGCGGTGATCTCGTCGAACATCAATCCGTACGGGTTGATGAGGAAGTGATGCTCGGGCCCGGGGATGCGCGCGCTGATGTGGGTGAAGATCAGGTCGCTCCAGCCGTAGGCCGCCACCAGCCGGTAACAGGCGGCCAGGTCCGTGCGCAGTTGCCACTCTTCGGCACTGACAGCGTTTTGCAGGGATGCGTTGCTCATGCGGGTCTCCAGTGGGTGTCGCTGCTCCGGACGGACCTTCGACCGGGTCCCGGGCGCGCGAGCGATTCGTGTATCGTGGCTGGTCGAGTCGCTTCCCCGGATGCGTCCACGTCGAGGCGGTTTCGCGCGCTTGACCTGCCGAGGATAGCAAATAATCATCCCGCGCCACGATCAACGAACAAGGACCATCGCATGAACCTGCCGCTGCCGCCCCCCTTTGCCACGCACGACGTCTTCAACCAGGTGCCGCGGCTCGAGAATTGCGACCTCTATGCCGGCGATCCGGCACTGCGCGAAGCCGTCGCGCGCGAAGGCGCCGGCCAGAGCGACGGGTGGCTGCTTGCGCGGGGCACGGAACTGGGCAGCGCCGGGATGATCGCCCTCGGCGAGGCGGCCAACCGGGTGCCGCCGGTGCTGAAGCTTTTCGACAGCGGGGGCAGCCGCCGCGACGAGGTCGAGTTCCATCCGGCCTACCACGAGCTGATGGCCTACCTGAAGCGCCACGGCGCATCGGCCGGGCCCTGGGCCGAGCCCGGCGCCGGCGCGCACGTCCGACGCGCCGCGTTCATCATGATGGTCGCGCAGGTCGACGCGGGAACGATGTGCCCGACGACGATGACGTACGCGGTCGTGCCGTCGATCATGCGCGACGCGCCGCTCGCCGCGGAATGGCTGCCGCGCATCTACTCGCGCGACTACGATCCGCGCTTCCTGCCCGCGGCGCAGAAGCGCGGCGTGACGCTCGGCATGGGCATGACCGAAAAGCAGGGCGGTTCGGACGTCCGCGCCAACACGACGCAGGCCGAGCCCGTCGGGAATCGCGAGTACCGGATCGTCGGCCACAAGTGGTTTTTCTCCGCGCCGATGTGCGACGCCTTCCTGATTCTCGCGCACGCCCCGGGCGGGTTGTCCTGCTTCTTCCTGCCACGCTTCACGCCGGAGGGCGAGATCAACGGCATCCGCATCCAGCGGCTCAAGGACAAGCTGGGCGACAAGTCCAATGCCAGTTCGGAAGTCGAGTTCACCGGTGCGCGGGCGTGGCTCGTCGGCGACGAGGGCCGGGGCATTCCGATCATCCTCGAAATGGGCACCTACTGCCGGCTCGACTGCGCGCTCGGCACCGCGGGGTTGATCCGGGGCGCGGTGGCACAGGCGGTGCACCATGCGCACCATCGCGCCGCGTTCGGCCGGCAGCTCTCGGAGCAGCCGCTGATGCGCAACGTGCTGGCCGATCTGGCGCTCGAGGCGGAGGCGGCGACCGCGCTCGCGCTGCGCCTCGCGCGCGCTTTCGACGCCGGTGCCGACGAGGAACAGGCGTCGCTGCGGCGGATCCTGACGCCGGCCGCGAAATACTGGATCTGCAAGCGGGGGCCGGCCGTCGGAGCCGAGGCGATGGAGGTGCTCGGCGGCAACGGCTACGTCGAGGAAGGCCCGCTCGCCCGCATCTACCGGCAGATGCCGCTCAACTCGATCTGGGAAGGCTCGGGCAACGTGATGTGCCTCGACGTGTTGCGCGCGATCGGGCGCGATTCGCGCTGTGTCGAGGCGCTCGCGGCGGAGCTTTCGCCGGCGCTCGGCCGCCATGCCGCATTCGACGCGTTTGCGTCGCGACTCAAGGATGACCTCGCGCAACCGGCGCTGGCCGAGGGCGAGTCGCGCCTGCTGACCCAGCGCATCGCCTTGGCGGTGCAGGGCGCATTGCTGGTCCGCTTCGCTCCCGAGCCGGTGGCGGAGGCCTTCTGCGCGTCGCGCCTCGCCGGCACGGGCTTTGGCGGCGGCGCGTTCGGCAACCTGCATGGCAACGCCGATTTGGCGACGATCATCGGACGGGCGCGGCCGCGTCAACCCGTGGTGGGATGACCATGGCTCGCAATGCTGCCGGCAAGAGCTACGACTACATCATCGTCGGCGGCGGCTCCGCCGGGTGCGCGCTCGCCAATCGGCTGAGCGCGGATCCCGCGAAGACCGTGCTGGTGCTCGAAGCGGGCCGGCGCGACTACGGGTGGGACGTGTTGATCCACATGCCCGCGGCGCTGGCGATGACCATCGGCAACGCGTTCTACGACTGGAAGTACGAATCCGATCCGGAGCCGTACATGAACGGCCGAAGGATCTACCACGCCCGCGGCAAGGTGCTCGGCGGTTCCAGCAGCATCAACGGCATGATCTTCCAGCGCGGCAATCCGATGGATTACGAACGGTGGGCCGCCGACCCCGGTATGGGCACGTGGGACTACGCGCATTGCCTGCCCTACTTCAAGCGCATGGAAACCTGCCTCGCTGGCGGCGATCCGTATCGCGGGACCGCGGGTCCGCTCGTGCTCGAGTGCGGCGCGGCGCGGTCGCCTCTGTACGACGCGTTTTTCGAAGCCGTGCAGCAGGCCGGTTACCCGCTCACCGAGGATCTGAACGGCTATCGGCAGGAGGGTTTCGCCAAATTCGATCGCAACATCCGGCGCGGTCGCCGGCAGAGCGCGGCGCGCGCCTATCTGTACCCCGTGATGGCGCGCCCGAATCTCGAGGTGATCTGCCGGGCGATGGTGAGCCAGGTATTGTTCGAGGGCAAGCGCGCCACCGGCGTCGAGTTCACCGACGGTCGTGGCAAGCCGAACCGGGCGATGGCGAACGAGGTCGTCCTGTGCGGCGGCGCAATCAACACGCCGCAGTTGCTGCAGCTCAGCGGCATCGGCAATCGGGACGAGCTGCGCGCCCTGGGCATCCCTGTCGTTCATCACCTGCCCGGCGTGGGCGAGCACCTGCAGGACCACCTCGAAGTGTACGTTCAGCACGCATGCCGGCAGCCCGTTACGCAGCAGCCATCGCTGCAACTGTGGCGGCGTCCGTGGATCGGCTTTCGGTGGCTGTTCTTTCGCAGCGGCCCGGGCGCCACGAACCACTTCGAGGCGGGCGGGTTCGTGCGCGGCAACGACGACGTCGAGTACCCGAACCTGATGCTCCACTTTCTGCCCATCGCCGTGCGCTACGACGGCTCGCCACCTCCGGGCGGCGGGAAATTGAAGCACGGCTATCAGGTGCACGTCGGCCCGATGTACAGCGACTCCCGCGGTTCCGTGAAGATCACGTCGCACGACCCCCACCTGAAGCCGGCGCTGCGCTTCAACTACCTGTCAACCGCGCAGGACCGGCGCGAGTGGGTCGAGGCCATCCGGATCACCCGCCGCATCCTCGGCGCGGATGCGTTCGCCCCGTTCAGCGCCGGCGAGCTCTCGCCCGGCAAGGACGTCGAGACCGACGCGCAGATCCTCGCCTGGATTGCCCGGGACGCCGAGACAGCGTTGCATCCGTCGTGCACGTGCCGGATGGGGACTGACGGGATGTCGGTGGTCGATCCGCTCAGCATGAGGGTGCGCGGCGTCGACGGCCTGCGCGTGTGCGACGCCTCGGTGCTGCCTTATATCACCAACGGCAACATCTACGCGCCCGTAATGATGGTGGCCGAGAAGGCCGCCGATCTCATCGCCGGCAACGCTCCCCTCCCGCCCGAGCGGGTCGCGTTCTACCGCCACGAGCGCGGAAACGGGCACTCGCCGCAGACCGCATGGCCGTCGTCATCCTCAGGCGTGTGAACATGATCCATGTGGTCGCCATCATCACCGCCAAGCCAGGCCAGCGCGAGGCGATTCGCGACTCGACGATCAAACGCGGCAATCGCTCGAGCAACGCGCGCAAACGAGGCAACGCTCACCCGAGGATATCGAGCCCCGGCACCCCATCCTCTCCGGTCAGGCAATGCCACACATAGACCGCCACGCCCGGATCGCCGGTCCACAGCGTGTAGCGTCCGCGCCCATACTGCTGCCGCATCCGTTCACTCTGCGCGATCGCATGCATCGCGAACGAGCGTGCGCGCTCCAACCATATCGGATCGCCTGTGCGCCGATGGAGCTTCAGCAGCGCGTAACCGTTGCCCGCGGTTCCGTGACACAGGCCCGGGCCTTTGGTCAGCGGCCCCGCTGTCCACACCGTGGTGCCGGCCTTGCTGAGCATCGAATCCATGTCCGAAGAGCGCTGCACCGGATAGTCGGCCAGCCCGGTCACGATTCCCGGCGCGCCGTGGCACCACTGGACGAGCATTTTGTCACGCCCGGGCCTTGGTGGGCCCGTGCCTGGCGGCCAGTTGACGCCGTCGCCGTCGAACACGGCAGTCGCGCGCAGCGTCTCGACGCAGCGGTCGTAGAGTTGTTCGCGCCGTTCCGCGGAGAGCAGGCGCGCGCCGCGCAGCAACGGATAGACATTGCCGGCGAAACCATGGCCTGCGCCGAGCAACTGAACGATCTTGCCGTACAGATCCTGTGTCCACAGGTGGCAGGGCGCATGCTCGCCGGGCAACCACGTGCGCCACAGTTGCTCGACGTTGGCGAGGAAGAGGTCATGCCAGCGGCGTTCGCCGGTCCACTCGAACATGTGCCAAGTTCCGACCATCGTGCCGGGCGCGGCCCACAGGGCTTCGTTGGCGGGATTGGGAATGTTCTGTTCGATGCACGTCCAGAGCCGATCCGCCGCCTCGCGCGAGCGGGTTAGCCGCCACAACACCAGCAGAATGCCAACTTCACCCAGGTAGTACGACGGCAGGACTGGCCCTTCGTCGGGGGCGGCGAGATAGGCGTCGTAAACGGGGCCGATCAAGTCTTGCGGCTTGGCGCGCAGCGTCGCCGCGCCTTCGCGCGCGAGGTACCACATCGCCCAGAGCGTTCCCGCCGCGCCGAGGTAGAGGGTCTTGTAGCCGGTGGGGAGTTCGGGCGCTTCATCGAGCGGGTGCGTGGGCCACAGGCTGACGGCATTGAAACGCTCGTCCAGATCGCCGACGATGGCGCGCACGGCGTCGTGGGCTCGCGCGGGATCCCACGGCGCATCCTGCAGCGGCTCGTGTCGCTGCGCTTCGAACAGCATGGGGCTTCCCCGAGATCGCCAACACGGCCCGCGCAAGCGTACCGCATTTATCGTCGAAGACGGCCATTGGGCTCCTTGGTGGGGATTGATTCGACGCGACTCCTGGAGCCCCGCCGTCTTCTTCTCGGTTTCTCGCGGCGCGGAGCGAAGCGCTGGTGTTACGACGCCAGACTCAACGTGCCTGCATCGACGCAGGTGTGCGCGCCAGAACGATTCATTTACCGTGCCTCATCGCCAGAGTCGCCTGAAGTAAGCCAAGGTCGTCCCAAGGCGCATCGATACGATATTCGCGCAGATACCGGCTTTGGGGATCGCGTAGCCACTCCTCCGGGAAGTGCGCAATGAAATGCTCTTCGAGTGGCTCGACATCCGTGCGTATCGATGAGGGATTCCCGGTCAATGCGGCGTTCATTGCTGCGCAGAGATCGACCCCGATCATCGCGCCCATCGTAATGCCGCTGGTAACTCGTCGATTGATCTCGAGCAAGTAGGATTCGCCAGTGGCATGGTCCATTATGTATTCAACGGCGAAGAATCCATTCATTCCTAGTCCGGTCGCCAAGCGGTCAGAAAAGCTCCGGACTTCCGGCGCGTGGAGAACCCGGTCCACCGTCGAAGGTCCCATTGGCGGATTCTTGACCAACTTCTCGCGGGTGAAACCGGCCAGCCTGGAACCGCGCCACGCGACCATCGAGTGGTCCACGACCTTCCCGGAAATGTGTGCTTGAACCAGCAGTCGCGAGCTTCCGGACCCCTCGAGGTCGAGCGTTCTTGCCGTCTTGAACCTGGAAAAGTTCTGTGCAAGCCGATCGCGATCGGGAACTATGGCGACCCACTCGCCGGCAGCGCCGAAGCCGCGCTTGATAACAACCGGGTAGCCCTGGGCGGCAGCGAACGATTGCGCTTCTGCAAGTTCCGTAGCAACAACAAAGGGCGGAGTGCGAACGCCAAGTGCTTCCGCGGCCACCGGCAGCAGTGTCTTATCAACACTGGTCCGATAGTGATCGGGGTCACCAAGCGATTCGCGAATCAGTCCCGCCAGCTTGCTGTAATGCGCGGGCGGCAGGAAGTGTGGCGGCGATAAGACTAGCGTCTGCATTAATCGTACCGCGTCGTCGTCGGCGGGGACAATGAGGTCGGGCGATGCGGTGTTGACCATCGCGGCGAACCCAACCACCCATTGGAGCGGCGTCGCGTTTTGGGGCAGCTCTTGAACCCTGTCGACGAAGCGACTTTTCGCCACCAGGGAATTGGCCGGCGCGAACAGCGAAACATCGAATCCCGCCTTGCTTAGTGCAGCGGGCATCCGCGCCGTGCCTAGCCAGTCGATCGTCGTCGATACCAACAGGACGGAAGCAGTAATCTTGCGCTCCCTGCGTTGTCAATCCCGGAGATGGCGGTTGCGTGCTTGCTGTCCTGGGAGCTGGATTCTCATGGCATCACGAGCTGGCGGACGTGAGCAGGTCGCTGCTTCAGCATCGAAACTGGCCCGCCTGGACCGGCAACGGTGCAATGCAGGTTGAATTTATAGCATGGCCCGCCGCATCTTCGTATGGCCGGACGGCTGCTTGCTGGAGCGTTTGGCATCGCCGCCGAACGACTCCGGGGAACTGGTGGGTGCGTTTGACCGCCATGCGACGCGCGCGTGTGCAAGCGCTGATCGTGCAGCAAAACACCTTCGGCGGCGAAAGTCGCGAGCGAATCGTGGCACTCGCAGCGCAGTACCGCCTGCCGGCGATTTACGGATCGCGCGGTTTCATGGAAGTGGGCGGGCTCATGTCCTACGGACCAAGCCTGCCCGCAATGTTCCGCCACGCCGCGTTCTATGTGGACCGGATCTTCAAGGGTGCCAGGCCCGCGATCTGCCGGTGGAGCAGCCCGCCAAATTCGAGATGGTCATTAATCCAAAAACCGCTAGGGCGCTCGGCCTCACCGTTCCACAAGCGGTACTGCTACAGGCGGATGAGGTCATCGACAAGTTGTGACTGACCGTGAACGTCTGCCATTGAGTGAAATGGAGGTGAGGCTCGCAGGTCTGTTGGCCGATCTCGACATCTCCACGCCGACGAGCAAGAACGGCCCGGAGTAGCCGGTCGATCTCCTCCGAACCGGACGTTCAGCGTTTGGATCAATGGCGCGGCCTTCCCGGTCGACGACACACGCCAGCAAAGCAACGCCGGTTACGCGAATGCGGCACCCCACGACGAAAGCGTCCGGAATACAGCGTGATTTCGACGGCCCTGGACACCGGATTGGCCTGTCCGCTACACTCGCCAAGCCAGATGCCCTGACGCCGTTCACGTATTGGCCCCGCCGCGACGCGGAAGGTGCCGGCGGCTTGTCCAATGTTGGGCACGAACCCTTATGATAATGGTCGTGGCACGCCTCTGCGAGCGCGTACACACGCGCCCGACGGCGCAAGTTTCATGATTTCGCGAGAAGCCTACGTCCGGCTCTTCGACGACTACGGCG